>Ga0247774_1001093_pt1 | contig 13739 bp, 16 predicted proteins | sample UWRJL001104B6_FD_179933 | JGI IMG/M metagenome (GOLD analysis project Ga0247774, IMG submission 179933) | Plant litter microbial communities from Arlington Agricultural Research Station in Wisconsin, United States - UWRJ-L001-104B-6 | ecosystem: Environmental > Terrestrial > Plant litter >... | reverse complement strand
GGAGCAGCTGCATGCCGAGGGGAAGGTCAAGGCCATCGGCGTCAGTAACTTTGCCGTCGAGCACCTCGAGGAAATGAAGGATTATGCGACTGTGTGGCCTCCGGCTGTCAATCAGATACTGGTAAGCTTGATTTCTCCTGCCTACACCTTCAGTAAACATTGCCTCGGTGGTTGGCCAACCGAAAGGCAACGCTGAGACGGAAGAACAGCTCCATCCGTGGAAGCAACAGCGCGAGGTGGTGGCATATTGTCAGGAGCAGGGAATTGTACTAGAGGCATTTAGTCCACTCGTCATGGGAACTGTGATGGGGGATCCGACATTGGTAGAGATTTCAGAGAAATACAGCAAGTCGCCTGCACAGGTGCTCATTCGGTATGCCCTACAGAAGGGCTGGGCACCGCTGCCTAAGAGCGAAAAGGAGGCCCGGATCAAGGAGAATTTAGATGTTTTTGACTTTGAGATATCGAAGGTGGATATGGTAACACTAGATGGCTTTGAAAAGTAGGGATTCTTGATTTTACAGGACATAGAAAGTTTATTATCTGTTGGCCACAGCTGGTTAGTTCCTGGTCTCCGTCTCGACTTCCGTGAGCCTCCGCGCTGTGCGCCCTTGCTACTATACGTAGTAGCTGAAGGTTCAGTGATTGGCGCTTGTCCATGACTAGGCGATGAGCGAGTCATTACCGACAAATCGATGATGACGCAAATGCAGCCCTTAACCTACGAGATGGCGCATTGGGTGGAGATGGAACGCTAATATTATAAATCACGCCAAAGAGGCCAAGCACCATGTAGTATATAATGCATAACCAATTCGAGCCAAGAGAATGTATATTATCAGTTTGCGTTTTCGTTTGGATGCTAATCTGTCTTCCCGTTTTTTGTTGAAATGAGTCCTACCACGTTTCCTAATGCTGTCGTCACCGCTCCGCGATTTCTCGGGCACTACAAAAAAAAAAGGCAGCAAAGTAAGCTGACTCAAATTATGGCAACTCAAGTTAAGGCAACAGCAGCGTGGGATGACGCATGGCAACGGCAATCGTGGGTGTCCAGATTTGTCTCCGATACTTGGCTGATAAATGTAAGCTGGAGGCCTACCACCACTCGAAGTAGCCTCGATTCGCAGAGGGAATGGTAGATCCAGCCAACAAATTCGGACCAAAATGAGGCGCCCATTCCCAAGTTGCTCCTTTGCAGGTTTCCACACGCAGACAGCGAATAGCCGCAGCCGATATACGAGAGGCCCGCCGTCATCCACGAAACAGGCCCCAATTTGTTCAACAGAATGTTGCATCGAATCAGTGAATCCCTGTTTCCTCTTCTGACCGAAGAAATGTTCCATGAACAGTTAGCAGAGCAGTGCGGTTGCGGGAGGGCGAAGATGACATGAATCAATTGTGACTTTACAGCGCCGCCAGCAAACCAATTATACTTCAAATTGCTTTGCTTGGGTGCAAATATGGTCGAATTGTTTTTGTTTGACCGCTTTTATTGGATAGGTTTTGGCGTCAGCTTTGAATGAGAATAGGCGACTAAGGACCTACGGATACCAAAAGTTTCTAGATACGTCAGCCTTCGAGAAAATGATCATCTTGCAGTCCCTATATGTAGAGCGTCCAGCCGCATACCAGGAATCATTCTAAAATTCCTCGATATTTCATAGAACCTCTGGAGACCGCAATGCTTCTCTCTTTGATCATGCTTATCGCTCTTCTTGTCTACCTCTGGTTACAATTCCAAGCCCGAGCCTGGAAGGACAAGGCAGACAACAGATTGCGCCAGGCCGCAGCAAGGATCCAAAAATGTCGCCAAATCGTCGACTTTACCTACTTCGGCGACAGGACGACCCTACATGATCGTCTCTACCTCCGAGCTCAGCCAAACCAACGATTGCTTGACGCTTTTGGGATTCGCAGCTCCTTTACCCAGGCCGACGAGCCTGGCCATCACGGCTTTCTCCGCATTCAGCGGCGCCTTTTAAATGGCGTAGTTGTAAGTGATTGGACCAAGCAATACCTCGATGCGAGGACTATCCTTGGCCATGACGTCAAAGCCGCAATTCGGTCTCAGCAGCCGCTACGGCTCGCACCATGTGTCCGCAAGCTGTGCTGGCGGGTCGTCTCGGCGTTGCTATTCAAGATGGATGCAATGAGTATCCCGGAACGCGATGTTACCTTGATCACCGAGGAGATCAACCTGCAGTGGCAGCGGTCCAAGTGCGAGTCCCGGGTGCGGCAGTCTGAGGCTCTCAATTTGGCCCTGGAGAGAGTTTTTGGGTCCTGCAGAGCGGACCTGGCTCCGACACAAGGACTTGCTCTCATTATGCCAGCTTACGAGACCTTATGGAGGCAAGTCCCAATCCCATCACAAGAATTGGGTGGCATTGGGAATAGCCCTCAAGAATAAACATGCTGACCGGATGGACGCCACAGAGTTGTTCTTCTCACATTTATTTCGGCTTTCTGTCGCAACCGTGGCACGTGCAATGAGTGCCAGAAAGTCGTAGAAAAGGTACCTGAATGCCTTGGGTCACGCAGCAAAACAGAGGAAGAAGCTCTATTCCTAGCAAAGGTAGGTAACTAGTCGTAGTTGGATAATCTCCATGCTATCGCGCCGTTGACCACCCATAAGGCCTATTCTTACACACCTCCGCAGGAAGGTCTCCGACTTTACCCTTCAACGAAACGTGTATACCGAGCCGCAGATCTAGAAAACCCAACCCTACACCTTTCCGCTGACATCGAGTATTGCCACCGCGACCCCGTCATCTGGGGCGCCGACGCTCTAGAATTTCGGCCTCGTCGCTTCCAGCACCTTTCTACAATCCAAAAGGAGTCGTATTTGCCGTTTGGTTGCAAACCGCACCTGTGCCCGGCAGTTGGTGGCTTTGGGGTGAGGATTGTAACGATGCTTGTCACCGCAGTGAGTCGCGAGTGGGACTTGGGAGGCGAAATCTGTTTCAACGACCGCGACCTGCAGTCAGATGGCCGCAAGGCTCTCCCGACGGGGCGGGACGATATGGAGAACTGGGTCTTTCATATGGCTGCGACTTCCCAGGGCGCAAAATTGAGCCACTCCAAGGATCCGATGAAGAATGGTAGCAGAGAATCCACATGTTCGTAAATCAATGTTCTAGTTAGATTCGGGCGTAATCTGAACTTGGTATTTTTTCGTGCGATTCTTGAGTTTTAAGAGCGAGGGTATGGCTCGAGTTCTAAAGAGCCTATACGCACTAGCCATCAGACAATCGTTTTGTCAATTGGAGTCCGGCCTGGGGGACCATGGGGTTCTTCCACCATGCCCCCGTCGTCTGGTGGTGGTTTCGCACCGCCCGCGGGGCTGCCGGCCACTTCGCCATCTGGCATGTAGGCGTTGACGGTGCTCAGGAAGACATTGTCTGTTAATGTTGAGGTCGAAACCGAATCAAAGTCCCCGACGTGTACCATGACGGGGCCGATGTCATCTTTCGATACGGGGTTCGCCTTCCCCGGCACGCCTGGGAAATACCCACTTGTCCCCCACCAGTACATAGCTTTTGAGCGGTCAGTCGGCCGGCTCTACTGTTGAAATCATATCAAACCCCAGAAACTTACCAGATGTCATCCAGGCATAGCTGTCAGCGTTTGTGCTGGCCCTCGTTGCCCCGCCGCCTTTGGCCAAAGACCTTTGAGCCAACATGTGCACACGTTTCGGCCCATATGCCTTGGCGGCTCCCCCACCCTCCGGATCGATAAACTCATCGATAATAGGCGGGTCGCCAATGAGATCCAGATGCATCATCTCGTGGAGAAAAAACTGCCCTTGGGTGTGAAAGTTTGTTGCGTCTTTCAAACGCTTCACATCCTTGGCGGTCATCCATGCTTGGACATCGTGCCACCTCGCGTCGAGTGAAACGGACGAAAAGAATGGACGGCAGAGATTGATATAGTAGTACTTGTATCCAAACCATCCCTTGTAAGTCCACGCGTAGCCGGCGAGTCCACTTCCTTGGCCAGGCCCTTTGTTGCACCAGCCTTTCGGATCACCACAGCCGACTGTGATGTAGCTGTCACCCTTTGCCGTAAAGTTCACGGCTCTTTGGAGGTTATCTGCAAATTGAAGGGGCTGTATTAGTTTCACTCCCTAAAATCGACCTACCAAAACATCATGTGAGTGTCCGATCACTTACTGTCAATACGGCCCTGCTGGGAGAACCAATCCGGCCCCATGTAGAAATGAGCGGTATCTTTGCCTTGGTTCGTGGCATAAAAGGGGGTAGCGTGGCTGGCGAAAGTGAAGGCATCCCAAGCAGCCGTCGCAATCTGTCCCTCTCTGTCATCCTCTTTGCAGGTTCCATCGTGCGAAATCTTGCCCATGAAGGCTTGGACGCCGCCGTCGCTTGCCTGGCGCGCCTTCAAGCAGTCTTCCGAGGGATTGACACTATCTGTGCACTGTGGTGGGAGCTTCGGGATTCCGTTCGCAAAAGGGTTAGTTGGCGGACGAGGAATCTGCTTGATTTGTCCCGGAGCTTGGGGGTCGGATGAAGATGGGTCAAAGTCATCTTGCGAGTCTTGACGGCGCCATGGAGATGAAGGTGAGGCTGCCGCGAGCGCGCATCCAAGCCCGAATAGGGCGAGAGAGCGCATGGTGGAAGACGTAGACAAGAAAATACCTCAAAGGGCAGTCGGAGATTTAACGGCAAGGAGAAAGTTGGGCTACGATAGATCTTCGCAGCAAGAGATAGGGCAAGAGAATGCCGGTAGGACACCTCTTGAACTTTATATAATATCCAATTTTCGCATGCCTCCATCATGTGCCGCTGACCAGTTTTTCGAGTCTTGGAAAGCATGCGGCTGAATAATACTCTGCCTCTATGCCTCAATCTTGCGTTCAAAATCTTGCAGAGCATTTGAGGCTATGTTGAAACACCAGGCAAGTTGCGCATTGACAACCTTCACTGAAATTTTGAGCGAGAGGCCCCCACAAAATTAATCGGTAATATGCTCTGGCAGTGCAAGGTTGAGCGGCGGACGCAAACGCTATTTCAGATCAGGGCTGTGCTTGCCGAGGGGTGAGGGCCGTGCTCGCCGAGAAAGGCAGGGCCAAGTCGACCAATCAGATATTAAGGAAAACCGAACCGGGAGTTTCGCTTGATGGGTCAGGCACACTCGTAGGTGCCAGGTGCTTGGTGCCAGGCGCCATCTCATCACCGCAATGCAACAAGGTCGGATGCTATCCAGTCTAAAAGGGTTCTGGGGATATACGACCACAGCCCTGACGTACGAAACCGATAATTCGGCGGCGTAAAATAATAAAAACATTGGTCACTCGTTAAATCCCACGAGCATTCTAAGGCTGGCATCTTGGTGAAGAGGGATTGTTGATCCGATTGCGATGGGTAGGAAGTGTCTCGGTTATTTATATTTATATGTTGGCAGCTAGGAAACTGGCGTGGAATGTCAGACTCTGCAATAGAGACGGACCCACCATCCAGTGAGAGTGGCATCGACCTCGATTTCGAAAGAGACCCACTCCATCAAGCTAACAGATGGGAATTGTTCGGTTATTTTATTAGTAAAAAACAATGTCAATTCCAGCATATGTTAGCACCTGTCAAAATTTCCACTTATTTGTGGGATACAGAGGCTGTCGACTCAAAGGTAAAAGAGGCCTAGCCTTCGGGTTGTGTTGATGGCGTCTCAAATGGTGGCACTCACAGGTGGTAGGCACTCTAGGCCATGCTTGTCATCCAAGCATCGGACCTGTAGGTTAGTGTCGACTCTGTGCATTCACGAGGGCAAATAGATGCTATTTATTAGCCAAAAACGCATGAGGTAATATTTTATAACATGTTACTCAGACAAACCAAATAGACATAAGCAAAGAAATCATGTACCACAATCCTCCAGACAATATTGTTGTTGATGCGGTCGACTCCTTCCCATCCTCTCCATTGTTTCCCTCGTCGTCGGCAACCGCCGTGCACTCTGGACTCTTCGCTCCTACATCCAACTTTCCTACCCCCGGAATTTTTGCCCCCTGCTTTTCAAATGGAACAACCTCCCCGCCATTCCCCTCTGGAGTTCCCTTCGCAATCATAACCTCATTGTTTACCATATCAAACGCCAAGTACGCCTGTTTCCACATTCGAGTCCCAAGAATAAAGGTTGAGCTTGACTCGTTTACCAAGCCCTGAAAACCCGGTTTCTGGATTGGAAATACGCATGATCCAACGGGATCGTCGGAGGGTGGGCCCGCAGCTGACCCGCGAGGAACCATATCCGATCCGGCCACGGGGATGGAAGGACCGCACTCGCCACCAAATTTCAAATTTATTGTGGCGTTTGGCGCGTAGCCCGTGCAGGGGACGACCCCAATGCCGTTCTCGTCCTTGACTTGATATCGCTGCCAGATTTCGTCGACTATGCTTTCGGGGAGTATCGACTCGCGGCCGGTCAGGCCCATGTCGACCTGAAGCGGGAATTTGGCGGTGCCGAGGGTTTCGTTGTTGATTCTTATCTCGTGGAGATTGACGAAGAGACGCAGCTGATTTTCCGAGGAGATGTTGTGGGAAAAGTCCATTCTCCATGCTTCGCCTTCGAATTTGGATGTGTCGACCGCACCAAAGAGTGCGTTAAGTGTCCAGTTGACGCCCTCGCCGCGGCCATCCGGCCTTGGCGCTGCGGTTGATTCTTAGCAAATATCCTCAGACTGTATGGGTTGGACTCTACGAACCATAGGGCACCGGAAATAGACTGAAACCTTGACTTTCAATACGACCCTTATCCACCAGCATGTCCAAAAAGCTGCTCCCCGGACCGATGCCAATGATACCATTGGAACTGCCCGGGACACTAATCATGCCCAGAGTGACGTTTTCAATCTTGGTTCCGCTAAAGCTCAGATTGTCGGCAATGTAAGGACCCATAACCACAGGCTTCCCTGAACTGAGATCGAGAAAGGTGAAATCTTCATCAAAGGAATGAAAGGTAGATGACTCAGTCTCATTAACTAAAGTTTCACGAGAAATAAGTGACATCAGAGGGGATTCGTCTTGGGCCGGATAGTTCTCAAGCCGCCGCAGCCGGCCGAGAGAAAGTCATGGGATCGGGCAGTGAAAGCCAACTTACAGTGCATTTCGCTGCCGCATGTCGTACACGCCGACCGGCTTGGCACGTATGATTCGTTAAACGCAAGTGACAAGACCATGAACAAATGCTGTGGTGGCGTCCCTATGTCCATCTCGATGAGATACTGTGTCCGCGTGTTTACCCTCAAGATTTCGAGAGAGAAGGCATCGTCTCGCGAGACGAGGGCGCCGGCGGCACCCCGCTTGTCAACCACTTCGGCAATATGCCCTTCTCGCGCGTAATCGGAAACAGCGTTGACGGGGAGAGCTGCCCATGACAGTTCGTATAGGAGCCATCCAAGGTTCTCAAGCCCAAGACCGGATTTCTTCCGAGGCCACATATCGATTTCGCTCAATATATAGTGTCAGTTCGACAACCCAAGGCTGTGAGAAGGAAATGGCTTAACAGAAAGACAAGCTTTCTCGGTCGCTCGAAATTCATATCTCCGTATTCAGTTGGGCGTCAGCAACGCATGGCGATTTCGGTAGAAAATGCTGTGCCGCTCGTGTTCGCTCGGTCGCTCGATCGTGCTTACACGGCGAGTATGGAGAAGACCACAAGCCAATCATAAGCCGGATCAACCCGCTCCTAAACTACTGCGCCTCCGATTCCCTTCATAAGTTCTTAGCACGGCCCGCGCTCGGCTATCTAGGTAAACTGAGCAAATAATTTTCAGCGCAATCATATTCACCCACTGTAGCTCTTGGTATATTCGAGACCAACTTTAGAGTAAAAAAGGCTCATATATGTCTTCTAGTCACGTAACACACACAAGCTAGGGACTCGTATTACCTCAAACCCTTCGCCCTCTTCCGCTCCCGGCCGCGACGCAAGTACGGGCATTCTATATCGTACAGCTTTGTATCCCATGTTCTTGTTGAGTCTGTTCCTCGGCGCGTCCATCGGTCCGTGGGGTTGCGGAGGTCGTCCATGATGAGAACTGCTCTCCAGAGTCCTTAACTGCGGCCGAAGAGGAACCTGATGATGGGGCAGGCAGATGTCTCAGGCCTTTTGACGAGGAGTCGCATTAGCTACCTGCCTATCACGGCGTTTCGTGTCTTTCTTTAGCTCTTCTTCTCTACCGACGATCCCGCAGCTAGCCGCCCTAAGGACCCTGGATCAGGGGACTAGCCAGGCTGTCAATTTGCCCAAGGCTGCGCTAACGCTAAACCTGTTTGGGGCGTTGCGGTGTGCCGGCATCTGCAGGTGGGGGACAACTCAACTCCTGCGACGCATTCCACAGCCTTCCAAGTCCCGTGTGACCCACTCTGCAACCAATACCCTTTCAGATGTGCAAGTATTTGACGGCGCTATCTCACGCGTTGGGATAAGTTTTCAGGATCTGCATAACGCCCCAAGTCACTATTTGATGGTGGCGTCGGTAGCGCATCCCTCTGCCTTTCATGGTCGGCCTAGGCTGGCTTCGAGGATATAAGGATAAGCACGCCGGCCAGACGACGAGGGGGGTTTCCCCTACTCTCCAATTCTAACGCAGGCTGTTGCGTTCCTGGTCGAAACCTCAGCAATTCGGCACCTCGACTTTGAATCGCTTCAAACAGGCTACGAACTGAATAACCCACAATCGAACCGCATCTATTTGCCATCGAAGATGTCGCTCCTCGGTCGCGGAAACCCGCAGCTTCCACCATGGCTATTCTTCCTCAAAATCGGTATCCTCGTCCTCTCAGTAATCGTGCTGGCCATGTCGGCGTGGTCACTGTCGCTATATCTCGAACCCCTCGGTGGTGATTTCGGTTCTTCCGATGTTGGCTCGATCGGCGACGGCGGCTTTGGCCTTCCGGACCTGGGCGATAACTTCATTCCGGATATCGCCAAGTCTCGGTCCATCAAGCCGCGCTCCTTTACCGACCTACCGACTGATACTCCCAAATCTGCGCCGGCTCTTCTGCTTTTTGCTGTAGGTGCCTCTTCATACTACAAAACCTCGCTCATGGCTAGCGCTGACCAAAGCAACTCTCTGCCTATAGATCCTATTGACCATGTTCTTCATCATTGCGCTGGTTGTCATGGAACGCGTGGCCCCCGTCGCAGTCTTCCGTCTGCCTGTTTTCGTCACCTACATCGTTTCCGCGATTCTCCTCCTCAGCGGCTGGGCTTTTATGGCCGCCTACGCCAGCCCCATGGCAGACGTAGCCAAGGTCGCGAGGGAGTTTGACTCTAACAGCTATTCCGTCAAGCTATACTCGGCAATTGCGGCGGCGACAGCCCTTGGCGCCATTACTTGGTAAGTAGCGATCCGTTCGAGCGAAGAGCGGCTATGCTGATGACCGATAATCTTGACTACAGGACTCTACTTCTCGTTGATGCTATCGTTTGGACGTTGGCTTGTCTGCGGGATCCGGGGTCAGAGGAGAGCTACGGCATGGGAACTGTCGTGCAGCCCAGTAAGATGGAAGCACCGCCTATGAACTATGCGCCGCAAGGATATCCTCCTCAGACGACGATGCCAGCGCAGCCGTACGCGACGTAGACGAGGATTTCGAGGCTATCCAAGACCGAAGTTCCCTGTTTCCATAGATGGTAGTTGCGAATAGGGCTAATCGGTCGCCTCTGCGCGATTCAGCATCCGATCAGAGATGGGGGCAGTGCACCTCCCGTCTCTCATTACTTCGGAATATACAAACTATATCCACCCTAAACGCCCCACGTCCTCTCGCAGCTGCCAGTCGCAGCTTCGTGTGTGGGATCACGTCCTAGCTCAGCAGGGGCCGTACACCTACCGACGTCATGCCAATATGATGCTGTCCAGTTCGCTAACTCATTATGTGGCAAACTCCATGAGCTCCTAGACTTCGCGTCCCGGGGCGCCTTCTGAGTCGTGTACTAAGTCCTCTAGCTCGACTAAGTGTAGACTTTAGCTAAGTTTTGAAAACGGCTTTTCCATTACCGATGCTCGAAATGCTCGTAATGTACACTGTCTTCCGTCTGTACTGCCTCGGGACGGCAACTACGGCACCGGGTCTTGTCTATGGTCTTTTGAGGAAACCGGAATGGTCGAAGCATTTGAAGAGTGTTTGGTGGTATTTATGCAGGGCTGTGTCACTGGGATGACTTGGTTTGAAAGTTGTCTCGGTTAGGAAAGATAAAGATCAGGGTATAAATAGGAGAAAAGCGAAATGTCAACTAAATGGCCTCTGGAATGGTCAATGAAAAAAATTTCCTGGGAGAACAGCAATGTTGCCCAAGGTTATTTTATTGATGCCTAGAAATTCATTCACTAAAGCTTCGTGTACAATTTTCAGACTGGCACATCTTAGTAAGAGTCAGCGCCACCCATCCCTCGCCAGTTCCTCAATGCGCCGTCTCGCCTGTCTCCTCTCAGCACCCGCTCTCCTCCTCTCCCTTCCCCTTGCCTTATGTGCTTCGTAATCTCGCTCACAAAAGGAACAGGAGCGAACGTACTTTCGAAGATGCCGAACTCGTCTATTCCTCCAACCAGAGCACAGGGGTAAGAGAAACATTGCTCGCCAACACTTTTCGGCCTCGTAGCGGTTCTTGTGGCTTCCGCAGAAGTCACAGATTGTATGCTTCTCAATGCAGCTACACATGTAAACTGCTGAAGGTCTGCAATAGAAGAGTATTTCTGCTAAACGATGGATACCTGAACACTTGGCCAACTCCGGGTGTGGTGGTAAGCAGTTCAACCTTAGGTGTTTAGGAGTAGCGGTATCGTGGACGTAGTTCGAAGGTTCTCAATACTGTAGAATTTCGAGACGTGTGACCACGGTTTGGTATCTAGCGGAGCAACGTAGGTCTTGATGCGTTTTGGCGTGTCTACAGGGTAACTTATATATTCCACCACAAACTTATACAACGTGACTTAGGCCTGCAGAATTGGTAGGAAGAGCAACTCCACCGGAGTTAAATATCCCATGAGAATGACATGGGGGTTTGATTTGAAGAACCAGTTCACGGCTTTCGAAATGGTACGTATGCTGCGACACCCTTCTAGATTTCACATACCACTCCTTGCTGCAATTTTTAGTGTGAAATTTCTGAAACCTACTACATGCAAAACAGTAGCTTCAATTTCATATTCTTGGTCCAAGGAGTGTCGACCTCATGCCGCCGAAACCCCAAGCGAACCAAACATTAGAGTTGGTTTGAATCATACTTAGGTATGAGCCAACATTAAACTTCAAGTTGATCTCCTAGTTCTATTTAGTCACTTATAAGTCCAAAGCCAATTCCATTCTTACAGGATGAAAAGATGAGTAAAGTGATTACCGGCATCTCAAAGCCCAACGCCTCTCTAACACCTACTTCGAACGTCGATCAAAGAAGATGGTTTCTCCTAAAGGCTGTCGCTACCATATCTCCGAGAGCCCGTCTTGATGCCATTCCACATCAATAACGAGACAAATAGCAAAAATATTCCTGACTTTGTTGCACACTGCCTAGACGCTCTGAGGTTCAAAATCTCTCGATCATGGAAGTAGATCTGAAGAATAAGGATGCGGAATCCCAACTTCTGTACCGAGTGGCTGGAATATATTCATTCCGCCCTTCTAATCTCTCATTAGTTCCTCCCTTTGATTTCTAGCGCTAGATCTATGCGATCGCAAGTTGCCGGAAGGGACTCCTCCACTGCCCCCAATATACCCGATATTGTCGCCTCCACCCATGGGAACGAGCCATTTTAGCCAGAACAAGTACCCCGTGGTTTCGTTTTGTGGGTATTTCATGTATTTCAAAAACACAAAGCTTAATTATCTACACCCGTTCCCCCGCAAAATCAGGCCCGCAATTCCTAATGCCAGTATGACAATGTTTTGTCAAAGTCAGAATGACAGCCATAGCAGCCCACTTGTTGATTTTTCTGCAGCTTCTTGGAGCAGTGGCTTTTCTGCAACCGCGACAAACACCACCTGACGACTTCACCCCAAACCCGCAAGTAGGCTGGGGCGGAAACAAATGGAAAGACACGCGCCACTTCCGCCTCTACAACGCGCCGTCGGATTCGGCCGCCACCTCGGCCCTCAACAGCCTCGAGGCAGCGTACACGTGCTTCGTCCGAGATCTCGGGTGGAGATCGCCAGGTCTCTCGTTCTTGAAAGGCGACGATAATGGGCCTTTCTACAAGCTTAATGTTTACGTCACCAACGAATCCGTGACGGGCGGCGCGCCAGCCAACACGTACACCGAGCAGGTGTACGGAATGAGTTTCTTGAACGTCCTTCCCAACTACGTGACGGTCCCAGCCGTGACTGTGCATGAGTTTGGACACGCACTCACCTACGCCGAGAGGTACTGGATCGATCAGACCGTCACTGGTGCGTGGTGGGAGACGACGGCCAACTTTGTAGCCGACACGTACCTCAACTCCGACCACTGCAAGAAAGCTCGGCAGGAACTCAACCAGCCAGAGGGCGACAGCCTGGTCGAGTTGGGAAAGACCATCAGCGAATCGTACCTCACCATTGTGGATGGGACGAGAGACAAGGGTAACTATTACCAAGCCTGGCCATTTCTGGCCTACGTGCTCAACAACCCGGACAATTTTACGGGTTTAGGCCGTGACGCATTTCCTGGTGTGTGGACAAAGTACGCCAGGAACAGCAATGAGACTCCTCTACATGTTTTGCAGAGGTTGGCCGCTCCAACTAGGATCCAGGACGTTGTGGGCCGGTACTGGGCGAGGATGGCATTCGTCGACTTTGGCAATCCGAAAGCGAAGGCGGTATTTGAAAGAGACAGGGCAAAGCTGAACTACAAAAATCTGGACTCGATCGAAGGGCAGCGCCGGTTTCGGCCCAAGAGAGATAGACAACCAAGATACATGGGATCGAACATCATTCCCATTCAAGCCACGGGTGCGGTTGCAGTCAATGTGACGGCTTCGTCGCCATTCACTGCAACCCTGGTTGTCAAGGGAAAGTCGGGAGCGGTGGAGTATATCCCAATGAAGGAGGGGAGTGCCACAGCCAATGCTCAGGGCAACGAACTAGCACTGGTTGTGGTTAATACCCCCGATAAACTTCTTAACTATGATCCCTTCAAGTTGAGCCCAGAAGCGACAAGGGGTCTAGATTACACTGTGGAACTGTACGCCCCGCAAGGTGCTCGCATCGAGATATGAAAACAAGGCATGCGATGGATAACAGTATGAACAAAATACTATATATTCGAGAAAGCTGATGTATGGACCTCATGTAGGAGTGCCACTTTCATGCCTCGTCCCTTCAATGCCAATATCAGGACGCGAGAGACATGATCCAGGCTTGCCAATGGACCACGCTAGCCCCAAGACCTTGGAGCTCACTCTCGACTTCCTGTTCGATTTCAGATACCGACTTTTCTGCCGCGTCATACGTGCTGTGAGCCCCCTGGAGAAGCGTTATGGGAAACCCCGCCGACATGGCGCCTTTGCAGGTCTCTTGAACGCAGCATTCGCTTTGGATACCAAAAGCCACAATATTCTGGATGCCAGCGTTGCGCAAGCGGCTGGCAAGACTAAGATCGGACTTGAATGTATCTCCTTACTAGAATGTCAATGGGAAGAGGACTACAGTTATGACGCAATTCCCCCGAGATGTGGGAGAAATCCTATCGCCACCTGGGTTGGCCACGAACGTACGCGTTGTTTTTGGAACGAGCCATTCATCTTG
>Ga0247774_1001092_pt1 | contig 13745 bp, 5 predicted proteins | sample UWRJL001104B6_FD_179933 | JGI IMG/M metagenome (GOLD analysis project Ga0247774, IMG submission 179933) | Plant litter microbial communities from Arlington Agricultural Research Station in Wisconsin, United States - UWRJ-L001-104B-6 | ecosystem: Environmental > Terrestrial > Plant litter >... | reverse complement strand
ACTTCGTACGTACGAATAGCAATCACTCTGTGCTATGCATATGTCCTCAGTATTCTCATTCTTGATATCTCTTCTTCTACAGAGTGTCCACGATGCGGGCAGCCGATAAGCATGTCGGTTGCCCCTAATACACGGGCCGTAAAGTGGTCCGCGCTTAGGGTGCGTTGCCCCCCCCCTTCTGGTTATCGCCTGATGGTTCCGAGGCGATGGCCCTATGAAGCGACTCCTGAAGCGACACTGGGAGTCTTTCCTTTTCGTGATGATAAAGGAAATCGCGAAGTTATCTAGTCTGGGTCGCGATGTATAGATTAAACAAAACAGGTGCGAAAGTCTGCTAGTCTGGTTCGCATAGTACAAAGAAAAAAATGGTGTAGAATGTCCCGACTTCCGTTCTTCGCCTCTCGCCCTTTTCTCCTTCTTCTCTTTAGCTACGGTATATAAAAGAGAAGAATTATGATATCTCTGTAGGACGTACGATAGAGCCCTCTACGCGGATCGTTAGTTTGTTAGTATCGATAAAGCGCGCCAGCGCGCCGTTGGGCTTGGCCTTCGTAAGGGCGTCCGCCGGGTTATCCTCGCCATTGATCCATCGTATCTCCGCTATCTCGCGACGCTCGTACGACTGACGCAGGGCCATAATGTCTATCATCAGGCGCTTCTCGGCCGTCGTGCCGAGCTTGACGAGACACTCGTACAACGAATACGAATCGGTGTAGAGAACTAGCGGGATCTGTGGCAGGCCGAGGCGTTCCGTGATTAGCTTTAGCGTCGTCTAGATAGCTATCGCGATATCCGCGCTAGCGACTATACCTAGCATCTTAGATGCTAGCACGCTCCGTATAACGCGCTTACACTTCGTAAAGCTCCAATAGATTAGATTCCCTCTAATTATAAAGGTCTCTTTCTTATAAAACTTATTTATAAGCGTAATTATATACCTAAGCTAGGAGCTTAAGTTATCGAGGTTTACAAAGGAACTATCCGTAAAAACTATTAGTTTATATATCGAGAAGTTAAGCTTAATTATCGTAATACCGCGCGCCTAATTATCTATCTGCTATTATAGGACCTTATTTAAGCGCTTATAGTCCTGATCTTTAGGCTCGCGGACCTACGCTACCGCGGAAAGGGCAAAAGATACCTGTAGCTAGCAGACGGATGCGATATACGAGCCGCGCGCGCGCTACTCTGCATACCGTTACGCTGCATCGTTTGCCTTAACGTCGATAACGTCGAGTTTCGTGCCTTAGCCCTTCTATATCATCATAATACTATCCCCAACCTTCGTAAGTATATATCTATTAAAGTCTAGCGGCTAACCTTCGTCTAGGGTCGTCTTGTCCTTAGCACGGAAGTTAGCCTCCTTTAGAGCGCGCTCTTCGGCTGTTACGAAGGCTATCGTATAAACGCTTAGCGTATTGTCCGTCTACAATACCGTAATACCAAAGTACATCGGGTCCTAATTAGCCGCCTCGGTAATCAGTAGGTAAAGATCGAAAATCGAAATCATTATACGTAGTCGCTTTATATAATACCCCTAATACGTTACGAACTAGTAGACGCTAGCTTCTGTAATTCTATATAGTAGCTTAACAATATATATAATAGTTCCCTTAGGGAATTTCTTTTCGAGTTCGAGCGGAAGGTACGTAAGCACTATCCGCGCGAGCTTTATCTCGGATTACGGATATACCTGCATAATATCGTAGAGCTATAGGAGTATACCTATATCGATAAGCGTTAACGCTAGCATAATTAGCAATCGTTAGCTGTATCTCTGGATCGTTAGCGACTGGGTTAGGAGTTCCGTTTTTCCACGATTATTATATCCGCAAACCACGAAACGGGATTTTTCGTAGGGTAGCGTAGTCTTTCCCTTTACTTCGCGTACTATACGTAATTTAAAGATCCTAATCCCTATATACCGCTTAGCGTTATAGCGAACGAATTAGAAAACACCGCAGCTAATAAGATCTTCGATCTCTTTCTAATCTAATATTTCGAAAGGTATACTAGATTCGTTAATTACGCTATTATTACATAGTTTTAGGGTAAGCTTATAATCGTCCTACTCTTTTTTTAATACGAAGAGGTAGCCGTAAGCGATTACGTTATCGTTACTTACGGAGATATAGATTATTATCCTCTTATTCTTTAAGCCCTTAAGGCGTTCGCGGCGTTATAGTATTAATATCGATTATACCAGCGCCGCTTCGTTACCTACTTCGTTTAGCTTGTTAGCTAGGCTAGGGTTTATTATAACCTCTAATCTAGGGTCGTTCGATATACTATTAGCGGTCGCCTTCTTAGCGTAGTAATATAGCTTAACGACGGATAAGCAGAAAAAAATAGGTCCGTTAACTATATCAACGGTAATCGTTTAATCTATAATATCGACGACTAAGAATAGACCTATCTAGCCTTTCTTCTCCCTCTATACTAGTACATCGCTTCGTAACAGCAGCGTAATAATATCTAATATCGATAGGATACTATACGTACCTAGCGCTATCTTAACGTTACGCTTTACTACTAGCTTCCGTAGCGCCTTCATCGCTTTCGCAATAGCTTCATCCCTTTTAACCGTTGCCGGCGATGGGGGCGATTCTATAGACACGCGCGGGTAGGCCCCGAAGACCAGTAACGTGGGCACTAGTCCGTCCGGGCCTACGGTATTATTTACCGCCTTTACGGCCATCTAAAATACTACCACGTCGCTTATCTCAGATAGTTCCGCCCGTAAGATCTCGTACACCCATCAGAGCGGCGCGTAATAGCACTTAACCTTACCAATAAACCAATAGGCTTCAACGGGGACCTACTTACATATAATACCTATTATTTAAGCCTCTACCTTAAACTTAGAAGATACAAAGTTAATGCCTACGTCATATATTAGGACATCCGGAGGGCCTTAATATATGTCAATCCATAGAATACGGAGCGCCTTCTATATATCCGCTACGCTCAGGGACTTCAGAAAGCGCGCGCCGTTAAAAGCTATCGCCGCATCGATAACGTAAAACACTAGTTTCTTATCCAAATATAGAACGTTAGCGATAATCTCGAAGTTAAACTCCTTATCTTCTTAAAAAGTAAACTTAAAACATCGCGGTATTAGATCATAGATCTAGTATTAGTAATAGAACTTCCTAATTAAAGTAAGCGTTTTTTCGTTTATATTATCGTACCCTATAAGCTTTAATACGTCTATTAGACGTTTCGTTAACGGGTAACCGAAGTTACGGTATAGCCTATAAAGCTATATCTTTATTAGGAAAACTCGGGCCTACTTTACTCTTTGCAAATAAAAGAATAGGTAACCCTATTTACAAATTACGGGATACCTCTTATCTCCCTAAACTAGTTCGTCTATAATATTATTAAAGTAAACTCCGAGCTAGTTTATATCCTATAGGTAAAGTAAAAAAGGTATTAGCGCTTTAATTACCTCGAACTTAATTGTCCCGATCTCTATAGTAATACGTATAGTACCTAGGGAGGTCTTTAAGCTTCCTTTGCCGAATTGGATATTAGTACTTCCGGCTATTATACTATCTAGCTTAACCCTAGGGTCCTCGCTACGTAATACCTAAAACTACTTTAATCCTACTATCGAAATATTTAATACGCCCGTATCCGGTAGAATACCCTAGTATATTGCTTTTATATAACGGTTTTTAAATAGAAACTAATACGTTAGGACTAGGGCTATTTTCGGGACTTACTTATAATCGTTTTTACTAGTAATAAGATAAATATATACTATATCCATTAAATATTAGACTATATTATGCTTTTCGTCCTTATTAATAGAAATAATATCGTTCTTATCCTAATTATTATTATCGTTATCTTTTTCGTATAAGTCTCCTTTATATTATTAAAGGAATATATATCTTGCTTTTCTTTATTCTTTAGGGGTATACTTCGTAAACCAGTAATCTGGCTTTTGGTAGATAAAGCACTTCTTATCTGCCGTATTAAACCGGGCTAGCGCTAAAGATGCTAGTATTATCGCCAATAATAGTATTATCGCTAGCGATACCGTACGTAATATTGTCCTGCTTCCACCGCTACGATCTAGGCCTCTCCCTTAGGGTCTTCCGTTATTATTATAGTAGCGGTCCGTATAAAGCTACTTAGCGGTTATTAGTAACGTATTCTCGATACTAGAGCGGAGGTCCGTAATAAGTTCGTTATTCGTTGCTATAGGGCGATATAGCGCTATCGTAAGCTCTAGTATCCCTCGGTATGCTATAATTAGAGCTATTCGGAGCGTAAAGTCGCTACTAGCGTCCTTTTCGCTGAGGGCTCTTTAGTACCGCTTTAGCGAATTAATAAGCTTATCGAGAATCTATTAGTATATTATCTCGGGGTACTTTTTTTTAATATACTTAAAGTTTATTATTATTTAGTCTATATAATAGTATATACGGTTAGTATTAGTATCGAAGCGGTTTTAAAGGGCTTAGTATATCTATATAAACGTTATATTAGTTCCGTTAACCTTATATATAAAGTATTCTCTTGCTTTGCCCTTTAAGATATATAGAAAGACTGTATAGAAGTGCTCCAGCAAGATATCTATATTATAGTATATTAAGTAAAATATACGGACCTTCTTATCAAGAAGATCGTACTAATCTCTAGTATATTTATCCTCCTCTTTCTAGTACTTAATAAACTAGTTAATCTAATATAGGTTTATTTTCTTATTTACGTATAAAATAGATAGAATCGTTTAGTACGGATCGTAAATATCTCCATCTATCTCGTAAACGTTTCCTTTATCTATATTATTCGAGATCGGTTATTATAACGGTATTAACCTCTATTAGTATATAGCTAATAGCTATAATAGCGTTATATCTTATTAAAGGGGTAACGTTTATAGTATATATATCTAGTCGAGCTATATTAATCTTTCTTATTGCTAATAGTTTAGCTTACGTTATCGGTTTAGCTTATCGATTTTCTAGCCGATCTACGCATTATACTCTTCCCAGTTATCTCGTAATACCTCAGGGGTATAGCCATCTTCTCGGGCGTAGTATATATTCGTATCCGTCCTCGTATCTGTTTTTAGGGCTTCGTCCTTAGCTTTTTCTTTAGCTATTAGTTTTTTTTTACGTTTATATAGTCTCGTCGCCTCCTTAATAAATTTGGTCCTTTTAATCTTATCCTCTAGCTACTCGGGGGAATCTATAAGGCCAGGTTGGAGGGGAAATATCAGGCTCTTTGCTAGAGAGAGGTTATTTCGTTCCGTATAGACGCTATAGAAGCAAAGTATCCTCTTAAATATCGTAAGGTAGTCCCTTTAGACCTTCTGGAAGTCCGACTCCTTCTATCCGCCGAAGTCTCCTATATAGTTGCCCCAAAGTTTATTGTCTCCTTGTCCTCTCTCGATATAGTTTGTAGTCTTGCATGCGACGTATGTCGTGGCTGCTTTTTCGCTGGTCTTGTTATCCGGCGTCTCGATCTCGTCCGTTTATATGTGTAGGTCGACGAACTTATGGAGGTATGGCTTAAGCGGGAGCTCTTCGAGAAGCGTCGCTAGCTATCTCTCCTCGTTGGCTATTATTGCGTCGGGCAAGCTAGTACGTAGCTTGTAATGCGTCTCTTATTGGTTCGGTGCCGCGCGAGCAGGTCTCTCGTCTGGGGCTGTGTATGCATGTGCTGCTCAGGCCAATCCGGCGCTATCGTGCCTTATGCTCGTCGTGGAACGCCTCTGATACGGCGTACGCAAACTGATCCCTATGGTCGGGGGAGATGCGTAGGCTAACAGATGGATCTTAGCACGGATGTCTCTTCTTGCAGATATGGCAGCCCAGGGAACGCGTCGGAGGCTCGGATCCGTCTCTTCTATCCTAACCGTCTATAACTGCTGCCGTAGCAATTACTGATTAGTGTCGGTAGGCACTTCGTACGTACGAATAGCAATCACTCTATGCTATGCATATGTCCTTAGTATTCTCATTCTTGATATCTCTTCTTCTACAGAGTGTCCACGATGCGGGCAGCCGACAAGCATGTCGGTTGCCCCTGATACACGGGCCGTAAAGTGGTCCGCGCTTAGGGTGCGTTGCCCCCCCCCTTCTGGTTATCGCCTGATGGTTCCGAGGCGATGGCCCTATGAAGCGACTCCTGAAGCGACAGAATTAGTATTATAGACGCTGGTTAGTCGGCATGCTTGTGCGGGGTCGACTTGTTAGTGCTCCAGTGTGGTACATGTGGCGCCAGCCAAAGTGGGTATAAGCAGGGGTCACAGCTTGGCGGGCTGATTTTGAGGGCCGGTTATTCAAAGGTGAGGGCTGATTATCCAGTCCCTTTTCTATCCACTTCGACAACGGCCCGCACAGTTCCCTTTCTCAAGACATCCTGCTACTTGATAGTCTCACCTGTAAAATTCTATCCCTATATATTCATATTGCGTCATTTTATCAAGTTTGATTTTCTGCTTAGTTCTAAAGACTGTCGTAGCTGGGGGGCTAGATCGAACGCGGTTCCTTACCTCGTGAGAGAAAACTGGAGTGGTTCGCTTACAAGGCAGGTTTTCTGAGTGCAGAGGCGTCGGTTCGAATTTCAAGGCGCGAGCAATTTTCAATTGTATTCTCACTCACTCCCTGGCAGACTCAAGCGGCAAGTTCAGTCAAGGCAGGCAGCCAACGCCGGGATGGTCGCTTGGAGCTCGGAGCGTTGCCCAACCAAACGTCGAGGTGCGGAAAACCTGACGCGCGCGGTTACGGCCGATCGATTGTCGGAGACTTTGGATGCAATCTCTACTACAGTAGTAAGTGTTAGGCCCGGGTCAATCCACCTGTTCTCGTATCCTTAGTCTGCGGGTCACACACTGTTTTTTGGTTATTCCGGGCAAGATAAGAAGCCTTAACTAGATCCGCAGGCGTCAAAAACGTTCGCTGGTTGGAAAACGGAAAGCTTGATGACTGACGCATTTGTTTCGGGCGAGACGCCGTTTGCAATCCTTGATACTACTACAAAGGGAAACAAGATCGCCGTCGGCGGAAGATGACAAAGCAGCCGCGCGTGGAGCCATCGCGAAGTGGGGCCAACTTGAGGGACCGCCGACCATCGCCAGGCGGCTCATGCGAGTCAAGCACCCCCATGTTTGTCAGGCCAACTGCTTAGTTGATATTTGTAATGAGCTCTACCTGCCCTCTTTGAAGGTTTGTAATCGGCGAGGCTCTCAATGATCCATCCAGTACCAACGGAATCCACAGCGGAGGTTCCCCAGACCCCTGGGATCCCTAATCGAGCCCAATCTTGATAATCAGACCGTAGGCGTACGCATTTTGATGTTTCGTGGCTTGGTGGATAGCTCGATCACGAAATCTAAGCGTGGGATTGGAAGACATGTCGCCCGTGGATATACAGCCACTCACTTAATAATTGGTAATTCATCTCAATCCGCCGCCTCCCCAAGCTCACCTGCTTGAGTGCCGGTAGTGATGTAGATTATTTAAAGAAGTTCCATGCCCTGTAGTGGAATAGGAAGCGACCAAAAGCCCCACAGAATATAGTATTGCAGCCCTTCAATCAGAAACAGTTCCATTGTTTCAAGACTCACCTACACATCGTTCTCTTCGCTCATGTTCCGAACTCCATAATTCACCATTCCAAATCAACACCTCATGGCGCAAACTGCCGTGATTCTCGGCGGTGGGCCGGCCGGCATATTCACAGCCCACAAACTCCTTAAATACACAACCCCGAAAGTCAAGGGCCTCAAGGTCATTCTAGTGTCCCCATCGACGCATTTCTACTGGAATCCAGCCAGTGTCCGCGGTATTATCCCCGGAGAAATCCCCGACGATAAGTTGTTCACTCACATTGCCTCGGGGTTCTCTCAATTTCCCAAAACCCAGTTCGAGTTTATCGTCGGCGCGGCGAGATCAGTAGACATCGCCTCCAACACTCTCCAGCTCCAGCTCGAAGATGGATCCTCCAGATCCCTGGTGTATGACCACTTGGTTATTGCAACGGGGTCATCCCCGCTTGCGGACCAGATTCCCTTGAAAACTTTAGGGTCCTACAAAGAGACTGTGAACCAGCTGCACAACATTCAGACCAGCATCGACGCCGTGGCAACAAAATCGATTGTTGTTGCGGGAGCCGGTCCTACCGGCACCGAGATAGCAGCCGAGCTGGGGCACAGATACGGCAAAAACAAGGGCAAGTCAATCACTCTCATCGCCGACGGCCCGCGGGTCCTCGGGGGCCTGTCGGAGAGCGTTTCGCGGGTCTCAGAGTCCACACTCGCCGGCTTGGGGGTCCACATCATCCACCACGCCCGCGCAATCGAGGCTCGAGACGGACACGTCTACCTCTCGACCGGCAAGGTCATCCCCGCCGACGTGTACCTCCCCGTTTTCGGCGTCCGTCCCAACACGTCCTTCCTACCCGACCACCTCCTCGACAAACACAAATCTCTCAAGCTGGAACCGAGTCTCCGGGTCGAGGGACTGCATAATGTCTGGGGAGCTGGGGACGTAGGCAATCTCGACGTAAAGCAAATCGGGCCTGTTGAGGGCCAGGTCAATGTGTTGGCGCAAAATCTTGATGCGGTGTTATCGGGAGGCAGCACGTCTACCATGAAGGAATATACCCGAGGAAACAAGGTTATGATGTTCGTATCGCTTGGGAAAGCGGCGGGTACGGGTCAGGCTGGGTCGTGGAAAGTACCGGGCTTCATCGTTACGATGATGAAGTCGAAGACTTTATTTCAAGACAAGCCGAAGGCGATTGTCGCTGGGAAGTCCATGATTATGGGGTCAATTTGAGCAATTCGTGGAGAAGAATATTGATGTTTCGTCCAGAATCTCTTTGCCAGTATACCCAGGCTGGTGGGCTACGATCTACCGGGTCGGCATGCTTTGCTAAATTGATGCTTCTGATCAAATTAAATACTACTGTACTAGACTACATCTACAAGTAGCTTTATACGATATCCAAGCGATTGTGCAGAACTTCTAGAGCGTCTCCAGTTTGTTGTCCAAGTATTCCATTCATTCCCCGCGCGCACTGCAACCAGCCCATCTGCGTTTACGACTGGGCAGGAGCGGGCCGACCAGCCGCCTGAGCGGTAGCGCCCGCTTGTTCCAGGGGCGCCAGATTTGGGTCAATCTTCAGGCCTCCCAGCACGCCCTTGGTCCGCTGTTGCCTGTTGATCCACAGCATCGGCCCTTGGTCAACCAACTTCTCAATCTCGCTTGCGGGTCGTCCCTGCAAGTGCCGAACGTCCCTCGGGGCGCGCGGATCCACGTCACGCTTGCTTCCCTTCTTGAAAACCTCATTGGGGCGGATGGCGGCGTACTTGAAGGCCGGAACCTTATCTCCCATGGTGCCGTCCGCGTTCGAGGTCGACCCGGGAGCGCACTTGGCACCTTTCCACGCCACGTCGGCGGCAGCTTTCCACATGCTATCAATGTTCTGCCAGGTGGCTTCGGTGTAGAAGAGCCTGCAGTTTGCAGCCTCCCATTGGAATTGCACGGGAACCGTAAAGTTATGCCAAATGCTAGAGGAGAGAATTGCGTTAGACGGACATTCCACAAACGAAACTTGAGGGGTTCCGGGCCGGATATGGGAAATAACATACTCCATGGAATTGATGGACTGGTCGCCCACAACCATCGGGGCGGTAAACACTACTCCGTTGTTCTGTGTGGATGGCAAGTTGGCGCCGGGTGGTCCATCAGTGCCCGTCGCCATCTGGCCGATGAGAGTCATGATTTGGTAGTTATCCCAAGGGAAGACAGCACCTCCTTTCGTGCCCCCGATTGCCTGAACTGGCGCAGTATGCGGTCGCCCGCCGAAGAGGACGGTCCGAATTCCCATCTCTCGTGTGAACCAACCGACAATCAGCGCGCACGACGAGTGACATGCACCGTCAGTGATGATGACAATATTCTTGGGGTCCACGAGAGGGTCCTTGAGGGCGGTATCATCCAACCCCATGCTGTGGCGTTCGTCCAATGTGCTGCGGAACACAGTGTCGGTAAAGTTATCCCCATTGATGGGGACCGGGCCGAAAGACTTGGGCCAATTCTTGTGCAGATCCATCAGCAGACTATCCCCTCCGAGCGTCTTGCCCTGTGCCGTGACATCGTATGTGGCATCAAGGATCCACTCCATGGCCTTGGTCGCGCGCACGCGGTACGAGAACCCGGGAACCTTGCCGGGAAACAGCTGGTCGAAAGTATCGGTGAGGGTCACCTCCCACCCTCCGCCGTTGACGGAAAGATCTATTACGAGCTTCTTCTTGCCCTGCTGGCGGAACTTCGTGACGAAGGACTTTAGGAAACGGTGGTACTCGGTCATCTCCTGCACGTTGCAGCCGGGGTACTGGCCGCTGAGGAACGGCGAAGCGAACGAGTTGATTTCCAGCACCGCAACATCATTGTACCCCTCCCCCTCGAGGAAGAAGCCGCCCGCGTACTTGTCCATGACCTGGTCGAACGGCTTAGGCCAAAAATCGGGCCGCTGGTTCTGGCCATGCTGCTCGGGGCAAAGCGCCTGTTGCTGCACCGGTTGCGGCCATGCTCGTTGTCGCTTTTCCATGTCGCGGATGTCCATTTTCTTCTCTCGCTTCTCTTTCCTGCCGCCAAAGAACCCCCCACCTGCTCGCGGCGTGATGCCAAGTTCAACGAGTTTGTGCAGGTCGTCGGGTGTTGTCACGGTGCGGATGTCGTATCCCATCACCGCAATGTTAGGGAATGTGAAGACGGTACCGTTAGCAAGCTCGACGGAGGACTCGTCGGGTAGCTCGTAATATGAGCCCATGCTAAAGTAGTCGGTGAGCTCCACCCCCATCGCCAGTTTTGTCAGGCCCGGGAATAGCATGTTGAAGCCAGCATCCTTATCATGTGTACCACCGGCGATGGTCGTGAGGTTGTCGAGGTACTCGTAGGCGGGCATATTGTCAATCTTGACAATATAAGACGGGTTTTCCATACCCGCAGCTCTCGAGTTGGAGAAGTCCCCTGAATTCCGCCGTGTGTTAGCACGTGGTTTGGATAAATTCTCACAATGCTGAATACGTACCTCGGATGTACAGCCGTGGCAACTCGGTTCCATCTTTTGAGAGTGAAATAGAGATGATCTGAACACTCCTGGCGAAACTGAAGACCTCGTTGAGGGGCATCTTCAGCGTGAAGTGACCGTCTCTGGCTCCTTCAACCTTGATCTCATGTTAGGCTGCAGCGCTGAAATAACAACCCCGATCGGGAGCGACAGCACTTACAAGCTGCTCGAGCTCAACAGTGAATTCGTACTGTGACTTGTATTGTCCACTCTTAAGCTTCTGCTTCATGCGGTCGAGGCCTCCGAGGATATCCAATCCGGGTCTTCCAGTCGAGGCCATGTACTCGGACGGCGGGTTCTTAACGAAAGCCAGATTGCTCTGGAAGCTTATGAGCGGATAGATGCTATTGAGCGATTCGACGTCAGCTTTGTGAAATATGATTATCCGTAGAGTAATTCTGAAGGAAACCGCAACGGCGAACAAACAAGAATCACAAACTCACTAGTCGATATACTCGACATTATTTTCCACATCCACAGGGATTGAATGTAAGCATTTTATTGCAATTGAAGGCTGGATAATGCGTTGTCCAGCAAGCTGTGCCTGCGCGGCCTGCCTGCACGCGTTGCTGGTGGTCTGCCCAAGTCCAGGAAGCTGGCGCTTGTCCTCTCGAGTCGGAGTCGTCGACGCGAGCGCCACGAAGGCCGCCCCAAGCACTGAAGCGATTCTCGGCCGCATTGTGTCGTTGCTTGGGCAAATGCACGACCGGTTGCTAACCTGGTAAGGAAGGCGACGTCTTACCGCGAGACATGAGCGGGAAGAGGAATGGGAGGTGCCGCGGTTCTTTTAACAGCGGCCTGCGACGGCGATGCAATAGTGTCATTCTTAAGATGGGGAATTGTATAATTGCAAAAGTATAATTGCCACAGTATTGACGCGTAGTGATAGAAAGTCTTGGGTTCAATTTGTCGCGGGGCCAGTGTGCCGTGCTTTCATGGGCCAGACGCTCGGAAATGTGATAGTTCCCGGCGAAAGAGCCGGAACCCCCTCCTAAGCTCCCCGTCCCACGCTGCAATGCCATGTCGGAATAAATTGACCTTTCGGAGGGAGGCTCGCTAATCGGCTCGCAAGTGGGTCTCTCCTTCCGTTAGTTTTGATAGTTTGATAATTGATATCGACCGCCCGATCACATGGCCTTGTTTCTCAATTTCAATTAAGAAGGTGCCAATCGCCATCGAAATCCACATTGCCACGAATTACTGTTTCGACCTTCGATCGCAACGAATGGCTCTCCGGGTCGATTGGGCATACATAATCTCCGAGAGAAGTAGATTTTACAAAAATCCCGCCGCATGCGATTGCCACTGCGGAGCCATGGCCGGCAATTGCCCAAGCCTCTGTGCGCTACACGCCATTTATCGTATCTTTTCATCATCATCAATTTATCGTGAACGGATAAGTATGGCCGAGGAAAAGCGCCGCGTTTTGCTCGAGTGGCTTCCCAGTCCGTCTTATCGGCGCGGGTATTTCCAGTTGGGGAATTGCCCCCCTTTGGATGTTTTGGCCGCCGCTCCGGAAAAATACTCGAATGACCAATTTATCCTGCTTTAAATCCTACGCGGCCACACCCATCTCGCACGGCAGATCGTCTGCCGGCACTGGAACTGGCCCCTGGCGTCAGTGTGGGGAACTGGGATATTCCCTCTGCCGCGGCCGTCTTCTAGAAGCATTAGGTGCCATTGGATACTGACTATTTCTGCCCACGTAAGGCAATAGTCGACACCGCCTCACGCGACTTGATCTCCTTCTGCGTCTTTAGTTTGGACCTCTCCTCGCACAGTTGCTAGGCACGCGAGTATGCTTCCAACATGGGCTATAAAGCAACCATTTATGAGCCGGTTAGACGTACTGGTGCCATCGAGCTAAAATTTCGGTTTAAATATCTGTCTAGCCTATCCTTTTCTAGTTCCAGTCACGTATGTGCCAAAAACAAACACCAGGACGGGATTACAACAGTTTAGTAACAGGCATACTGAAGCTGCTAGATAGGGGGAATTAACCCCACTAATACTTCACGTACAGTTCATTCTTTCGCGGTCAATGTCCCAGAATGGGGGAAGCTGAATATAAAATACTACTGAGCGACATCTCAATCTCGGGATTCGTTATGTTTTGAACCCACCCATCCGCCGTGAGCACATTACGCCTGAGACACATCGAGGTTGTTGCGCTAGCAAGCATTCAAGTACCGCAAGTCGCATGTATGTTCTCATCTAACAGGGTTTTGACAACGCGGTCGCAATTCAAACCAACTTATGGCTAGGTGTTGTAATCATCGAGAGGAATTCCGTCAGTCGCACGGGCCTGTATTAGGAAGCCCGCCTTTGCCGAATTACTTCATCAATATTTGAAGGCGGCCGCTACCGTCAACACCAAGCTGTACCCCGCGGCGAACCCCTGGTACTCTCTACCATCTGGGAGATAGTGATTGTAATTTGGATAGTCTGGCATGTACTTCAGGTACATTCGGCCATCATGCATGTCTCTAGAACTGGAACCACGTCATTCCATTATGACGCGCATTGACGACGTCTCTAATGATGTTTTCCTGCCTACTACCAATTTCGCCTATCATCGGAGTTTTAGTTCTACATTCTACCCGGGATGGACGTTGCATCCGCTCGAGCCCCTGGAACGACCTTTG
>Ga0247774_1001091_pt1 | contig 13748 bp, 2 predicted proteins | sample UWRJL001104B6_FD_179933 | JGI IMG/M metagenome (GOLD analysis project Ga0247774, IMG submission 179933) | Plant litter microbial communities from Arlington Agricultural Research Station in Wisconsin, United States - UWRJ-L001-104B-6 | ecosystem: Environmental > Terrestrial > Plant litter >... | reverse complement strand
TGTCGTTGTGAAGATTGTTGATGTTTGGTGCTGGTTCTCAAGAGGTCGGCAAGGAGAAAGACGGACTAGAAAGAGAGGAGGGGAACCGAAACAACCGAAAGAAAAAGGTACGGCCGTAAAAAAAAAACAATAATGTAGCCATGCTTTGTTCCGACAATGAAAAAGACCAGTAATACACTTCCTGCAAAGGTGAATGTTCGGCTGCAATCCCCTACTCCCTCGTATGACAAATGTTGGGTATGGTCATCGTTCTCGACTGATACATGTGCTTTCGTCCCCGTCTTCTAACCTCCATTGTTTATGCAAATTCGGATGCTTAGGCAAAGCCGAAATAGTCGCTCCCGGCTGTGATAGCCTTCAAGAGCCGCTTCCGAAGCGTCTCGTAGTTCTCGTATTCAGGAAGATCAAGTTCTTAAAATACCATTAGCATCAGTCCAATCTTAAGACGTCACCGAAAACGGAAGGAGAAGGGGAACGTACGGTTGAAGCATGTGTGAGAGCTCGGCAGGCGTTCCTTGTTGCCATAGTCGCGATGGATGTTGAAGCGGTTGACACCGTTCATGCCCTCCAATTCCTTGAATCCGTTGAGAGGCACCTTGGACGTTCCGGTGACGAACTGTAGAAGCTTCGCCCGCTCTTCCTTGTCGAACGATCGGACGGCTCGCCAGAACCACTGGATTTGCGGAGACGAGGCATTGTAGTTGTGGTACTCGGTATTGCCCTTCCAGTCGTCCACGTCAATCTCAGGCAGGCCCGAAATGAGGAGCTCGAGCTCCTGCTCGGTGAAGATGGATATCAAGTCGGCGGGGATGATGTCGTGGAAGCCCTTGAGGAAGGCCTCCATCTGGTCCTTGACTGAGGTCAAGAGCTTGTGCTCCACCACCATACGGACATACTCGTGCTTGTTTTCCTCGGTGACGGCGACATTCCTCCCATTTTCGATGAGGTCGTGAACCGTGGTGACGCCAAACTCGTCATCCTCGATGGAGAAGGTGTAGTCGATGATGTCGGTAATATCGTTTCCGAGCATCCAGACAAGCGACTTGTAGTAGTCGGGATCGAGCGATTCCATGTCCTTGACCGAGACCGACTTGCCGAGAATTTTCTTGTAGACGGCGCGGCTGAAGTAGCATTCGAGCACGCGGCCCTCGTACAAGGCCTTGCCGATGATGCGACCGATGAACTTGAAGAACGACAGGTGCTCGTCGTTGATGTGGCTCAGCTTGTTGGGGTGGAACGTGGTGCGGTCCGACGAGACGGGAATAAACAGGGCGTAGTTGGGGTCGAACATCTGGCGCGAGAGAACCTGGAACCACTCGCGCGTGACTCCACCAGCGTCCACTCCTTCTTCACCGTGGAAACGAATGTTGAGCTTGCCGTATTTCATTTCGTCTCCCGTCTTGAAGTACAGAGACCTAAACGAGTCGTGGAACACCTGATCTCGGCGGACCGAGAGCTGGAGCGACGGATACGCCGTCCGGGCGGTGGCATTGTTGGAGCGTGAGTGCACGCTGCGGTTGAAGTAGTTGCGCTTGTTGTCGAACTCGAGCACCTTGGGGTTCTTCACCAGAAGCTTGAACGGACCCTGCATCAACTTGGGGTTGCTCCGGACCAGTTCGTTGAGAATGCGGCGATGCTCCTCGGTAAAGGTGAAGAAAAGACCGGCCATGGGCGACTCCGGGGCAGGACTGGAGAGCACCATGTCCTTGCCCACTTGGCTTTGGGTTCCGGGGACCTGAGACTGCGCATCCTCGGTTGCCGTATTCTTGCAGACGGCCATCAGCGACTCGATCAAGGGCAGGAGAATGGTAGCAACATTCAGCATGTTCTCTCGCTGCCGCATCGCGCTGAGGCAATCGCTAAGCTTCTCCCACATGACAGTGAAGGTGGGATGGTAATAAAGAGACGCAATCAGATCCTGCTTCTCTGCCTCCTTGCCATCGTCTCCCTCGGCTTTCTTGGACTCGAACAGGTGGTCGAGCGCCGTCAAGACGCGGAGCAGCTTGTTCTGCTGTGATGCGCCGGGGGAAAACTTGTCAAGCGCCACACCTTGAATCTCGGTTCCTGAAGATGCCTTCACGATTTGGGGCAGAAGTTCGTTCAGATCCGAAACGATGTTGTTGCTGAGGGCTTGTGCCTGCTTGATCAGCTCCTGTCCAAACGTGGCCTTGGCACCAGGGATGAGCGACAAGTTCTTGATAGCCACGATTGTGTTCTGGAACGTCTTGGAGCTGCACTCCCTCGAGACAAAGATCTTGACAACCAAGTTCAGGTGCTGGGGAGAGATAAAGGGCATTTGCAGCTGTTTCGCCTTGGCCTTGTCTGCGGCGATCGACTTGTCTGACTTATCCTGCTGCGTAGAGGAACTTGCCGCCTCGGCCGGTTGGGCTTCGGCGGTCTTTGTCGTAGAATCATCACCTTCAGCGGCGCTTGTCCCTTCTGTGCCATCATCCTCACCGATCTTCTTCTCTCCATCTTCGGCCGCTGCGGTCTTGTCTTCCTCGTCCTTCTTTGCCTTTACGGCTTCTTCCGCCTTCAATGCCTCTTCCTGCTCCTTCTGGCGCCGGTCAATGGTCTGAATGTGGAGCGTCAGCCTGTTCAACAAGTCGGCAATGATGCTCATGACGTAGGGGCTGTTCAAGACCAAGTCGCGGTCGAGAAGACTAAGCAACGAGTTGATGGCGTATCGGTTCACTTTGCCTTCCTTTGTCTTTGCCTTGCGGTTGACGACACGCTTGAGGGATGAGCCGACGATGTCGTGCTCTGTCAGGAACAACCACGAGATGGACGGCGACTTGGTGATGAGGTGGCAAAGGAGGTCGACACACTGCTCGGTCATGAGAAGCGGGGATATCTCCGAGTTAGACGGGCTTCTCGACGACGGGCTGAGCGTCGTCAGGGTCCGCTTAAGACTCTGCGGCGTCTTCATGTCAGCGTCCTTCTCCTTTGGCTTCTTAGCCTTGAGCGAGAGTTGACTAAAGCTACGCTCTATCGCATCCATGTCGGTGCTTCCATCGCGTAGGATCTGCAGCAGCGTGCTGATGACCTCGAGGCGATTCTGCCGATTCTCGCACACGTCGGAGAAGATGTTGAAGAGATACTGCCTGCTGTGGCCTCGCTGAACAATAAACATGAGTCTGAGAAGAGTGGCCACTCCCGACTTGTCAAGCATTTGCACTACGCTTCGCCGCTCAACCTTGTTGCCGCCCTGCGCACCCGCGCCGCTGCCGGAACCAACCACAGGCCGGTGCGATCCTCCTGGGCGCCGGCCGAGATGTTGGGTGCGGTTCTCGCGAAGGCGCATGAACTCGGCTCGTAGGTCGGCGGGCAGATGATCGACCAATTCTTCACCCTGCTCTAGCAGCACCTGTTCTCTGAGGGCCGGAGGGAATGTCAAGAGGATGCTAGCAGGATCCATGTCATCGGGCTGGACTGCATTGCCTGCCGCCTGCCGCTGTTGCCGCTCCAGTTCCTGGACTTGACGTCGACGCTCGTTTTGTTCCTGCTGCATGATCTCTGATCGAAGGTCCGCCGGTAGAGCCTGGAGGAATTCTTGGAACACCTCGCCGTGTCCCTCGTCGCCAGTCGTGGCGTTTGCTTCCCGAGCCCGAGATCGTTGATCGGTAACCGCTTGGGCTATGACCTCCTCGCGGAACTCTTCGGGAAGAGCCTCGAGATATTCAGGATCGATGCCCAGTTCTGTCACGTCGACTTCTTCTCCGCCACGTATCGTCGTTACGACGCGGTGTTGCGACTGACCAGCTGAGGCATCCGTTGCTGGTTGCTGAGGAGATTCCGTCTCAACACCCTCCATAGGCTCGGCTGCGTTGTCAGCCGGGCCATCATCGTCCGATTCGCCATCTTCTTCTGAGTCGCTGCCGTCGTGCTCCGAGCCGTCGTCATCGCGAGTGGGTTCGTTCTGCGCCTCGGCCTCGGCTGCGGCGGCTGCTAGAGCTAGGGCTTCCTGCTCCGCGGCGACACGGCGTGTTTCTTCCTCAGCCGCCGCCTCGGCCGCCTCGGCCGCCTCAGCTACCGCACGGGCGGCTGCTTCCTCAGCTTCCTTCTTCCGCTTTTCTTCTCTCTCACGAGCCTCCTTCTCCTCTCGCTCTTTCTTCTCTCGCTCCTTTCTCTCCTCTTCCTTGCGCTTGGTTCGTTCTTGCTCCTTCTTCTTCTCTTCCATGGCCGGAGGCGTCAGCCTGAACATGATGGAATTGGCCAAGAGCAGGCTCTTGTCAGTATAGCGAGATCCGAAAACCCCGAACACCATGGCAGCCTCCTCAACGTAACGTTGATTGGTCGTCTTAAATCCAAAGTCGGCCGTGATTTGAGGGTCCCTACCCCCATCGCGACGACTCTCTCTAGCTTCGCGGGCGCCAGATGGCGGCGGATAGGGTGCGTGAACCACGTGGAGGCGTGCTGAGCGGTTGTCGGAGCTCAACGTCACTTGGGCCACGCCGGGAAGGCCGCCGTGTAGCGGGGGCAGGTTGGCAAGCAGGGCCTGGATATCGCTTATTACGCTCAGGGGGTGTCCGCCGTGAAGATGGTCCAAGCCAAACAAATCAGGGATGCCAGGGAAACGTAGGCCGAACGTGGGGCCATCTCGAGGCCTGGGCGACATGTCACGGCCGGCATTTGGGCGTCGAAGAAGGGGGTTTTGTGCGTCGTCGCCTTCGGCGTTAGGACCGCCTCCTCTGGGGTTGATTCTGGTTCCGCTAGAAATGCCTCCCCAAGGAGGACCGCCGCTGAAGCCACCAGGGAAGGGATTTCGGCGATGTCGGTGGCCGCCGTGAGCGGCATGGTCAAAATCGCCGAGAAGGCTGTCAAGAGGAGGAATGGCAGGCGGTTGATATGCAAACTCATCCTCGTAGCCAAACTCATCGTCGTCATCTACATCATCATCATCTTCTTCCTCATCTTCATCGTCGTCGCGGCCATCCTCCAAGTACGCCTCCTGAAGAGCTTCGACGTCATCGGGATCAAAGGCATCACGACGCTCAATGACAGCTCTGACCATGTTGTCAACCTCGTCCTCGTCGAGAGGGACTCGGCCACCGCCACCGGCGTCGAAGTCGAGCTCGTCCTCGTCGTCATCTTCCGAGTCGTCCATGCTCTCCCATTCGCCATGGTCGCCCTCGGCGCCTCCTTCGTCTTCTGCACCGACAATCTCGACTCGGTCTTCGTGGTGGGCCATGTCGTCTGAGTCCTCCGAGTCCTCATCGTCATCGCTATCGACGCTGTTGTCAAGCTCATCGACGTCGATATCCTCATCATCCTCGCCAATGTCGTCGTCCTCTTCATCGTCATCGTCATCGTCATCTTCAACCATCAAGACGTCAAGGTGGCGGACCGTATCGCCTGGGAGGCCTTCGATGGGACCCATGTCGCCGAGCTCATCATCGTCGTCGTCGCTGACGGCGTCCTCTTCATTGACAGGGAGGCCATCCTCTTCATAGTCCATTTCGTCGCCGTAGTCCTCGTCATCGTCGTACATGTCCTCGTCGTCATCGTCCCCCTCTTCCTCGGACATGTCGTCGTCTTGGCGCCGCTCGAGCATGCCCAGGGCCGAGTTGCGGTACAAATCCGGCGTGTCTTCCCGGTCATCGGCCAAGTCGGAAAGAGAAGAAGTCGACATGATGTCGTCCTCGACCTGCTCCGGGAGCGACGAAACGGGCATCATCACCTTGGAGTGGCTTAGCTCCTTGGCCGTCTGCGTCAAGACGCGAAGGACCCGAAGGATGTGCTTGATCACCCGCTTGACGCCGGGATACTTGAGATCAATCTCAGCAATCGACGACGTGAGCTTGTCGAGGAAGCCCTTCTCGTACATCATGCGCCGAAGCTGCATCTGCGACCGGGTCGGGCTCTGGTCGGCGCTTCTAGTCGTTGGCTGATCACGCTCTAGGTCACCAACCATGTGGCACATGAGGACCGAGAGGCACTGCATGCGCGAGTATCGCGCCTCGACCGTCTCGTCAGGCGTCGCTGCCTTTTCATACGCCCTCAGCACGGTGTCGAGAACGAATTTGCGCACCATCAGCAGGTCTGCGTCGTCGTCATACTCGAAGCGCTCGCCCGTGCGGGTTGGCACCGTCTCGCGAGTCTTGGTCATGAGTGACACGAGCACATTCTGTGCCTTGGCTGACGTGATCTGTTGCTTCTGAGCCGCCACTGACTGGGCCGGTGTAGGGCTGAGCATATCGACACACAACAAATCGTTAATCAGGTAGTTCAAGATGCCGGCGCGGGGCCGGGCTGGTGTGTTGCCAAGGGTCGGGGGGGCACTGCGCTTGAAATTCAGGAACTCGATCTTAGTGCGAGTGTAGCTCTGCAGAAGCTCCCCGAGACAGTGAAGCAAGAAGCAACGGTAAACATGGATGGGGTGCTCATCGGGCTTAGCTTTGGCTGTTTTTTGGTCCTTGGCATCCGACGCTGAACTGGATTCGTGGCCCGGAGACGACGATGATGGTGCAGACAGCTCGCCGACCTTTTCGTCAGGCTTAGACAACACTAAAGACTTTGACTCTTTGAGACCGGGATCGCCATCTTTGTCGTCGAGTTCGCGGTAGTTCAGGAGTTCGCAGAGGAGAAAGTGCATGACGCCGTCAGGATTCTCGACAACTGGCCATTTGATTTCCTTGGGGCCCTCCTCGGTCGATGGTTTGACATCCACCATTTCGGTATCGTCGGCGCCATCCTTGTTTTCTTTTTCCGAGACGTGGTTAGTATCTGTGTCCTCGTCGTCGCTTGTCGGCTTCACATTCTTCTTCAGCATGACAACCTGCTGGTCTGAGCGGAACGGTCGATCGCCTGGCGGTGCCCAATGTGGCCACCTCAGCATGTCAGCCGCCACATCTACGAACGTGTCAGGTGCACGGAGAGCACTCGATGCCATTTCGCTGAGCATGGAGCTAAGCCTGTGCTCGGCGGCGTGGCCTGGCATGCCGCGGAGTCGGTTATCGTAAACAACTTGGAGATCCGTCTCCATGATTTGCCGAACCGTTTCCTCGTCCTCGATAATGTGGCGCAAGATGATCATGAACCACGAAACTCCCTTGCTCTCTCTAAGCGTCTCCACACCGCAGCCCAATGCCTGCCTGATCATGGCGAAGAGCCTCTGAAGGTTCTTCCTGTCGCCCATCTTTCTGGCCAGCTCTCTCTTTCGCGTGAGAATGACAAGCACTCGCAATGCCGCTGTGGCCAGCGACTCGTCTCGACCGATGCGGGGAAGGATGTCGAGGATCAAATTCAACAGACTGTCTCGGCCGCCTTCCTCGACAATATCGACCCTGGGCTCGGGATCCGCGGCTGGAGGTTGGACTTCTTCGTCCTCATTTACCGGTGGCTTCCACGTCGTCTCCAATGGCTGCTCGTCGTGCTGCAAGAGCGTCTCGACTACCAGGAGGATGTAGGAAATCCAGGGCGGGAGACCTCCTTCTGTCGCGGGCAAAGATGGCGGCTTCAAGAAATCGAGATACTCATCCACCTTGTCCTTCAACGTGTCCATGTTGCACTTGAAGAACACCTTGTCTTGGAGGAGGAGGGCAAGAAGATGTGCATAAGAGGCAATGGTCCGACCATTGGCTGCCTTTTCCTCGTCCGAGAGCGCCAGCGACGACAGGGCGTTGGCAAGAGTCTCACCCACTTCCTGGCAGCGCTCATCGCGAGTCTCGGCCCCCTTGAAGGCCACCGTCTTGATCAGCTCCGCGAGGTCAATGGCTGAATTGGGATGGGTCCGGAGAACGTCCAACGACTTGTCGATGAGACTCTCGCGTAGATTGTCCCGCAGCTCGTTGAGTTGCTCCCTCATCGCTGCCGTGTCTGCTGGCGACTTAGCCCGGGTCGACTCGGACTCCTGGGCCGTCGTAGACGGGACGTCGGCCGGGCTGGCAGAATCCTCATCGGCATTCTCTTCTGTCGTCTGAGACGAGTCGTCGCCACCATCGTCACCGCCATCGTCCTCGCCATTCGCGTCTCCATTTTCCGCCGTATCGGCAGTTGTCGAGTCAACCACCATGGTATCCGACGCCGCGTCATCACGCGTTTGGGTTGCGGCGTCCGCCGGCGGCTGAGAGACGGGTGGTGCGACATAGACATCCTCCGAGGGGACTGGGTACCTGCGAGGACACAGGCCATCCTTGATCGCCCTGCAATACTCCCTTGCGGCGTTGATGTTTCCATTCGCCCTGTAAATGGCCTCGACAACCACGTCTTCCTGGAAGAGTGCGTCCTTCAGATTCTGGATATGGTCTCGCTGTTGGTCCCAGTTGAAGGCCTCGCGAGGCTGGTTGAAGATGCGAATTGCCGCGCGATCGAGTCCCTGGCTTCCGAGTGGCTCCATGTCCCCGGCCGACAGGACCGTCAGGATGTCCACCACAAGTACAAGTGTGTCGGCCGGCACCCTCTCGATGAGTGCGGATTCCCAGAGGTCCTTGACAACGGGCATCACAATCATCCGGAGATGCAGCACAAGCAACTGGCTCATGGTATCTCGAGTATGATTGGACCGGCCTTGCAGGTTGAATAGGGGAAAGGACTCGTTGATGTTTCTACCGTTGACCACTAGGACGTAGAGTTCGAGAATCTTCTTGAGCCCAAACCACGCAGCCTTGGTCGCCGTCGACTGGTTGCTTTCGTCTGACTTGTCTTCCTCGACGTGACGCTGAAACCGTCGTAGCATGGAGTTGAACAAGTCAAATCCTCCTTGCTCCTTGAATGCGAGAAGGACGGGAAGAATGAGCTGCGCGCCCCTCTCCGATGACCGAGAAGTGTCAACCACCATGTGGTAGGCCATTTGACTCATGATCACCCAGAGGTTGAATTCTCCGGGGCGATCTGCATCTACCATGGCCTTCAGCTGACTGAGCATCGACCCCGCAAGTGTTTCGGCAATGTCGAGATGGCGGCGGCGAGCAAACAAATCTTTATCTCGCTTCGGCAGCAGCGCCTTCCCGAGGGCCTGGAACAAGGGATGCACGGTGAGGTTCAGCTTCAACAATTGCTGCAGAGTCACATAGTTCCTGTACCGAATTGACGTCCTCTCCACTTGCGTGACCACTGTTGGCCGGGAGCCAGGTCCACTGCTGCTTCCCTCATCCTGGCCTGCTGCCTGTGTGCTCTCGCCTGTCAACTCGGGTGCCGTCGACTCGGGCGCTATCGATGTCTCATCGTTTCCGTTCGTGATGCCATCCATTGCCGGGACCTGCTTAATAAATTCTGCCGGGCTCCAATGCCGCGGCACGAGAGACAATAGTCCGTGATCGGCTTGCAAACTAGCTCGAAGAAGCGGCGAAAGGTCCTTGATGAGGGTGACGTAGAGATCAAAGACATTGACGGGATGCAGCGTGTGGTGGTGCGTGTGGTGTCGCTGGTTTGTCGGGAAGCAGTCACTAAGTGTCTTCATAAGCCACTGTGCCCGAAGAAGCGCTCGCACCATTGACGTGGCCTCTGTCATCTTCTTCCGCATCTCAGCATCCCAACCATCAACGTCTTGGCTAGTGACCGTCAGGCTGCTGGTAAGGAAAGGCGCGAAGAAGGACGCCGCCTCTTCACCCGTTGCTTCCGCCAGAGGCTTCAGCGCTTGAAGGACGTCGTTTGTTCTCTGGAGCACGGCGGGAAGACCAAGAATTGGTACCTGTTCGACAAGCATCGAAACGGCTCTCCGCAACGTGCGAGACCCAGAGTGGTCTTCAAAGTGCTGCGTAAGACTGGGAGCCTCGGCTATGTCGAGCAAACACTCGATGCCACCCTTGCTGACGAAAAGAGATCGCAGATTTGAGTTCCCAAGGTACTCCATAAGGAACATGGACAGCGTGCCCACGAAGTTCTCGAACGGCAGAGGCGACTTGATAGATTCTGCCTCGGGTTTGGTCTCGGGTTTGGTCTCGGTGTTGGTCTCGGCGTTGGTCTCGACTTTGACCTCGGTACGGGCATGCTCGTCCACTCCATCCGACATCTCAACATCTGAGTCTTCCGAGTTGTTGGGCTTGCTTGTCGTGAGGCGACCGATAAGACGATTGTCGGCCACGATTTCTTCTCCTGTCTCCTTAAGGAGCGAGAGCTTCACACCCCACTCGTCGACTCGCTTTTGATCTCGGCCCATGTGCCTAATGCGCGCCACGAGGTCTATCACTGCGTTCGTGATGGGCTCTCGAAGTGATGGGTGGTGCCGCGAAAGCTCGTCAAAGTGTCGACCGATGCTGCTGATCCCATGGATTTCAGCTTCGAGGACAACAAGATGCTTATGGCTCTCAAACACCTCCAGGTAGGTCTCCAGGACTCTCGAGGCAACAACCATCCTTAGTCCCGCGTTGTTAAGGGAGATGGAGTTCAGTGCCTGTGGGATCACGTTCATGGCGTCGGCATGAGCAGGAATGCCCGCGGCGGGAGATGGGACCCTAGGCTGAGCCAGCGTTTCTGCCGTCGGCGGATGCGCCCGGTGGTCAGGTTCCAGCGCGACCGGCGAGTCAGGCGACGCCGGAGTGCCTTCGTCTTGACCATTGTCCTCTCCACCTGCATCCTCACCGTTGGCGGTCGACTGGTGCTCGGGCACGGGACGGCCTGTCACAGCCTCGAGGAAGGTCTTGATCATGCCAGATTCAGAGAGGGCAGCAAAGCTAGTGGGGTCGTTGTTGATAAAGTCCATCATAATGGTGACCGCGAGGTACCAGGCACTAGCCCCAAACGTCTTGTGCTGCTCCATGATAGTCCGCAAGCTCGCGAGTAGGTCCGACTTATCAGCCATGTTCCGCAGGAGCCGGTCGACATTGCCGCCATGGCTGTACCAGTTCGCCATGATGTGGTGGATGAACTTAACCGATGCCCGCAGAGTCTGATGGTGAAAGAAGGGAATCTTGTAGTCGACCACCGTGGTCTGGAGGTCTGGTCCTGTTCCATGATCCGAGTCTGTCAAGCTGAGCGAGTCGTTAACCGTCGATACAATCAGCTTGGCCATTGTGTCGAGGCCTTCCTTGCCCAGGAATAGCTCGAGGCTCTGCGAGTTGTTCCAAAGCAGGGAGTCGAGACAGGACAGGAAGAAGCTCTGGAAGCGCATGGCCGTGTGCGACCTGAAGTTTAGAACTTCCAATAGAGCGTCCATCAGGCCAGCAGATAGCATCTCGCCACCCACCTTCATGTGGTGATTGGTTGCAAGTTGGTACGTGAGGCTGAAGAGGTTCGTCCGCCAGTCATCCATCTCTGTACGCTTCTCACCAACCGCCTTGGCAGCATCATCTTTCATCCCCGCAACAGCCGTGCGGATAACATAGAGAAGAATGCCATGGCTGACCGTCACGCTCAGCGCCCCGTAAACCTCGGCAGCACGGTTGCTAGTCAGCGTGGATAGGGACTCCAATAGAGACATGGAAATGCTCTGGATGTAAAGAGGAACAGCCATCGAGCTTTTTGCGGTAGGCCGAATGAGGTCGGCCAACTGTGTAACTAGCGGGAACCGTTTCGTCTCGTCGATATCCTGCCGCAGCACCTTCTCGTCAAACATATCCTCCAGGTGGATCTTGGACAGGTTGAGAATGGCAAGCAGCCGCACGGCCAGAGCCTGCTGTCGCGTTTCCACGGTTCCCATAAGAGCCTTGGCAATTCGAAGGCGGTGAAAGAGCTCGTACTTGGACGCCTTGGGCATGTTTTCTGGGCACCCGGACATGAGAGTGTAGATGGTCGTAGAGGAAACAAATGGCTGGCCCAACTCGAATGTGTGCTGCGAAGAGAGGATGCTGTTGTCGTCGTGCGAGGAGATGGCAATTCTCGATGACGACGAAGGGGGGCTATCATCCACTAAGGGTGAAGTTTGTGCCGGCCGGGAAGGGGTGTTCATTGTCGAGCTTCGTCGAAGAGGCGTTGGGGTGGAAGGAACCGAACTGTTTCCGCCACCGTCTAGTCGAACCGAATGCCGTACGTCCCCTGCAGGTGCATGTGGATAGTACGAGACCCGAACGTTACCCCAACTCTTCCACTGCTTTGAATCCGACGTGACAATATCCACCAAATCGTTGGCGTACCTGGATGCCACGCTCTTGGTTTCAAGCGGAGCACGCTCCTTGCCTTTGGGCGACGCAGGTGTGCCCGAGTCAGCGAGACCCAGGGCTGGCGACCTGACAAACGGTAGGGCTAGCTGCTCCACCGATTCTAGGTCGATGTTGTAGTGGTTTGCGAGCAGCGCTGAGGTCATGCTCTGCTGAGACTGGTTCCTGGCCCGCTTTAGGGACGCCTGATACCGCTTCGCAAGCTCGGCCCCTACATTCAGCGTGGCCAGAAGAAGAGTCATGGATGAGCTGTTCAGAAGACTGCTTAAGTGTGCGCTGCTCGAGTATATGCTCCTATTACCACAATTATCCAAGAGCAGCCGAGTAAAGTCCAGAACAGCCTCAACGAGCTGCCGATCTCCATCCTGACCGAATCCCTTTTTCGTGAGAGCATCTTCTGCCCACGTCTCGCCGATGTACTCGAGGCTCGGAGCCGTGTTGAGCAGAAGTCGGCGACCAAAGTCTTCCATCTGGGGTCCTTGGTCAAGCTTGTAGGTGGTCACGAAGACGTCTAGAATGTTGTCGAACCGATTCAGGAGTGGGATCCAGTGGAAGAGGTCACCTCTAGGAAAGGGCCATCTCGACGGGAAGGAATCGAGCTTCTCTGGGAGGAGGGGCAAGGGCGTTGAGGCGGCCGAAGCGACGAAGGACTCGATCCATTTGGGCTAGCCAAGGACGTCAGCAGAGTTCAACCAAGAAAAAGAAAGAGGATTCAGTCCAGAAGTACGCACCATAGTGTCCTTGTGCTTGGCTTGCAGCTGCTTCGTTATCTTCCCCATGGTGAAGATATGAGGCGGCGAGGCCGCGCGAGAGTCAAAAAATCCCCCTCCACCGTCGACTCCGGGCTATGTCAACAGGGGTAGCAGCTTCACCGTAACCGAGGAGCGTCCACTAATGGACCGCCCCTCGATAAATGAGGGTGGACTGTCGATGCGTGCGAGGGGTGCTATATTGGCGCGCGTCTCTGCTTCAACGAGATCGCGGAACAGCTAGGGTCGTTAGGTGCGAGTGAGGAATTTGGCAGCCTCGTTTCCGAGACGTCAGTAATGCCAAGGTACGTGGCGTCTTTCGAGGCGTGCGAGCCTATGCGAGGCACGAAATGGCCAAGTTGCAGCAGCTATGCGGGAGATCAGGTCGTCGAAATAAAATGTCGATGATGGAAGCGTTCGCAGGCGTGGAGCTAGGGTGCTTGTCCAGGTCGAGTGCAGGTCGGCCAGAACGAACGTCACCGATTAAGCGCCGCGCTTTCGAGTTCGCTGCCGAGATACGTGTCGAAACAAGGTTCCGACGTATTCGTAGGTTGACGTGTCGAATGTGAATGCACGAAAGGAATTTGATGGAAGAAAATCTAGATCTGGTTGTTGAGGTTTGTCGTGGCAGATCTAGATCTCTGCAGCTGGGTTGTTGGCATCAGTTAGAAAAGATCGTTATGCTTTTTCGGTTTTTGGTTGGTCACAAAACTCCGCAGCTGCCCGCGTTTTTGGTGGTAAGGCTGCGGGTCGGGTCCTCTTGGCGCTTGTCGATATGAGCGGTACCACCCACAGGTAATTTACGCAGGGGTGGTACATCAACCTTGGCAGTTGCGTCACGGTGAGGTCCGGCATGCTCCGTAGCAGTATCTTGAAAAATGAGCCGCCCAAAACTACGCACTCGCTATTCAAGCCTTCGTATTATTTGATTCTCTCCAAAGCTACTTCTGTTTAGTTACCTTTA
>Ga0247774_1001090_pt1 | contig 13755 bp, 12 predicted proteins | sample UWRJL001104B6_FD_179933 | JGI IMG/M metagenome (GOLD analysis project Ga0247774, IMG submission 179933) | Plant litter microbial communities from Arlington Agricultural Research Station in Wisconsin, United States - UWRJ-L001-104B-6 | ecosystem: Environmental > Terrestrial > Plant litter >... | reverse complement strand
CACCGTCACACGGACTAGCCTCGCAACCTCTTGCTCTTATAGAGGCTCAAGGGCAAGCAACTTCATCATCTGGTTCGCAACTGGTCAGATTTCATAGCCCAGCCGGCTCGAGTAATGGGTCTCTGCTGCCGATTCGACCCCCCCCCGTCGAACAGGACCCTTCGTCGTGGCGAGCAAACCAAAATGTGTCGCAACAGCAATTTGCCACGACCTGGAATCCGCAGGGCGACCCCTTGCCGCGGCGTGGTCCGGAGCTCCAACCCGGCCGAGCTCGTGGCGTACCTGCGCACGGGCGTCGAGGCGGTGCTAGAGGGCCCAGGCGACAATCCGCCAGAGCCGCGGCAGAATACACCGAGCCCGGGAGTCCGGGGTCTGGCAAGATGGTGGTCAAGGCTGACATGCACACAGCATCCCGGTGGGCCGACCGAAAGAGGGAAAGGAACGCAGGAGCATCGAGACGGTTTCGTGAACGTCGGAAACAGAAGCTTCAGGAATACGAGACGACAATACATCGCCAAGAGCAAATGATTAAGAGCCAGGAGCAAATAATTAAAGCTCTACGAGATTATGCAGAGAAGTTTGAGGCAGGGGTAGACCACTATAGAGATGAAAAGCACAGGCTTGTCGAAATCCTCCAGTTGCTGGATAGAGGCGACCTTGCTACGGGAGCCCCAAGTCCGGAGCCCCTTCCGCCGCTCTCGTTGTTTGCCATAGGCGAAGAAATACCTACCATTGGCGAAGCGGACAAGCAAGATGGCCATTTTGAAGTTGTTTTCTGGGAGGATGGTTAGGGTGGGATGTTGCTTTTAATAGCGTGTTAGTACTTCGTATCAAGGCGGAAGGAAGCTCGCAGTAGACTTTCCATGCCATTGGGCGCGCCTAATAGCCTCTTCTTTTCTAGTTCTACAAATTCTTTTTGCCCTCATTTCCGAGTCGCTCCTCGTTCGTTCTGAGACCGTTTGAGGAAGAGTGTGCAGCCGGGCAAGAACTTTTGGCTGGTGAGCAGCTGGTCTGAGAGCAGCCCCCCTGGAGTGAAGTCTGAACCATCACGCCCTCGGAGACCCACTCCACGCTGAATTTGGAGCCGGGAATTCGCGTCTCCCCGCACTGCAGCCCAATCAGTACGTTCACACCCCGTTGACATCTTGTGTCAACTCGGTGCTCCTTTCTTCAGAGGGATCCGAAGCGGTTTATGATATCGATTCCTCTCGTGGCTCTCTCTATAGCGTCTGAGGAAGTCTCTAAAAAGAGAATTAGACTATTCCATGAAGTTTCAATGAGATATCATTCCGATCCATCTAGTACGATGTATGTACATCGAGTGACTCTCGCCACCGTTGGAATTGTGAATGGCGAGCGCTAGGAGCACGCGGCCCTCGAAAGTCAATCGTGACGACAACCAGAATCGAGCCAGCCAATCCTCGACGGTCGCTTGCTTCGCTTAACGATGGGCCGACTGATCCTTTCTACAGCGTGGAAATCTGCGAGGCGCTACCCTGATATGCCTAGATGGCCTAACTCGAGGTGTGCTTGTAACGCGCAGGTGTGGTCTAATGCAGCGCTCGAGGAGCTGGTCGGGAGGCTAGGGGGCAAGGTGCTGATGCAACAGCGGAATACTTTGAGTTTGGAGGTTTGTGATTTGGTGTGGCCGACCAAATGGCGTCCCGGAGCGGACCAAAGAGGCAAAGCTCACAGCTATGAAGGAGGTTTGGTAGAGCGGATTTGACACAGCGTGCCTACCACTGCAGCCAAAAGCATAGGCTCGCCGCAAGAAGCAACCACCTTTAGCGGAATTGGCTGCCGACGGCCCCCCAACCCTGAAGTTCCTCTTCGTCCCATCTTCCGAGCCATCAACCTCGGCTGAGGGGGCTCCTTCTATCGATGAGGAGGCCCGTTTTTTCTCCGTATGATTGCTATCAACCCATCACCGTATTTTCCCACTCGCTTTGGCATTCATCCCGACACCGCACTCTATCAACAGAAAGTATGGGTGGGATCTTTCGCTAGTGAGCGGTTGGCCGGTGTGACAGTTGCCCCACTGGGAGTTGAACTCTTGAACTGCGGCCGGAAGACTCCACCCTCGGTACCCGCGCTGCAGTCCAACTGTAGATTCGCGCGCTCTCGTCAATGTTTTGCCGTACTCAACATCGCGTCGGTACCCTCTTTCATCGAAGTACGCTTCCCAGCTTCGATGCCAACCGTCTCATCGCAATGTCGGAGTTCCTTTTCGACGTGCAGTGCATCAATGAATAGAACCGTAGGTTGGGACTCCATTAAACAATGTGGATCCCACGGTCGCGGGAAATGTCTAATTTGTCTTTCTCTTTTCTCCCCATTCTTCTCTCGTGATATTTATGCAGACATATCTTCAAGCCATTCACAAAATCGATTTCTCTCGTCTCCCCGTCGAATGCCAATACCATGGCTGTGGCTTTCCATTGCCCACATAGCTTCAAGCTTATCAAGTCTGACAGCACGCTGGTACAGTGGACTTGCAGTATGTGCCACTCTGGACCACATTGGTGTATTTTTGAGTGTCGATCCTGCAAGCTTCATACTTGCCGCTCATGTACGCAGCGTGCCTAGAGTTGGGCAGAGAGCATCTGTAAGCACTCCTGGCAGCTGCGATGGAGGCGATTCCCGCTAATGGCTGTCTAAGACCTCGAAATATTAGCCTTTAGATATTCACTGGCGTAAGAGCTGACCGCGAGGGCATGATGAGACAAAAAACCAGGGTCATGCTAGATAAAGCAGTGTGGAGACAATAAAGGCTAATCCACCGACTCCCCGGCGCAGCGACATAAAATTTCAAATGCAATTGCGTGACAAGACCACTTCAGGTTGTCATGATACAAAACAAGTGACAGAGATTTTCCCCAGCTCGGCCTGATTCTCTCAAACGAGAATGCACAACTGACGCAGGAATCGCAGGTACCCCACGCGGAACGCAGGAGAAAGTTCCATCCCCGCAGCCAGTCCCCGATCGGAGTCAGTCTAGCGGTTTATAGCTCGCGGCCAGTGCCATCTTTGTAGGGATGCTGCAAATCCTACCACGCCTCCGCCCGTATGGCACCGGGGATGTCGGGGGTGGAGGCACGAGCCCAATAGATCGGTCACGTTCTCCACTGCATCTTGCTTTTGTCTGATTGCCATTTTATTGATAGGTATCTCGATCCCTTTTCGCGACTGGCATGTTAAATCTTCCCTCATTCTTTCTCCCCAACTCAGGAATACACGCGGAGAGCTCAGGCAGTGATCTGAAGATTCCCAGCTCTGCAACAAACAATCTCGAACCATTGAGCAGCACCTCACGAAATATTTCTTGTCAATGCGCGCCTATCCCTCCTGTCGAAAGGGAAAGAGAACTGGCGCCGTTGGTTGAAAGGGCCCTGACCAAGTGGCCTCCCCGCGCCTGCACCGCAGAAGGAAATGCCTCCATCGTCGGCCCTCTACCGATCGGGCTCTACCACAACCGAATCTTCTGTCCGCTCCTTCGAGGAAGGGTCAGTCGTATCCCCCCAAACTTCTCAAATCCATGAAGAGAGCTTAGGCAATGATCTAAAGACTCTCAGCTCCGCACCCATCCTTGCCGTTCACAAGGGAATGGGGGCGGCACCGCCGATTAGAGATCAGAAGGGGGCCCTGAACAAGTCTCCAATTGATCGCCCCGCGCTTGCATCGCAGAAGAAAAAGCGTCCGTCGTCGGTCCCTTTCCTACCAGGCTCCACCACAACCGAATCTTCTGTCCGCTCCTTCGAATACGAATCGGTCATGTCAACCCAAGCTTCTCCCGAAGCGGCCTTGCCCGTGCGAACCCACTCGGTTGTCAAAGGCTTCTCGCCTTCTATTGCTTCTATTCCGAACCCTACTATCCGAATCTCCCCCGATACCACTGATTCAAAGCCTATCATCGCACCGCAGCGGTTCTCTAAGAAGAATGCAACATTTACTGTGGGTGCATCGGTTTCCTTGAGCGAAGCGGTACAGCCCAGTCGCAAGCAGCTCCGCAAGCCGGCGAGCAAGAGGATGTTTCGGCTCGGTAGCTCCAATTCATCAGAAGAGGGGCCGTCGCTGAAGTCCAGTCTTCGAGTTCCGCCCTTCAAGGGCCATCTCTCTTCTGTCGACTCTGACGATGAGGTGGACGACGAGGTGGACGAGAGTGCTATCGATGATGACGACGAGTGGGAAGACTCGGAGGACGTAAGCGGGACCCCGAGAGTGGACGACAAGTCTATGTTCCCGCGTATCCCGTCATCGGCTCAGCCAGTCACCCGCCCGTCCCTTATTACCCTTAATCTGGCTGCTGAGCGTGCTCGGAGTCCAGGTCCAGTTGCATCTCAGTCTACCTTGGCTCCTCATCATGCCCGCCCAACAGAAAACGGTTCGACAACGGCTGGGTCTCTGAACGATTCTGACGAGAACCCCATTATTATGAAAGGCGCCAAGACTGCCCAGCTGCAACGCATCAACGAAGTTCCTCGGTCTCGGGCGCAGCCTATTAATGCTATTCCCGTTCCCGTTCGCCATCAGGCTGCATTGTCCCCTCGCGCTACTCGTCGACATATGCTTGCTACAGAGCTTACCGATTCGGTTCGGAGGCATATCGTCTGGGAGCGCCAGTTTAGACACTCGACTGCTAATGCGGTTCTTAAGCGGAGGCACACATCGAACGACCTCGCTAACCTGAAGCAGTATCCTGAGCCTGTCTGCCTGAGGAAGGCCGAGGACCAGAACGCTATTAGCTTCAACCAGTTCTTCAACGAGAATGTCGACGGCGGCTACCACTCCAAGGTTTGGTGATTGATTGGACGGCCTCCGGGCCAGACGAGTATCAATTTATAAAGGACTTGTATAGTTTGCAAAAAGGGGTAGTCTTAGCCCCTGGATGGAAAGTTCTAAGCTCCGAGAGGATCAATCACGTGTAATTCTACTTTTATTCCATAATTCTGCTTCTTTCTCCGAAATTAGAACCAATTTATGCCAAGATCTCTGTTGGGCGTTGCCGGGGGGGAGGGGGGTGTTAGTACGGGAGACCTGGTCTCAATTCTGCCAGAAGTGGCGTTTCTGGAGTTGGCAGAAGAAAGCTGGTCAGTGGGGAGAGTGGTTCGCAGAAGGCGGACCATGTGGGCGGACCATTTTGACTAGCATTGGGCTCGTGCGCCTAATTTGTTTGTTTAGAGGTAGTAAACCCGCTAAAAACCATAAAGGAATCAGCGTCCCAGCGACAAGACGCAAGTGTGCGTCTCGCTCCCATTCTCTCGCGCCAACAAAGCCAACAGCCTGATTTTAGATTCAAGCTTGCTCATTGAAAGTCACTTCAACAGCCGAGGATACCCGTTAAATCCTTCATTTTTCTTATTAAACCCATGAACAACAACGACTAAAAAACAGCATCGCTTAAACTAATCGAACGACCGATGGATACCACCACTTCGCGGGAACTGCGGGCGTCAGTTGTACCCCTTCATCTAGTCTTGGCTATCCTAATATTTTATCTCAGTAATTACGACGCTTGTACCCACGGCCCACCACCTGAGATGCGTAAGGAAGGTCGAGGTCAAGAGAGATCCGACCACGAAGCAACAGCCTCCACAATATCCAACCAACAATCCAATCCGAATCCACCCGAGAAACCCCAACTTGTAGAAGGTCGCTCAGCACCAAATACCGTTCCTCCAAACTCGTTACTGAACAGAGAATTCAGCCGAACGTCTCTTCGATCCAATCTACGCCGGACTGGAACTGCACCCGAAACCAACCAATTTGATGGCAATGATCCCGACCCTCAGTCCGAACCAGATGCCCCGCCCGACAATTCACACCTAGCGCTCATCCGAGAACCCGAAACCCGCTCGATCTCCCAAGAGCAGCTCGAGGCTGAGGTGAGGTGCATTTACGCCGGGCTCGCGATGGTAGAGAGCAAATGCATCGAAGTGGATAACGCTCAAAATTCACAGAAAGACTCCCCACACAAGCTCAATATCCAACAATGGCAGGCATTAATTAGCCTGCACCGCACTCTCCTCCACGAATATCACGATTTCTTCCTAGCCTCACAACATCCTTCCTCCTCATTGGCGCTACAGCGGCTTGCATCTAAATACTCAATGCCTGCACGAATGTGGCGTCACGGCATCCATAGCTTTCTCGAACTGCTGCGTCACAGGCTACCCGCGTCTCTGGAACATATGCTTACCTTTATATACTTGGCTTACTCTATGATGGCCTTATTATATGAAACGGTGCCCGCATTCGAGGATATTTGGATAGAATGCCTTGGTGATTTGGGCAGGTATCGTATGGCCATTGAGGACGATAATCTGCACGATCGAGAAATCTGGGCTGGCGTTTCGCGCCACTGGTATAGCTACGCCTCGAATAGAGCTCCAACAACAGGACGTCTTTACCATCATTTGGCAATATTGGCTCGACCAAACGCTGTTCAACAGCTCTTCCTCTACGTCAAGAGCCTGAGCGTCCCAACCGGGTTTAGTGCCTCCAGGAAATCTATCATGACATTATTCGAACCTGTCCTAGCCGACAAACCCAACGCACTCTCGCCAATCGATACGAATTATATTCGTTTGCATTCGATCCTATTTACGGGAAAGTCCCTAGATCGCTTCGGCCCATCTCTAAATGAGTTCAAAAATCAACTCGATACTATTATCGCGAAGTCATCATGGTTTTGGATGGAAACTGGGTGAGTATCCTCTTCCGTCATCGTGATTCATACCCCTAACTCCTCCCAGCACGTACATTGCGATTAGCAATGTGTCTTCCCTTTTGGGCTATTGCTCTGACTCAAATGAAATCTTCAAGGCACTAAGGCTTGATCGACGCGATTACGCCGATGTCGGAATGCAAGGGGTTGAAGTAGAACTAATAAAGGCTGACACCGCCCTCGATCGCGCCCTCGATTTGAATATTGAGACGCAGAAGATAATTCTGAGCCGAATCGACGATCAAAGTACCTACCCGTACCTGCATGTGGTCTTAGCGTCACTGTATCGGTTCATGCAAGTGCCGGCTGTGATGTTATATGTTCAGGAGAGAATGCAATTTGGTCTCATGGCGGAGATGCTGAACATTTTGGCCTCGGCTTGCGATCCAACAGAGTTCCAGTCTGCTAAGTTCCCCAGCTCTGGCCCCAAAGATATCCCCCGTCCCTTGCCAGAAGACTATTCAATGCGGGGTCTAGTCTGGACAGAGAAATATTTCCCAGAGCAGTGGTTTTCTCACTCTCACGATGCGGATGAAGAGCGGATGAAGGAAGTCGCTTCCACGGGCGAACAGCGCAAACTTCGTTGCCTCTGGCTCGGAGTCAGGATTGCCGAGGTTGGAAGGGGGAATAAGGGCCATCACCTCGGCTATGATGCAGCGAAGAATTCATTCTTTGCTGTAAACGCGCCGCCAAATTCGGTCGCAACCAGCAAAGACGGCGAAGATAGGCAACCAGTGGTCGAAAATACCATGCCGCGACCACCCGGGCCTAATGACCTATCCCGCGCCTCGACGTGGGTATCTAAAACTATGGGCGAGCGGGATGAGAGCAAAAATTGGCCTAGGATAACCAGCTCCACACCCAAGACCGATGTTGCCTCTTCTCATCCCAGAGGTAAGAAGAAGAGGAAGCGAGTTGATGAAGACAGGTCATTCGCCGGGCCGCGGACTCGTAAGCGCAGAGGATTAGAACAAGCAGAATCGGGAACAGATACCTACATATTCGGGAAGTGGAAACAGTACAGAATTCGAATTGTGGACGGGGAGAGAAGCGGGCAAAAACTGTTGAAAAGCGAAACCTTCAAAAGCGCGGGGCGATGGTGAACGCGCATAGAGTGTAGAGTGCATTGGAGGCAGGTGTATTCTAGCTAGCCCTGGTGGTGTTTGCTCAGAATGGGCCATCGCGGTCAATCTATTGCGACAGTCGCTCGAATAACCCAATCCATGCAGGGGCGCTGTCCCACCTGGCTGACAGCAGGTCGGTCCAGGTACCGGGCACAGGGCGTTGGCAAGCGTGTTATTGGGAAGTGAGGCTCATCGTCGCACTCGGCAATTTCCAAGAGGCGCCGAAGGTACAGAGATATCGGATGGACCTCATGCAAGATTGAAATTCGGGAGGTGAGCCCTAACACTGCAATACCGAGAGAAAACGGCCGAATCCAAGCTGTGGAGCACTTCGTATCCACTTGACAGCCGTCGCTCCTCGTCCCGTTTCTGTGATTATTGCTCTACGCCTGCTAGTGACGACACTGTCCGCGTCAGCCGCCAGAAAACCGCGATCTTCACCTTTCTTCTGCAAGCTGATGCCTACTAGGTGTATTCGGGGATTCTAACTAAAATGGGCGCACCCTCACGCTCTGGATCCCGCGAATACCTGCCTGGCAGCGACGCGGATCACGCTCATCCACCGCAGGGAGGGAAGCGACTTGAAGCGAGAAGTTCATCACCGTATTGGCCAAGGAAATACATGCCGCATATTTCTTTCTACAAAAGGCCAAGAGCGCCTTTGAGTGCCGATAATGAATCTTAAAACATTCGGGCACGTACGGATTAACTACGCTGGTTGTCCTTTCGCTAACTCGAAATCTTCACATCAATCAGCATATCCCACCTCCCTCACTCATCGACTCCAGCTCAATTCGGCTGAACTGTCCGGCAAGGAACTGTGGAATCAATCGACTCGCGGGTGGAATACATGAATTAGCGCGTAGGTAAGCTAAACCGTGATTGCCGACCTCGTGCATCTAGGCCGACCCCGAGGTGATATATGTCATCGAAGCGAGCTAACAATACGAACCGAGGAGCGCGTATGACGCGAAATGTGTACGCAAATTGACAAGAAGTGGACTTGTGGACATGTTGGCTTTTACCATATAAGATGGTGCCCTCGCTATAATAAAGGAGAAGAAGGTTGCAAGGGGCCTGGGGCTGTCCATGAAATTATAGAGGCTGCTGGAATATGCTCTGACTGCGTGTCAAGAAAGCACGACCCGAATCCAAGACGTGTTAAGTAGTCAGTACCTCTGTATAACCTAGAATGACGCCCTGCGCCCTGCGGACTTTAAAAGTGGATGCAGCGCTTGCTTGTGTTCCGCGCCCGAACGCTCCCAGCTTCAACCAGGTCTTCAACAGGGATGCTGACGGCAGCTACCACACCACTAAGGGCTGATGATTGATTGGCGAACCCTGCGCAGGAACAAGGGTAAATTCATGGTACGCAGGATCAATTGTTAAAGTATTTGTAGGAACAATCATGGGGGACGGTGGAGATCACATCCCTTGTGATTTCACCTTATCCCTGATTTCACCACCGTGTACTCGCGCCAGCGACGCGGAGTAGGCGAGCTCCCTGCAGCAGGTGACAACTTCTCAATCCCTGAGAAAAAGGCATTTTTCCAGGATCTGGCTTAATTATTACGCAGGAATAGCCAGGGATAGCATGGGAGGTGGAAATTGCAGCAACACAACAGTCTGCAAGGCAAATTGTGAAAAACTGCACATTTGCACACTACTACCATATGCTCACGTCAAGCTGGCTCAGGCTCAGGCCGGCTGAACCACAAAATGGTTGTGACTTCCGACTCCTGCTTTCTTTTCTTTCCTCCCTAGCCAGTGGTCCATATCGTCGTTTATGGGCCCCATATACAACATCGCGGTAGTTACCTGAATCAGAAGACCCGAAATTTCTCGTGATATCGACGGGTGCTTATAGAGATAACAACAGCAACAACGAACACGCCCACTCAATTTCTGCGAGGGCGGAGCATCGCCCCATTTTGGGGGCAGCTAGTTATCAAGATGGCGTCTCACCCATCTACGAACGGCACTGCACCGGTGGACTTTTGGATGTCAGCAAACGGATACTCGCTTCCTGGCACGCACGTATGCTAATATAGTAACACCGGCAGGGAACCTCATACGTGCATAGATGTGTCCGTTGGTCCTGATAGCACCAAATTTTCAGTCCACTTGGATCTGCTGCGTCGGAATTCTGCACGTTTCCAACACGATCGCGCCGGGTTCCTCCGGTATCTATCTACCTGTAGTACGGATGCCTGGGGTATCTTCCAGTGCTTTATGTACGCGGGCCGGGTTCCAGAAAGGGGATTCTCCACACTCGCACGCGCGTGGGTGAGCGGTGAAGAGCTGGGTGCGGAGGAACTTCGCAAAGCCATCGAAGACTACCTCAATAGCGTGGACGAGGTGACTGTGGACGAGTTGAATGGCGCCTGGGAAATTGTCCCTCATGACAGCGACTTTTTCTTCACCTTGTTCCAAAGATTGGTTGGGTCGTTGACGGATGACCAAATGAAAAGCGTCATAACGATTGTGCGAGTGCTGATCGGGCGGCCCGGCATCAAGCCGCCGGCGGTACCCACAGCCGAGATCTCTCCATTGCCAATGCCATCTACCGACACGGACATCCCAGAAACGCCCCGGCAAGATCTAGGCAGAGCCTGTAGCGAAGAACGCCTTGCATATTCAGGACACGACTCACCTCCAATGCCTTCAAGTCCAGTCGAGGTGTGTCGGGACACGACTCGCCGCGGAAAAAACCACACGACTCGCACCAGAAAAAACAAGCCCCGCGCCAGAAGGAACAACACCGCCCGCCCCAGCAAGAATAAGACGCCTCACCTCGGAGAGAATCACAACGCAGAGGAAGATGAATATACGGATGTAGACGCCATTTCCAAGTGCAAACTAACCAGGATGGAATTCCAGGTACATCTGATGAAAACGTCGGATGTTTCTTCTTTCCACGGATAACGCAGTATCTATTCATGCAGGTCCAAGGACGGATCACGCATGAAGTGTATGCTGGCTCAGAGGGAGGCAAAAGTATATGGGATCGCCTTAAGGACCCTAAGGCGCAAGGGTTCAATTTCAGGATTAGCCACATTGGCCAAGTTCTCTACGCTGACGGTAGCCTAAAGATTATCCTTCTTCGACTCCGTGCAGAGGAAAAAATATACGGGTCATTCAAACGGGAAAGGTCCTTGAAACGCTTCCTCGCACTATTTTCCGACGACAAGAAGACGCGCCTTCCTAAGTATCACACCCCCGAACCCATCAACAAACGGACACTAATGTACCTAGATGCGAATTGGAGAAGACATGGGATGCGGTTCAGCCCCGCCTTGCCGGAATGGAACCTTGGGAGACTCTCACGAAAAGTAAGCAAAGTTCCGCATGGCATGAATCAGTCGGACTAACGGCTGGTATAGTTAAGTATATTCCCCCCCTAGCCCCCCTGCAGGGGTGGACAAAGTCCAAGTGTCAGTGTGAGGAAGGCTCAGACTGTCTTGTGGGCTGTACGAACTTCGCATGCGCGTACGAGTGCACCGATGAGATTTGCAATGCGGCTGAAACGTGTAAAAATCGACCAACTGTTGAGTTGGAGCATCGGGCTGGTTATATCGAGGCTTTCCCTACCGGGGACGACAAAAAAGGGTTTGGCCTTCGGACCACCAGGGACTGCCCCGCCGATATGATACTCGTAGCTTATACCGGCGAATGTGTCAATAAAGAGGAGTATCTGCGGCGCCAGAATGAGTTATATAAGGGGAGAAAGGTGCGTCATCCATTGATCAATCGAAGTTTCTATGGCTAAGCCCGTTCAGTGTACCTACTGGGTAGAGGCGGGCCCTGATATGTACATTGATGGCACAAAGGGCTCGTTGGCTCGATTTGCCAACCACTCATGCAGCAACGCCAATACCATACTGTGTAAATGGGAGAGAAAAGGGGAGCTATGGCTGGGTTTGCAGACTACACGGTTCGTTAAGAAAGAGGAAGAGCTTACCTGGTTCTATAACTTGTCGGTGTCAGCAGAGCCGTGCTCTTGCAGGAGCCAAGACTGCTGCGGGATAATCGGCCGCACATCCATGGCCGGCTTTGCCTCTTCTAGAGGGCAGAAGAGAAAGCGGGATGGTGAAGAAGACGGGTCTTTGGCTAGGACACAGACTCGCAGGCGCAGCGAATCAGACCCAGCAGCATCGGAAACGGATACCTATCCAGGAAGTGGAAGTAGTACAGAATACGGGACAGGGAGAGAGACAAGCGTTGTTAGCAGCCAGAGCAATTGAAAGAGAAGCCCTCAAGAGCGGGTTGCGGGGCGATGGTGAAGGCGCACAGTGCAAAAAGCTTTGGAGGCAGGTGTTATCTAGTTAAGCTCTGGGGTGGTTTGCCCAGAATGGACTATCGCGATCAATTTATTGCGACAGTAGTCGCTCAATATCCCAATCCATGCTAGGGGTGTTGTCCCCGCTGGCCGATGGCAGGCCGGTCCCAGGTACCGGTACTCGGTGTCGAAGGCGCGCCATTGGGAAGCCCTGGCGTGCGTTCTGCGACGCAATGGTACATTGTTTGTCACGGGGCGGAAAACCTGATGGGTCGGCCGCGATAGTGGGTATGCGCGCCGGTGCCTAGCGGGTCGCGACGCGACGCGTCAGTAGATCGTTTCCTAGTGTCCGTTGTGGCCGCCGACGTCATCAAGCGTTGGTGGAGCATCTGCAGAGCGCCGGTTGGCGGCGAACTAGGGAGCGCCTTCATTCCTGGCTAATGCGAGTTTGATTCCGAGCAGGGTGGGCTACTCCACGCACGTTACCAATATGCCTCCATGCTCCTATCGTTGTCTGTATTGGGTTGGCAAGCTTTCTGCAAAACCTCGTAGACCAGCGCATGGCATGCTCACTGTGTCTCCCAGATGGGTAATGCCTCGCGCAGCGTTAACTTCTCTTCCCTGCTAGCACTGAGGCAAGCTCAGTGAATTCCGGACATGTCGGAGTCGGTGTGCCTCTAGAATATCTACGTCGAGACGGGTTGAGCGTGGAGCAATCAGATTTCGACTGGCAGCACCGACTTTGATTTTGCAATCCTGGCGATTTTGGCAACCAAGTGAGAGTGCTCCACTTTCGAGGTCCCGCCCCCGCCTAAGTAGGCATTGACTGTCATGTGTTCACTGGAGGTGCACAACCCCCGAAGCCAGGAAAGAGAGCTTAGCGGGCAAGTCTGCCCCGAGCCAAACCAATTCTTTCAATTCAATCAATCTCGTTAAATAACCCGAACTCATATTGGATTCGTCAACCCTTTCATTCCTGGCCCCTCTCCCGCGTTCTCCTTTCGCCGTCTCTTCTAGACAACGCCGAGGAAGAGTGTCTTTTCGAGGACGATCTCATCCAGTGGCGCGGACTTGTGGCTCCACAAGTCTCAGCTTCAACGGACCCCCATATGGAGCCTCGTCCAGTACCCCTATTTCGCGAAATTCTATGTCGTGTCCAATGTAGTCCCCTGTAGTGACTATTGACAAGATTCCGAGTTGTGGACAATGGCCAACTAGATCCTTCTGCTCTCTGAATTCATTCAGTGTTTTCTTTGCGTAAACGGCGATATGCTTGATTCGTTGAAAAAGCAGAGGGGAGAACTTGTAGAGGTAACAATAATACTTCGAGTCCATGGTAAGATAGAGGATGTCAATGTCGGGATCAATGTCGAGTTGGGCTAATGCATGGCTGCGCTCAATGTTTGTGACAGAAGCTGGAAGTAGCGACGACGATTCTTCCGCGGAAGAACAGGGCGCTGGTGCGGTGATGGAAATTGAAGATGGAGTTGATCCGTCGAAATGCAGATGCATTTGGATAATTTGAGGAGACCGCGGCGACAGGGGCATTTCGGGAATATTGTGCTGGGAATGAATTTGATTGATCACACAAAGACGATGACAAAACGACGAGGTCGCGGGCGAGCGGG
>Ga0247774_1001089_pt1 | contig 13756 bp, 11 predicted proteins | sample UWRJL001104B6_FD_179933 | JGI IMG/M metagenome (GOLD analysis project Ga0247774, IMG submission 179933) | Plant litter microbial communities from Arlington Agricultural Research Station in Wisconsin, United States - UWRJ-L001-104B-6 | ecosystem: Environmental > Terrestrial > Plant litter >... | reverse complement strand
GACGTGCTCGACCGGGAGCCCGTGCTCGGCCAGGACGTCCACCGTGCGCTGGGCCGCCGCGTGGCTGGGGTAGGACCCCAGTACGACTTTGTGCGGCCGCTGCGGTTCGGGCCTGTCGGTAGACATATCTTCACCTCTTCGGATGTCACGTCAGCTCGTCGAGCATTCGTCACACCACGGCGGTTTCGATCGGTCTTGAACGATGGTCAGAGGCCAGGGTGCAAGCCCGGGCCCCAAAGGGCCGCCTTAACGCCCCCTCCCCCGGGCTCCCGCGACGCAAACGCCGCCCCTCGCCGCGCGCCCCACCTAGCGCGCGATCGACGGCACGTTTGACCTAGGGCTCGCCTCGCACCGTTTCGGCCGTCGACAAGGCGGGGATCAGCCCTAAATAGGCATATTCAGGGGGGAATCATGCCTTATAAATCAGTCAATCCTTACAGTGGCGAGATCGTCGCCACGTTCGCGGAGATCACCGACGCGGAACTCGAGGACGCCCTGTCATGTGCCCGGTCGGCGTACGAGGAGTGGCGTCGGCGGAGCTTCGACGAGCGAGCGGCCGTCACCAGACGCGCGGCCCGGATCCTGCGTGAGCGGCGGGACGAGTTCGCCCGCCTGATGACCCTGGAGATGGGAAAGCTGATCGGCGAGAGCGTCGAAGAGACGCTCCTGAGCGCCGACATCTTCGACTACTACGCCGAGAACGCCGAGGACTTCCTCAAGCCGGTCCCGATCGACACGCGTGAGGGCGAGGCGGTCGTCGTCAGCAGCCCGCTGGGTGTCCTGTTCGGGGTGCAGCCGTGGAACTTCCCGTACTACCAGCTGGCGCGGTTCGCGGTTCCCAACGTGATGGCGGGCAACGTCGTCATGGTCAAGCACGCGTCGGGCGTTCCCCGATCCGCGCTGGCCTTCGAGGATCTCTATCGCGAGGCCGGTGCGCCGGACGGCGTCTACACCAACCTTTTCGTCACCAAGGAGCAGGTCGGGAAGGTGATCGACGATCCGCGCGTAATGGGGGTGGCGCTGACCGGCAGCGAGCAGGCGGGCAGTGTCGTCGCGACGCGCGCCGGCAAGGCGATCAAGAAGACCACACTCGAACTGGGTGGCAGCGACCCGCTGATCGCCATGCCCGACGCCGATCTGGGTCCGACGGTCCACTGGGCCGTGTGGGGCCGCCTCAACAACTGCGGACAGTGCTGTGTAGCCACCAAGCGGCTCCTCATCCACGAACAGATCACCGACAAGTTCCTTGCGGAGTTCACCGCGGCCCTGAGCGGGCTGGTCGCCGGGGACCCGATGGACGAGCGGACCACGCTGCCGCCGATGTCGTCCCAATCCGCCGCCGACCAGCTGAAGGCGCAGGTGGCCGAGGCGGTCGAGCACGGTGCCCGGGCGACCGAGGTCGGCCCGCCCGTGCCGGAGACCGGAGCGTTCGTCCAGCCGACGATCCTCACCGACGTGAGCCGTGACAACCCGGTCTACGGTCAGGAGCTCTTCGGCCCGGTGGCGATGTACTTCAGCGTCCGGGACGAGGATGAGGCCATCGCCATCGCCAACGACACCGGCTTCGGTCTCGGTGGCGCGGTGTTCACCTCCGACATCGAGCACGGCAAGGAGATCGCCCACCGCATCGAGAGCGGCATGGTCTTCATCAACCACCCCACCTGGACCGCGCCCGAGCTGCCCTTCGGCGGCATCAAACGGTCCGGTTACGGGCGAGAGCTGTCCGGGCTCGGCATCCAGGAGTTCGTCAACAAGAAGCTGATCGACGTCGTTCCGCTCGACGCCACACCGTGAGCATGCCCGGCCGCGAACGCTACCAAGCTTGAGGATGCGCCGGGCCGGACGGACGGCGAATGTCGTTGTAGGAGCACGTATCAATCTCGATATACCCGGCCGCGGGCGGCCGTCCTGGTATCGCGTGCGAACTCCGTCCGCGGTGTTAGCCAACGACCGGAGCACCCGGGGGGCGTGATGGCGCAGGAGACGCGGGTTCATCCGGAAACGACGGTCCGGTGCGCGAACTGCGGTAAGCAGAACCGCGTGCCCGTGGCCGCCGCGGGCGTACCGCGGTGCGGCAACTGCCACCGGCCGCTGCCCTGGATCGTCGAGGCCGACGACGACACGTTCGCCGACGTCGCCGAGCGCGCGGCGATCCCCGTGCTGGTGGATCTGTGGGCGCAATGGTGTGCTCCGTGCCGTCAGGTGACCCCCGCGCTGGAGCAGGTCGCGCGGGACCTTGCCGGTCAGCTGAAGCTGATCAAGATCAACATTGACCTCGCCCAGAAGACGCAGGCGCGCTTCGACGTACAGGCGGTGCCGACGCTGCTGCTGATGCGCGGCGGGAAGGTGATCGATCGGCAGATCGGAGCGGCGCCCGCCGCCGCGCTGCGCACGTGGGTGGAGAAGGCCCTTGCAAGAGACACCTGACCTACACGGCGCGTACCCACGCCTCGACGCCGACGAGATCGACCGGCTCGCGGAGTACGGCACCCGACGCCCGACGCGTTCCGACGAGACCCTCGTACGCGAAGGCGACCGTGACTACGACTTCTATGTCGTCACCGCCGGCACGGTGGCGGTGCTGGAGAACGGCGAAGTCATCCGGGTCCATGGCAGGGGACGCTTCATCGGTGAGCTCGGGCAGCTCACCGGCCAGCCCGCGTTCTTCACCGCCATCGCGCAGGAATCCGGCGAGGTGGTGCACCTGCCGATCGCCCGCCTGCGCGAGTTGATCGCCACCGAACCGTGGTTCGGTGACCTGGTCCTCCGCGCCTATCTCGTACGCCGGTCGCTACTGATCGAACTTGGCGCCGGACTCCGGATCATCGGTTCCCGGTTCTCCACGGACACCCGGCGTCTGCGTGACTTCGCCGCCCGCAACCGCCTGCCCTACCGATGGATCGACCTGGAAGAGGACCGGGAGGCAGAGTCGCTGCTTTGCCACCTGGGCATCCCGCCCCACGACACGCCGGTGGTGATCCTCTTCGGCCACCAGGTGCTGCGCAACCCCGGCAACGCCGAGCTGGCTCGCGTCACCGGACTGCCCGTCCCCGACCAGACCGCCGTGGAGGAAGTCTGTGACCTGATCGTGGTCGGTGCCGGGCCGGCCGGGCTCGCGGCCGCGGTCTACGGTGCGTCCGAGGGACTGAACACGGTCGTGTTCGACGCGATCGCGACCGGCGGCCAAGCCGGCGCATCGTCCCGCATCGAGAACTATCTCGGCTTTCCGGGTGGCGTCTCCGGTGGTGAGCTGGCCGAGCGGGCGGTCATCCAGTGCCGGAAGTTCGGTGCCCGGCTCGGCGTCCCGGTCGAGGCGGCCACGCTGGAATGCGAGGACGGGTCGTACGCCGTACGACGCGCTGACGGTGGTTGTGTCCTTGCCCGGTCCGTTGTGATCGCGACCGGTGCGCGGTACCGCCGGCTGGCCGTACCCGGGCTCGATCGGTTCGAGGGCCAGGGTGTCTACTACGCGGCGACCGAGGTGGAGGCGATGGCCTGCCGTAAGCGGCCGGTGGCGATCGTCGGCGGCGGTAACTCCGCCGGTCAGGCCGCGCTCTTCCTGTCCAGGCACGCGGCAGTGGTCCGCCTCTTCGTCCGCGGCGGCGATCTCGCGGAGAGCATGTCCCGGTACCTCATCGACCGCATCGAGCGGAACAAGGCGATCGAGGTGTACCTGCGCACGCAGGTGCGTGAACTACTTGGTGACCGCGCGCTGGAGGGGATTGTCGTCCATGACGACCGTACCGGCGAGCGGCGCACCTTCGAGACCAACGACCTGTTCGTGTTCATCGGCGCCGATCCGTGTGTCGCCTGGTTGGCCGGCAATGTCGATCTCGACGAGAAGGGCTACGTCCGTACGGGCCGCGGTGACGCGCTCCCACTGGAGACCAACCTGTCCGGAGTGTTCGCCGTGGGTGATGTGCGCAGCGGCTCGGTCAAGCGCGTCGCCTCGGCGGTGGGCGAGGGCTCGATGGCGGTACGGCTGGTGCACGAGCACCTGGCGCGCTGACGCCGCGTCGGGTTGCGGGACGCCGATCAAGTACGCGGTCGGTAAGGCTCGGCGAGAGGAGGCGGTCCCATGCGACCGAGTGCGGTGGCCCGGTTCCAGCGGCTCTTCCGGGCCGCGGCCGGCGTCGACGTCGACAAGAACGACCTCAAGCGCTACGACGACTTCATCGACCGGAAGATCTACGACCTGCTCCTGATCGGCCAGGCACACGCCAGGGCGAACGCCCGCGACGTCATCCAGCCCTCCGACCTGCCGGTGACCAGGGGACTCTCTTCGATCTCCTGTTGTGACCCTGGGACGTCGGAGACGGCAAAGACTCGCCAGAACTGACAGATGTGAGGATGCGCCGGGCGCCCGCAGCGACAAGCGTCATATCGGTAGGGGGCTTCTCCCTGGAACTTCGTCTCGGTGGTCGTGTCCAAGTCGGCAACCGAGAAGAACCGCCACATCGAGATCGCGGACTGAGCGGAGTGATCCGGCGCCCGCAGCGAGCGCCGGGATCAATGGAGGTCAATCATGTCGAAGGCTGCGGGGATTGATCTGGGGACGACGAATTCGGTGATCGCGGCGATGGTGGAGGGCCATCCGGCGGTGGTGCCGAACAGCGAGGGGGCGCGCACGACACCGTCGGTGGTGGGCTTCACACCGGAGGGCGAGCGGCTCGTAGGGCAGTTGGCGCGACGTCAGGCGATCTTGAATCCGAAGGGGACCATCCATTCGGCGAAGCGGTTCATCGGGCGGCGATACGACGAGGTGTCCAGTGAGTTGACCGCGGTGACCTTCGACGTCGTACCGGGCCCGGACGGCGCCGTGCGGTTCTCGGTGAACGGAAAGCTGTACGCGCCGGAGGAGATCTCGGCGTTGATCTTGCGAAAGCTGGCCGATGACGCGGGCAAATTCCTGGGTGAGCGGGTGACCGAGGCGGTCATCACGGTCCCGGCATACTTCAACGATGCCCAGCGGCATGCCACGCGGGACGCGGGGCGGATCGCGGGGCTGGACGTGCTGCGGATCATCAACGAGCCCACCGCGGCCGCGCTGGCGTACGGGCTGGACAAAAAGGGCAACGAGACCGTCCTGGTCTTCGACCTCGGGGGCGGCACCTTCGACGTATCGATTCTGGATGTCGGGGATGGCGTGGTGGAGGTCCGGGCGACCTCTGGCGATGGGCATCTGGGCGGGGATGACTTCGACCGGCGGATCGTGGACCATCTGGCCGAGGAGTTCCAGCGCGACACCGGCATCGACCTGCGCCAGGACCCCCAGGCGTTGCAGCGGTTGTTCGAGGCGGCCGAGAAGGCGAAGGTGGAGCTGTCCTCGGTGACCCAGACTACGATCAACCTCCCCTTCATCACCGCGGACGCCTCCGGGCCCAAGCATCTGAACACGACGTTGATGCGGTCGACGTTCGAGCAGTTGATCTCTGATCTGCTGGAGCGGTGTGAGGGTCCGCTCCGCCAGGCGATGGGGGACGCGAAGATCACCGCCGATGACCTCGACGAGGTGATCCTGGTCGGGGGCTCCACCCGGATCCCGGCGGTCCAGGCACTGGTGCGGCGGTTGACCGGTGGCAAGGAACCGAACATGACCGTCAACCCCGACGAGGTCGTCGCGATCGGCGCGGCGATCCAGGCCGGGGTACTCAAGGGCGAGGTCGAAGACGTCGTCCTGCTCGACGTCACACCGCTGTCGCTGGGGTTGGAGACCTTGGGCGGGGTGATGACCAAGACCATCGAACGCAACACCACGATCCCGGCGCGCCGCAGCGAGACCTTCTCCACCGCCGATGACAACCAGACCGCGGTGGACGTCGTGGTGCTGCAGGGCGAACGGGAACGCGCGGCGGACAACCGGACACTGGGGCGGTTCCGGTTGGAGAACATCCGGCCCGCGCCTCGAGGAGAGCCGCAGATCGACGTGACCTTCGACGTGGACGCGAACGGGATCTTGAACGTTTCGGCACGAGACAAGGACACCGGGGCCGAGCAGGCGATCACGATCAGTGAGAGCACGAACCTGGATCAGAGCGAGATCGAGCGAATGGTCCGGGACGCCGAGCAGCACAGCAGCGAGGACGCGCGGGTACGGGAGGCGATCGATGCGCGTAACGCCCTGGACTCGATCGCTTACCAGGTTGAAAAGCGCCTGAACGAGCTCGGTGACCGTGTTCCCGAGCATGAGCGGGCGCGGGCGCAGATGCTGGTGAACGACGCCCGCCAGGTGATCAAGGAAGAAGGGCCGATCGACCGGATCCGGTCCCTGACCGCCGAGCTTCAGCAGGTCTACCACGGGCTTACCGCCGCGGCCGCCGGCGCGGACGCGTCCGCAGGCCCTGGTGCCCCTGGCGGACCGGAGCAACCCTCGCCTGGTGGCGAAGACGTGATCGACGCGGAGTTCACCACCGATGAGTGACATGCGCGACGGCGACCCGGGCCAGGAAGGACCCTCGCCGCAGGAGCCGCGTACGTGGCCGGACGACCCGGGTGGCCGGCCTGCCCAGCCGCAGGCCGGCGAGTCCCGCGAAGGCCCCCGGCCCGCGCAGGAAGGCGACTGGCCCGGGCGGGCGGAGACCGGTGTGGAGGACGCGGCCGCGAGGATTTCGGAGTTGGAGGATCGGTGGCGGCGGGCGCTGGCAGACCTGGACAACTACCGAAAACGTGCGGTGCGTGCGCTGGAGGAGGAGCGCGGTGCCGCACGTGCGTGGACGTCGGCACAGTGGCTGCCGGTCCTGGACAACCTCGAACGTGCTCTGGAACACGCTGAGGCCGAGCCGGGGGCGGTGATCCAGGGGGTGGCCTCGGTGCTGGAGCAGGCACGCGAGGTGATCGGCCGGTTGGGGTTCCCGCGTCAAGACGATGAGGGCGCGGTGTTCGACCCGTTCCGGCACGAGGCCGTCGGTACCGTGGCCGACGCGGACGCGGCGGAGGGCACGGTCGTTCGGGTGTTGTCGCCCGGCTACGGCGAGGGCGAGCGGCAGTTGCGACCGGCGCAGGTAGTGGTCGCCAAGGGGCCAGGCGATGGCGCCGCCTCGTGACTTCTACGCCGACCTGGGCGTCTCGCGCACGGCGAGCCAGGCAGAGATCCAGCGCGCCTATCGCAAACTCGCCCGCGAACTCCACCCCGACGTGAACAAGGCACCTGACGCCGAAGAACGCTTCAAGGACGTCTCCGAGGCCTACGCGGTGCTGTCCGACCCCGACCAGCGTAAACGCTACGACGCGTTCGGCGCGGACTTCCGCCGCGTCCCCGAAGACGTCGACCCCGACACCTGGGCTCGCGCCGGTACGGGTACGGGTACAGGTGCCGGTGGGGGGTTCGGGGGCTTTGAAGGAGGCTTCAGGGGCGTCGACTTCGAGGACCTGTTCGGCGACGCGTTCGCCCGACGCCGGCGCGGTCCCGGGGCGGGCCGGCACGGCGGCGGCTGGGGGCCCGTGCCCGGGGCGGACCAAGAAGCCATGGTCGAATTGTCGGTGGAGGAGGCCTACCACGGCACCCGCCGCAAACTCACCCTCTCCGGTCCCGGAGGCACCCGCACCGTCGAGGTCGACATCCCGGCCGGCGTCACCGACGGCCAGCGCATTCGCCTGGCCGGTCAAGGCGCCCGCGGCACCGACGGTGGGCAACCCGGAGACCTGTACCTGGTGGTCTCCATCCGCCCCGACGACCGCTACCGCGTCGAAGGCCGGAACATCTTCACCCGCCTCCCTGTCACTCCTTGGGAAGCCGCGCTCGGCACCACCGTCGCGCTGGAGACACCCGGCGGGGAGACCAAGGTCAAGGTCCCGCCCGGGACCTCCTCCGGCCGCCGGCTACGGCTGCGTGGACGCGGCCTGCCCAACCCTCGCGGGCAGCCCGGTGACCTGTACGCCGAAGTCCAGATCACCGTCCCGCCCAAGCTGAGCGACCAGGAACGACGGCTGTTCGAACGACTCGCCGCCGCCTCCTCCTACAACCCCAGGGAGCGGCGATGACACCCGCACTCATGCGTCCATCACGCCTGGACGTGGATACCTTCGCCCGGCTGTGCGGCACCCACCCGGAACTCATCCGCCGCCTCACGGCACTCGACCTCATCCACGCCCAACAGGACGCTCGCGGCGCCCTGTGGTTCGTGCCCGCACAGATCGCCGAAGTCAGCCGGATCCGCCGGCTCCGCTCCACCTTCCCCCTCAACTACGCCTCGCTCGGGCTGGTATGCGACCTGCTCGACCGCATCGCCGCACTGGAGTCCGCCATGCAGCATCGTTCGAGACGTCTGGGAGACCGATCATGGACATCAACAAGCTGACCGAGAAGTCACAGCAGGCCCTCAAGTCCGCACAGACCCATGCGGTGGAGAGGGGACACAGTGACGTCGACGCCGAGCACCTGACCATGGCGCTGCTCGACCAGCCGGACGGTCTGGCGCATCGCCTGCTCGAGCAGGCCAATGTCGACCCCAGTCTGTTGCGGACCGAGGTGGAGACCCAGCTCGACAGACGACCCCGGGTCGCGGGACCGGGCGCGACTCCCGAGCAGGTGCACGTCACGCGGAGGCTCGGACGGGTGCTGGAGAAGGCGTTCGAGGAGGCACAGCGGCTCAAGGACGACTACGTCTCCGTCGAGCATCTGCTGATGTCGTTGATCGACGAAGGTGTCATCACCGGTGTGCCACGGGAGAAGTTCCTCGAGGCCGTCACGGCCGTACGCGGGAACCAGCGGGTGACCTCCTCCAACCCGGAGGCGGCCTATGAGGCGCTGGAGAAGTACGGGCGGGACCTCGTCGCCGAGGCACGCGAGGGCAAACTCGATCCGGTGATCGGCCGCGACACCGAGATCCGGCGTGTCACCCAGATCCTGTCCCGTAAGACGAAGAACAACCCGGTGCTGGTCGGTGATCCTGGCGTCGGCAAGACCGCCATCGTGGAAGGTCTCGCCCAGCGCATCGAACGCGGTGACGTGCCCGAAGGGCTCCGTGGCAAGACCGTCTTCAACCTCGATCTGGGCGCCCTGGTCGCCGGCGCGAAGTACCGCGGCGAGTTCGAAGAACGCATGCAGGCGGTCCTGAACGAGGTCAAAGCCGCCGCCGGGCAGATCCTGCTGTTCGTCGACGAGCTGCACAACGTCGTCGGCGCCGGCGCCACCGAAGGCTCGATGGACGCCGGCAACATGCTCAAACCCATGCTGGCCCGCGGCGAGCTGCACATGATCGGCGCCACCACCCTGCAGGAGTACCGGCGGTACATCGAGAAGGACGCCGCACTCGAACGCCGCTTCCAGCCCGTCATGGTGGACGAGCCGTCGGTCGAGGACGCCATCTCGATCCTGCGCGGCCTGCGTGAACGCTTTGAGGTCTTCCACGGTGTCAAGATCCAGGACTCCGCCATCGTGGCCGCCGTCGTCCTCAGCCACCGCTACATCTCCGACCGGTTCCTCCCCGACAAGGCCATCGACCTGGTCGATGAGGCATGCGCCAAACTCCGTACCGAAATCGACTCCATGCCCGCCGAGCTCGACGAGCTCACCCGCCGGGTCACCCGTCTGGAGATCGAGGCGGCAGCGCTGGAGAAGGAAGAGGATCCGGCGAGCCGGGCACGGCTGGAGGAGCTGCGCCGGGAGCTGTCCGACCTGCGCTCCCAGGCCGACGCGATGCGTGCGCAGTGGGAGGCCGAACGGCACACGCTGCGGCGGCTCCAGGAGCTGCGGCAGGAGATCGAGCAGGTTCGCCGCGACGCCGACCAGGCCGAACGCGAGTACGACCTCAACCGGGCCGCCGAGCTTCGCCACGGCCTGCTGCCCGAGCTGGAACGCCGCCTGACGGTCGAGGAGGAACGGCTGCTCAGCAAGCAGGGCGAGAACCGGCTGCTGCGTGAGGTCGTCACCGAGGACGAAATAGCCGCGATCGTCTCGCGCTGGACCGGCATCCCCGTCAACCGTCTCAAGGAAGGCGAGCGGGAGAAGCTACTGCGGCTCGAGCAGATCCTGCATGAGCGGGTCATCGGCCAGGACGAGGCCGTACGGCTCGTCTCCGACGCGATCATCCGCGCCCGTTCGGGGATCAAAGATCCGCGCCGCCCGATCGGCTCGTTCGTGTTCCTCGGCCCCACCGGCGTGGGCAAGACAGAGCTGGCCAAGGCACTCGCCGAAGCACTGTTCGACACCGAGGACAACATGGTGCGCCTCGACATGAGCGAGTACCAGGAGCGGCACACGGTCAGCCGCCTCGTCGGCGCGCCTCCGGGTTACATCGGCTACGAGGAGGGTGGCCAGCTCACGGAGGCCATCCGCCGCAAGCCGTACTCCGTGGTGCTGTTCGACGAGATCGAGAAGGCGCACTCGGACGTGTTCAACACGCTGCTCCAGGTGCTCGACGACGGCCGCCTCACCGACGCGCAGGGGCGTACGGTCGACTTCCGCAACACGATTCTGATCATGACCTCCAACATCGGCTCGGAGCTGCTGCTGGAGGGCGTGACATCCCAGGGCGAGATCAAACCGGACATCCGGGACGGGGTCCTGCGCGCGTTGCAGACGCATTTCCGGCCGGAGTTCCTCAACCGGGTGGACGACGTCGTGCTGTTCAAGCCCCTGACGCAAGCCGAGCTCGAACAAGTCGTGGACCTGATGTTCAACGACCTGCGGGAACGCCTGGCCGAGCGCCGCATGACGCTGGAGGTCAGCTCGGACGCGCGGGCGTTCATCGCTCGCGAGGGCTTCGACCCGGTGTACGGCGCCCGGCCACTGCGCCGCTTCATCGCCCGTGAGGTGGAGACCCGCATCGGGCGTGCCCTGCTCACCGGCGAGATCCACGACGGCGCGGTCATCCGGGTCGAGCGGGAGAACGACCGGCTCGTCGTCCGGCACGAGAACCCGCCGGAGGAGACGGAGACCGCGGCGTGATCCACCCGGACCGCCGCCTTCCGACACGCGACCCCGCGGAGCCGGTTCGGCTCCGCGGGGTCTGGTCGTTCAGCGCGTCAGTTCGAGTTCGGGTGGAGGACGACCTTCGTCCAGCCGTTGTCACGGTGGTCGAAGTGCTCATAACCCTCCGGAGCCTGATCCAGCGGCAGCTCGTGCGACACGATCCACGACGGCTTGGCCTTTCCCGTCTGGATGAGGCGCATCAGCTCGCGGTTGTAGGCCTTGACGTTGCACTGACCGTTTCCGATGGTCTGCCCCTTGAACCAGAACAGGCCGTAGTCGAAGGCGACCTCGCCCTCCTTGTACAGCGGGTCGGGGCTGTGCGGGTCCTGCGGCACGAAGACCCCGACAACGCCGATGGAGCCGGTGAAGCGTACCGATCTGACCAGGTTGTTCAAGGTCATGTTCGGATGCTCGTGGCCCTCCGGGTCATGAGCCTGGTAGCCGACGCACTCGCAGCCGCGATCGGCTCCGGCACCGTCGGTCCGGTCGAGGATCTGGTCGACGGGCGAACCCTTCGAGTCGTCGATGGGAATGGCACCGATCTCCTCCGCGAGCCGGAGGCGGTCCGGGTGCCGGTCGACGACGAAGACCTGGCTCGCGCTCTTGAGCGTCGCGGACAGTGCCGCCATCAGGCCGACCGGCCCGGCGCCGTAGATCGCGACGGTCTCTCCCGCCTGCACGCAGGCGAGCTGTGTGGCGTGCCAGCCCGTCGGGAAGATGTCGGACAGCATGACGTAGTCGGTCTGCCGCTCCTCCGCCTCCGGCGGCAGGACGAGGCAGTTGAAGTCGGCGTAGGGAACGCGGAGCAGCTCGGCCTGCCCGCCGTTGTAGGGCCCCATGTCCGCGAAACCGTACGCGGCGCCCGCCACATTCGGATCCGGGTTCGCGATGAGGCAGAAGGCGGTGAGTCCGCTCTCACAGTTGTCACAGAAGCCACAGCTGATGTTGAAGGGCATACAGACCAGATCGCCGACCTTGACCCGATCCACCGCACCGCCGACCTCCACCACCTCACCCAGGTTCTCGTGGCCGAGGACGCGACCGGTCTCCAGGTCCGTACGGCCCTCGTACATGTGCAGGTCCGAACCGCAGATGTTGGTGGTGGTTATCTTCACCAGCGCGTCCGTCGGACGTTCGATCCTCGCGTCCGGCACGTTCTCGACCCCCACCGTCCTCGGGCCTTCGTACACCACACCTCTCATAGCGAAACCTCGATCCCCTCGATTAAACAAAAAGCGGCCAGAGGCCGCATGTCATCGAGCGCCCGCCGGAAACCAATCCCCGCAGGCAACAGCTTCCCTTTCGATTTTCTCACCCATGCAGCCCATGTCAACGCACCGGAGAATTGTTTTACTGTTCCTATCAAGGCACCCTTCCCATTAACCGGAGGCCCAACCAGAACAGCGGCAACACCGATGAAGGCGTGTAACGTTCACCGCCTATCAAATCATCGGGAAATAACCACGCCAGACGATTTTCCCTGGCTAACATTTGCTGCGCGTGAATAGCCGCGTCAGCTTTTCCCAGGCGGTTCCCGATCCGTTCGGCACGCCCTTGTCAGATCGACTTCAGGGCCCTCACCCGATCGGCGACGGCACGCCGTGCCACGTCGGAGTCGAAAGCGATGGAGTCGAACTCGTGCGGTACGCCAGGGTGAAGGTGGAACTCCACCGGCACGCCGGCACGACTGAGCTTGGTCGCGTAGGCGGTGTCCTCGTCACGAAAGACGTCCAGTTGGCCGACCTCGATGTAGGCCGGGGGCAGGCCGGTCGCGTCCTCGAGCCGGGCCGGGGCCGCCGTGGCCGGAACATCGGGGCCGCCGGCCGCGTCGCCGAGCAGCGCCGGCCACGCGGTGGCGCTGTCGTCGCTGGACCACAGCGCGTAAGGCGCGATGTGCGGGTCGGGCGTCGTGGTGCGGTCGTCGAGCATCGGCATGATCAGGATTTGCCGGGCGATCTTCGGGCCGCCGCGCTCGCGGGCGAGGATCGACAGTGCTGCGGCCATGCCGCCGCCGGCGCTGTCGCCCATCACCCCGACCCGGCCGGGGTCGACACCGAGCTCAGGGGCGTGCTCGTGCAGCCAGCGCAGCGCGGCGTAAGCGTCCTCGATCGGCGTCGGGAAGGGGTGCTCGGGCGCACGCCGGTACTCGACCGACAGCATGGGCACGCCGCTGGCGGAAACGTAGCGGGCGACGGGGCCGTCGAAGTGATCGATGTGGCCGAAGATGTACCCGCCGCCGTGGAAGAACAGCACGGCCGGGCCCGGTGCCGCGCCGTCCTTGACGTACCAGCGCATCTGGATCTGTGCGCCGTCTTCCGCGGTGGCGTACTGGTCACTCATCTTCACGTCGGCCGGGATCGGCTGGGCTGTTCCCGCGGCGGCGATGATCGGCTCCCAGAGGGCGCGGCGCGCCTCGACGTCGCCGACCGCCGGCGGTGTGGCGTCCGCCATCGCGCCGGCCATCGGGGCGATCGCCGCAGCGAACTCCGGATCGTAGGTGAAAGACATCGTTGTTCCTCGCTCTGATCGGACTACGGGCTTCTCATCGGGCGACGCGGACAGCCACGGAGGGGCCGGGGCTCATTCGGGTCGTTCAGCTTGTCCGGGGTCGCTGTCGCCGCGGCCTGCGGCGGGCAGCAGTAGTTCGCTGCGGTAACGCGGAGCCAGTTCTATGGCTTTCGCGATGCGGGCGGCTCTGGCCGCCTGGTCGAGTCGGGGAGGCGGTGAGGTACGTCCGGGGACCCGGTCTCCGATGGCGGTGAAGAACTCGTCCTGGCCCGGCGGCGCGGTGATGCACAGCAGCCGCGCGGGTACGTCCGAGGAGTTGTGAAACCGGTGCGGGGC
>Ga0247774_1001087_pt1 | contig 13773 bp, 7 predicted proteins | sample UWRJL001104B6_FD_179933 | JGI IMG/M metagenome (GOLD analysis project Ga0247774, IMG submission 179933) | Plant litter microbial communities from Arlington Agricultural Research Station in Wisconsin, United States - UWRJ-L001-104B-6 | ecosystem: Environmental > Terrestrial > Plant litter >... | reverse complement strand
AGCAGGTTCAATTCCCAATACGGGAATTCCTTTCTGCTGAAAATACTGGAGTAAGTAGCCATCATTGCTAGCAAGTTCAACTACCTGACTGTTTGCGTCAAATCCAAACCTCTGCACCATCAACTCTGTGTATTTCTGAGCATGACGCAACCAAGAGTCTGAATAGGAAGAAAAATAAGCATAATCGCTAAAGATGCTATCCGGGGATTCAAACTCTTCTAACTGCACTAAAAAACAATTAGCACAGACATAAGTATGAAGCGGATAGAATTTCTCTGCACAATTCAGATGCTCTTGAGAGAGAAAAGCATTCGCCAGCGGCGACCTCCCCAGATTTACAAAAGTATGCTCCAATGGGTGACTGCAAAAACGACATTTAGATGGCACAGAATTAGACCCCTTGACTATCAAATAACAGAAATAAAATTAAAACCCGAGTCACAGAAATTCTCAATCACACGTTGATGACACAGGTTTTTTCCTCTTTCAAAAAGTTTTTATACCATTCAATTGTTTCTTTCAACCCTTCTTCTAGAGGATACTTAGACTCCCAACCGAGCATTTTTCGCGCCTTATCTGCAGAGAGATACTGATGTTTGATTTCATTATTAGCCCGATTCAATACGACAGGCTCCAAATGACTCTTACCCATCAATTTCAAAATATGATCTACCATGCATCGCACAGAAATTTGCAACTCGTTGCTGAAATTAAACGCCTCTCCCAAAACTTCTTTCCTGTCCATTTGTTCCGCCAAATGGAGATAAGCTAAAACCCCATCCTTCGCATAGAAATAGTCCCGGATAAAAGTGCCATCACTGCGAATGACTACCGGCTTGTCTCGTAATGCCGCTCGAATTGTACACGGAACGATGCGATTAAAATTCAAGTCTCCCCCGCCGTAAAAGTTGCCGCAGCGAGTAATGCACACTGGTAAACCGTAACTGACATAGTAAGCCCGACTGATTAAATCAGCACAGCTTTTAGAAACATCGTAAGGGTGTTCCCCTTGCAGCGGAGTTGTTTCGCTGTAAGGCAACACAAGCTGGTCTCCATAGGCTTTATCGCTCGATGCTATGACAATTCGACTCACACCTCCAACGCGGCGACACGCTTCTAGAATATTCCAAGTGCCTTTAATATTCGTTTCAAAAGTTGCTAACGGCTCTCTATTTGCAACTCCCACAATTGTCTGAGCTGCTAAGTGAAACACAGTATCTACTTCGTACTCATTAATCGTTCGTTCTACCGTTGACAAATCTTCGACACAACCCCGAACAATATTAATTTGCCGATACCACTCTCCAGCATAAAGTCGGGATTGCGGCACCAAGTCACGGACTAATCCCGTTACCAAGGCTCCTCTTTCCAGCAACTCAGCCACTAACCAGTTACCCAAAAGGCCAGTGCAACCTGTCACCAATACCGATCGATCGCGCCAAAATTCACTCATTCCCACACTCTCCAAGGAGCCTCTCCATTATCCCAAAGTTCATTCAAATACTTATACTCGCGGTAAGTATCCATCGCAAAGAAGAAACCTTTGTGGCGGTACGCCATCAATTGTCCTTCCGCGGCTAACCGCTCTAGTGGCTCTCGCTCCAAAAAACAATCATCCCCGCTCAAATCCTCAAATATGCTGCGGTGAAGTACCAAAAATCCCGCATTAGCCCAGCCATCTATTTGAGGTTTTTCGGTGAATTCCAGAACTTTGCCTTGGTTGTCCACCTCTAAAATGCCATATCGAGATATCGGACGCACTGTACTAACAGTTGCTAGCTTACCGTGAGACTTATGAAAATCGAGCAGCGCCCCAATATCGATATCAGCAACTCCATCACCGTATGTCACCATAAAGGTATCATCAGTAATGTATTTCTCAACACGTTTCACCCGCCCCCCAGTCATGGTGTCCGGGCCCGTTTCAGCCAGCGTCACCTTAAAATCTTGCTCGCGGTGTTCCTGGTGATAGGCAATCTGATTTTGCCGGCCCAGGCAAATAGTAAAATCATTATTCATAGCTTCATAATTCAGGAAATACTCCTTAATCATGTTGCCGCGATAGCCCAAACACACAATAAAGTTCAGGAATCCGTAGTGGGCATATGTCTTCATAATGTGCCAGAGAATCGGACGCCCGCCGACATCTACTAGGGGCTTGGGACGAAATTCTGTTTCTTCTCGCAGACGTGTCCCCAAACCGCCGGCTAATATAACTACTTGCATTGTTTGACATTTTTAAAATTGTAAATAATTTTCAGTTCCTAGTTGCCCAGACACAAGCGACTGCCACAAATCTTTTTGAGGAGTCTACCACAACTTTGGGGGATTTTTGCCGATCGCCCCCAATGAACTCCCACTGAACTCAAGCCGTTGCTTTCCAAAAGATATCAGACTTCAGCCCTCTAAGGATGTTCCCGCACGCACCAGGTATTATAGACAGGCATCGCCCCCTTGCCCGCTTGCCATCGAGCTTAACAATAAATATTACCCCAAGAATCAACACAGGAAGACGATCGCACTCAATCGATCGACCAACACGTGCGATCGGGTAAACTAGAAAGGTCGATCGGGCTCTACCCGCGTGCCATTGACTCAAAGCCCAACTTCTGCATCAGAGTGAAGCACTGGACTCGGCACACAAAAAATTAAATTAAAGTCGATCGAGATTGAGCAATTTTTTAAGGAGAGGATGACTGTGGATCTTACAGCGCTCATGCAAGTACGGAGAGATATAGCTTTTAAATACCTAAGCGGGAAGGGAATAGAGGTGGGAGCTCTTCATGCTCCTCTGGAAGTTCCAGATACTGTAAAGGTTTATTACGTCGATCGAATGTCGGTTAGTGAACTGAGAAAACAATACCCAGAATTAAATGGAACCAATCTCATAGAAGCAGACATTGTAGATAATGGCGAAACTCTGTCATCCATAGCTGATAATTCTTGGGATTTTGTCATTGCCAATCACATGATAGAACACTGTCAAAACCCGATCGGCGCTCTAGAAAACTTTTTGAGAGTTGTCAAACCCGGAGGAATCGTTTACATGGGCGTACCGGACAAGCGCTATATCTTTGATGTCGATCGCCCGATGACTTCCCTCGACCATTTAATTCGGGACTACAAAGAGGGGCCGGAATGGTCTAAGGTATCTCATTACCATGAGTACGTGAGACTGGTAGAGAAATTTCCTGAAGAACAGGTGTTGGCGCGCCAGCAAGCTTTAATAAACATAGATTACAGCATCCATTTTCACGTCTGGACATCAGAGACTTTCTCTGAGTGGCTATTCTACTGTCAGAAACAGCTAGGCTTTGGTTTTACTATAGAATTATTCCAAGAAAATTCTATAGAAATTGTTATGATTCTCCGGAAAATAGCCAAGTGAAAGCCAGCTTAACATCTGAGTAATCATCTTTAGGTTCATGGAATATGCAGGATTAGCTAAGTTTTAGGGTTTTAGCGCTGCCGCTCAAAAAAACAGCCGGGAAAGTAAGGTGATCACTAAATTTTATGGCAATCTTAGAACAAGACGAAAACTTAATATTGGCGATCGATTACTCCTGGTCGAATGACTGCGGACTCGGACTCCAAGGATGGATTTTAGGTAAGAAGGAAGGGGTACTTGAAGGAGTAGAAATTTGTGTAGAAGATAATTGCGTGCCAATTATATCCTGGCATTCGCGCCCAGATGTGGTAGCAGCTTACCCGCAATACAACCACAATCATAACTGCGGTTTCATAGCATATCTGCCGAGAGTCGCCCAGCATCAAGTCACCTTTAAGGCGAAAACAAAAAGGGAAATACATCATAAAATTGTGACCTTTGCTGGAGGGAAACCAGGAGTTTATGATTCAGCTACATTTACAAATGATGATACAGGTTTGTTTGTTGATTTTATCAAGCAGGTGAATGACGGTCATTTACGAGTTCTAGAAATAGGTTCGCGGATAGTCAGTCCAGGAAGCGTTAGCAAAAGGTCTTTGTTTCCTGGTGCATCCTCCTACACCGGATTTGACTATTATCCAGACGCCAACACAGATGTGGTAGGGGACGCTCACAAACTGTCTCAATACTTTGCTAATCAGCGGTTTGAGGCTATTTTTTCCCTGTCAGTCTTTGAACACTTAGCCATGCCTTGGGTAGTGGCGATGGAAATTAATAAGTTACTAGAGGTAGGTGGAATCACCTTTCAGAGCACGCACTTTTCTTGGCCTCTTCACGAAAGCCCCTGGGACTTCTGGCGTTTTTCTGACGAAGGTCTTAAGGTTTTATTTTCCCCTGCTTTGGGATTTGAAGTTATCAAATCGAGCCTTTATGTTCCTTTGCGAATGCATTTAGATACTTTTATTCCAGGTCAAGAGACATTAGCAAGTCAGCCAGGATTTGGTGGTGTTGCCATCCTAGCTAGAAAAGTGGCTGAGGTGAATCCTGATAAATTTAGATGGGATGTCACCCTAGAAGACGTTGTTAGCGCAGAAAGCCATTACCCCAAACCTCAAACTTAGATGTTTTGGACACGGCGCGCGATCGCTCTTACTCTCCCACCGCCATCAGTTCGTCTAACTTATCCTGAGCTTCAGAAAAATTGGGGTTTAAATATATGGCACGACGATAACACACGATCGCCCGCTCCTGCTTCCCTTGCTGTAACAGAGTATTGCCAAGGTTAAAGTATTCCTCTGCCGTTGTTTTGGGTTCCAAAATCGCGGCCGCATAACAACACTCGACAGCTTCATCTGGCTTGCCAATTTGCGAAAAAACCTTAGCCAAGTTGCGGTAAACACCAGCAAAATTCGGTTGAATCGCGATCGCCTTTTGGTAACAGGCGATCGCCACTTGCCACTGTTGCTGCTGTGCGTGAATAGTTCCCAGGTTAGCTAAAGCTTGAGCAAAATCAGGTTGAATTTCCAGAGCGCGAATGTACCAACTCTTTGCCTCATCCAGTTTACCCTGAGCTTGCAAGACATTGCCCAAAGTCTTGTACGCCGGAGCAAATTGGGGTTTAATCTTTAATACTTGCTCGCAAACTGCGATCGCATCTTCTAACTTTCCTTGAACTAAATACAACTCTGCCAGTTGATTTAACGGAGCCGCAGCACTCTCCATTTGTTGCAGTTGAGCCTGAACTTCGATGAGTTCAGACTTAGTTTGTGCGAGTTCTTCCTGAGTTTTTTGGTATTGAACCTGCCGGAGTTCAAGCTCTTCTTTAATTGGTTGCAGTTCTTCTTGAACTTGTTGCAGTTTAGTTGTAAATTGCTCAAATCCCCCTGCATTTTGGTGGAGTTTTGTCTGAGATTCCTCTAATTCTTTGGGAGGCTCCTCTAACTGAGGCTCTATCTGTTCGTATTCTGTTGGTTTTACCAAAATTCCTGCATCTAACTCTTCAATTTTTTGGTAAATGAATTGCCAAATTCCCGTGTTCAGCCAATAAAAACCATTAGCAAGCAACATAGAACTCGCAGGTGCTCTTTGATTTTTTATCTCTTCTGCTTGAGTGGGTTTTGGTCCGTGAAAATGGATGATTTTTGCTTCAGGACTAAAATGCCAGTAGGATTTCCAATTTAGCTGGATATCCAATCTCTCCCACTTGTCTTTGAAGAATAAGTTATAAGCTCCTTGGTCATAAGCTAGGTGTAATATTTGCTCCAAGTTTTGGTCAATAAAATCGTCAAATTCTTTCTGTGTCTTTTGAAGATTTTTGACATTCATGTACAACACACCACTATTAAAATATTCCCAGTTGTTAGGATCGTGTTCTGGTGTTGCGGCCAAATACTCACAGGTTACACCCTGCAAATAGTCAACGACATCATGAAAAAACATGACATCACAGTCAGTATATAAAACATACTCATCCAGGATCTCATAAATCTCTACAATTTTGGGAATCTCAATTCTCAAAAATGCACCAAAAGCTACGGTCGCATACAAAGGATATTGAGTTTGCAGTTTCTCGTAATGAGGTATTCTGTGGTAGATAATCTTAACACCATTTTTTTGTAGCCAATCTGTGAATTCATTATCTTCGCCATCATAAATGCAATATGGTTCTAGCGATGTATTTTGCTGAGCAGTATAAACGGCTACTTTAATCATTTGCGAATAAATTTCAAAACCAGGACTAGCTTCATTAATTGCAAAAAACCATTTCATCCGGTACTTTTGTTTCTGATTACCTAGAGGAAACTTATACTCAACTTCCTGCAATCGAACTACTCCCAACTTCACGCGAGTTTCATTGGCTAAAACTGCTTGGATTAGCACCTCAGATTCCGGCTGCTTTGCTGCAATATGCAGCCTAGCTTCGTAAGCGCTATTTTCTGCTAGCGGTAATTCTGGATAAGCACTAACCACATCCGAGCGATACCCGCTAACGGTCGTTGTAAAAACCGTTTCGTCATTATAAATAAACTCAACTGCCACAGCTCGATCGCTCTTACCCAATACCCAACCAGAGATCAAAATTTCATTGTTATCTACTTTACTGACAGTAGGCGAATCTAGATTAAATCCACGCAGCCATTCCAGAGCTTCAGGGTAAGCCGGTGTAACATCCACAACCGCCAAAATTTTTCGTTGTAGGGGATTTGATTCCTTAACTTTTGAAATTCTTTGTAAGTCTACGTCAAACTGCTGAACCCGATAGTTACTTTGTTTGAGTTGTTGTTCAGTCTGATGCAGTTGAGATTCGGAAAAAGCCAAGTTCTTTTGAGTCTGAGCAAGCTCAGCCTGAAATTCCTCTAATTGTATTTGCATCTCGTAAAGCTTAGATTGCGATCGCCACTGTTCTGTTAGAATCTGTGCTATTCGAGATTTAGAAATCACTGCATCAACAGCCTGCCTTAGTCTGGGAACAAAACGCTGAATCGTTAAATCTTCTACTTCATTACGATCCCTATGTTCCATCACCCACAAAGCTTTCTGCCACGGAAAAAAAGCATCCCCCCGCATAACTTTTTGTTTGGCTTCCTGTTTAGACCTAGTAAAGTAATGATTTATCCGTAGCTTTTGCACAGAAAGTCTTTCAGATATCGAAGATCCTAACGGTTCTTTATTTTCTGTTACCGAAAAAGATTCTTGATTAATAGGTATGAAAAAGTGAGTACAGTTAGGACGCAGAATCTGTTCGGGACGAACAATACTCTTTACATACATATTTTCTTCAAAATTGTCTTCGGCTCGTTTAGTAAAATTTTCTATTTGTAAGCCTTCCGGTCTTATTTCATGGCCAGAAGATCCAAAATTCAACATATTTACTACCACCGCTGGGCACGAATCAAATTCCTCTAATACTTCTATTAAGTTTTCTTTTTCAGTGGGAAACAAGAACTCATCCAAATCGATAAAAGCAATCAACTCAGATTCTTGTTTGTATGATGCGAGGCAATGCTCATATGCCGAACCTTGCTGTTTATAGCTAAATGGCCAGTCGTGCAAAACAACTTCACCGGATTGAACGTAGGGTTCAACAATGTCCAGAGTATTATCTGTGCTGTTGTTATTATATAAATAAAACCTTTCAACACCCACTATTTTATGAAACTCCAACCACTCTATAAGATACGGAGCCTCATCTTTCATAATTGCACACACGCTCAGTTTGCACTTTGCTCTGAGACTGTCTTTTGGAGTCGAATAGATAATTTCTTGCAACCGAACAAATCCAATACTGACACGAGTATCATCTGCTAATACAGCTTGGATGGATATCTCGCATTCAGGCAACGTTCCCATTATTTCCCATTCAATCGCATAACCGCTATTTTCTGCTAATGGTACTCCTGGAAAAACTGCTGCTACATCTGGGCGGTACTGATTTACAGGAATGTTGCTGATAACTTCACCGTCGCGAATCAACTCAACCTTAACAGCCGGGGACTTTTTACCTATCACCCAACCCCCAATCAAAATATTACTGGCAGTTGCGTGAGTTCCGAACGTCGGAGAATCTATACTAAATCCCCACAGCAACTCCGGATCTTCAGGAGAAATTAATGACACCTCTTGAATATTCAAAATTTTTATGGGTTTTTGAGATCCTGTTGCTGGCAAATCATTAGGATTGTCCCGCAACAAGGGTTCGCTGTTCCAGGGATCGTAGGGAATCAGTTTTTGTTTTTGCAAGTGGGGACGGAAGAAAAATTTGCACCGTTCATTTAGCATCGATGCGGCAAATGAGAATGTGCTATTGGAAATTGCCAAGACATCACATTGGCTCAAAATGTAAAAATCAGGATAGAAAGGTGCTTCTGGCATTTCTACACCCAAATCTTTGACTGTTATCGGGTTGTAATCCGCAAAATCCCCGACAACCGTTTCGATTTCATCGCTAGCTATAAACAAGACGGGTTCGTCCAGAGTTTCCCACAAACCGTCCAGCCATTCCTTGTACCATCCACTCGGAGCAACGGTCAGATACGGCACAACTGTATGAACGCTTCTGTAATCACCGCGCCGCAAATGCAATCCAACAACTGTTTTACCTTTGGAACGCAAGCGATCGAGACCTTCTATTACCTTCGCTGCGACGAATGGCAGAGGTTTGAATAAGGATTGGAAATATTCTTTATGTTGGGCGTGATATTGAGTGTGAAACTGAAAATAGCCTTGGAAGTCTACATTTTTCAACGGTTCCGGTGCATTGAGAATTGCCGACTCGGAAAGTTTGTAAGGCTGCGCTTGTTCTCCAACTAGAGATAAAGGCTTAGAAATAGGCGCATCATGGTGACCGAATAGATACTGACCGATCCAAGCTGGTGTTTCTACCCTGAGATTGTGTTCCCTTGCGTAAGTTCTCAAAAACGCATACAGAAATATTTGATTTCCCAACCGACCCATATTCTCCATACCGAGTACGGATGAGGTAATCGCTGGTTTTTTCACATAGATTGCATCTCCCCAAGATGGGTGAATTGGTGTTGTGGTTGCTACCCGCTGAAAACCGTGTCCTTCGAGAAATTCGTCCAACTGATCAATTAACGCGCAGCCTTCATACAGTTCTTCGTAATTAACTTCTGTGTTGATTAACTCAACAGATTTCAACCAATTGGTTGCTCCTTGCAAAGCCAAGAGTTCTGCACCTTGGATATCTATATTTAAGATATTAAAGTCTGAAGGATTCAGTTCCTGTTCTTGCAGTAGAGTATCGAGTGTTTTCGACTGTACGGTTATTTTATGAGTTTCCGTGATGTGGGGATAAATCTCTTGATGGCGCTTCAATTGCAAAATAGAACTGCTTTGATCGAAGGAAGTAACGTGCAAATCCACAGTACCATTGCGATCGCCGATCGCACAGTTTACCGATCGGACATCTGGCATCCCCGTTAGATTGGCTTGCAAGCGTTCAAATACCGCTGGGTTGGCTTCTACGAACAGCACTTTTTGCGCGCCCATTTGTTGATATGCGGTGATTTCTGTGCCTTCATGAGCCCCAACATGAATCACGCCACGCGGCGCGATGGCATACTGCCGACAAAGTTCCTGTATGTTCAGCTTTCCGTCGGTTACTTCACCCAAAACATTCGACTGGAATCGCTCATTGACAGCCAAGAAATTGCTGCACTCAAAGTTTTCATCCTCTGGCAAAAAGGTGGGCTTGTATTCTAACCGATCCGGCAAAATCTTAAAAATTGAATACCGGAATTTTTCCAAATACTCAAATGCTTCTTTTAACGTTGTTTTTGAATCGAGATAAGTTCCACCATATTCAAATTGCAGATAATCTACTCTGCCTGTTTCTAGAAAATATTTAGCTCCATAGAGAACATCTAATTCGCCACCCTCAACATCTATTTTGATAAAATTAATTCTCTTAATGCCGTGGCGCTGACAGTAATTGTCGATAGTTGTCGTCAAAACTGGTATTTCTTTAGGCGGATTCAGCCACCCTTCTTTTTCAACATCGAATCGGCGGTAAAAGGTACTCAATAGTGGATTGGCTTCGTAATAATAAAATGTCTTAACTTCTTCCTTCTGCCCTACAGCTAGATTGTTTGAAATTACTTGTTTATCTAGGTTCTGAATCAGCTTTTTGTAAACATGAGGAATTGGTTCAAACAGGTGAATTTCTACGTCATGTCCTTGGCTCAACACTTCCGCTGTCCAATCCCCAGCATTAGCACCTACATCAAAAACCACTTTACCTGCGTTATTAATAAATCTAGCGATCGCTTGGCTCTCACCGTCGCTTATAACACTATTTCTTAATTGCTTATTTTCTTCCTGATGCTTCGGCAAAACCGCAACAAGCTGCAACTCTGTTTCTGTTTGCATACTCTTTACTTCATTGCTTAAATAAATAGGACGTTGCTTAATATTTTCGTACCACTTATCTTTACCTTCCCCGCACATATATTGCCAATCTGCATCAGCAATCAGATGAGCAAAGGGAGCGATAATGTCTGCCAAGGTTAACGACCAGTTATTAGTTCGTGAAAATCTCACGAAATAAGATTCAATGCCTTGTCTGTGGCAATAATAAGTATTCGGGAGCGTCAACATTTTAGAACCCGTCGCTAACTGCCGGAAACCAAAGGTGTGAGTGTCTAACGCACCAGAAGACTCAGAATAACCTCCTGCTCTCACCCAGCTTTCTTTGGTAAACAAATAGTTGCCACTCGCTCCCGGCACCTCGTGCCGAGAGAAAAAGTCCGCTAAAGTAATTTGGTCTTGATAAATCCATTTATTAATAATATTTTCCTTGCGTCCTTCAAAGAAATGAATTTCTTGGAATGCAGCTACATCTGCACCGGAATTAACCAAAAATTCTTTTAATTTTTGGATGCTTCCAGGAACTAAAATATTATCTGAATCTAAGCAGAACAGCAAAGGATGGCTGGCATTTTGGACAGCGGTATTTCTCGCTGCTCCGCCCCCTTTGTTAGTTTCGTGGCGGAAAATCTTAATAAATGGATAATTTGTTTTGAGGCGTTCCAGTATGCCTGCCGTATTATCCGCCGAGCCATCATTAACAATAATTAACTCATCGCCCTGTTCAAAATTTCCCTTTAATATCGAATCAACCGCCTCTTCGATAGTTTTTTCACAGTTGTAAGCGGGGATGAAAAAGCTGATATTCACAGCTTGCTTTTCTACCCACCAAACTCCTTCGCCCTCAAGGTGAACTTGCCAGTCTAACCTTCTAAAAAACTCATCAATAGCTTGTTTTACGCCCGGAAAAGCAATGTGTTCATAATCATGACCGCTAATTAAACCCCCCACTCTAATTTTGTTATACCAAGTGCAGAGGTCTTGCCAAACGCCTTGGTAGGAATGCTCTGCATCTATGTAGACAAAATCAAGCAACCCATCAATTTGCCCAATAGCCTGCTGTGAATTTGAACGAATCAGCCTAAATCTATCTCCAAAGACAGCTAGGCGATTTTTCGTTGTTTCACAGAGTATGTCAAAATCTGCCTGGGGGAGGTTCATGGGGTCGTCGTAAGAGTCACAGTGTTGATAGCTGTCAATCCCGTACAGTAGTTCAAGATTTGTATTGCTGAGTATAGCTTCTGAATGACCTCCAAACGCCACACCGATCTCTGCACCTACTTTTAAATTGAATTTCTGTATCAGCTCTGGTATGAATTTGTAGGCAGGCTTCCAACTTTCTTCGTGAATTGACTTTTTTAGTTCAACTAATTCGCTTGTTTGCATTTTACCGACATTCCTTTTGGAGTTTTTGTTATAAATTAGAATTGCGAAAATGATTTATCTATGCTTTCCAATGGTAAATACGTTCGTCAGAGAACATAATACCCGCACAGGCAACAAATTCTACGTTTCTTGTGCACCAACTTTTTAATCCGATGACTACTGCCTGCGGCACTTAAAAATAATCATTTTCTCAGCCTGTTTGAATTGTATATTCTCACAGGATAAAAACGGATAGGTTCTACAAACTCGCTTTCAAATATAGGCTCAATTACATAATCTAAGCTCGATCAGCTTGGAGCGACACCCTCCTTCATTTTGTCATAATCGCGATCGCAACTAATCACCCCTCGGTTAGTATAAGCGATCCACTGACCCCGATATTTTTTCAACTCACGGCGATTGGCTTTATACCACTCATTAGCCCTGGGATATTCTGCCTCCATATTTTCACCCCATACTTTTCCCTCAAATCATCCTCGCTTCCACCATCATCCGCACCACATCGGGCATCTTATACTTCGCCTCCCATCCCAACTTTTGCTTCGCCTTACCCGGGTTTCCCCTCCCAACTGCAATCTCCGTCGGTCTGTAAAGACTCGCATCGTTTACTAAATGTTCCTGCAAATCCAAACCCGCAGCAACAAAGGCTGTGTGCACAAACTCCTCCAAAGGATAACTTACACCCGTAGCAATTACATAATCGTCCGGTTCTTCCTGCTGCAACATCAAATACATCGCCTCCACATATTCCGGCGCCCAACCCCAGTCCCGCTGCACTGAAATATTTCCCAAATGCAGTTTTTCGGAACTACCCGCAGCAATTCGGCAGACAACAGATACAATCTTTTGGGTAACAAACCTCTCGGGCCGCAGCGGCGACTCGTGATTGAACAGAATACCAGAACACGCAAACAAATTGTACGCTTCCCGATAATTCGCTACTTCCCAAAATGCCGTTGCTTTCGCTACCGCATAAGGACTCCTGGGGCGAAAAGGCGTATTTTCATCCGCTGCACTGCCTCCAGTATCTCCAAAACATTCGCTAGAACTGGCATTGTAAAGTTTAATTTTTCCGCCTGTAAACCGAATTGCTTCTAACAGATTTAATGTGCCTGTGGCAATGCTTTCGAGGGTTTCTACTGGTTGTTCAAAAGACAGACCGACGGAACTTTGACCTGCTAGATTGTACACTTCGTCGGGCTGAATTTTCGCTAGTACCTGCAAGACGCTCCGAAAATCGTTGAGAGACATGGATTCTAGTTTTACTCTGTCTCGGATGCCCAAACGGACCAGGTTTCCGAAACCGGACATTTGGGCGTCCCTGGAGGTGCCACAAACTTCATAACCTCGATCGAGCAGCAGTTTCGCTAGATAAGCTCCGTCTTGACCTGATACACCACAAATTAACGCTTTTTTCATATGAGATTTTTTTTCCCAACTACACCGTAGCTGTTGCTATTTTTCAAACTTTTTAACTTTTATATTCGGAATTTTTATTATTTTTAATATTTTCGATTTTCCCATACCTTACCAGAGCAAGTTTAAGCGCTTACTCCAAACAAACAACAAATTTATCATCAAGCAGAGGCGAAAGCCCGATCGAAGTATGATTGCAAAAAGTTCGATAGCTGGGAGTAGCAGCATAGGGATATCGGGCTCCGGACACGGCACTGCAGTGTCCCTAGGATATTTCATCTTCTACTCGCCAACTATCAACTGCCAAAAGTCTCTACCGCTCGAAAACAGAAATAACCAGTCAGCTAGAAATCGACTCAAAAGTACACACAGGTCAGCATTTTTACCTTCTGCCGAATCACTCAAGCCTTCTGCCTTCGGGTACTAGGCTTCCCACCTTTGGGCGACCAATTCAGCCAAGTCAACCACCCGCTGACTGTAGCCCCACTCATTGTCGTACCAAGCCAACAGCTTCACCATGTCGCCGTCCATAACTAGCGTCAAGCTGGAATCCAGGATCGAAGAAGAATCATTTCCGCGATAATCGCAAGAAACAAGAGGCAAATCGTTGTACTCCAAAATCCCTTTCAGGGGGCCTTCGGCTGCTTCTTTGAAAACTTGATTTACCTGCTCGGTAAAAGTCTTTTTCTCTACCTGAG
>Ga0247774_1001086_pt1 | contig 13774 bp, 15 predicted proteins | sample UWRJL001104B6_FD_179933 | JGI IMG/M metagenome (GOLD analysis project Ga0247774, IMG submission 179933) | Plant litter microbial communities from Arlington Agricultural Research Station in Wisconsin, United States - UWRJ-L001-104B-6 | ecosystem: Environmental > Terrestrial > Plant litter >... | reverse complement strand
AGAAGGCCTTGAACTTTTTTTTGTGTCTCGAAATTCAAATCGCGGGCGCTGGCCGACGTGCCTGAATCCTGAAATCAGAATGTACTGGATACTCGCCAAGCCAGTTACAGTACCTCCCTCCATAGCCGGTGTGGTGATATTTCTGAGTTCCTTCCTTGAACCTTCCAGATCGTCCACAATAGTACCTTCGTATGCGTACACCTCACCTATCAGGTTATGCTCGGAAGCTCCCTTGGTCCATGATTTCCACGCTATCCTCCAACAATCCCACACCCATCTTGTCGTTTTGGCCAACTATGTATCGTCGGCCGTGGTCCATCGACGAGCCAAACCGCGTTGCTTGTCGCAAACGTTCGGGGCCCATAAACCACCCCTTCCACTGCTCGTCCACCCCTAACGCCTCCTACACGGTGCCGATAACTACAGGCTACAGCAACGCACTGCCAGGCCAGTCCAAGTCAGAGTGGCAGGTAATCTGCAGTCTGCACCAAACTGTTGACACTTGACAATACGAAGTAGTACTCGACCCGCAGGCCCAAGATACCCGAGGGAGCCGTATTGGCGCATCATCCTTTTTCTTGGAAGCATTCACCCGCCTTGACAGGGGAATAGCAATACCTGGCTGCGTTTATTATTTTTTCCCTCTTCGCGACCACTCGTTCAAGAAAATCAATCGGTCTCCCAAACATCTCCCAGGCCACGATTTCGACAAGGCCTCGAAAAGGTCGACCTGCTGCGTCAAAACGATAAAGATTCCTACGCCGACCTTGGCAGGCGTTACGCTCGTTAAGTATTCCATTGGATTTTTTTTTCCCTCGTTAGCACCCGCTGCGGCCGTGGGTTCGATCTTCCGACGCCACCAATACACCCGTCGTCGAATCGTCTTCCGACTGCATACTCGACGCCTCAACCCAGACGAGAGCCTCCTTTCCGAATGCGTCGTGGGCTTCCTAGACTATCGTTTCCATCTCCCGTCACGGCCACAGACGCCCAGCGTCGCCCATTGCACCACCTGCACCCGCACGCGGATCGTCGATAACCATTGCCCGACTCGTAGCGAGCGACGGTGAGACGAGCGCGAATACACGAGCTTTGCTGGGCTCCCAATATCCCAACTTGGGGTGCAGTGGCAGAAAAAAGGCAACAGGAGAGGCGTGGAGACATACTGAGACCTAGTGGGGAGGCGCTGACCGACGTGTCCGTGGCACACTACGGAGGCCACAAGTGCACTCCGGCTCGTCGTGAGAGGTGCACAGAAGCACCCTACTGCACCCTGCAGTTGTTGCGGCACTCTGTCTTGGCCCAAACTTGGTCTTCCCAAGTCGACCACCCCAGCCCAGGCCCAGCTAATCCACATCGGGAGGCATCATGGCGCCCATATCGCCTAGACTGAAGATCCTGTCAGGTTCGTTGCGTCGTTTTCTTTTTTTTATTGTTCCCATCTAGGATTTACCGGCTCTTTTAAAACCATATGGTGGTGGTAGTGCCCCCCAGCAAAGAAAGCGAGTCCACACGTCTGGGCTCCCACGTCAATTCTCCCCTGCCGCTCCGCCGAGAGTCCCTCTCTGCCCTCTTGCGTTTCGAGTATATCGCCGCCGTGGAGGTCCCGGTCGGCACCACACTCGCTTTGCCCCTGACCTTCTTTTTCCTTTCCTTTACTTTGCAGTGGCGGTGACGACACTTGGGGTCACCTCTGGATGAGAAAATGGACGACGTCGAGCTAATGAGAGTATGTTCAGTCGGGGGGAATCCAGTTTCGGCCTTCTTATCATGGCGACTCCAAGCGACGAATGCCTGCGACGTCACACTTGTTTGGAAGGCGGGATACGAGCATGTCGCTCAGTATGGCATCTCGATGCAGTACGTCAACTACCATTGCCGCCCTGAAAGCCCATGGACTGACTCGAATTGTTTAGATCGCCCATCTTTGGTAACGAGCGCTTCAAGCCTCGGCATGGTAGGTCTTCGCCCTAACCCCTCCAGCCTCCTGTCGTTACGACGGAGCGATTGAAACTGGCGGCGCAATGGACTAACAGGTATCGCAACAGTCGTCCGACAACCCGAAGATGCCGCCAACTTAAATCAAGGAGCCTTCGACTACGTTATACTGTGCATAAAAGCGCTGCCCGACGTGTACGATTTGGCGGGCGTCATCGAGACGGTCGTTACCCCACAACACACCTGCATCCTCGTCAACACAACACACTCGCTCGGCGTTGAAGCAGCATTGGAGGAACGCTTTCCTACAAATGTTGTCTTGTCGTTGGTATCAGGAGCGGAATTGAACCAGCTTGGCCAGAGCGAATTCGAACATAAGGGCTCGACGGAGATCTGGGTTGGCCCGGCCAACCCGAACGACAGCATCCCCGCGTCGATCCAGGAGGATATGGCCCAAGCATTGGCCATGACTCTAAGTACCGGCCAGGTCGATTGCAAGGTGTCTAGCAACATCCGCGAGCAGCAGTATGAGCGGCTAATTGGGTAGGTGACTATCTCTACGTTAAGACCGCCCACCGAGACTAACCAGAATAACCACAGGCCAATTGCATTCCACCCCATTAGCGTTATATTCGAGACCCCAAACCACGCGGCTCTCCTCGAAAAGGTTGGCGTTAAGGAGCTTATCTCAGAAGTAATGGACGAGTTGCTTTGCGTAGCTGAAGCCCAGGACTGCAAGTTGCCGGTCGAGTTCAAGCAGAAGACGATGGACGAGATGAGCCGCTCATCAACGACGGAAAGCATCATGTGGCAGGATTACGTCGCAAGGCGGCCGATGGAGGTGGAAACATTCCTGGGATCTCCCATCAAGTTAGCAAGAGATGTGGGCGTCAAGGTTCCGCGCATCGAGACGCTCTACGCCATACTACACAACCTCAACGTTGTCAACCGCCAACGGCCAAAGGCAATCGACCCTGTCGGCATGCCACCAAGCTCACCGAGCGCCGCAGCCCCGTCTCCCTTGCCAAGATTGATGCCTCAGAACGGCATGCGGCCCATGATGAAGGGTATGCCCAACGGTAACGGCGTGCCTCCCCGCGGACCGCCCCGTGCCAGAAACTCCAACATGGGGCCGCCCGGCATGCGGCGTCCACCTATGAATGGGGGTCCTCCAAATGGATTCCGCGCACCTCCCAATGGTTATCCCTCGTCAAGGGCGGCTTCGCGACGAGGCTCTATGGACGGGGCCGACTTGGATGAGTTCTCGCACGTGGTGCTGTACGACGATATACCCGAAGGGGGCGAGTCCGCCTTTGGCGGAGACGCAGCAGATTTGGCTCTCCGAGAACGAGAACTACAAATACGGCAGCGAGAGCTGGCTTTGCGAGAGCAGGAGCTTCGTATGAGGAGAGGAGGCCCTCCGCCCAGGCGAGGGCCCATGTCGATGCGCAGCCAAATGCTCGATGACGAGGACGACGAAGACGACTACTTCGACCCCAACTCAGGGCCTTCGCAACCCATGATCGACCCCGACAATTTCGACATGATGAGCGTGACGTCAAGAAAGACACGGAAGCTAGGTCCGTCAGCAAGAGATGTGAGGAGAAATCCCGAGAATGATGGAGGAATGGGGATGGGCGGTGGCGGCATGCGAGGTAGCCGATTCAGGCCGAACCCCGGTCGCAACCGGTCGAGCCAGATCGGTGCGGTACACGAGATTGGGGCTAATGTCCTCGACGATCCGCTGCTGAACAGCACTTCGAATCGATATGGAACTGTAGACCGTGGGGCCATGCAAGCAGAATCTCGAGCGAACTCGCTAACGGCGGCAAGGCTAGACGAGCTTCAGTACGGACCGGGCGGAGGACCGGGCGGTCCCATAGGTATGAATGGGGCATTTCCAAGACGCGCGAGCCAATCCCCGGGAAACCCGTACAGCCCATCGGTGAGAGGAATGAATGGCAGGCCATCGCCGCCTAACGGGTTTGGACCTCCGATGAACGGGCGGCCGTCCCCGCCCAACGGAATGCAGCAGCCCGTTCCTCGATACCCACCCGGCCACGGCAAGTCGGTAGCTCCGCAGGCCGTGGAGCAGCACGTTGGGGTGAGCTCCCTTCAACCACCAAAGCCTAAGAACGTTCGAAGTCTGACTGGTAGTGCGAGCGCCAGCGCGGGCAGTGGTGATTCCGAACCATCTGCAAACAGTAGCTCAAGCAGCCTCGGCCCACGACCGCCCGTTGGCGTGCGTTAGAAACGCGGCAGCGGCGAGAGCGGAGGCAGCCTGTTACCGAAGTCGAAAGTCGGCCTACGGCGTGGAGGACTTCCGCCGTAGTCTGGGAGCAACGACAGATACGTGAAGGCTTTGGTAGGGACTCGGGCAGCGACGATGCTGTAATACACGCACACACCGCACTTTCATTCCGTACACAACAACCATTCGCGAGCGATCGAGCTTCTCAGCTTCCTACCACGTCTCCACACCACGACAAAAATTTTCCTACGTCCTTTTCTCCATCAATAACTTCGATCGTCCCATTTAATGCATCGGAGTGGAGTCGCTGGCCACGGGCCAACCGGTTGCTGTTTAGACAGGGTAGAAAAAGCTCCCGGTCTACTGTTTGCATACAAAATAATCTCGTCGACTTTCATGGCTTCTTTTTCCAACCAACGGCGCAGCAAGAAGTCCAGTACATAAGGCATTGTTTTTGTTCACGATGAAAGAAGGAAAAGCTCAGCGGAACCGTTTTCCGTCCTTTTGGTAATAACTGCATACGGCCGGATTTGGTTCTTTACCTCCTTTGTTGTCACTAGCATATAATGATATACGCCAATATCGATACGGGTACCGAGGTATCCTTGATGCGGGAAGATGGCGCCTACCCTGCGACTTCGTGTGTCTTGGTCCAACAACCTACAGCCACGTCTGCCCTCGACACCGGCTGCGACGGTCTTGGGAATGTCTGCATCATCGACGACGGCCCAGGCTCTCGTGCGCTGATGACATGTAGGGGTATTGGAGGGGTGTCAGTTCGGTGGACTATAATGAGAGGCTTGGTGAAGACGACAAATCGGGTGCACCACCCGACTCACCGCCACATCAAGTGTCAGGTCCTACTTCCCAAGGAACGACTATCTTCTTGCCTGGCTTGGTTTATGCTGCGATACAGGAAAGGAGACGATAATCACTGCAAGAGGAGGATGAGGTGCGCCAGGGTTGGTGGAACTCATGAAGGGACCAACGGACCATTAGACTCACAGGCGGGATTTCTTATTTCTTATTTCTTTCTCGAGAAGCAGATGAACAAGGCAACATGAATTACTTTTTTCCCATGCGGAGATGGACAGGGCAGAATTGGCGTAGGGAGCTCGTTCCTTTTTTCTGATTTTCGAGGGGGGAGACTGAAATGTGCAGATCGGGGGCTGGAAAATCAGTCTCAAATTGTCAACAGAGCTAATTTCTTCCTTCTCCCCTCAAGTGCGAGGTGCAAGGCAGACTTCTGAAGTGGCTATTGGTAATGTTTGGCGGTGTCGTCGTTGCTACTAATTGCATAGAGGCCGGTTTACAGATCGGGAAACGCTTGAGCCAGGAGAGGGCGAAGTCGGAGGCATGGCGATTTGAATAGGGATAGAATGAGAAAGCACCTGGTGGTAGTTTGACGATACATATGAATTCTGCGGTATGATGGCGAAGCTACGATGTTGATGACGCGATATTGAACTCTAACTACGATGATTGTGACAAGGATAAAAAACACCAGGGATCCTTGTCTAGCTTTTCTTCCCTTTTCATCTTTTCTTTTCCGTTTTATTATCAACAATGCAGGAAACAGACGACGTCACGTAGTTACTCTACCATAGAGGATGCAATTGTAGATCCGCAGCCATGATCCGTAAGTGACGACGAACATAATGTAAATCTGCCATGCGACTCGTACAATTGTGGTCAAGTTGAGACTCGACGCCGCACGGACTCAAGAGAAGATATCAAATCGAGATAAGGCTGTTCCCCTCCGCCACCATAGGATGACGGGGGTGGCGGCGACCTAGGCTGTCGCGACGCGCTGTGGAACCCGTCACATTCATGTTCCACCCCCACCACGTTCCAAAACCCGGCTGGCAATTCCACTGCATTCGCAAATCAACAAACACGCACCAAACCCAAATCCTAAAAGGACCTTTGTGATACCAAATCTCATATCGATTAATCGGGACCCTTGCCCTTGCCCTTGCCGCGTCTCACTTCTCCCCACACGTTTCCGAGACCGTTGTCAACCACTGGTTAGGCCCCTTCTCCCCGATCTTCGACGCGCTTGACATCTCAAAATAAGCTCGCTTGTTGGGACATTGGGGGTCTTTTGGTTCCAAGGAAGATCTAGACCGGAGGAGATTCTCCGGATTCTTTTCTCCTCTTGTCCCGGTTAATCACATTCATCGGGGTTCAAGGCAAGGGAAGCCACGTCCAAAGACGAAGATTCTGCATCCAAGAATCGTCAGCAGCCGAGATCCAAGAGAGTTTAACAAGGAGCAACGAGACTTAACAACAGAGAAAGTGGTTGATAAAGAGGCTACACTTACGGTGTGAAGATGGCAACGAGAAATACGGGCGTGACGCAGAACCTGGGGAATAGGACTTCCATGGCGACTTCGGGGAATGCTGTCAAGGCGAGACAACTGGTGCGTGTTTTTTCTTGTAATCTTCTACCCGAAATCCCTCGTTACCTTATCCTCTCCAAGTGGCTTTATTTTCAACCCTTCCCGTCATTGGAGATAGCAAAGCCCGCTTGGACCAGAGTATGCTGTCAGCTTCGTACCGCAATGCGGCCTTATGGCCAGAGACACATGGTTACGCTCGGATGACCAATAACGATTGACTGGCAAGCTAAAATAATATGGGCAGAACCAACTTCACTCGCAGCTTGCGCAACTGTCTACCAACATGTCTGAGACGGAGAACATCTTACGGATGACTAGCAATCAGGCCGAGGCTATGAGGGGTTTGGGAAGCTGGCATGGCGCAATGTGAGTTTGAGTCAGCCTCAATCCCCCCATTTTTCACTCTTCCTTTGTCACGCTTTCCATATCAATTACGTGGTTGGCTGACAGATCACGTCTGGCAAGGTTCATGGCGGCGAGCAAAGTCTTGGGAGAGGAATCGGTGAGGGAACAAGTTCAGGATGAAGGGAAGTAGTCAGATGCGGCTTGGAGAAGATGGGGAGACGCGGAACGGAAAGAAACGACCTTACTCAATGATGACCTCTGTCAAGATGATCCCACTCCCAACCGCTCTAATTTTACGAAGCTGAATATAAGAGGAAGCGCCCCGGGATCCCGCAGGCGTCACCAAAGGCATGATTTCCAATGAGCCAAGCTATTTAAGATCTTCTACAGTTACGAGATGTCTGTCCGGTCTGGAGCAGCCTGTCAAACTGAGGTCATGCCTGACGAGTATCCCACCTATATCTTCTGACGACCCTCCCACCGCAGCGAAAAGAAGATATAGCGACGCTTGGTGTGTGCGTGGCCGTGGATGCAAGATAAAGGCATATTAAGGACATCTCCATTCTAAGCGTTACCCGGGAGTACATCATCACCGGGCAATCCAGTCCCGTGGCAGCTACGGAGGAGAATCTGCACACACATGTCTTGAGCCTAGAAGAAGTAATACCGAAGTGCAAAGCGCAGTGTCTTTATTCCGTGACGTCCAAGTACCGAGAGTATAAATAACAAATCCTTGTGACCTTTCTGTGCACACCCACCAGGCCTCACCGGGCCAGAGGCGGTCTGAATGTCATCCCTCGATCATCATGCGCGCGACATGCTCCTCCCGTATACACCAGGTCGTATGATTGATGAAGACTTTAAGGAATCGAATCGGTGATTACGTAGCAGGGCTGGGGTTCATCTGCGAGGTGATATTTTTAGTACGAGGTGAACCGACAACCGACATGACGGCTCCGATAACATCGCGGGCATCGAGAGTTGCTCTCAAACACTCACCTTCCTCTTGCCGCCGGTCAGGGTAACGTTAACGAAGCGGCGGATGTAGAGCTGCCGCTTGCGGGCACGGCCCTTGGGGAGCTTCTTCTTCTCCTGGGGCTCAACCTATGGAGAGGGAAACCTAGTCAGCCATCACTTCCTGACACTCGAAGAACACTCCAAAGCATTCTGTCATCGGGCCGGGCTCTCAAGAGCGAGAAGTCGATTTTTCGCGCCTCTCTTGGACTTGGCGTATGTCCCATGACCCCGCTTGAGACTATCCCTTTCGCCGCGTCCCGCTTGAAGTTCCAGTTCCACCAACATCGCTGATCATCGACAAAATCTAGGGCATTCACCACTAACCTTGGGAGTCTGCGATCGGACCTTGCCGGCACGAGCGAGAGCTAGAAAAAAAACCATCAGCACATTCCATTCCCCTCCCAAAAGACTATTCCGGAATCGAGGCTATCTCGAGGGGTTTCGGATCGTTTACGTACAACCGTGAACCTTGCTAAAAGATCGCACACAAAATGGTCAGCAAAATTTATTCCTCGGCGGCGTCTCCAACCACCACCCCTCCCCGACTGTCGTGGAAAAATTACATACCCCATGTTGACTACTAGATCTCAAAAATGAATCGAATTTGATTGACAACGATCGGGTTTTTTGCTTCGTTTTGTCGAGTCGGAGAGTGCTTCGCGGCTCGGTGGAGTAGGCTTCTGGAACGGTTTTGGTCGATTGAGGAGTCGGAGAGGCGAGCGGCGACAACTTTTGCTGGCGGTGGGTTCGGTAGGGTTTGTTCGAATGGTGGGGCATTCTGGGAGAAGTGATTGGTTGGATTTTGTTAGTCATGCCGGGAACTCTTCGGGAAATTTTTCGCAGAGTCGCGCCGAGACTGGTTGAATTTTGATTGTCCGCATGACTAAGGCAAGGAAGGCATCTGGACAACATCTTACTATTGCCCTTCACTCGTCAGACTTTAACCCAGTTGAGGAAATTTGTTTGGTTTTTATCGGGACTTTGCATCATATCCAGCCATTCTCGGTTTTGGTAATCATAATGAATGGTCGATTCGATTGTTGCCATTTCTCACTTTTGAACTCCGCCAATATATGTGTGACCTATTTGGGCTTGGAATATGGATGAACTGTAATGCACGCAATTGCGCAACCTCTCCACTTGTATTGTGTAGAAGAGTGTGAGGCTACCACATACATATTAGGGTTGATGAGTACACATATCAAAGGAAGGAACTAGGGTATTTTCCACTCTGTACGGTCGCTTTCGACATGCCGACTAAAGTCAAACCAACTTTCCTTGGAATATTTTTGATGCGACTCCATGCCATCTCCAACATCACCGTCCCAACTCACCGCCCGCAAACGGCGCCCCCAATCTCATCACAGACCTCAAAGCATGCCAGCCGCGGCAACAACAGCCCCAAGCGCAGCTCCCACCACCTTAACACCACCGAGACTCCCTGTCGGCGCAGCGTTCGGAGAGTTACTGCTGGTGGTGGCGCCCGACTCGGCCGCAAGCCCCAGCGTCCTGAAAGTAGTCGTATCTCCACTAACAGCCTGCTCCAACGTCACCACAGCAGACTTGGACGCAGAGGCTACCGTCGTCGTGACGGTAGCATGCTTCCACCCGGGCCCCATGTCATCCCAGAAATCGTCACCGTACCCAAGACCGCCCCAGAACGGGAAGCCCCAGCCGTCGCCATTCCAGGGACATCCCGTGTAGACAACCTCGCCCGTGGGCCAGGTCTTGTCGCTGAAGCGGCTGCCGAACCAGTCGCCGTCGGGGGTCTTGTACGAGTAGGTGTAGGTGCCGGTGCTGCTGCACGATGAGAACTCGCTGCAGAGGGAGCTCCTCTTGGAGGAGTAGCTGGTGAACTTGTCGTCCTCGCCATCGCATGCCGACGAGATGCATGATTCGAGGCCAGACTTAGAGTCGCAGAAGGCGGTGGGGGTTGGTGTTGCCGTCTCCCAGAATGAGGAAAAGCAGGAGCTCTTTCTGGCGTGTTAGCAGAGCTTGTTCTCCTCATCAAGTGCTAGGGAGGGGAAGAAGAATATGCTCACCGCACAGCCGCCTCCGTCCCAAAACCCACAGTCATCATCATCAGAGCCACAGCCGAAGCCCCCGAAGCCTGGACCATGGCCACCACGCCCATCATGTCCGCCGGCTCCGGGAGGGCCGTAACCGGATACCATGAGAGGCGCCGCAAGGGCCATCGCCACTGAAGCCTTCATCTTGTAATTTGCGACGCGAAGAAGTCTTCGGATAGGCAGTTACAGCTACTTACTGTAGACCAAGTGCAAGCTGTTACAAGTTTGACGTGAAAGGCTGAAGCAACAAGATGCGGCCTGCCAGTCCTATTATACAGAAGGCATGCCAAGAAAATGCGGTCGCCAATCTTGGGCAATTGATCCCCACGGACAATCGCAGCCCGGTGAGAGGCTCGAAACTCCGATAAAAAAAGAGTGAAAACGATCCTACGGTCAGTCCTTTTTTGTCCGTCTGTCTGCCTGTCTGCGTGAATGTACTTTGTCTTCCTTGATGTGGATGGCGGGGATTTCGGTCCCGAGCCGTGGCGGTATGAGCCCCACCAACCCACAACCGTCACCCGTTTTACGAGGAGCTCCCCGGTGCTTCCTCCAATCCGACGTCACCACATGCAGCATGAGCTCAGCATTAGATTTCCAAAGAAGCCCGATCGATGCATATTGGGAGCATGGAGGAGGGAAAGGGCCTGCTGGTGCTTGGTGAGCCGCGTGGCCCTGCAGAGGTGGTCGCAAGCCGGCGCAATCGAGGGCTTACGAAAGCTTGCAAGTGGCCAGCTCGACGCCTCCGGCTGCCTCGCAGCGTCGCAAAATCTAGCAGTGGGAAGTGTGATTACTGTGGTCGAACACAAGAGATACAACGACGGGCTGTGGCTTGGGGAACACCGGTATCCGGGATCTTCTTCTGGACCGGAGATCGTCACTGGCAGGGAGCAAATAAGAAAGGATTCGAGGGTGCGAATGTAGGATTCGGCTCTCGGGTTCGGGCATTTAAGGGTTTCTTCTTGCGCTTGTCCTTCAAAACGGAGGCCGGGGCTGACGTTCTTTGAGGCCGCACCGTATATCGGCAGTTGATTTTTCTGCAATGATTCCCATGATCTGCGTGAGTTCTTGTCGACGAAATAGTCGTCCTGGCCATTGACTTGAATCCCCGAACCGGGACCACCTAGGATAGATGGGTGTATTCAAGCACCCGGCAGAATGGATGACGGACGGGGAATTTTTTACGGATCGGATAATAGATTGCTCGCTGTAGAAGAAGCACGGAAGAACTGTTCGATATAGTTTCGGTAATGCGGACAGGGGAATTTCTGGATTGGAAACGCATCTATAGATGGCCATCCATCTTTCATTAAGTTCTGGTCGACAATCGATTTCCAAAATCGACGCACCACTTTCACGGTCAATAGTAAACCCGACTGGGCCCCCCCGGAAACATTCGCGCAGGTAGTTTTGAGAATGGCCATCAAGAGGGCTCGTGGACATATTGGTGAAATACTGCTCCACTAGGAAAATCTGCCTTCTGCCTTCCTCCTCATTTTGTGGCACACTAGAAAACTACAGCCTTGCTGGAAAATCATTGAAGGAATCGGGCTCTCCCATCCGGACATCGCCTCTCTGATGTCCGAGGAGCAAAAAACCAAATGATTCCCGCCGCCCCCATCACCCCGCCGAGCTGCGTGCAGAACCTGAAACGAAAAGCTGACAGCTGTACCTGTTGAAGGGTTCTCGACACGACAGAGAGGAGGAGAGCTACGCCGTTGCACTTGTTTAGAATCGGGAGATAAGCCAAGAGCTGTAGGATCTGATGATGACGCGGACAAGCCAAGATGGGAGGGTGGATCCCGGTAGCAGCTAATACCTGGTAGCACTCGGTGCTCGGGCAACAGTTCAGTGCAGGCGATCGTCAGCGGCAGTGGACCCTGGAGGTGGCAGCCGCACATCACTGGCCAGCCCGGAGCAGCGAGCGGGAAGTCCCGGCCAGTCAGAGTGCGGCTGATGGGTGGAGGAGTCGGCGCCGACTCGCCGACGTCTCATTGAATCTATTTCTTCCTCTCTAACGACTTGGCGACGAGAATAATTCCCGCTCTCTAAACCTCATCTTTGCTAGCAATTTTTGTTCTCCTTTCCTTCTTCTCTGAAAGATGCAGATACTTGGAGAGTCTTTTTGGACCACGAGATGAACCTTGAAGGAAGCAATACTTGCTCGGCACAGTAAAGGATCGTATACCGTACCCCACATTCAGTATCGTAGAGGGGCATGGAGCTTGGACTGGACCCCGCATTGTCTTTCCCTCGACAAGCCATAATCACACCATGTTGCGCGAACTCTCTTCCTTCTGTCCAATCTCTAGTCCAACTCCTCCATCAGTCGTCATCGGTGGCTGAGGCAGGTAGTCGTCGTCATCATCTCCCCGTGGAAGACGCTTCCCGAGCCTTAGCACCATTGTTTCAAGTTTTCAGTCCCGATCTAGGCTCGGATCTTGCAGATGTTTCCGCTGCCCCGACCATGAAGAGAGTCTGAAGGAGCGAATCACAGTCCTCCGGCCCACAGGCCTCGCCCACCCTCGGCCTAACAGAGCCTGTCCTCCTTCCATTTCTTTTGGTTTGCCCATCCCAATTGCCAGAGCCCAGCAGAGCCCCCCGAGGCAAGACAAGGCAACCAACAACATGTCGACCTCCCATGGCCGGCTCTCCCCCGCCCCCACCACCTATCCGGTGGGGCCACCCCCCGCCCGCCCCCGCTCCCTAACCTTCCTCAACGTAGTCTCCCTCTGCGTCTCCCTCCAGATCGGCGCCGGCCTCTTCGCCGCCCCCTCGCAGGTGACGCAATTCTCGCCCAACCCGGGCACGTCGGTCCTCCTCTGGGCCGCCGGCGGCGTCCTGGTCTGGACCGGCGCCGCCACCTTTGTCGAGCTCGGCCTGCGCATCCCCGAGAACGGCGGCGTGCAGGAATACCTCCGCGCCGGCTTCGGGGAGGGCATGGGGTTCGTGTTTACCCTCACGTGGGTCGTGCTGACCAAGCCCGCCAGCATGGGCATCGTCAGCGTCGTGTTTGCCGAGTACCTGCTGCGGAGCTTCGTGCCGGGGCTCGGGCGCCGGGGAGACGGAGACGGGGAGCACGGGCGGCCCCGGTCGGCGGGGGATGAGTGGATTGTCAAGGGGGTGGGGTTTGTGGGGCTGGCCGGGTTGACGGTTGTGAATTGCCTCGGGGCCGTGACGGGGGCCAAGGTGTCCAATGGGTTCTTCGTCATGAAGACTTTGGCCCTTGTCAGTGTCATTATGCTGGGGTTTGGGAGTTTGCTGGCGGGGAAGGCGCATGGTGTTCCGGAGGATGAAAATGGGTGGTTTGGAGGACAGGAGGAAGGCTTAGATTTGTGGACGAGGGTGGGGAGGATTGTAACTGCTTTGTTCGGAGTTCTGTATGTCTATGGAGGGTGGGAGTCTGTAAGTACTTTAAGATACCGACGTATCTTTTTCTTCTAAATCGGGAATGGAGGGAAGACTAACGGATGACGCAGATCGGCTTCTATTTAGGGGACGTGAAACGACCAACAGTTACCTTACCACGGGCTATGAACACAGCCATGGTTCTCTGTATCGTGGGATTTACGTCGATGGCTGCCGCGCTTTACATCGCCTTGCCGTTGAAGGTTATCCGGGACAACAACGCAGTAGCCATTGTATGGATCTCTGCCACCCCTTTCCCTCCTTCCCTCAGGGAAATTTGGAAGATCCTGCGCCATCAACGCGTAGAACAGGCACTGACAGCGAAGATAGGAACTTGGCAACCAGAT
>Ga0247774_1001085_pt1 | contig 13776 bp, 10 predicted proteins | sample UWRJL001104B6_FD_179933 | JGI IMG/M metagenome (GOLD analysis project Ga0247774, IMG submission 179933) | Plant litter microbial communities from Arlington Agricultural Research Station in Wisconsin, United States - UWRJ-L001-104B-6 | ecosystem: Environmental > Terrestrial > Plant litter >... | reverse complement strand
GGTCAGCTCGCGCCACTGCTCGATCTTCTCGACGATCGGGTGCTCGTCGCGGATCTGGGCCAGGACGCGGGCGTCGGTGGAGAAGCCGGTTTTGCCGCGGCGCTTTTTCGTCAGCCCGAGCTTCTCGAAGAGGACGCGGCCGACCTGCTGCGGCGAGCCGATCGTGAACTCCTCCTCGGCGAGCTCGAAGATCTCCTTCTCGAGGGTCGCGATCCGCTCGCCGAAGCCGGCGCCGACCTCGGCCAGGCGCTCGGCGTCGAGCTTCAGCCCCTCCCGCTCCATCGCCGCCAGCACCGCGACCAGCGGCAGCTCGACCTCGTGCAGCAGCTGCTCCAGCCCCAGCTCCTCGATCCGCGGCGCCTGGGTGGCGGCGAGGGCGGCGACCAGCTGCGCTTCCTCGGCCGGCTCGAGGCCCGCCTCCAGCTCCTCGCCCAGCGCCAGCTGGCCGTCGTCCTCCCCGGCTTTGGCGGCGGCGCCCTCGGCGAGGCCGATGCCGGCGTCGGCGGCAAGCTCGACCAGGTCGTAGGTGCGGCGCTGCGGCTCCAGCAGGTAGGCGGCGACCATCGTGTCGTGGTCGAGGCTGGGCTCGACCCCCTCGCGAGCCGCGGCGGCGAGGAGGCCGTGGCGGCCGCCGCCGAGCGACTTCGCGTCGTGGGCGGCGAAGGGCTTGGCGCCGAGGGCGACGGCGAGCTCGTCGAGCGTGCCGTGCCCGACGAGGACGCGGTCGGCTTCGGCGGCGGCCCAGCGATCGCCGGCGATCGCCAGCGCCAGCGGCCCCTCCCCCAGGTCCTCGGGCCTGCCCTCGACCGCCTCGACCTCGAGCTCGGTCTCGACCTTGCGCCCCGGCACCGCGTCGCCCTCGGGCAGCGCTTCTTCCAGCCGCTCCAGCACCGCCCGCAGCTCGAACTCGCGCATGAACTCGCGCAGGGCGCCGCGGTCGGGTTCGCTCGCCATCGCTTCGGCCAGGTCGACGCCGGTCTCGATCTCGTACTGCAGCGTCGCCAGCTGCTTGGAGAGGCGCGCGTCCTCGGCGTGCTCGGTCAGGTTCTGTTTGCGTTTGGCGCCGGAGACCTGGTCGACGTTTTCCAGCACCGCTTCCAGCGAGCCGAACTGCTGCAGCAGCTGGGTCGCGGTTTTCTCGCCGATCCCGGGGACGCCGGGGATGTTGTCGGAGGTGTCGCCGCGCAGGCCCATCAAGTCGGTGATCAGCTCCGGCGGCACCCCGTAGCGCTCTTCCACCGCCTCGCGGTCGTACACCTTGGTCTCGGTGATCCCGCGCGAGGTGCTCATCACCCGCACCCCCTCGCCGACCAGCTGGTAGGCGTCGCGGTCGCCGGTCACGACCATCACCTCGATCCCCTGCTCGCGCGCCTGCTTGACCAGCGAGGCGATCACGTCGTCGGCCTCGTAGCCGTCGACCTTGACGTTGGTGTAGCCGAAGGCCTCGACCAGCGGCATCAGGTGCGGCCACTGCTCGCGCAGCAGGTCGGGGCGCGGTTTGCGCTGGGCCTTGTAGAGGTCGTAGGTCTTCTCGCGACCGCTCCAGCCGGCGTCCCAGGCGACCACCACCCCCTGCGGATTGTGCTCGTCGATGATTTTCACCAGCATCGAGGCGAGGCCGTAGATCGCGTTGGTCGGCCGCCCGTCGCTGGTCCCGATCGACTCCGGCAGGGCGAAGAAGGCGCGGTAGGCGAGGCTGTTGCCGTCGATCAGGAAGAGCTGGGGCGGGTCAGCGCTCATCCGCCCACTCTATGAAGGCGGCCGGAGCCGGTGACGGCTAAAGGCGCGGCAGGCGGATCTTGCGGGTCAGCGAGACGCTCTCGCCGTCGACAGCAGGAAAGCGGACACTGAGTCTGAGCCGCAGTGGGTGCTTCTCGAGTGCCCTGAGGGCACCGCCGAAGAGCCGGCAGGAGACGATCGCGGGTCCGACATCGACGCTCGTGCGAACGGCGCAGGCGGGAAGGCCTCGATGGAGGCCTCTGGCCTTGAGCCTGAGAGTGCCGTCGCTCGGCGAGACCACCAAGACCTTGAGGTACTTGCCCAGGCGCGAGACCGAGCCGAGCTTTGCTTTGGGCGCCGGCGGAACTTCCGTAGGCGGTGGCATCTGGACGGGGGTCTGGACAAGGGGTTTTTCGGGTTCGGGAGCAGCGCAGGGGTCCGGCCCGGTCCCGAGCACGCCCTCCGCGGTCAGGTAGTCGGTGAGCTGTTCGGGGCGCAGGGCGGCCATGCCTTCGACGAATTCGACCCCCGCGGCGATTTCCTCGGCGCTGGTCTCGCGCCGGGCTTCGTCTTCTTCGGCCTGGTAGGGCGCCAGCATCGCCGCCAGCTGCGCCGCGTGGGCGCCCTGGTCGAAACCGAGGGCGGCGCAGCGGACGTCGCTCAAGCCTTCGAGGTAGAGCTGCTTGCAGCTTTCGTCCGCGAGGCATTTGTTGAACATCAGCCCGCCGGCGGGCTCGTCGAATTCGATGTCGTCGCGCTCCCAGGTCTGGTCGGTTCCCCAGGGCATCATCTGGAAGACCCCCGCGGCGTCGCTGTGCAGGTAGTAGTTGTTGGGCCGCGTGTCCGGGTCGAGCGAGTTCGGCAGGCCGGCGTAGCCGTCCCAGTGGCCGACGTAGCGCTCCACCGCCCAGTGCGCGGTCATCTGCTCGAGGTCGGCGAGCGGGCTGACGTTCTCGGACCAGTCGCCTGCTTCGTCGTTGACGGCGGTGACGAGCGCTTCGAGGTCGGAGATGTCTTCCTCGTCGCCTTCGTCGACCTCGAAGCCGGCGGCGCCCCCCGGTTTGAGGTCGGTCCCCGGCGCGTCGGCCTCGTAGAGGTGCTGGGTGGTTCCGAACCACTGCGGCAGCGAGATCTTGTCCAGGGTCTCGAGGTTGAGGAAGAGGCCGTAGTCGTTCCCGTTCAGCTTCACGAAGGCGTAGCCGGTGCGCGAGGCGGGCAGGCCCAACATGTGGAAGAGCTCGTAGGTGAGCGTCTCGTGGACCATCGAGGGGTCCTGGATCATGTTGTTCAGGGTCAGCCGTTTGATCCCGAAGAAGAGCTGGCCTTTGACGAACTCGTCGAAGCGGACTTTGAAGCCGGACTTGCCGGTCTTGACCGGCCGCGCGGAGCCCTGGCCCCCCTTGAGGCGGATGCCGACGTCGTTCAGCTGGGGGCCTTTCGGTTCGCCGCCGACCAGCAGTTCGAAGGTGCCTTTCCGATACTCGTCCGGTTCGAGTTCGAGCGCGTCGAGCTCTTCTTCGGAGAGACCGCCGAGGCGGATCTCGACGACCTGGTCCGGGTCGTACATCCATGCGATTTCGTCGGCGGCGGCGCCGGCGGGCAGAAGCGCCAGGCACGCCGCGAGCGCAAAGACGGTTCGGTGAAACTTCTTCCCACCCAAGATGGGACGAAGGTTAGTCGGTCAGATTTGACCCGACTCGATCAACTCGACCAGCACCGCCACGACCCCGGGGTCGAATTGGGTCCCGGCGCAGGCCCGCAGCTCGGCCATCGCCGCTTCGGTGCTCATCGCCTTGCGGTAGGAGCGGGTGGTGGTCATCGCGCTGAAGGCGTCGCAGCAGGTGACGATCCGGGCCTCGATCGGAATCTCCTCCCCGGCGAGGCCGTCGGGGTAGCCGGAGCCGTCGAAGTCCTCGTGGGAGGCGCGGACGATCGTCCCCACCTCGGCGAGGACGCCGCCGATCCGCTTCAGCATCCGCTCGCCCTCGATCGTGTGCTGGCGCATGACTTCCCACTCGGCGTCGTCGAGCGGGCCTTCCTTGTTGATGATCTCGTTGGGGACGGCGATCTTGCCGACGTCGTGGAGGAGGGCGGCGAACTCGACGTTGCGGCGCTGCTCGTAGGAGAGGCCGAACCTGTCGCTGACCGCGAGCGAGAGCTCGACGACGCCGCGGCTGTGGCTGCCGGTGTAGGCGTCGTCGGCCTCGACCACGTCGCCGAGCAGCATCGCCGTGCCCTGGTAGGCCTCGCTGAGCGCGAGCGCCTGGTCGAAGCGGGTCTGGCGCTCGCGCGAGAGGACGGCGAGCACGAGGGCGAGCGGGATCACCGCCAGGCAGACCGCCGGCCCGACCTGCAGCGCGGCGACGGCGGCGAGGAGGCCGATCGGCGCCAGCGCCGCGTCGAGGGCGTAGACGGGGGCGATCATCCGCAGCACCGCCGCGGACGGGGTGCCGTCGATCAGGCGGGCGCGGGTCGCGGTGGCGGCGAAGTCGAAGCCGAACTGGGCGAAAAGGGCGAGCAGGTAGACCGGCCAGGAGTCCCAGGCGAAGGTCTGCGCGCCGGCGAGGACGATCACCAGCGCCGGGCCGACCGCGTGCCAGCAGTCGCCGAAGACGTGGAAGGCGCGGTGGACGCTGGCCTCGCCGCCGGCGTAGTCGAGCAGGCGGCCGAGCGCCCAGCTGAGGCTGACCACCAGCGGGACCAGCGGCGTCGGCAGCAGAAACAGCATCGGCACCAGCACCAGCTCGGTGGGCACGGTGTAGCCATCGGCGATGTCGAAGCGGGCCTGGCAGGCGAGCACGTAGGCGACGACGAGCGCCGCCAGCGGCGCCGCCTCCAGCGAGCGGGGCGAGTCCATGAACGCCGCCATGCCCAGAGCGACGAGGAGGAAGCCCCCCGCGGCGAGCTGCTCGACCGCGCGCTCGCGGCCCTGGGCGCGGCTTAGAGCGCGGGTACGACCGCGGGCGAAGAGCTGCTCGGGATTGGTTGCCGGAGTTGCGGTTTGCATGGGAACAGAGGGTTCTCAAACCCCCACCTGCCCCTACATCGACCAGAACCAGCCTGTAAATGAGCCGGTTTTCAATCTTTTTGGCGAACCCTCACCTCAAAAATAACTAGACAAAGGATCTAACACGGTTAAGTGCAACGTTCCGCGGGCCGATCATCGCCGGACATAAGTGCAGATGAGCTGAATAAGGGCAAACCTGTCGCGAGGCAGGGACGCAAAGTCAGAGGTCTCGCCCCCCGGGCGAGATGGCTCGACCGCCAGCTTGGTGAAAACCAGGCTTTTTCGCCTGCGACCAGGAGGTTTACCCGAAAAATGAAGTCTTTCCGAGAGCTCCTCGCGATCCTGACGGCCGTCGTGTCCGTCCTGGCCATCGGCGCCGCCAGCGCCCAGGCCTGCGACTACGACGGCGCCGAGCAGGTCTTCAAGCCGTGGGGCGATAGCCACTCCTACGTGCTGGCGCCCGACGGCGGGTTCGAGGCCGGCGGGGCGGGATGGTCCCTTTCCGGAGGCGCTGCGACCGTCGCCGGCAACGAGTCCTTCTACCTCAACGACTCCGGCGACAGCCGCTCCTTGAGCCTGCCGGCGGGAAGCTCCGCTGCCAGCCCGCCGATCTGCATGTCGCTCGACACGCCGATCTTCCGCCTCTTCGCCCGCAACACGGGTGACCCGCAGGCCGGCCTGCGGGTGGAAGCCAGCTACAAGCTGCTCGGCCTGCTCCGCACGAAGACGCTGAGCACCGTGTACGCAGGCCCGAGCTGGGCGCCGAGCCAGCAGATGTCGACCGTCCTCACCCTCTCGACCATCGTCGGCACCCTGATCCCGAGCTCGATCCAGATCCGGATCACGCCGGTCGGCAGCGGCGGCCAGTGGCAGGTCGACGACCTCTACGTCGACCCCTTCGCGCGCCGCTAACCCAGCAACCAGTCCTCCTGTGTCAGGGCCCGGGCGACGTCGGCAACGACGCGCCCGGGCTCTTCTTCTATTTGCCGGCCGGTGAAGCGCAGGACGGCGTAGCCGGCAGCACGCAGGTCGAGGTCACGCGCGTGGTCGTCCTCGAAGGCGACCGAGCCGCGGTGGTAGGCGAAGCCGTCGGTTTCCACCACGAGGTTCTGCGCGCGCCAGAGGAAGTCGACTTCCCAGCGGCCGAGCTTGACGTTCACCTCGGGCGCCGGTAGGCGGTGGCGGCGAAGGAGGTTGAGGAAGGCGCGCTCGAGGTCGCTGCGCGAGCGGTCGCTCTCGATGCCGTCGAGCCGTAGGCCCATGAACTCCGCTTGGCGGATCGCGCGGCGGACGAGACGCGGGGGTAGCGAGCCGCGAAGGTCTTCGATGGTGCGCGGGACCGTGGTGACGGGGATGCGGTCGCGGGTGGTGGTGAGCCGTCTCCCTCGCCCTCCTCTGATTGGCAAGGAGGAGGGCGAGGGAGACGGCTCCGCGAGCGCGGGAGTGCGGTGGAGGTGGATGCCGCGGCGAGGGCTGCGGCCCGAGGTGGTTGGGACGGAGACGTGGATCGGGCCGTCGAATGGCTTCAAGAGCTTCCAGAGCGCTGCCGCGGAGCTGTGGCTCAACACCGCCCCCTCGCCACAAGCGAGGACGGCGGCCATGAAGCGCCCGTGGAGGCTCAAGCCACGGTGGCCCACCGCGTAGACGCCGCGGTGGACGCGATGAAGTTGCCCTTTACGAACGCGGATCGTGATCGCTTTGCTCCCAAGTCCGCAGCCTTCGAGCTGCCCCCGCGTCACCACGCCGTGCTGTCGCGCCGCGGTCCACGCCGCCTCGGCGTCGGCGGTGTCGAGTTTTGCGTCCATATGGAGGCATAAGTCGACAGGGCCCTCACGTTCGCCCCCCTCACTCGCCTTTTTCGCTTATTTCGCGGAGAAGTTGGGGCGGCGGAATTCTGGGGGCTCGAGGGTCCAGCGGGCGTGGACGAGGCTGGCGTGGAAGCGGGCGCCGGCGAGGGATACGTTGGGGCGGCCGGGGAAGTCGAAGGCGAGCTTGCCGGTCCAGCGGTTGGACGGCTTGGCGTCGCGGCGGAAGATCGCGGCGCCGGAGAAAAGTGAGGGCGGTCGCAGCGAGGCCGAGCGCAGCTCCGGGTCGAATGCCAGGGCCGAGCCCGGAAGGGTCTTTTCGGTCCCACGGGCGATTTGGACGCGGCCGCGGCTTTCCTCGACCAACGCCTGGAGCTTCACCGGCCCTCCCGGTCGGTTCTGGTTCGCCTGAAGGGAGACCGACACTCCTTTGCGCGGGCGCGCGATGGCTCGCAGCCGTACGCCCGGGGCACCGCCGCCCAGGTCTTCCTCCACGCGCAGGCCGCAGTAGAAGTAATCGATGAAGGGGTGAAGCGAGTATCGGACGCGCTTCCTGCTGACGTCGGTGTACCCCCGCTCCCCGTGGAACTCGATTTCCCCTACATAGGTTCCTTTTTCATACGGAATCTGCTCTTTCGGGTAGCAGCGCGGAGCCGTCTTCCCTTTTGCCCCGGTGGGCTTGAACTCGACCGCGATTCGCCCCACCTCGCCGAAGTCGGCTTCGATCTTCGTACTCGTAACGGTGGCCGGGGCCAGATAGGAAGCGGCGCGGTCCTTGCGGCTGGCGAGAAGGACAACTTCGCTGCTTTCCCCGTAGCCCGCGTGGAAGATCGCCAAGACAAAGATCCGATAGCCGTTGCTGGCCTCGATGTTGAAGGTCTTGAAGTCGTTGCCTTCCGATTCTTCCGCGGCCGTCGCGGCCGGAGCTGCCCCTAGCAGCGCCGCCAAAACCAGCATCGCGACCGCGAATTTGCTCCAGCGCCTCCCCACCGCTCGGCGATCCTACGGGAGGAAGATGCGGGCCGGTGCAGCGAATCTGATTCGATAGCCGCCGATGGCAGTCAGCGCTCAATACAGCGTCACGATCCGGGTCGAGCTCGACGCCCGGCAGGAGCCCCTCGGGCGCCTCACCGCGGCGATCGCCGAGGCCGGCGGGCAGCTGCAGGGGGTCGACCTCGTCCCCGGCGCCGGGCCGGAGGGCAAACGGGTCCGCGAGTTCACGATCGACGCCGCCGACCGCGACCACTGGGAGCGGATCCTGCGGGCGATCGGCTCGACCCGCGGCGCCCGCGTCCTCGACTACGTCGACCGGACGATGCAGATGCACCGCGGCGGCAAGATCGAACAGCGCAACAAGTACCCGCTGAAGACGCGCGACGACCTCTCGATGGCCTACACCCCCGGCGTCGCCCGCGTCTGCATGGACATCCACGCCGAACGCGGCAAGGCCTTCGAGTACACGATCAAGAAGAACACGGTCGCGGTCGTCTCCGACGGCAGCGCCGTGCTCGGGCTCGGCAACATCGGCCCCGAGGCGGCGATGCCGGTGATGGAGGGCAAGTGCATGCTCTTCAAGGAGTTCGCCGGGGTCGACGCCTTCCCGATCTGCCTCGACACCCAGGACGCCGACGAGATCGTCCGCGCGGTCGAACTGATGGCCCCGACCTTCGGCGGCATCAACCTCGAGGACATCTCCGCCCCGCGCTGCTTCGAGATCGAGGACCGGCTCAAGGAGAGCCTCGACATCCCCGTCTTCCACGACGACCAGCACGGGACCGCGATCGTGACGATGGCGGCGCTGTTCAACGCGCTGAAGATCACCGGCAAACCGATCGAGCAGCTGCGGGTGCTGGTGGTTGGCCTCGGCGCCGCAGGGGTAGCGGTGACGAAGATGATGCAGGAAGCCGGCGTCAGCCACATCGTCGGGTGCGACCGCAAAGGCGCGCTCTCGACCGAGCGCGAGGACTACCAGGCCGGCGAGATGAACGCGACCAAGCGCTGGTTCGCCGAGAGCTTCAACCCCGACAAGGTGAGCGGCACGCCCGACGACGCGATCGAGGGCATGGACCTCTTCATCGGCCTCTCCGGGCCGGGGATCATCCAGGCCGAGTCGCTGGCGAAGATGAACGACGACGCGATCGTCTTCGCGATGGCCAACCCGACGCCCGAGGTGATGCCCGAGGACGCCGCCCCCTACGTGCGGATCATGGCCACCGGCCGCTCCGACTACCCGAACCAGATCAACAACGTGCTCGCCTTCCCCGGCGTCTTCCGCGGCGCCCTCGACGCCGGCGCAGCGGCGATCACCGACGAGATGAAGCTCGCCGCCGCCAAGGGGATCGCGATGGCGGTCTCCGAGGCCGACCTCGCCGAGGACTACATCATCCCCAGCGTCTTCAACCGCGAAGTCGCCCCCAAGGTCGCCGAGGCGGTGGTCGAGGAGGCGAAGCGCGACGGGATCGCCCGGATCGACGACGAGACCGGGACCTTCGCGACGATCGAGGCGACCAGCTAGTGCGGGTTCTCGTCACCGGCGCCAGCGGCCTGATCGGCTCGGCTCTGTGTGACGCGCTGTTCGCCCGCGGCGACGACGTCGTCGGCCTCACCCGCGACCCGACACGGGCGCGCCAGGCCAACCCCCGGGTCACCTGGCACAGGTGGGAGCCGATGCTGGAACGGCCGGACCCGGCCGCGTTCGAGGGGGTCGAGGGCGTCGTCCACCTGCTCGGCGAGCGGATCGACCAGCGCTGGACCGAGGAGGCGAAGCAGCGGATCATGGAGAGCCGCCGCACCGGCACCCACAACCTGGTGGGGACGATCGAGGCGCTGGAGAGCCCGCCGCAGGTGCTGGTCAGCCAGTCGGCGGTCGGCTACTACGGCGACCGCGGCTCAGACGAAGTCGACGAGCGCGACGACCCCGGCTCGAGCTTCGACTCCGAGGTGGTGCAGGCCTGGGAGGCCGCCGCGCACGAGCTCGACTCCAGCGGCGTCCGCCTGGTCATCGTCCGCACCGGCCAGGTGCTGGCGGCGGAGGGCGGGATGCTGAAGGAGATGCTGCCCCCGTTCAAGCTCGGGGTCGGCGGTCCGCTGGCCGGCGGCGACCAGTACCTCTCCTGGATCCACGTCGACGACGAGATCGGGATCCTCCTCTGGGCGCTGGACAACGAGGGGGTCAGCGGCACGATCAACGCCAGCGCCCCCTACCCCGCGACCAACAAGGACTTCTCGAAGGCGCTCGGCCGCGCCCTCAACCGCCCCGCGATCATGCCCGTCCCCGGCCTGGTCCTCGACCTCAAATTCGGCCGCGAGTTCGGCCAGGTCCTCCGCGGCGGCCAGCGCGTGATCCCGAAACGCACCCGGGAGCTGGGCTACGAGTTCAAGTACCCCCAGCTCGACGAAGCGCTGAACGACGTGCTCTAGGCGTCCCGCGCCAGCACGTCCGCGGGCCCCTCGATCCAGATCCGCACATTGTCCCCCGGATGCCAGGCGGGGAAGCCGAGGCGGCGGACCTTGACGACGGTGCCCGAGGGCAGCTCCAGCTCGACCAGCTGGTCGTGGCCGAAGAAGCTGCGGGAGACGACGGTTGCCTTTTGGCTGCGGCGGTCGGGCGGCTCGATCGTGCCGATCGCAAGCGACTCGGGCCGGACCAGCACGTCGACCTCGCCGCGATGGCCCTCGCGGTTGGGCAGCGGCCCCAGCTCGCACTCGATCGTGCCGTTGACCGCTTTGCCCGGCAGCACCTCGATCTCGCCGAGGAAGCTGGCGACCCAGCGGGTCGTGGGGCGCGAGTAGACGTCCTCCGGGGTGCCGACCTGCTCGACCCTGCCCTCGTTGACGACGGCGACGACGTCGGCGACGCTGAGCGCCTCCTCCTGGTCGTGGGTGACGAAGACCGAGGTCAGCTTCTGCTCGGCGAGGATCTCGCGCACCTCTTCGCGGACCCGCGCCCGCAGGCCGGCGTCGAGGTTGGAGAAGGGCTCGTCGAGGAGCAGCGCCCGCGGCTCGGCGACCAGCGCCCGCGCCAGCGCCACCCGCTGCTGCTGGCCGCCGGAGAGCTCGTGCGGGTTGCGCTTGCCGAGCCCGCCGAGGCCGACCATCTCCAGCGCTGAGGCGACCTTGGCGCGATCCGGGCGGCGGCCGAGCGCGTAGCCGACGTTGGCGGCGACGTCCATGTGCGGGAAGAGCGCGTAGTCCTGGAAGACCATGCCGAGGCGGCGGCGCTCCGCCGGCACCGAGCGGCTCGGCCCCGCCACTTCCTCGCCGCCGATCTCGACCGTGCCGGCGTCCGGCTGCTCGAGCCCGGCGATCAGCCGCAGCGTCGTCGTCTTGCCGCAGCCGCTGGGTCCGAGCAGGGCGCAGATCGCCCCCTCGGGGACGTCGAGGTCGAGGCCGTCGACCGCGACGACCTCGCCAAAGGACTTGCGCAGCCCGCGCAGGCGCAGGCCAGGGTTGGTGAGCTCTTCGTACTCCATCAGCAGAGGAAACCCTAAGATTAGGGCAACCTAACGGCCTCCTCTGTGATCCACCCCACTTCACAACCCGCGCGGCTGCTCGCTGCCCTGCTCGTGCTCGCCGCCGTCGCCCTCGCCGGCTGCGGCTTCAGCACCGAAGACAGCGGCGGCGGCTCGAACGAGCCCGACGTCGAGGGCATCACCCTCTACTCGGGCCGGATCCCGGCCGCGATCGGTCCCGCCGTCGACAGCTACGAGGCGAAGGCCGACCGCGACGTCCAGGTCCGCTTCGCCGAAACCGCCGACCTCGCGGCGACCCTGGTCGAGGAGGGCGACGCCTCCCCCGCCGACGTCTTCTTCGCGCAGGAGCCGGGGGCGATCGCCGCGGTCGCCGAAGCCGGCCTCCTGACCAAGCTGCCGCAGGACATCCTCGACCGGGTGCCGCCGCAGTTCCGCGATCCGCAGGGGCGCTGGGTCGGCGTCACCGGCCGCGCCCGCGTGATCGCCTACAACCGCGACGTCGTCGCGCGCTCCGAGCTGCCGCCCTCGCCCTTCGGCCTGACCGCGCCGGAGTGGCAGGACCGGGTCGGCTGGAGCCCCGCCTCCTCGAGCATGCAGGAGTACGTGACCGCGCTGCGCGCCCGCTACGGCGACGAGCGGACCAAGCAGTGGCTGGAGGAAATGGTCGACAACGGCGCCGTCTCCTTCCCCGACAACGTGACGATCCGCGACGCGATCGCCAAAGGCGAAATCGACGTCGGCCTGATCAACCACTACTACGTCGCCCAGGCGATCGCCGAAGAAGGTCCCGACTACCCGGTCGCGGTCTATTTCCCGCCCGGCGGGCTCGGCTCGCTGATGCTGCTGACCAGCGTCGGCGTGCTCGAATCGAGCGACCGCAAGCCGGAAGCGTTTGCCTTCGTCCGCTCGCTGCTCTCCCCCGCGTCGCAGGCGTTCTTCACCTCGAGCTCGAAGGAGTACCCGCTCGCCCGCGGCGTCGAGCCCGACCCCTCGCTCAGCGTCCCGATCGCGAAGATCCCCGTCTCCGACTCGAGCCTGGTCGACCTCAAGGAGCTGCAGGGGACGATCGACCTGATGAAAGAAGCGGGGGCGCTCTAGGTGGGCGCGCTGGGCGGAGCGGGCTGATGGCCGCGGCGCGCCGGGCGCCGGCCTGGCTCCTCGCCGCGGGTGCGCTGGTCGGCGCCGCCGCCGTCCTCCCCGCCGCCTACCTCCTCGTCGTCGTCCTCGGCGATCTCTCGGCGGCGCTGGAGACCGCCTTCTCCTCGCGGGCGCTGGAAACGCTGCTGCGGACCGCGGCGCTGACCGCGGCCGTCGTCCTCGCCTCGATCGCGATCGCGCTGCCGGTCGGCTGGCTGACGGTGCGGACCGACCTCCCCGCCCGCCGCCTCTGGGCTGTCCTCTGCACCCTGCCGCTGGTGATCCCCAGCTACGTCGGCGCCTACCTGCTGGTCGCGGCGCTGGGGCCGAACGGGATGCTGCAGGACGCGCTCGGGGTCGAGCGGCTGCCCTCGATCTACGGCTTCACCGGCGCCTGGCTGGTGCTGACGCTGTTCACCTTCCCGCTGCTCCTGATCCCGCTGCGGGCGACCCTGCGGCGGATCGACCCGCAGCTCGAGGACGCGGCGCGGGCGATGGGCCGCGGGCCGCTCGAGGTCTTCAGGACGGTCGTGCTGCCGCAGCTGTGGCCGGTTATCGCCGCCGGCTCGCTGCTCGTGGCGCTGTTCGTGATCAGCGATTTCGGCGCCGTCTCGATCCTCCGCTACCAGTCCTTCACCGCCGAGATCTACGTCGCCTACCAGTCGAGCTTCGACCGGGTCGCCGCCGCCGCCCTCGGCGCCGTCCTCGTCGTCGCGATGCTGGCCCTGCTCCTGGTCAGCTCGCGCGTGCGGGGGGCGAAAACGGTCCACCGTCTCGGCCCCGGCACCCTGCGGCCGACCCGGCCCTACCGGCTCGGCCGCTGGCGCTGGCCGGCGCTCGCCTTCTGCTCCCTGATCGTGCTGGTCGCCTTCGTGCTGCCGGTCGGGGTGCTGATCTACTGGGCTTCGAAGGGGATCTCGACCGGCAGCACCTCGCTGCACACGGTGGCGGCGCTGGGCGGCAACTCGCTGCTGATCGCCGCCTGGGCGGCGGCGCTGGGGGCGATCGCGGCGCTCGTCGTCGCGGCGCTGGCGGTCCGCTACCCGTCGCGGATGACGCGGCTGGTCGAACGCCTCGCCCATGCCGGCTACGCCCTGCCCGGGATCCTCGTCGCCCTCGGCCTCGTCTTCTTCGCGACGCGGGCGGTGCCGGCGCTCTACCAGACGATCGCCCTGCTGGTCTTCGCGATCACGATCCACTACCTGCCGCTGGCGATCGGCCCGATCGCCAGCTCGCTGGTGCAGCTCTCGCCGCGGATCGAAGAGGCCGCGCGGGGCATGGGCCGCGGCCCGGCCGAGGTCTTCCGCACGATCACGATCCCGCTCGCGCGCGGCGGCGTGATGGCGGGGGCGGCGCTGGTCTTCCTGCACGCGATGAAGGAGCTGACGGTGACGCTGATCCTCTCGCCGATCGGGTTCGAAACGCTGGCGACCGACATCTGGACCCAGACCACCTACGGCTTCTACGAGGCGAGCGCGATCCCGGCCCTGGTCCTGCTGGCAGTCGCCGCGGTCCCGGTCTACCTGCTGAGCGAGCAGGGCGCGGCGCCGCCGTGAGCGGGTGACGCTGCGCCCATGGGCGGCGCTGGCGACGGCGCTGGCGCTTGCCGCCGCCTCCCTCGCCCTCCCCTTCCACC
>Ga0247774_1001084_pt1 | contig 13776 bp, 13 predicted proteins | sample UWRJL001104B6_FD_179933 | JGI IMG/M metagenome (GOLD analysis project Ga0247774, IMG submission 179933) | Plant litter microbial communities from Arlington Agricultural Research Station in Wisconsin, United States - UWRJ-L001-104B-6 | ecosystem: Environmental > Terrestrial > Plant litter >... | reverse complement strand
GGATGCCACGTCCATATCCACCTCATTGATACATCAGGAGAAACATGCCCTTGCTGCCGTGAGTCCTCGTAGGCGGACTATCTGAAATTCACCGCTCCACTCGTTCATTGAAACAGCCAAAGTCGGAAAGTCAGTCAACAGGCATATTTCTTGTCCCGAGCTCATTAAGGTTGGCTGAAATCTGGGCCAGGAATTCAATAGACCGCAGGGTACCGTGGGCTGGGCTAAGAGACGAGGATATAAACTTGATCTGCAGACCGATTGATGCCAAGGCATGAATTCGGCCACCCTGCGCATCCGATGCCGGAGCTTTACAGGACATCTTTAGGGCCTATTTCGTTATCTTGCAAGTCACTGTCTACCCACATCTGCTCTAGTCAGAGCTATCGCATTCGACACTTTGCTTACCACGCTAAGTTAATAGAGATACGGTTGAATGCAAAACCTATCCGGTTTATATAACGACGAAGGGAATCAGGACCAAAACAAGATCCAAGCTTTTTTTTTGCCTCACGCTCGTGAGTTTAGAGTGGAGTGTAATTATTCTTCGGAGAAACTGCTTCGACCCTTACCCTATCTCCCATATCGGAGAGTGTCAGAAACACGAGAGAATAACGCCGATAACGCAGCTGTATGCAATTGACGGTCTACGACTAAAATAGGGCTGATTTTGCCTGTATTTCGTGTCTCTGATTATGCTGATGATGCCCTGTGAAAGTTCTGCAAAGTCTAGTGTGGTCGCTGATGATCGCTAGTGATTATCGCTACTCTCAGCGGACAGCCGCTGGCAGCTGTCTGAGGCAGCGTTTCTGACAGAGAGCGAGAGCTCCGAGGCCAAGTATGCCATTATAGATTTATCGAGGATTCTCCGTTCAGACGTTAAGAGTTTTCGCTAAGATCTCATGATCGTGAAATGCGGATCTGATATCGAACCCCGGATTTTGCTTTGATTGCCCTGACAAGCCCATAGTGCTCGCCGCCCTCAGCCTAAACACGGCAGCGAATCGGGTTATTCCATATGTCGGCGCCATCTCCACGAACCACTCACATTGGTTAAGACAATTTGCACATTAGATGAAAAAGGGTATGCCGGCACTTTGAGGTTCTCAGTGACGTGGGACGACGGACGACGAAAACCCACACTTCAATGATAAAATAGAGTCGCCCCACCTTCCCATCGCGACTTCTAGATAACCAGACATCGAGCCTTTCCCCCTAATCCCTTGGCCTCGAGCGAAGACAGCGAGAATGCGATTCCTATTTAGTTGGCTGCTTCTTGCAGCAGTCACTCAGGCTCACTGTAAGTCAGATACATCAATACGTGTACGCAAGACGCTACACAACTCAGATAACTGACCGGCAGAACACCAGACAAATTCCCGAGGCTCATCATCGACGGAGTCCCCGAAACCGCCGACTGGCTCTCCGTGCGGAAGACCAGGATCGAGAACGCCCGCGACAATGGCGCTGTCTCCAATGTCAATAGCCCAGACATGAAATGCTTTGGCGGCAGCGTGGGCACTCGCACCGCGGCTGTTGTGGCCGGCAAGCCGCTTGGCTTCGTCGCATCGGGTGGCATCATGCACTTTGGGCCGTGTCTGTTCTACATGGCGAAAGTTCCAGAAAGTGCGAACATCAACACCTGGGATCCTGCGGGAAATGTGTGGTTTAAAGTTGGGGAAATTTCCGCGGTTCAAAACGGGGGACCGCTGGCCGGTGACGAGAAGACTTGGCCCGCATATCGTAAGTTACTCCTATGTACTTTTAATACATTTTTATCTGAGGATTCTCAATTTACTCTGCCAATGGCTAAGCCTGAAAAATATGAGAGACGGCCGTGCTAATAAGGCTTTCACCCTACCATTAGATCAAAAAGACGTCTTCTTTACCATGCCAGCCAACGTCCCGAACGGACAGTACTTGGTTCGCGTAGAGAGCATCGGCCTGCATCTCGCACAGAACCCCGGTGGTGCCCAGATATACATCGCGTGTGCGCAGGTTAATGTTACAGGCGGAGGCAACGGAACGCCCGGTCCGTTGGTTGCTTTTCCCGGCGCGTATAAGCCAAACGACGCAGGCCTCTTGTGGCCGTACTCGCCACCTCGGACGAGCTACACCGCACCAGGACCGGCAATCTGGTCCTGAGGGAAAATAAAGTAGCTACTCCACTGCCTTAGCCGCTTGGACGAAGCGACAACAGCTAGGTATGAATAGTGAGACAATTTACCTGCTGGAATAATTCAATCACCCGCGGCGCACCTGAAGTGCCCTTGAACTGATGGTAGATTCTCAATTCGGAAGACCATCACGACTGTGATAAAAAGAATTTACTTGCCAATTCTTGCCCCGTCACGTTCCACATTTAAACGAGCGTGTAGCATGCGCGCTTCAGGCGGCCAACATGGTGATGTGTATCGCAGTCTTCCACAAATGCTTGCGCTGGCACGGGGGTTCGAAATGGGTTTATTTGATAGAGCGGATGAAAAACACAGATTAAGAAGCGACTTCCGCGAAATACCAGGCAACAGGCGTATGATGCATGTGCCTTTTCTCACATCGCTATGGCTGTCTAGTGCGAGTCAAGCTGGACTAATATTGTGACTCATGCTGCACGGTTCAGATGCGGGAGCGTCGATAGTTTTACCCTCCGAGTAACGTCTATCTTGGAATACTAATTTTCGAGTATGTGGATAATCGGGTAAAATACTTATAGCGTGGCCGCTCTATAGAATTCAAATTACATTTATATCTAAAAGGACGGTGTAGGATAGGTCCTTAAGGGAAGAAAATTCGGGCCTATTATCATCAGATATTTGTCTCGATCTTTACAATCTCCCATGCCGAGATGAAAGACAAGCCCGTCTGCTGACAGCTTTCTCTCCACGTATTAGAATGAAACCATTCTTGGTGCACAATCCCTAGCTTCGTATATTCAACCCCTAAAAAGCGTACAAGATTAAGAACAACACGGTTGCCAACATTGAACCCGGTCTGCCCGGCCGGACACGACCAAGGTGACGGGACGGCACTGCCCGTAATTGAAGGGCTATGTAAATCCGGCAACGGCAAAGAGGCTATTCTTAAGAAAAATAAACTGCGGTCAGACGGGCGTTGTTGGCGCTTCAGCTGTGCTGTCACGTGCATACCCGTGCCGCCTGTGCCCGTGCAGAGGAGTAGCGGCGGAGCAAGTGCGATGGTCAATTGGGAGATTGTGCTCCCTTTTAATATAACAAAGCCGAGGTCAATTTATCAAAGGCAGACACAAGGACTTCGCCGCTTGCGTTGATAGAGCATACTGGCGCCCAATAGGGTTTAATTATGGGAGCCTGGTTTTGCGAATCGAATGCTCGAGAATATATATATATCGTCTGCTCTCAATAGAAATTCCCCGACCTTTACCTTATGTTAGTATTTTATTTTCGGGTAATCTGCAAAAACTCCATCCTAGAGCAATCGTAATGTATTTTCTTTGCCTTGTTCATGCAGCTGGGTTGGTTGCCCTTGTGGCATCTAGTCCGATGCCCCAGCAAGGCGAGGATGCATCACAATCTCGAATCGCCATCGACTATATCATCAAGCCACCGATTCCCGATGACGAGAAACCCTGCCCTACCTGTCGCTTCACTGTGTTAGGCGAAGCGTTTTCTATCGAGGACTTCTGCCGGCCGGAGTGTGCCTGTAACTGCCTGGCGTCTGGCTGTCTCTACGTAAATGTGAGTCGCCAGCTTTATGACCCCTATGCCTTTTTGTGTTTACCTAACTCAGTGTTTCTTCCGCAGCCTGAAAGCGATGAAGGTCTATACAAATGCATCAAGCACCAGGTTGAAACAGGCAATTTCCAGAATACGGACGTTATGACCGGCTACGGGAGCTGCATTGGGGTACGTAAACTCCTTCACGTTGAGTCCAGAGACCGTCTAGCTTGCGCCTTTTATTCTAGTGCCAACTCTAATAAGTCTGCAGTCAACACGTTGCTTAGCATAGAATTAATTGCCAGGGAGTCCGTTGGGGAACGTCATGTCACAATACCGTACTCTACTAATAGAATCTCTTATATTGGTGTTGTGGCCTTGTCCCGTTTGAGTTTTTTGTTCGTACATATTTCACCTTCAGTTGTGGGCCCTCGTGGTACAGGTGTAAGTAGTGTGCTCTTATATAAGTCCGGGTCTTCCCATGGCGACCGTTACATGCGCGCCCTCATTCATTCTATGCGCGCAAAAATGTTGGCTTCTCTATAGTCGTGTTTATCCAATACAAATTTTAGGTGGAAAATATTATAATGATTTAAATGCGGTGTTTGTGGCTTTAGATGTTAGCCAGCTACTGCAAATGCCAGGTGTGCATGGAATAAATGGGGGCGCGCATGTAACGGTCGCGGCTTCCCGTTGGCCCTGATAGAAGATTATCGTAGAAAGCGTCGGCTCATTAATCAAGATATTTCTGCAAGGTAAAAGGCAACCTGAAAAAGTCAAGAGTGGGTTTTATTGAAGGGGATAATGTTGGTGGTAGTGCTCACGAACTCGTTTTCCAAACATGTTGATTTATACCGCCCACCGTTGCTGGCCTACGACTTTTCACACTTCCTACTTCTTTGTGGGTTGACTTGAGCTTCAGCCTTTTCTTTTCGCCGACCGGGCTACCCTGTTAGAAGATAAACAAGCAATGGATCATTCCCCTCAGGTCGATCCGAAACAGCCCGTCTCATAAATCACCAAGGCGGTTTTTGAATGTTGTAGTAACCAAACTGCAAAATAACCTGGTATTGTGAAACGGAAAGTGCGTGAAACCTGGGTTAGTGAAGTGGCCGCTTTTCTTGGCCCCTTGGCTCCCGACTCAACTTCGGCTCGGTGGTGGAAGCAAGCTTAGATCTTAATCATGAACTTATGAAAGACGCCAGCCTTGAGCATCCTCGACAACTACGGCAACCAGCATGCGCCCACATACTAATCCTCGCTAACGGTGGCTACCTGATTCGGCTCTCTAGTCTAAGATAGCCACGGTCTTTGCTGTTGAATGTGATAGTCCCTTTGAGAGACCGGGTATTACGAGGTCCGTGATATCGTCTAACTGAAGAAGACCCTCGTGTAAGGGCCGTGATCGAGGACCTCCTCCTCGATCAATCGCTCCGCCAGCCCAAGAAAACGACGAGGGCCAACACGCCGAAGTAAAAAGAATGGAGAGAGTGGTGCACGGCTCGTTATCCGCCCGTCCCTCCGGGCTGGTTGGCCTGGGTCCCCTGGACGGATCGCCTCTGCCCGGTGATCTTGTCGACGAAGAGAGACTCTTGCTGTTCAGGGTGGCGATTGCGAAGCGCAATCCCTATATTTTGGAGTCTTAATCAATTGCGGTTCTGCTAATTTGGTCCCTGTTGTCTTCCATTCCCGCGACCCTGCACTACCCTAACATCGTACGAGTCATCTTGACCGCCTTCCTCAGCGGCTCGTGGCGCTTCCGGTTATAATAAGAATTTCCTATAGAATTCTCCCAGGGCAGAAATATCCTGGAATAGAATACATCCCAGAGTAGGAAATATCAAAAGACAGAAATTATCCTGAAACAGAAAACATTACAAGACCGAAAATATCCTACGGTATACTATTATCGGATAGAAAACATCGCAGTACATATTATCACAGCTTGGAATATAACATGGTACATTCTGTATCATGTCTTATAATATACCACACCATCCCCCCATTTCTACCCCATCTTGAACCAACAGCTTTTCCCCCAACAAAATCCGCCTGCAAAGAGGGCAACACCGACACGCTCTCCTCTATCTACGCGCCGGAGGTTATTACTACCGGCCCTTTCGCCCACAATATTTGCGCACGACCCACTGCCAAGCTGTGTGTCCATTTCTTGGCTCGGTACTCAATTTCAACACCAGTAAGATCCATTCAGCCGACGAAAATGTCATCCGCTCCAGCCTGCCTGTTCATCCCACGTCACCCCGACGAATTCCACGCCACCCCTTGGGACGCCCACGCGAACCGTCCTGTGGTGGACGGCAAATACCAAGATCCCGTGACGGGCGAACTTCGCCGCGTGTGGTAGGATTCGGGGCGGGCCACCGTCAGTGGATATCGTGATTATGAACATTAGCATTAGTTCCTGCAACCATATCGCGCGTGCCAGCCGAGATTTGCCGACACGAACGCTATTATGTCATATAATGAAGGTAGTCGAGCAGCACAAGCTTGAAATTGACTCTGTTAATGCCACGGAATACTCGATTCGCTTGGTCTTGTGTCATCAATTTGAGAATTTGGATCAATGGGGGGAGATTAGCAGTGCGATTGTGGATGGATTTCGTGAGCCCAGGCAATATGGGGGACTGGAAGGACCGGCTGAGAGCGGGAGTAGTTGATTTACATTCCCAACATATCTCGGAGTATGCGTATGGTATTTTCGAATAGCTATAAGAGAGAGGGGGAAAAACATGTTATAGGCAATGAGAAATGGATCAATCTGCAAACCACCGCGTCAACGAGGTCAGTATGGGAAAAGCAGGTATATATTAGCTATTATTAACGCTACATTATACTTCGATGTTTACTAAGCATATCTAGTCCGCGTCCAAAAGCTTCAAAGGAGTGCGAAGCTGACATCTGTGTCGCCCCTAGCTATGTTGTGATGACGCTAGTAGAAAAGCCAGTCTACACTTGTCTGGGCGGGTAACTTTCGACCGTAACTTCCCATCTACGGTACTACTTTCCTTCAGAGGCATGGGCTTTAATATCCACATGATACACCTACAAGCTAGCGTCCCTCCCTATCGTCATGAACCTGCGGAATTTAAAATAATAGCGTGCAATAGTAGGTTCAGTAATGGAATCTACATATTCTACGGATTCACTCTCAAATTCTAACGAATATTCCTATGCAGCACGACGCTAGAATCTGTCTAAATATGTCGTGCTTGTTTCCGTAGCAAAGAATACGGTAAAATAGGGATCTAGAGCGGTGATCCTCTGAAGTGTATGCCGAGAAATAGCTCTGCAAATCTCCCTGGACCGAAGTTTTCCACCCGGTAATCGTGGGGAGTGTGAATAAAAAAGAAGCTCCGTGCCTTGCCTTATTTTAGACCTCAGCGTTCCGAATTTATGTTGCTCACCCCTGGCGATAGAGACACGTACAGCTAATATATATTCCAACAATCTACAAAGAAGTCAGCATGTTATATGCCAACATCAGTCATCATATCTTCAATTTATATGTCTTTATTGAACATCTTGTCTTGAGACGGATGTTCCCCTGCATCGTTCGCAGCGTTTTAACACTGAGGCGTTTCGCGTCCATGTCACAATACACCCTCCCAAAAACCGTGCTATCAACTCTACCGCGGCCAAGTACAATTACTCCAAGGCCCCTCCGGATAATGCTTATTCTTCTCGGGATCCTTCCATCGAAGACACACTTCCGTCGTCAAACAATAAATTCTATCCCCATCCTCAGTCTTAGCATTAAACGTAAAGTTATACCAACCCTATACACCGTATGTTAGTAACGAAGCCACATAGTGGTCACCAAATAAATCTCAAGAGATACGAAACATACTGGTACTCTAATGAACATAGGCAAAAGATACACCGGCGACGTAATCTTGCCCAGGCCGTCATGACTGGGCGAGCACGTGTAGTTCCCCAGCTTGCCGTCCGGCTCACTTGGCTGCTGCACATAGCTGACCTTGCAAAAATCCATCTCAAACGTCGTGCTCGGCACCTCACCCGGCGGGTTGCCGTACTCTTCGCAGTGCGACCCGCAGTCGATTCGCAGGTCCAGCGTAGCGTTCGTTTCCCGGAACGACTCTTGAAAAGTGCCGTACAGATAGAATTCAAAGTCGTCATCACTGTTGAGAGAGTGCATCATTTGTGAGCCTGACTGGGCTTTCATTCAATATTCTGTTTTTCACCCTTCAACTTACAAGTATATTGGTTGCTTGGACATCTCGACGGCCCCAATCTGGAACAGATCTGTCTCTCGTGATATATCGCAGAGACTCAGAGGGGTACCGCCCGGCACCTCCGGGGGCACTATGACTGCACCAGGACCCTTCCGTCCTGAGACGGCGTCATTGATGGAATCGACCCCCATTTGCAACGGCTTTTGTGAGAGCGACCGTGGGGACGAGCCTGTCATGGCGGTCGCTCGACCTACCCACTTTGCGAGTCGCATTTTCACTTGATCTGCGATGAAAAGCGGAGATTTCGGACGTGAAAAAAAATATTATTGTAGGGAAAGAGAAGAAGAATTAGGCGGTGACAAGATAGAAATATTGGATCTAAGCGATTATTTCTTTATTTCTCACGTCCCGTGATACTAACGGGGTCGCAAACGTCATTCAGGTGTCATGAGCCCTCACTGGGCTTTGTTCCAGGCGCGCGACGCATGACCCACCTGAAACACGAAAACGCCCCCGGATAGCTCCCAATCAGCAGCTATGATTAGCCACTCTGCCTTGCCGCAGGTGCCAATCACCAACACAACTTTCCCTCGTGAAACGTTACGTGCATGGGAAACTCTTTGTGTAACCCATCGGCTAAAATAGCCGTATCGGGGCTCACCCACTTAGCGGGCCAAACTTTGCTGGTCAAAACTTGTTGGTCATCAATGTTGACTGAGCCTCTTTCACAGCGTTCCCAGCTACACCGAGATGTGCTCGTCCAGGTGCAGCGTAGAGTATTGCAAGGTCGATTTTGAAGCCCCCAACAACGGATCATGTTCTACCCATCGTATGCAGCTTACCCCGTAATATTCTGTAAGATTGAGTTGGGTGGATTTCTTTATTGTATAGAAGATGGTTTCTATTTCTGAAGAAATCTTGAAACGGGTGAGGCTCTTCGCCATACTTAGTCTACCATGATACCTTTGACTTGACGGCCTTTAGCAAAGAAACGACGTTGATGTTCGTGACCGACCCCACTGGGGCAGAGTCTTCAAGTTGGTGTTTACTCTCACCAGCCACCTCAGCCGGTTAGGCTTGATTGAGAAGGCTTATGGCGTGTAGACGGTTGAGAGCTCGAGAATAGTTCGGCGATGCCACGAGGTAGATAGATATATAAAAGGTAGGAAACCGTCCTAATCTCTGGTCGAAATAGAAACCTTCAAACCAGCATCTTTATCAAATAGTCTTGTTTAGATATCCCACACCAGTTCATCCTCGTTTTGATAATTGTGACTCCCCTTCTCTTTACCAACCTCGCAGTATCCCTTCCCGCTCTTCAGACCTAGTCTCCTAGGTTATCATGGGCCCCCTCTCTCAGAATCTTGTGGCCCTGGCGGCCCTTCTGACCGGATCGACGGTCATTTGCTCACCTCTTGCCACCAAGATTGAAACCATCAAGCGGCTCACCAAGCGAGACACCTTCGAGTGGACTTCACTCGGCGACTCGTACGCCTCAGGCGTCGGAGCCGGCGAGTTCATTTCCGGAACCCGACGATGCCTCCGCTACGACGGCGCCTTCCCCTCCCTCATTAACGCCGACAACAGGCTCCCCGGTGGCAATGATCGCGTCTACCACAACGATGTCTGTTCTGGCTCTAGCACAAAGGATGTTAACGACTACCAGTTCCTCAAGGAAGACTCCAAGACTCGCCTTCCCGACTGGCAGCATGCCTTCAGAGAACGCTTCGGCCAGCCCCAAATATCCGTCCTGAGCGTCGGCGGCAACGACATTGACTTCCCTGGTATTCTGGCCAACTGCATCCTCGAGTTCAATATCCCCATCCCCGGCGCCGGCCCACCTAAGCGCACATGCGATGAGCAGATCGATGTGTCGTCCGCCTTGGTATTCTCACCCGACCTCGAGCAGAACGTGGCAGGCACTATCAAAAACGCTCTTAAGGCGGCCGATGATGCCGGTGTCGGTAAGGAGTACCGTTTGTATGTGACCGGTTTCCCTCGCTTCTTCAATGAGAAGACGGACCTCTGCGACAAAGTCACCTTTGCCCGGACCGCCAACCCTAAGGACGACGGCCTGCCCCACGAGAAGATGACCAAGGAGCGTCGAGGCACCTTTAACGCCATGAGCATTCAGCTCAATAAAGCCATTGAAAACGCCGTGGCGCAGTTCAAGGACAAAGGAAACGTCAAGTGGATGCCCATCGATGACATCGTCGAAGGGCACCGCTTCTGCGAGGAAGGCGTCAAGGAACCCCAGGACGACCCCGGCGTTCCAGACAATCGGTACCTGTTCCACTACCCCTACAATGACCCCGACACCAAGGACGCACCCGAGGGCTGGCTTGAGGCTCTGGCGGCGGCCGACAAGAAGGTTGGGGGACAGGAAAAGTTTAAAACGTACGTCGAGTACCAGAACGCACTGTACGGCGCCGTCGAGGGGCTGGAAGGCATGGAAGATAGCCCCTCGAGCACCATTGATATCCAAGACCCTGGTTGGAGGTGGGTGGGACATCGGGCCCGCATGTTCCACCCGAAGCCAGTCCTGCACGAGAAGATACGCGACATGATCCTCGACCAGTATATCAAGGACATTGGTGGCAGCCAGCAGGGCCAGCCCGCTGACGGCATTAGCAACCAGTGCTTCTTCAATATGGTGCAGTACTACCGCTGCGAGCCCGAGGGTGAAATGTACTTTGCAACTGTCGACATGCGCAAGCCTGATGGTCTGCGGATCGACAACGCCTCCCTCGGAAATATCACGGCAGCCAACGAGAAGTCACCCCTGAAGATCAAAGGTGATCTCGGCCAGGAGCTGATCATCGTGGGAAGCACCAAGAATGGAAAGGGCTTTGCCGAGTTTCAATATGGCGATTACAAGTGGAACTTGGATGAGCACGATGCGAAGAAGGATGGGTCTTGCGAGGCGCCGAAGGAGTGGAGTACTGATGACCTTAAATGCAATGGCCTGGGTAAGCGGCAGTTCATGACCGAGGATAAGGATCCTCGGGCTATAGGGGTAGGTTTTTCCCTCCTTTGATTAATGCTTTTAGAGTCTGGAACTAACAAAAATCTGCACAGAATCGGCAAATTAATTGCTATTTTAAGTGCTAGTAATTAGGAGATGAGGAATGACGGGAACTATAACGGTATCTTTGGAAGTATATAGAGGGAGGAAAAGAGGAAGTAAGGCGTTGGGTACATTCCAGCCGATACACTGATATTTTGTATAATTGGAATTTTGTTATCGTATTCTTTGTCGTTTCTATAACGCCCTCGATAGATCTGGGTGTTTTCATACGATCGTGTCTTAGTGCATTTTGTTGTTAGACTGGTTGGGATTAATCGTGGCTTGTTTCATGGATGGCAATTGTGAGCTTCGGAGCTTGTCCAACATCTATGTGTTAACCCCCGTCTAGAATCCAATTAATATCAATCAACTAGAATGGCCTCTGACATAATTTCCCTTCGCTTACGAGGCGCCATGAATACGTAATAATCTCGCGGCTGCAGGGCTTTTGGAGCTAAAGCTCACTCTCTAACGAGATGTCATAGGCGAGAAGTCTACTGCATAGATAGGTCTACCTCGCTGTCTCCTCGACCATTCGCTGCCGAATCTTATTAAGCTCATGTGTATTGTATCGTTTATACGAAACTAGGCTAAAGGATATATTAGTTTCGTCGGTTGAAGACAGCCAATAGCTAAAATAAAAAAAACAACTCCCGCCTTCTGTTTGAATCTAACTCTATTTTAACAAGACAGGCGTTAGCGTCGGTAGAGAGACTAGAAAGAAAAAATATAGTATCTTCGCTGTTAAAGTTTTCACTCGGAGCCGGGAAGGAATGATGGAAAATCATATAGCGCTCGCGGAATCCTCAACTTCAACCCGCAACAACGTGCCTCGCTTATGCTATGGTTGAGGCGGAAGACGGATTTTACGATGATTTTGAGCTTATCGCGTACCTCAGCAATAGGCTGGACCTCAGCAAGGGCCTGGAAAGGGCACCATCACGACTGTCGGTGGTATGTCAAGTAATGATGCATATATGTCGATGTAAGATCGATAATCTCTCTAAGTCTGCCTCTCATGTGTCCACACTAGATGGATCCCTCCAGGCCGCACAGGCTTACACCTTGTGCGTAGACCTAGACGTCCGAGCCCAACAGTTCTCCAATCAGTTGTTGACGCCTAGCTCTTCTTTCGGCGTAACACACGCACTAGGGTCACCGCTGCTTAGGGTAAAGCAGCCGCAGCCCAGGGCCATGGTCGGCAACGGAAATCGTGAACGGCTAGGTCCATCTCAGATAATAGGCTATTATAGGTTGCCATAAATATTCGTCGGAGTTCGATCTAGTCTATTCAATCAGTTGTTTTCGGCACCCTTAAAATGCAGTATAGCTCTATAAATAATCATAATGCCTTATTATTTCCATGAGTGTCGCTAGAGTGGTCAAAGTTGAAGCACTATGCTCTCTGGCCTAGTTTCGGGCTCGCATGTTCCCAAAGGTGGTCCCGTTTATTTCACCCCCTATGTAACAGGACTTTTGAGACTACAGGAGGAGCAGAAGGATTAGTAATCAGGATGCTAGTGGATCAACCCTACGAGTAGGAATATATATGTAAGTGGGATAGCAAGGCCTAACTTCTCTTAGAAAAGGATAAGCTTCAGTCTTGGTTTGCAATAGATACCTATCTTTGCCCCTTCCCTAGAGCCAGTTATCATACTATTCGTGATATCAGATATCTTTGATCACCTTCGTCAGCGCCTCGTGGCACTCCCCGTTACATAAAGATAACGCAACCTAAGCTAAAAATCGTAAAAAGAAAATCTATCGATAGTCTCCCTCGTTAAAGATTCTATATATATAATAAATTACGATAGTTAGTATCGAATAGGCTCTATATAATAGTAGTTCCAGTTTAACCGATATTAAGCAAATAGCTAGCTTTAAAAAGATATAAGGCTTATAAATTCGTTTTATATAATATCTTAGTAATATAAGCTAACTTAATACTAAACGATATTAATCTAAAAAGAATCGATATCTTTAGTAATCTCCTACCGCTAGTAAGTATTACGAATGCCTTTAGGAGAGACCAATATAAAACTAGCGAAATAAATCTACTCTATACAAGCTACTAGGAGGAAGATACGGAATACGCGAGGGTAGAAATACAAAACTTAAAGCAGGCCTCCTATAGTAGAAAGAAAAGGCGGAATAGGAGAGGGTAAAACGAAAAAAGCTCGAGGTAAACCTTTAACGGGAGAGCGAGAAAGTGGAATCTCTAACGTATTCGCTTCAAACGGACTTCGATTTTACGAAAGCCCTTAAAGAACTAACGCAAGATCTTAACTCGCGGAAGGAACGGAGCAGCTCGGGCCAGGTAGCGGGGCGTCAGCTTTCGAATCCAGTATACCAGCCCACCTATCTAACGGGGAGAGACTGGATACCTAAGGGCAGAATGAAATCCTTACCGTAATCCCTCAAAGTATGGTAGAGAATTCCGCATCCGGTAGCAGAGAATGGAATTATTGGCCACAATAGGGAGACGCGGGGTTTCTAGGCCCCGGGCTACAAAGTTATTAACGGAGAAGTATCGGGAGAATTGGGGGGTCAAAAACTTTTTGCACACCACTATAATACTGAAGCAGCCCCAGTGATCACTGACTCCTAACTGTAACGGGAGGTGCCACGAGGCGATGACGAAGGTGATTAACGATGCCTAACGTAGTCTGGCGGTGAGGTTGGGGTTAAGTGCGGGGTTGGTGACAATGTTTCGTACGGAGATCAGTCTGAGACAAAGGTAGGTGTTGATTGAGGTAAAGACTGAAGCCTGTCATCTTCCAAAATCATGGGGGAAGATGACCCT
>Ga0247774_1001082_pt1 | contig 13785 bp, 17 predicted proteins | sample UWRJL001104B6_FD_179933 | JGI IMG/M metagenome (GOLD analysis project Ga0247774, IMG submission 179933) | Plant litter microbial communities from Arlington Agricultural Research Station in Wisconsin, United States - UWRJ-L001-104B-6 | ecosystem: Environmental > Terrestrial > Plant litter >... | reverse complement strand
CACGCCGACCTGATTCAGGGTCAGGTAGCTGACCCCGGACTCGGCCGCGGAGTCGACCTGAAGCACGGTGGCGAGCTCGACCGTTCCCGCCTGGTAGTCGAGTTGCATGCTGCCGCGGGCGCCGCCGCCGGCGTGGATGGCGACGCTGTACTCCCAATCCAGCGGCAGCCAGTCGGGGTCGTTCGTGGCCGGTAGCTCGACCGTGGCAGTCCCCTCGACCTCTACGGTCTTAGGGAACGGCGGCATGATGCTGGCCGGCCCGATCAGCGGCCGGTGAGCGGTGAAGACGACGGTTCCGCTGGCCGCGCCGACCAGGTTGACAAGGTCGATATGCACGGTGACGAGCGTGGGCGTGGCCATCAGGACACCGGCTGCCACTTGCCGTCAACGAACGTGAAGCCGCCCGGCCACCACTGCTCATGCTCGAGGTCGAACGGCTGGCCCTCGCGAGTCACCGGCACATTCCCTGTCCGGTAACTCCACGGCGAGATCGGGTCCTCTTCGGCGTGGATGGGCGGCAGGATCACGGCGCCCTGCTCGTCGATCCGGATCGTCTGCGGACCCAGGCCGCCCTCGTACTTGACTTCGACGCCGGTGTCCCCGATGAACGTCCACACGTTGGGGTTGATCGTGAATTCCATGGACTTCTCTCCCGTCAGGGACGTTCGAAGAGGACTTCGAAGGTGGATCGCAGCGTCGCCGTCGTCGAGGTGTTCTGGCTGCCGCTGCTGTTCTGTTGCACGTAGCCCTCAACGTAGTCGGTCGTTCCGTTGCAGTAGATCAACGCCGTGCACTGCGCGCCCGCGCCGGCTGTGCTGGCCGCGTCCGGCCGGGAAATGACCTGTCCGTCCACGCGGGTGCCGTTCTTCGCCGGCGCCACGGCGATCTGCGTGAACGCGCTGCCGGGCGTGCCGAACGAGCCGGTGACGCGACAGGTGTACCAGCCTGCCCGGGTGGGCGTAACGCGAGAATTGTTCGTCACCGTGTCGTGGAAGTTGTGCGAGTCAGCGTCTTCGCTGCCGCTGCCGAACGTCAATGCGGCAGCCGAGGACGAGCTGTACGACTGCGCGGACTGCTGGATCAGGCGCACGATGGGGCGCGCCACGATCATGTCCACGTCCGCGTCGATGCCGTCCGCAAGGGTCTCGAAGTGCGCCCAGATCTGCGTGTCGCTACTGCTGTCGGGGTAGACGTATCCCCTGGCTGGTGTGGTGCCCACGAGCCCTCCTATCGGGTCCAAGAAATGGTCAGGGTCCACGCGGACGGCAGCGCGCCGCGACCGTCGAGCGCCATGTACGGGGAGCCGTCGCCGTCGAAGATGGCGAGCCCGCCCGCGGTGCCTGCCGCAAGCTCGTCGATCCAGCTTGTTGGGACCGGGAACGCGGCTTGCTCGCCCCACGCCAGGGACGGGCCGGTCGCGGATGAGGTGAGTGTCGGCGCGCCGGCCGGTCGCGTGGATTCGGTGACCAGTCGCAGCGTGGCCGTCTGCGCGGCTGGCAGCCCCCCAGAGCCCTTGCGGCGGACGAGCAGCGTCGCGTCGGTGATGGTCGCACCGTCCAGGGATCGCGCCGCGCTGCCGTAGAACGCGGCGCCGGTGTAGTTGCCGGCGCCCGCGAAGTCACCTTGCAGCGTGTCGTCATGGGCGGTGATCCACTCGTTGCGGTAAGAGCGTGTCTCCACGGCCGGTACGAGCAGGACACCGTCCACGGTCGGTGGCTGCGGATTCGGCAGGACGGGGTTTCCGGGGTCGGCCGGCGCGGCGGCGTACAGCCGTTGCAGCACGGTCCACTGTGACCCGACGCGCTGCACGAGGCACACGTCGCCGATGGCGATGGTCAGGTCCCGCGCCACCTCCAGTTGCACGATGGCGCCCTGAACGTTGAAGGATGCGACGCTGCCGGTCTTGACCGTGGTGGCCGTGCCGACCGTCGCGCCGACGCCGGTCAGGGATACGCGGGTGCCCGAGAAGTCGCTCATGACGCCGCCCGCAGGCCAAGCCGCATGCTGCCGCCGTTCGCGGTGTACGGCAGGACGATCTTCTGCACGTCCGCGGTGGTCAACGCGCGCGCAGCGGACTCGGCCTGCACGCGGTCACCGACCTGCAGCCGCGGATTCGGAACGGCCTCGAGCTCGAGCTCTTCCGCGGCTTCGCGTCGCAGCCGGGCCAGGATGGTTGCAGCGGCGGCGTTGCACTGGGCAACCGTGGTGAGTAGCGGGGAGCTGAAGAAGTAGGGGACGGGCAGCCGGTTGAAGTTGCCATTGAAGTCGTGCGCGCCGCCCGAAGTGTCGTAGGCGACCCCCTGCACGACGCCGCCGTCCGCCGCGGTGCCGCGCGCGACGACGCAGTTGTGTGCGCCATCGCGAGTTGACGCACTGACGTCCCGGATGATCCCGAACAGGGTTGCCGAGATGTCGGGCGGGTCGGAAGCCGTGATCTTGAAAACGCCGCCCTCGGTCACCCGACCGGTAGCGGGCCAGGCGTCGAGCAGTTCGTTGACGGCGTCGAGCCGGTTTTCATCAAAGGTGATGCTGGCCGGGACCGCCCGATCGGTGGGCGCGTCCGTCAGATCCACCATCAGGGCCGGCTCGAGCAGGCCCCGGATCGTCGACCTGAATGTCCCGGTTGGCTGATAGGGGGCAATCAGCTTGGCTTCGTCGATCAGTGCGAGCAGCCCGACCGCGGTCACCGTGATCTGGTCGCCGTCGGCGCGGGAGTCCTGCAGCAGGAACCACCCGCGCTGAATCCATTCGGTGTGCCCGGCGCGGGTGTCCAGCCCGAGCAGCACGCGCAGTCTCTGGCCGTTCGCGGACAGCGGGTGGTCAAAGAAGGTGGGCGCGTACGAGTCCCCGTCGACCGTCCGCGGCACAACAAGGGTGACCCGTTCCGGCACGTTCAGCGTCAGGTCCGTCTCCTCGCTGCCCGACGCGATGGGGACGGAGTCGTCGAGCATGTCCGATCCGAGCCAGGATTCGACGCGCACCCGGACCACCCGGGCACTGCCGGTCAGCATGGTGGCGAACGTCGACGACGCGGCGATCATGACCAGTCCGCGGTGGCGATGTCGAGCAGCGTGGCGTAGTCGGCAGCCAGGTCGGCGAGGGTGCCGGACGGACCGTAGTGGTCGTAGATGTCCTGCAGCGTCCACGCCGCTGCGGGGATGTCGGTGGGCCAACGCTCCACTTCTACGAGGTGAAGCGTCCATTCCCGGCGGGGGTCAGTGCCGTCCTGCGACCACCGGATCTCGTCGACGTCCGTAACCGCGAAGTATCCGTCGATGCCGGCGTATCCGCCTGGCTGGCGCAGCTGGATGACACCGCCCGTGCAGTTCTCAAGCAGCTGCTCGAATTGCTCGTTACCGACGTCGGTGTCCAAGAAGAACGTGGCATCGCTCTCGGGGTCGGCCAGGGGACCGAGGACGGCGATGTTCCGGCCGTCGACCTGGAACACCGAGGACTGCCGGCCACGCGTCCGCTTGTCCCAGGAGGTGATCACCACTTCGCAGGACAGTGCGGTGATCGCGTCGGACGCGGCGACCTTCCCGCCCGGCAGCGTGTACGTGGCCGTGGTGGAGAAATAGTCGGTGCCGCTGACCTGCGCGGCGTACTGCACGGGTACGCCGAACGGAAGCTCGGCGTCGACCACGAGGAAGCTCGTGTCGCTGACCGAGTCGTCCTGGCTGGCCCGCAGCGCCGTCCATGCGCCGTCCACGATCCGGTAGACGGCGATCGAGTCGCCGAGGGTGAGGCCGGTGACGGCGATCAGGATGCGCGGCGGATAGACCGCTTGGAGGGTGAGACCTACGGCCACGGCCATCAGGCGACGCTCGCTCTCGACCGGTTGCCGACTTTGGCGCGCCAGGAATTGCGCTGCTCCGACGCCTGCACGGCGGAGACGGTGGCAGCGTGGAACGGCCGGCCGTCGAGGTTGACGCTGACCTCGCTGGTCAGTGTGACGGGGGTCGGTCCGCCGGTACGCGCGGTCCCACCGCGGCCGTCGACCGCGGCCCACGACTGGTCAGCGGCGCCGTACATGGACCCGCCGAGCCGGTTCAGCCGGTTCTCGACCGAGGCCAGGCGGGATGCGTTGACCTGCACGGTGAGACTGACGGTCCGGGAGTGCACCGAGTTGAGGTGGTCCTTCGTCTCTCTGGACACCTGCGCGGCATTCGACGTCGCCGTGATCTTGACATCTTTCTTGCCGGGGATGCCGAGGATCGAATTGGCAAGGTTGTTGGCCTGCGTCTTGGACGCGCCGAGCTTTTCGGCCAGGGCGATGAACTTGCCGCGCAGCGTGTCAGCCAGGGCAGCCGACTTCGGGCCCACGCCGTTGACCTTGACGAACGCGTCGTACTCGTCACGAGCGGCTTTCGCGACACCGGAGAGCGCATCGCGGTTGGCGCGACCCTTCTCCGTGTTGGCGTCCAGGGTGCGGCCGTTCTCTTTGCGTGCCTTGTTTGCGGAGTCGAGCGCCTTACCGAGGTTCGTCTCCGAGTCGTACAGCGACCGGTTCGCGTTGACCAGATCGGCAGCAGCAGCAGCGGCGTCGTCCATGAGCCTCTGCGAGTCCGCGAGGTATTGGTTGGTCCGGTCAATGCCTTCCTGATCCCGCTGGTACGACTGCGCGAGCAGGTCCATGGACCGCTTGTGCTCGTCAGTCGCCTTCGTCGCTTCCTCGGTGCCGTGCGTGAACAGGTCATAGACCTGGCCGATCGGGCCGAGCAGCGTCGTGGTGATCTTCAGCTTGTCCATCCAGCCGTAGATCTCCGTGAGCCCGCGCACGACGAAGCCGGACACCCGGATCAGGACGGACAACTTGTCGGTGACGTCCCCGAGTCCCTTGGCCGCGCTCTCGCTGCCGCCGGCAATCGTTGACAGCGCGTCCCCGGTCGCCTCGCCCAGGTCGCCGACGGAGTCGGCCATCTGGGCGATGACCGGGCCGGCCTTGTCGGTCAGCTTCTCGAAGCCGCGCAGGATGCCTTCGGTTGCCCGGATGACGCCGTCAGTGAGCGGTGCCACGAACTGGGCACTGTTTTTGAAGACGTTCTGGATGCGCGGGCGGAGCCGGTCGAAGGCGGCGTCCACCTGGCCGATCGCCTGTAGGAGTGGCTCGATGAACGGCGTCGCGTCCTGCTGCAGGTCGGCCATGAGGTTCTGGCCGAGGGTCTTGCCAGCCGCCTGAATGCGCGGGTCCTTCGAGGCGATGATGGCGCCGCCGATGACGCCGCCGATGCCGGCGCCACCGATGATGCCGGCCGAGACGACGGCACCGAGCAGCGGCGCGGCTGCGGCGAGGCCGGCCGCGAGCAGGGGCCCGGCCGCTTCACCGGCTGTGGCGAAGCCGCCGGCCAGGGACTGCGCGACCTTCGGCGCGGCAGCGCCGAGCACCCGTTCCAGGTTTCGGCCGATCTTCGCGGCGGAGTCGTCGAGATCCTTCTGGCGCTTGTCCGTGTGCTCTTTGTTGATCTTGTCGATACGCTCTTGCGAGGACTTGAACTTCGCCTCAGCGGCGGCCAGAGCGGTGCCGGACTTGTCGGAAGCGGTGATGTTGTATTCGACGTCGCGCGCCATGCGTCACCCCTTCCGGATCTGGTCGAGCGCCTTGTCGACCTCGGCATCGATGTCATCGCGCCAGTCCGGAAGTTCAGCGGCCGTCTCGGTGAAGAATCCGGCCGTCACCGTAGTGGTGTGCCAGTTGCCTTTGCTGCGTCGGCCCCACGACGGCGCCCGCACCCGACCGCGATCGATCGCGGCAATGTCCGAACGGTCACCCTGTGAGTTCCGGCCACCCTTGAGCTTGACGCCGGCGCGCCGGCCGGACCACCTGATCTGCGCGAGAATGCTGATCTTGCTGACCCAGATGTTGAGTCCGCCGCCGGACGGCAGGGTGTCCTTCGCTTTCGCCTTGATCGCCTTGCGGGCGGGCTTCACGGCTCGGCGGAAGCCCGCCGCAGCGGCTTTGGTGATCTCGCGGCGACGGTCGAAATCCTTGAGTTCCCTGACCAATTCATCGAAACTCGTTGCCACGATCTCACCTCCGCCCCTTCATGTTCGCGAACACCTGCGCGGTGCCGGCCGCGAACCGTTCTTCACGAGCCTGTTCCGCTGCTCGCTGCTCGTCCTCGTCGTCCAGCGTTAGCCAGGTGTCCATATCCCGCGGGTGCATCCGTTCGACGACGTCCAGCGGCTGTCCGGTCCGCCGAGCGAACTGGACTAGGATGCGGCGATAGGTGCCGCTCGGCCAGGGTCCAGGCCCTCAGCGTCGTCGGACTCCTCCGACGAGTGGGACACGGCCTCCACACAGTCATTGCTGTTGAACTGCTCCCACGTCCCGCCGTACTGCTTGGTCCGGTGCGCCGCGTTGTAGGCGAGGAACCGTGACCACAGATTCGGCGACGTCGCAGAGTTGATCTCCGCTGCCTCCACGGCGGCGTAGTCGCGCTGGTCGATGACCACCTTCAGCGTGCGGCCGTCATCCATCTCCATCGTCATCGGCACCTTGATGCTGCCCATGCCGGACCTCTTCCCCTAGTCCTTTGATCTTGGATATTAGCTGGCCGCGGTGGTCCCGAACACCGGCGAGCCGATCACCGGGAACGAGGCTTCGAAGTCAGCCCACGAACCCTGATCGCCACCGAAGACGACCGGCAGGGCCAGGATGGTGAACGTGGCCTGCGGCATCGAGAGGCCGTCCTGCGGGACGAGCACCACGTCGAGCTGATCGCCCGGCGCCGCGTCGCGCAGCGCCTTCGCCAGGCCACCCGCGTTGTTCTTCTGCAGGGCTGCGACCTCGAATACCCAGATCGCCGAGTCGACGTCGGAGACGACGCCGTCCGGCACGAGGGTGCGCCGCTGCTGGATGGGCACGTCCGGGACCAAACGTGCCCGGGTGCATTGGTTGTTGTACTCGATGGCTTCGATGGTTACGGACGCGTCCTTCAGGACGTAGACCCCGGTAGCAGCGGCCACTATTCGGCCCTCCCTGTGATCAGTAGCGCGTAGAAGTTGCCGGCGTCAGTGGAGATCTCGGCCGGGGCGATCGTGTCGACGAAGATCACCGGGCGCAGCGCTTCCAGCAGCGCTGCGCCGTGCGAATCGACGAAGCCGTCCGCGGTGATGTCGTCCGTCTGCGGCAACGCGATCAGAACCGCCCACGTCGATTCCGTCGAATGACCGCCGGCTGCTTCCGAGCCACGCCACTGAGGCCAGGCGTCTCCATTGTTCAGCGCGGCCGGTCGGTGCGTGTGGCCGTGGACGCCGGCCACCGTGTCCAGCGCGGCGGCGATCTCCTGGCGAATCGTTCCGAGATTCATCCGGTCGGCAGCTTTCGGTACGGCTTCTCGAAGCGGCGGACCTCGGAATCGAAACCGGGCCGCAGCGTGTCCCGGTCCGCGTCGCCGGGGATCACGCCGAGCTGCACTCGCTTCATGGCCAGGTGGAACTGTGCGCGCCGTAGCAGCGCGGAGCGCAGGTCGGCGGGGAACGTGGCGGGTATCCGGCACACCCGGCGCTGCTGAGAGGCTTCTGCCTCGAGCGCTTCGGCAAGATCCTCATCAGACCACGAGTGCGTGCCGAGATAGTTGTCCAGGTCGGACACGCCTGGCACGCCGCCGGCCGTGACAACGTCCGAGACGTATGCGGACGCGGCCACCGTGTCCACGTCCGCGACCAGTCGTGCCACGTGACGTCCGGCCATCGTCGTGACATAGGTGACCGTGTAGCTGCCGAGCGTGTCCGCGGACACGGTGGCCGCGGTGTCCGTGCCGTCCGGAAGTTCGATCGTGACAACCGGCTCGTCGTCCGTTGCCGCGCCGTTGACGTCCGTGACGCGGACACACAATGTCCACGTCCCGCCGAGGATGATGTCCGCGCTGTCACCTGCGGTCACTCGAATGGTCACGATCTCTACCTCCCTTCCGGATGAGTTGCGGCCCGGGGCGGATACGGGGAAGAGTCCGCCCCGGGGGTCCTCAGCTTTCCTTCAGCTGCGCCAGTTCCTTACGCAGCTTCGCGTTCTCGGCCTTCAGTCGCTTGACCTCAGCTTTCAGGTCATCGACCTGCTTGATCGCCTTGTAGCCCTGAGACACCTTCGCCATGATCAGATACCTCCCATGACGTAGTACTTGACCTCGGACGCTGTGCTGTCGATGGCTACGGCCACCTTGCCGTTCGCGTCGCCCCATTCCTCGAGAACAGGACCGGCTTTCACCTGGCCGGCCGCGAGGCTGATCGTCCGGTCAGCGACGGCCAGGCCGTCATCCGTGTTGTTCGTGGTCAGCGTGACCACGTGGGCACCGACGCCGGTGTTGCGCCACAGTACGAACGAGCCGGCGCTGATCGTGTCCGAGGACGATGTGCCGGATCGTTCGGTGACCGCGGTCCCGGCGTTGCTCGTGACGTCCGTGCTCGCGTAGTCGGTCATGGGATCGCCACCAATTCGACGCTGTAGGTGTGAGATGTGGCGTTGCCGTGGGTCATGGTGATCTTGATCTGTTCCGGTGGGGCATCGGAGACGGCCACGTTGGTGACCGCGGTGATGCCCGGATAGACCTTCAGCGCTACCCGACCGGCAGCGGTGATGGCCGCGCCGGTCAGTAGCGGGTAGACCGCGCCGTTGGAGGCGACGCCCTCGATCGTCGGCACGGTGGACGGGGAAGTGCCGGCTGCCGTGGTGTCGATGATGACCACGCATCCCCGGTACTTCCCCAACCCGACCGTAACCGCAGTGGGGGTAGCGGTACGGGCTGCGGACGCATAGACCGCGATGGTTTTCTTGCCGTTCGCCATCACCCCTCCTAGCGGTGTGATGTGCCCTGAAATCGGGCAAAATTAGACGCTCGGGTCAAAAGTCACCTGACGCACCGCGTTGATGTCCGTGTTCGCAACCGCGTAGTCCGCGTACAGGCCAACCGTCACGTACGACAGCTGCGGGATGTTCGCCGTCTGCACGGTGGCACCGAAGTCCCAGAACATGCGCTCGGGGGTGCCGGCCCACGTGAAGACACGAGTGGGGTCGAAGATCCACGAGTTGGTGGACGCGGTGCCCGGGGTGCCCAACGCATACGCCGGGACGAAGGTGGTCCCGCCGATGTTCACGACGGAGTACAGCGACGCCGTACCGCCGTTCGCGTTCATCGGGTTGATCATCGGATACAGCGGCCGGCCGGCGTCGTCCTTCACCCGCGCGAGGACCCGGTACAGCGCCTGGTGCGCAGCCGCCGCGGTGAACCGGTTGCCGCCGCGCACGAACTGAAGATCGGCGATGGCCGTCTCGAGGTCGACGACGGTCTGCTGGTCATCATCGTTGTCCGGGGTCGCCGCCGGCGTACCGGTCAGCGCGATGTCCGTCGCCGCGGTCAGCGTATTCAGGAACGTGGCGATCGCGGCTTCGCGAGCCTCGTAGAACGAGCGGACCATTTCCTCCCACAGGATGCCGGACAGGGCCGGGTTGCCGCCCTGACGCCACGCCTGCCGGGTGATCTCGACCTTGCCCCACAGCTGGCCGGGGGTGATGGTCTGCATTTCGTCGACGTACGAGCCGCTCGCCGGTTCCGTCTTTTCCGTCGCGGTGACCACGAGGCCGGACGCGCTCGTGAACTTCGGGACGTCGAACTTGCGACCACCCTCGGGCGGGGCACCGCGGCCGGTCAGGTCCCACAGTGGGGTGGCGTAGTCGAGGTGCGGCACCCACATCTCGGGCTTGCGGATCGACGGCAGCGTGCCGGGGAGGTCGGCGATCTCGACGTCCGCGAACGAGCGCTTGACGAAGTCGTCCAGCCGCGCGAGTGGTGCCGAGTAGTCCCGGTGCGAGTGAATCGACGCGGCGAGCTCGAGCAGATCGTTGGAGAAGTCGTGCTCCGTCGCCGTGGAGAAGGTGTACTTACCGGCGCCGGCGTAGCTGAATGCGTAGGAAACAGGCTCGGACACCTGCGTCACCGCGCCAGGGCGAGCGGTGCCAGTTGCGGTGGGGTCGACGACCGGGCGCGCCGCGGTGGTCGGGGCGGGAGTCGGATTCACGCTGGCCATGAGCTGCGAGAACTGTTCGGGCGAGAGCGCGACAGCGGGACTCTGCCCGGCCGGCTGCGCGGGAGCCGGCTCCACGGGCGCCACAGCCGGGGTTGCCGGCTGCGCGGGAGCGGTCGGGGCGGGGGTGTTGGCCGGCTGCGCGGGGGCGGGGGTGTTGGTCGGTGCCTGCGCGCACTCGTGCGTCGCGCCGGCCGTGAGCTGGGCACCGCAGTGCTCGCAGGTCTCCATTGATCCTCCGTGGATATTCGCCCGCACCGAAATGAGGCGAGCGTCAGGGAAAGCCGGATCTTGAACGAATCCAACCTTGGTCAGGTGTGCCATGTTCACCAGCAGGACCCCGGGGTTCTCGGGGTCGGGTTCGGTGTCCGACTCGTCGAATTCGATCTCGACGGAGAAGCCGGTCTTCACGCCGTTCGCCGCGTTCGCAAGGGCCCGGTCGCCGGCCTTGCCTGAGTAGATCCGGAAGGTGACGACGAGACCTTCGTCGGTGTCCTCGATGTCCGCGCCACGACCGAGGATGGCCGACTGGACGTGCTCGTCGTTCAGCCGGATGTACTTCGCGTCGGCGAACTTCAGGCCACCGCGGGCGAATCGCCACTTGCGGCCGTTGCTGTGCTTGCCGACCTTCCCCCACGGAGCGACGACGGCCTTCATCGTGCGTCGCTCGACGTCGATGGAGAACGCCTCGGAGGTCAGTTCGAAGACCAATTCACTCACTGGGCGCCTACCGGGATCGCGGAGATCTGAGTGTTGGGTACGGACAGCGCCGATCGTGGCGCGACCTCGATCCGCTTCGGTGGTTTGCCCTCTTCCTCGCGGATCTCCTCGGCGTCGGTGACGCCCATGTCCGAGTAAAGCTGCTGAATCTCCGCCCTGCTCTTCGGGTCGGCCTTGAGGTAGTCGTCCAGCCAGAAGCGGGCGGACAGCCCGGGCTGCAGCACGTCCGGCATAGTCAGCCGATCCGTGATCGCCTTCATGAACATGGACAGGACGTCGTTCACACGGTCCTTACGGCGGTCCACAGCGTTCTGGTACGTCCGGGACGTCGTGGAGATGCCGAGATCTTCAGGGTCGATACCGAGCGCATTCGCGATGGCCAGGTCGGCGCGCGACTGCTGCGAGATGATCTGCAACTCGGCCGGCGTCGGGTCCTGCACCTGTTCATAGGTCAGCGCCCCGGGGACGTATCCGTCGATCCGCTTGCGCCGGGCGTCCGCGAAGTCATCGAGCATCTCCGCGATCTCTTCGTCCGTGCCCGGATCGATGTTGTCCTTCGGCGTGAAGAAGCCGCGCATGCGCCGGTTGGTGGCGTACAGATCGGCTGCGCTGTCCAGCTCGATCGCCCTGCGGATGGCGCGCTCGCCGGCCACGAGGAACGCCGGGTTCGGACTGTCGAACCGGATCACCTCGGGGAACGGGACCGGCTTGCCCTCCATCCAGACGACACCCTCGGTCGGCAGCTCCGACGGGAGATAGCCGCGGTAGTAATCGTCCGGCGGGTCCAGGCTGACCTGATCAGGTGCGTAACGAGCAGCCTTCGCCGGATAGCCGTTCTCGAAGGCCGTGACGCGCCACCACGCAACGGCGTCGAACACGAGGTCTTCCACGGTCATAGCGAGCATGACGGTGTTCGCGGTGTTCTGGTCGATCTGTGCGAACAGGGGGTGGTCCTGCACCCGGTTCTGTTTGTCGATCGCCTGCAGCGGCAGTGTGCTGATCGCGCAGATCATGTTCCGGCCGCGCAGGACGGCGGGTACGGAGAGCGCGGCGGCCCGGTCGACCTTGACGTTGCGTAGGGCCAGGGCGGTCAGCAGCTGTTCCTGGATACGCCAGCCCGCATAGCCGCTGGCGAACATCGCTCGGTGGCGCAGCGGGACGTCGGTGGAGGACGCGCCGAACCGCGCCTTCAACCATCCACCTACGCTCATGATCGGCATCCTAGCCGAAGTGGGGAAGAAACCACTGCTAGTCCCCGCTTTCAGTCTTGCGGAGCTTGCTCACGCTCATCAGTCGAGCCGGCGCCGGCAGCGTCCGGGCCAACAGGGTGGCGCCGGCAGCGGCATACATCCCGTCGCAGTGCCCGGCGCCGCGCCGGGAGAAGCGCCACACATCACCCTGGTAGAGCTTTTCCGCCCCGGTGGCGTGGTCGTTGAGCAGCGGCTGATCGGAGTGCACGATGTTGCCGCCGGTGACCAGCGCGGCGAACGCCATGCACATGCCCGGGACCTGCGCCCCCGTGATCTTCTCGATCTTCACGCCGCGCGGCTGCCACTGTACGCGTTTCTTGTTCTCGTCCAGCGCCGCGCTGGACGCATCGGACGGGCCGGGCACCCTGGCGAACGCCTGCGGCTTGATCCTGGCCAGCAGCGCGGGCAGCGCGGCTTCCATCTGCGTCACGGCCGGACCGTCTTCCGCAGACGATGTCCACGCCCCCGCTTCCTCGAGCCGGATACGACCGTCCGGCATGGGAGCGGCGAGCACGAGCGTGGCATGCAGACCGTCATAGGAGACGTCGACCACCGCAGCCAGTGAACCGCGCAGCGTCTTGATCGAGCCCGGGCTGGCGGCCAGGGCCCACGCGGCGGCGTCGATGGCCGCGTCCAGGATGGGCACCCGAATGTTCATGGCCTCGGTCTTGTGGTCGGTCAACATCTCGCCGCCCTTCTTCAGGGCGGCGCGTGCTTCGGCCAGGATGTCCGAGATCGGGAACCGACGACCGGCGTTCGGGTTGGCCTGACAGATCGCGCGCGGATCGAGCAGATCCGCGCCGGTCGGCGCGGACCATTCGAACAACCCGAGTCGCTCATCCCCCACGCCGGTCTCTATGAAGGTGATCGCGTTGTCGCGCAGGTCATTGAGGACCACGCTGCGGTCGTCACCCATCGACGAAATACCCCACCACTGGCCGTACGGCCGGGCCCGCATCGCGTGGTAGCTCGCGCCGTACGCGGAATAGTCCCTATGCTGCCGCAGCTCGTCGGAGATCACCCTGTCCAGGGGGTCACCGCGTCCGCCGTCCTCGTTGCTGGCCACCGGCTCGTAGCGGGAGCCGTTGACGATCTGCCACGCTTCCTGGCCGGAACCGGTCTTGACGCCCCGGCCGCGCCCCTCGGGGATCTCTTTGGCCAGTTCGGGAGCTTGCTTCGCGTGGGCGATCGCCTGCTTCCACGCCTTCACGGCCATGGATGTCTTGGTGGATGAGCCGAGCACGAGCATGGGCCCGCACAGGTACATCCAATAGTTGGTCAAGATGGATAAAAGGTACGTCTTGCCGTTCTGTCGGGCAACCAGCACGAGCACCCGACGGAACCGCGGCCGGCCATCCGGCAGCAGCTCGAGCGCGTGAATGGTCAGCCAGCGTTGCCAGGGATCGGGCGGCACCATGAGCACGCGCTCGGCGAATTCGACCGCCTCGAAGCCGTCCGAGGTCTCCGGTGTGAGCGCGCACCCGCAGCCGCACGGCCCGGGCAGGCCGGTGACGAGCGGGGGCGTGAACAGGCGCGGCATGATCGAGCCGAGGATGGCCTCCCCGGTCTCGTTGTCGACGGCTTCGATGAACATCAGGAACCGGCCTGCGCCTGCTTCTCGGCCCGGCGCTGCCGCAGCTCGTCGAGCGGCGACTTCGGCACGCTGCCGGGCGTCGGGATGGTGATCCCGGCTGCGGCCGGCGTCATGCCCAGTGCGGTCAACGCGGCCAGCAGCTTCGGGCCGAAGTCTGACGCGCTCGTGTGCTCGGACAACGCGAGCATGATCGTGTTGGTG
>Ga0247774_1001081_pt1 | contig 13785 bp, 11 predicted proteins | sample UWRJL001104B6_FD_179933 | JGI IMG/M metagenome (GOLD analysis project Ga0247774, IMG submission 179933) | Plant litter microbial communities from Arlington Agricultural Research Station in Wisconsin, United States - UWRJ-L001-104B-6 | ecosystem: Environmental > Terrestrial > Plant litter >... | reverse complement strand
TAGTTGGGTTGATATGGGCCAGGCGAGGGGGCGGCATGCTGGGAGGTCGGTGGTAGCGAGTGTGGTCCCGGTGGTGCTGCTAACGGTCGCGGAGCAGGTGTGGGCTGGGGAAGAGGCACGCCTCGATGAGGGTGAGAGTGAGGCGTGTCTAACGGCCAAGGGCTTGGGGGACTTGGCTCAGCGAGCCGGGGACGTTTTGAGTCGAGCCCCGAAGACATGTTGGGGTACTCTAGACTCGGTACATGTGCGGAGTACTCTCATTCAAGATACAGATCCGTCCCAGAGATGTCTGTCCAAGTGAAGAGATGGAGGAGCACGCCGCCTCCCGGTGAAGACTCAAGCATGAGCCAATGCCGCCTCCATAGATAATGACGACAGTACAAAGATAGCAGGAGTGGCAGTATAATCTCTGCAGGGCACTCGCTCTTGACAGATGCTTTGCAATGCTGGTGCTCCCTGCAATGACCGGGTGGTGTCTGGATAGTGGGCAGCCACTACTGGCAGAAGTAGACTGTCGTATGGCAGGTGCTCGGGATGGAATAGGGAAGGAATTAAGCCAGGGCAGGTACAGAGAACGGGCAGAGGACCGTTGGAGCCGTCGATTAACACCTTGCCGAGATATTGTTTACCGAGTGGATGCAATCATTGGCTACCGTCCTATTGGTCTGGAGGCAAAAGAGGAACACAGAATGGGAACTGTGAAAGAGGCAAGAGGAAGTGAGGCAAGAAGACAGCTGGAATGGGCCGAAGCGAGGCTTGTGTGGTCTTCTCTGTGAGAGTGCCGTGTGCGTATCTGCACCTGGTCGCGGGTGCGGGCTTGCGAGCTCGCGAGCAAGGCGGGAGCTTGTTGATCTCTCCCAACTTCGCACTCCGCACGCCTGAATATCCTGTGGGTGAAACCTGCAAAGCTTGGGATAGCTCAAGGCCGACAAGGTTCAAAGTGGCTCGTCGAAGCCCAATGGCAGGCGATCAGCAAGTTGGGCAGAAACAGCAGCTAAGTCGAGCCAGAGCCCACCAAGCAGCTCCGCGACCGTCAATAACGCCTCACCTCGGGTGAGAGTTAGGTACTCATAAGAAATACCAAAGAGACTGACCGACGGCGGTCGCGACTTCCGATGGCCGGGTAATAGACACTTCGTAAGTTAAAATGTGTGGGAGTTAATAGATGAGACAATTTTGACCACCCAGAAGATGAAATCGGTGAGCCGGAGGGAAAACTTTCGGTCAGGCCGCGCCGCTGCGCTTCAACATGCGAGGCGATCCCGTGAGAATCGCGGGCAGGCCGTACGACGATGGATTGACAATCGGGAGCTACAAATGATTATGAAATCAATTTGCTTCGAACGGCATTCTTGATCGGTTTTGGCGAGCCGCGACTGGAGAGTCTGTGGAGTATGGAGTCTGTGGAGCAGTTGTGGGGCTCGACTTTAGTTAAAGCGCTGAGAGGCCCAACACCCAAGCCAGAGGCTCCCCTGCTGCTCCGCTCAAAGCCGCTACACCACCGACTCTAGAAAGAGTATGGTTGGCGCGACCGGTGCTTCGGACGTCGATGTGGCAGCTTGTCGCTGCAAATGGTGGGGTAAGAAGACACAAAAGTAAAGGTTGATGGTGAGGGCTGGAGTGTTGTGAGGAACGGGAAAACCAGTCTGGGAATGCTAGGGCGGCGAGTAGAACCCAGACAGAAGGCGCGGTGAAGAGCGAGGAAGGGCAAGTGGCGCCGCGTCTTCGGGGATTGAAAGCCACCAAAAAAAGGGCTACTTGTAGTGGTGGCCTACCAACATTGGCCAGCAATTGTGGAGCCCCCAACCGAGCGAGGAAAGAGTCCCAGGATCTACAAAGACTTCAAAGTCTTGATGGTCTCCCGAGAGTGTTCTAGGGTGTGCCTACTAGCATCTCATCTAAAGGTCCCTTGACCCTGACCGCAATTGAGGTCAGTAGTTTGCGGGAAGTTACATCTCCTTAGGCAATGGAGCTTGTACCATCATTGGACTGAACCCAGTGAGCGCACAGGCGCGAACGAGCTGGACTGCTATCCAGGTGGTGTTTTACAAGTCTAGGAAGCTGTAGCAGGGCGTAGGGGTACTCACCTTCCACCGTGCATTAGGTAGACTGGCACTAACCGTGGGGCGGTCAGGTGGCTTTGCCCAGCATCAGCGGCGATGGTTTTCGTCTGCAAACCAGCACGACTAGTGAGACAACTGGACTTGACCCGGGAACTGGGTTCCAACGCGTTGACAGTTCCTTACTTCATCTTCGTACCCCAATAACTTAAGTGGAGGAGACCATCAGTTCCGGGGGTCTCGTGGCCGTAGCTAGCCTCTGCGCCGTCCACCTCTCGCAGCTCGGGGAGGGTGCTGATGGCGGCGATAGTCGCGGCAAAGGAAATGCTGACCAGCGACGGAGAGCCCTCCCCGCACGTTCCTTCTTCAGCGTCAAGCTAAGCCAACGGGAGCCTACGAAGCCGCCTAGGCCGCAGGGAGCATGCTACCGGGCTAGTGGCTCTCCAGCGGGGAGAACTACGAAATTCATATCACATCGCCTGCGTTTCCTGTCCAACAAAACGCCCGTTTGTGAGTGATGACGACCCGGCTTCGTAATGCCGACCACCACCTGCGGAGTACGGCTGGCGGCATTGCAATGCTGACAGCCTTGGACTCCGAGATCTGATTTGATCCAAAGTCGAAGTTAGTCCACAGGAAGACAGGCATCGGAGTTTCCACTTCTTAGGAAAGGCTTCAACCCAGCTCCATGTCCCCAGTCACTTCCATGTAGAATCGCCCTCCCGAGTTGCTGGCCAAGGGCCTGCGCATTACCTGCCGACGCGATATATTCAGCAGCGCCCGGCAGAGATCACCTTCCAAAGTCGAAACACCACAGTGGCCAGCTTGACTTTCTGCTCGAAATGATACCTGGAAATCCGATGCAAGATTCTCAAAGGGGACTGTCCAATCGGTGAACAAGTTCCGCCCCAGACTTTAGGAGTTGTTTGCCGTACAGGCGAGCCGGCAGGGATGACCCTGAAAGAAACCGTGCGGATACCTTTCTTCAATGGAGACCGCTACCTGTCGTTTTGATCAGTCTTTGCATATGTAGACACCCACCACCAATCAAGATGACAATATTCAGTTCTTTCTTCAAGAACCGACTAATTGAGTTTCCCGCAGGAGAAGGGGACTGTAGTTGAAAGAAGTGTACTGACATTCAGAAGTACCAATCGTAGTAGCAGGGAAATGAATGCGATAGATCGGGTCCAAACCCCGAACCAGCAGACTCCGGAGAGCTGCGGCTGGTTGTCGAATCATATTCGCTACCGAATTGTCTTCTTACCTAACCTTTTTGTTTTTCTTTTCTTTGTATGTTGGCTGTCTGCACCGCGATTTCAAAATGCACCTTGTAATACCTTTTTTTTACCGGAACACGCCATGGCGGGCAGCTGCAAAGACCAAAACGAGAACCACAAACCTGCATCGTTCAATGGCCTGTTGGTTGCAACGAAGACCAGTGGGCAGAACCATTGAAAAGGAGGAAAGGATGTGAAATGACTCTTCCATTTTCTATCTTCAATTTTACCTGGCGTCTATTTCGAAAGGAATCCGGCATGGCCGCTGCTGCCGCCTAATGCGAAACTAAACCCTTCTTAGGTCTCAGTAGTCTGCATTACCTACTTTCCGCACTTCAGAGTCGTAAGACCAGATGAGGATTTGAGCTCAAAAAGTAATGACCTGACCGCTACTCCTTCTATGCACGACTCGTTGAAGAAATCATGCAGTGGGTTGATTGGACCTGGCTTCTGGGGCCTTGCCGGCCGAGCCCCCAGGGAACTTGTGCAAATGGATAACTGCCGTAATGCGGCAGTGCCGTAGGTTGGCGTCAACTCAATTGTAACTGAAGCCGTCAACGGAGCCAAGGAGGCGCGAGCCTCGTGGAGGCGGCCACGTGCTATGGGAGGGCGGGAGGGCCTTCTGGAATCCGAGTTCAGCCAACGCTCCACATCTGTTAGACGGGAGGTATCCTACAACGTAGCACTAGAATTCATTCATACCTCATATGAATTATCTGGGTCGTTGCGGGTCCTTGGGGACTTTGGTCTGTGTCACGTCGCAAGGCAAAAGAGACTTCTAGACTCACACGTCATATAATGATGGATCCTGCTCACAGGATCATCTGGCGGTGGTGGTGACTGGTCACCTAGTCATATTGCCCTGATATATAGATTCATACCGTCCATTTTTGCAGTCTCCCGCCACCTCAATACCTGCTGCGCCTGTTTGGAGTCGGTGGCCAAGGTTTCTGTTTGTCTTGGTCCGAACATTCCAATCGCAATTCGGCCACATCCCACACCGTCGGCGGTCAGCCTCTACCAGCAAAGGACCGGCCTGCACACCACTCAAAGGCAGGTCTTGGCAATGCAACGACCCACATTGCTTATCGCCAAAGGCCACCCCGCAAGCAGCAGGGGCGGTGTCAATCATTGGCCGCGACAGTTGATGGATTCCTTGGATTCTCCAAGACAACCCGAGATATGTCCTTTTTTTCTAAGGTCGGAGGCGCTTCTCATATCCGGCAGTTCAAGTTTCATCCAATCGTGATAAGAATCCATTATCAAGGTCAGACAAAGCGTGCGTGAAAGTTGCTGGAATCATTTCAAATCTAGTTCCGGGGTTTGGATCCAAAGCAGATGAAGAGCCCCCTACTTGGATGGAACCGCTGCTTCGCTTGGGCGACAGAGTGCATGTTCAAACCCAACGATTGTGTGGAGTACCGAAGACAGGCGTCGACCCCACCACTTCCCCAATTGTGGAGAAGGAGAAGGAGTTTCAGCGGGTGGGGCCAGTAAGAGGAGCACCCGCCTTGCTCCCAGACCAAGATTCAAGCCAGAAACGCGAGCGAGCGAAGTTGAGATGCTGCTTGTCTTCTTTTGGGACAATACCGAGAGCAAGGGAGCAGCAAGACCAGTGTTGCCTTACAGAGAGTTCCCTCCGCTTGCCACATTGAAAATGTGGAGGGTTAGATTCCGTCCGCGGGATGGATTCAAAGTGACAAGCTACACGGCGGAGTACGAGCGTGCGGCGGTGACGAGGACTGCAATCCCGACTCAGCGATAGCTGCTGCTCGAAAGAACTCAACAGGAGGAGACCCCGAGAGGAAAGTGTCCATTAGTGTCGTCTTATTTTTCCCCCGCAAGCTACGACCAGCCGACAGGTGTCGCCTTTCTTGGTCCCGTTCTGCTCGACTGTTGACCTTCTAGTACTAGATATGTGACGGCGACGACCATTATTCGCTTACTTTGCCGGCCCGTTCCTGACTGGGGGAGACTGTTTGCTTTTCCAATGCAGTGCGAAAGTTTGTGAAGCAAGAGCTGTCTTGAGAACCAGCCTCGACCGTGGATTGCGCTTGAAGATTGGAGCGGAACACTCGCTAGTGTTTCTGTCCAAGCTCAACCAACAAAAACTTTTATCATTGCCACAGGCCTAGCAGCGAGCTCGCCAGGCCAATGGATGTAGTCAGCCAACAAGCGTACCTGGTTAAATCCTGTTCTCTGACAACACACTAACACACACTTCTCAAACTCGAGAGTCGGAATATTTCCCTATTCCTGCCATTCCTTGTTGGCGACCTTTGAGATGGCGTGCTTTGAGCCAGTCAGTCGCATCCACTTCATTGTTTCTCCTGACCCGGTTGACTCTTGCTTTGGGCGTGTGAAATTGTCCCAGCCTAAGCAATCGCTATGCCAAGTGGGGGCAGAACACCCAGTCAGAGATCAGGCCACATGGGTGCTCATACGTCAAGGTTAGATGATGAGGCTGTACGACACCTTCAGGAACCCACACCGGTGACCGGTAGATCCGCTCCCCCATGTGCCGAAAGTGACAGCCTAGGGATCTTGTCGTTGATCAATATGTGAGCCGTGGGCCATGCCGCGAGCGGTTGCGCTCCTGGGCAAGAAAAACGCGGTTAGGGAGGTGGTGGTGGTTAGTGTGAAATTTGGATATTTTCTCCTCTCTCGGCTCCGTTGTTACGGACATGAAGAGAAGGAAAGCTTCGAGAATAATAATAGACTGTCGACCGGCAAGAAGTGACGCCATACCCAGTCGCTTCCTTCGGTGGTCCAGAGATCAAATGCTGGTACGCAGGTCGAAGCTATGATGAGCGGCACGCCTCCGAGGTCGTTTCGGGTCCGAAGAGAGTCGCATGCAGTCATCACTCGTCTAGCTAGACGAGGTCCGTGTAATTGATTTTTGGTGCATACGGGACCGAAGCACGATGTAGATCATGGCAGCATGCACTTATATTGATTTCCCCAGCCTGCATCGAAACGGCTTTAATACCAAAAAATTGGACAATGCGTCGTTTCCGTCCTCTCTTCAAGCATGCCCCCAGGGCCAAGATTGCCGCAAATACATGCTTGTACTCGTACATTGAAGATGCGGCCTTCACGTGCGAGCCGCCGAACTTCGTACATCCGCACATATACGGGGTGTATGATGATGCCGGCGGGTCATGAGTGTATGGTTTTGGCGCCTGAGCACGTAGTATTTTTCTCCAACCCTCGTGGTAGCATGCAGGTCCCAGCAATTTTAGGCTACAATTCATTACATTATACGCAGGTGGTAGCAGTACTACGATCCGGAAGGTGCATGATGATCTCATACTCTACTGAAGCGCCGCAGAGTTACCATATTGTTTGTGGAATCAGCTTGCACTTCGTACAGACCAGTGTGCCATGGGTGACGCCTCAACCTTTAAGGCACGTTTTCACAAGGCACTCAGATAGAAACCTGGTCCCGGCATGTCGGTGCCCAACTTGGTCTCTTCGCGCTGCCTGTACCTGCGTTCGAAGCGTAAAATATCAGCTATGAAATTTCCTTCCGTAACATGCATGGTCTTCCACCACATCCAAATGCAGCCATTCTTGGCGCCGCAAACGCCAGTCCAACGAATATCAAGTCCAGTCAGACTGAAACCGATACCTGAGTCGGGTGTACCGACGCTTGTCGGCTTTGACATTCCAGCAGGGGACGCCATCCTACGGTCAAGGCTAGGCAAGACCCAGGATCTTAAGCCGCTAGCGTGAGTCAACCAACTATAGCAGTTGCGCCGCCGTGTGGAGCACGAGTAGTGCTAGTTCAGCAAGACGGATTCGTGTTTCCTCCGTGGACTGTGCTTGTTTGTGCTAGACTTCTGACCCATTTTCAAGAAATAACAGATCCCCATGCCCTGTTGATGGCCAGAATTCAACGCCCGCCAACGAAACGGGCGCATATCATGGGATTCTGGAGCTTGACCGAGTGGACCTGGGACGCATGCCAACGTGGGCGAGCCGAGTGCTTGGATGAGCAGGCATTCGGTATCAGTCATGACACCATCGGTTAGCTTTCGCAAAATTGTTAAGGGTGCCATACTAGTGCCTGCAAGGACTAGGGTCCTTTGAAAAGCCCGGTTAGTACAAGTACCCTCTCTTCTTTCTACAGACTCACTGTGCTACGATCAGTGCATCACTTCGTCCGTTCTTCGTCCGGCACGGAGCTGCTAAGGCTACTTATCGAAATGGGAAATCACAGCGGAGGAATCGAGATCGACCTCTCGCTCTTGGAAGCACCTGGACGTCCACCGTTCAGGGGTTGTTGGGCATGACAGGCCCGCCCTACACTGAACAGGGAACCTCGCCAGAGATATTATGCAGACATCTCATTGCCCCACGTTGCAGTGAAATGGAGAAGGAAGTCTCCGAATCAAATTCGACGACTTTGACAGCATGTAGGGATCAAAACGAGGGCTTTAGAACATTCGACCGCCACAAAGCCAGTATTTCTCGGCGACACAGAGAGGGGCGCCTTGCGTTCCCTTGCCGTGGTGGCGGTACCCAATGAAATCCTTCCTTTGCAGCCTCTTCTCTCGTGGGGCGAAACTGTGCTGACTTTCTGCAGAGCCCGTTCCTCAACTCGTTTGAAGAAAAGATCGACAGCCTGCTTGAAAACAACTCTGACTTCGCAGAAGAACTACCCTAAATTGCAGCAGCCCATATCCGTACCGGGGTTTCATAAGTAGCTTGTTGTATGTAACCTTTGCCGGAGTGCGAAGTTAGCAGTGTCAAAATTAGGCATGGCGTCAAGTCTATCGAACGACCTCTGTATCAAGTTGTCATTGCTGGAACGAATAAATGAAATCTTCCTTGCTCCTTGACGGCGATTTGGCATTCCTCTCCATGGGCTTGTGGGGGCCGTTTTCTCGGTCTTTGTATGTCTTCAAGGCCCCGCCACGTATCTGCATGTCTTTCTGGATGCGGTAAGTTTTTTCTTGCCGACTTCGAACTGCCCCGGGAGAATAAACCCGACAGGTAAATCCGCATCTATGCTAAAACATCATATCGGACAGGTCAAATGGCACAAAGCGACCGGGGGGCCCCCGGCTGCTAAACCCAGAGATAGCAAGCCCTTTCTTCCCGGCGCGGTGGGCACTAGCTCGCCTAGCGCATTGGGGCAAATGGAATATGGGGTATCCGAGTCCACCAGACTCTCCCGAAGCCACTGGGGGCTGTATTCTCCCTTTCATTTGGAGGAGACCCGGCCAAGCGTTTCCTTCGCATCTCGAGCATTTCCTCGCATCAAGCTCCTTGCTCAGAGTCGCACTGGCACTGCTTCTGCGAAAGCAATAGAAGGAATGCAGCTGTTCCCTGCGGAGCCTCGAGCTTAGAGGAGGGGCCAACTTCGCGTGTCACTCACCCCGCGAAGTGGCCTGATATTCCCGCTTAGAATGTTTGTCACGGGACAAAATTAGGACCGGCCTGCCCTAGCGCCCCGCAAAACAGGCAACCAGACAAATACTCTGGGCCCGTCGCTACGCTAAAGACACACATTCTTCAACAAATCCCTGTTCGCGCCATGATGCCGTGTTCGATTCTTCAACATCTTTCTATTCGAGGTCAGGGCGGACCCCGACCCCGAACGCCACAGGACCGCCCATCGTCTGGGAATGGCTACATTAGTGCATTGCCGATAAGCCGGCAGCTCGAGAGGGTCGTTCTTCCCCTGCCCCCAACTTCCCGTTGCGTCGCTGGAAGGCAGCAACGCCAAGCACGCGACGACAGCAAGAGGAGATGGTTGGTTGGGTACGCGTACCTCAAAGCGACTAGACGACGACCTATGCCAGCATATGTTTCGCTAGTCTCCTCGAAGCTTGCTTTTCCCACCTGTCTCCGCTGCGGACGCTGAGACCCAGACGAGTTTCGACAGGCACTTTGAGTCGTCGTTTTGCTGCCGGTCACACCGTCGGGGCATTCCAGTCCGACTCTTGGCATTTTTAGAATTTCGCGACTGCGGGCGTAGTTGCGAAGCCTTGCCGTTCTCATGGCCGATGAGCGTAGAACACGACCACGCCAAGGAAAAGCCATGCCAAGTTGAAATGCCCTAGCAGACCCCGCCAGTGCACCATTGCACAGGTTGACAAGGTGTTGAATCAAGTCATCGATTCTTCAATGACGTCGGACCCCTGGGGCTGGGTTCCCTATGCCATCTGGGCTGTGTCGAGTCGGGTTACTTCTTCTCGATGACATGGCCATCCGTATGCCTGGGGACATGTCCCGAAAGTCACTTGACTGGACTTTTTGTTTTGACCGCTTATTTCCCGAACCCGTCATACAGATGCAGCTATGACGACCTAGATGGAACTTTGAAAAAGTGGACCTATTCAACCTCCGAACCGCCTTTCACAATCACACAGATCCGTGCTGGCGGGACCGTGGAGATGGCTTCGCGAAGGAAACATGTCGATCCTCAGGGACCTCGGCCGCAAATGCGATATCAACTTATTGGGTGTATCGATATGTCCCATGCCCTGGAGATGAAGGCAACTATAACGAGCCACACTTGCATATCAAGTTATTGACACGGCAAAGGCAATATGTATGTATTGCTGCAAATTTTCCTCGTTTATTTTGCGACTGGTTGTTTATACGGAGAGCGAAGAGGCTCCAGATCTTGATTGACAACCCAACACCAAGGCGGCAGCAGTATGGGGTAACAAGGATAACAGACTCGGTATGGAGGTTTCCGGTCACCGTGCACTTTCAAACATAATAAGGGCTCCACGGCCAGAAGGCGGGCCCTGGCAGATTTGACCCCGAGAAGAAAGAACCACTGTCCGGCAGAGCCACAAGAAAAAGCAAGCACGCCGAGTCTTCCAGACTACGTCTGATTGAGCAATTCGTAAAGGCGCTTCTCGTTCAACCGTTCAAGAACTCTATCCAGTCTTGCCACGCCCTTCTTGGTCCCGTGGAGAGTATCGACGTATCAAGAGAGGCGATATTAATATGTATCCTCGCAGTCCTCATATTTTGAAACCGACATGGACTTCAACCCTGTAGCCTCGGCAACGCCAAGCAGCGTTCTCCACCCTTGACAAAGACACACGGAAGACGACTACCGCTAAATTGTCGCCTTCATTGTCAACAGAATCTGCAAATACCTCCTGCTCAGAATGAGAATATTCAGTCGACGTATTGCTAGTGTCATTGCCGTGGCGTGCTCGGGCCAGGCTGTTGGCGTGATCAGCGAGCACGGACCAAGAGCGCAGACCGTCGCCTTCAGGTACGCGCTTTCCGCGACTCAGCACGGATTTTGAGCTTGATTTCACGGATGCGATGCCAGTCACGGCCGAGCCGCATCAGAGCCAGTCCGCAACCCGCAGCTGCCGAGACGAATGCATACTAGTTTCTACGAAGGTACAGTCGTAATAGTGCGAGAGCCCTCTCAAGTCGCATTGCCGGCCAGCTGCCACTACTTGCCACAACCCCGAAAAGGCAAATCAAAACTGTGAGCATTGCATCGCATGTCGGTACCAAGCTTCAACCCAGAATGAGCAAATTAATTCCCAGCATGAAGAGATTGTGTTGCATTGGTTGTCAGCAATTGCCAACCCCTCCACTGGCGCCCCCGCGTTTCTCCTGTGGCTCGGTGACCCACGGCCCTGGCACCGTGGCTACTGTGAGCCTGTGAGGGGCCTGTCTCTTGACCATAGATTCATGTCTTGGGTTTGTGGGTCCGAATTCTAATTCCTCGGCGCCATCGTCGCGCAGACGGCGGCATGCCATAAAATATGAGAGCTTGGTCTTCAGCACCTTTGTATACGTGCAATCGCCGACATTGAACCAGGTCCTTGCCTGCCGGGCGGTGGTGACGAGGTTGAGGGGATCGGCAACCCAAGAGTCCACAGGCGATGCTCGGCTGGCCGGCGACCCACCAGCCGTGCGCGATGCTGCAGCCGTTGCGTAGTTAGAGCGCTGGTGGCCACCAGCCCAATTCATGATGCCGCCAGCCCGCCAGCCTTCGCGACCTTCGCAGCAGCTGCCGGGCCTTCATGTGGCACTGTTTGGTACCGCTGGGGCGGTTCCTGGCCGGCTCGTCTGCAGGATGCGCAGCACAGGGGCGGATTTTGTGGTTTTTCCCCGACAGCTTGTATCATATAGACAACCACACCCTCAAAAATTGCAACTCTGCAGACGGCAGGTTCAGCACCGCTGCGAAGAGGTCTAGATTTCCCAACGGCTTGGGGGCCAGAAATAGCGATTTTCAACGGCACAAACGGCAGGGTCCTCGACGACGGGACGCAGAGGACAGGGGAATGGGAACGGCTCGATATAGTGAGATAGACTATGATGTTCCGGCGCCGGTCATGAACATTCCGATAAAGTTCGTCAACAACGCCCTTGTCGAAATCCTAGAGACCACACCACCAGCCGCCGAAGAAAGAGCCAGTTCCAAGCATGCAATGTCATTGCTAGTAGTCTGCATTTGTACCACAGAGATCGTACATTGTACTGCTACTTGGCCTTCGCCGCCCTCGGAACAGAGATGTGGAATTGATTAATGGCGCCCTCAAATGGCAGGACTCTCAGATTGTAGGATCTGCAATTGGACTGCAAGCCTTGTACCTCCGTCAACTCGTAGAGGCAGCAGATTTCGGCATTTCCCACGACTTCCTTCACAGCACCCTCTCACCTAAGGCAAACGCGAACAATTTCCTGACGAATCTCGTGCCATGACAAAAGATTAAAAGAAAAGAAAAAAAAGACACGGCTTCCATTTCGGTCCTCTTCAATCGTAAGTGATGTGCCTGCAAGTCCGTGTGCATATCCCGCACGATGGGATGCGCCGACAGTCCTGTGCCCAAGCCAGGCCAATCGGCGTATCATATCAAGCAGCCACGCACCTAACCGAGGCGTCGGACTCCGCCCGCTCTACGATTCGACAGATGTGGCGTCCGTCGAGCCCTATGCGGTCACTTTTGCTGGATTCTTGCCGGCCACGGCGGGTTTCTGTCGGCGAAAGGCTGGTTCTGTGCCTGCCAAGAACGCGAATATGTTTTGTCGCGCCTGGGGACCCCAAGAAATACACGCCCGAGACTTGGATGAACCGTCGGCCCACGTGACGAACGACTTATGTCACCGACAGGCTGGATGTATTTTGCAAGGAACGCGCCAGCTGAAGAAGAAAATAATTATCCCGGCTGCCAATTTTAAACGGGTCTGAACCATCAGAGATATGCGGGATACGCAACAAGTATGGAGGGGGGGTTGGACAGCATGAAGAAAAGAACCGCCCGTAAACGATCGGCTTGTTTCTTCACGCTGTTCGTAGGCGCCGGCTTGCGGGCATCTGCAAAGGCTCTCATTGGAATCTTCCTCGTAGGGCTTCTTTTCTTCAATGCCAACTTGCCAGGGATGTGTGCATGCATGGAGGAAATGAGGTAAGTTGTCGGGTAAGGGACAAGTTGGTGTTGCCTGTTGTCGGGTAGGAGGCCTGTTCTTTAAAAGTTGAATGGTGGTCCCAGCGTCTGCATCTGGCCTCCCCGAATAGCCAATCAGAGAGTTCCTTTCAACCTCTTGTCAAGGGTTTGGAGAGATTGACGCCAAGGGCTGCGAAAGAGGAGCCTTGAAGCTTGTCCTGGGTTCGATCTCTCTGCATGGTCCCCGTCTTCATAGGATGGCCGCTGAACAACATTTGATTTGGAAGGGGGAGATCGACGTCACGAAAGTAATGGTGCTTTGAATGGAGCCTCAACTTTCGGCGTTGGCTGCTCGGCTGCCAAAGCCCTGGGACAGAGGCACTGGTGGGCTCAGCTTTCTGTGTCTCCTTTAGCTGCCCCCAGTGCCTTGTGACCGCGTGAGTAAATGCCACAAGAGACAACGACAGCCACGAGTCTCGGGGTAGCAACGAGCGCGCTTTTCTGATCCTTACTGGCACCCCGGCAAGCTAAAGACGTCCCAAATAGGTTGTTTATTGATCCTTGGCAGCTGCCCTCGAGGAAGTATCTCCAAAGCGGCAACCGGCATTTTTATTTAGGACAGGACAGTGGACGGTGGGCGTCGGAAAGAACTAACTACCTAATCCGTGTCGCTGGCTCATTTGAATAAAGTTGATTTAATCAAGAACCGTTGATCCAAGCCCCCGGCCTGACCATCCTGTTGTCCACCAGTCAAGGCCGGCCGCTAGTTATCTCGGCGTCAAGCAACGGGGGTTGGCTAGAGTACTAATACTAACCAACCACTCTTGACGAGACTGCCTCTGGATCGCATCCCAGCAGACCCTCATCATGCCCTGTGCATCCCGTCCCACAGCCAAGGCACCGGTTCTTGACGTGCCGTGTCCACCGCATCTCCAGCCCGTCTGCGCCAGGCACGTCGAGAAGCACGAAACGCCGTGTTCCCCAGCGTGGGACGGGAGTTGTCGTTGCAGTGACCTGGGGCTTGGGCGTCTCTCCGCTCTTCATCTGCTTCGTCCAAAAATG
>Ga0247774_1001080_pt1 | contig 13785 bp, 8 predicted proteins | sample UWRJL001104B6_FD_179933 | JGI IMG/M metagenome (GOLD analysis project Ga0247774, IMG submission 179933) | Plant litter microbial communities from Arlington Agricultural Research Station in Wisconsin, United States - UWRJ-L001-104B-6 | ecosystem: Environmental > Terrestrial > Plant litter >... | reverse complement strand
AAGTAAAGCAAGGCATGGAACAGGGGACTGCGGTATGTAAGGCTTGGTGGCGAAGACACCGTGCGGGGCAGGATGATGATCACGTCAAGGACGCTGCGGGTCTCCAAGCAGACGTTATCGCGCTGCTCAAGGCAGATATTTCCGCCAGCGTTGCAAGACTCAAGGCGAACAGGGCTGCTCGGCGAGGCCCAGGGATAAGTGGAGGTGATGTAGAGGGTGGAAGTGAGGCGGGAGACGGAACTTCAGGTACCGGCGAAAAGGATGTTAGTAAGATATTGGAACGTATTGCTGATGTTTTCGATGATATTTCTTCACTTTTGCGGTCTCGTAGCGATAGCTCAGGCGGGAATGGCCCAATCTGATGGAAAGTCTACTGGGGTACTCTACGGCAGAGAACGAGATCATATCCAAATCTAAGACTAGACCCAGCCTGCGACTACCACTTTCCTAGTTTGAGCATAGTACATACGCTTTCCAAACCGGAACATCAACTTTATTATATTCAGTTCGGAGAGTCATCCTCAACAGAAGGCAAATTCAAGTTTGTTAAGTTTTCCGGACTGAATCCCAATCCAGAGATATCGACTCAAGTCAGAGATATCGACTCAAGCCAAATCTGAGCTGAAATTTGCCGGTCACTATAGCAGACGACGAAGCAAAACTTACACGCTTCTTCTATTAGTTGTATCACAGACCTAGAATATCGCAGACTTTGTTGCAATAGTCGTCGTAAATATTCCGTGAGTACCGCGTTGGCAGCATCGCTGTGGACAAGACCTCGCATCCTAAGGCTTCGGAAGGCTCGGACAAAGCCCGCTTCTGGACTGCCAACATCCCCGTCAGCGCCATGGCCGCGAGCGGAACAACGCCTGCCTGTTCGAGGCCAGGTTTCGTGAGGAGCGGTAGTACTACTCAAGGGTGCCGAAGTGATCATGCATGTGCGCTACACATCCAAGGACGGAGGCGCCAAGCTTGCGCACATCGCCTCCGGTGCCATCGCCGATTTTGTCCGCGATGCCGAGAGCCATAGCTAGGACCAGGGCATCTCGCCATGTTCGAAAATCTGCAGCGCGTTCGCAGCCTAGTGGGCGCGCGGTGCCGCTCTGGCACCAGGCACCGCGGATCCGTCGAGGAAGACCATCATGAATAACCTGGTGGATCGGCTGCCGGCGTATACCAAGCGGCGTGAGGCCAGTAAGATTCTGTGCACCGGTATTTTCTGATGCTGTCGCTTAGCAAGAACTGGGTGGCGCAGGCAACTCTGCGGGCAGCGGACGGCACGAACCCGGCGTTCACGCATAGTGACTCCCTCGGCGAGACGGCCGTCTGGAAGGCCCCGGACCGACACCCATCGCCAACTAGAGGCTTCAGCTAACGGATCCGGGAATGGAACCCTGGAAAAGGGCTACGTGACTATGCGCCATAAGTTGAGGGAAATTCTTCGCTAGAGGGAGTACTTAAATTCCCCCCAAGAATTGGCAACGGCTGTCATCCATAGCGTTTCTAATTGGATGTCTAGGTCTGCACTGCAGCTGCTTGTGTCCGTCTGCCTACGAGGTCGCGACCACTGCCCAGGCAGCTTCCATCTTTCGTCCATTTACCCCGCAACACATTCCTAGGAGGTTGGCTATTAGGTGAGATAGCGCTAATAACATATATTGCCCTTAATCTACGGAGTCGAACTAACAGCATTCGCCAACTCCTTCAGCTCAAATACCGCCATCTCCCTGAAAGCAACCTGTAATTTGGTCTGAAGCGTGTCGTCGTTCACTACGCCAAAATTCCCAGTTAAACACCTCACAACCACGTCTCGATATCGTTCCCCGCAGCGATGCGCGAGCCTGCGATTAGCTTGCTTCAACACAGCTTCTGTGACCAGCTGGATGTCAGTATCGGGGTGCCGTGCAACAATTCTTGCAAAGTTGTTGCCACCCAACGTAGGGGCTTGTTCCCAGAGTCCGATTTCGAGTAGCACGACGCCTAGAGCTGGAATCAAGGCTTAGCAGCAGGTACGGTTTTCAAGTGGAGATTTACTATAGGGGATACCTACCATAGATATCATGGGCCTTGTTGAATTCCTTCTTTGGGGTCCCCCACCGATCGGGATGACGGTATATATTGCAGATGATGTCATTGTCATATGGACCAGATGAAGTTTCCGGTTGCAGTCGTGATGCCTCGAACCCGCAAATGTATGGGTTATGAAGGCTAATCCTGTCAGATGGAGAGGTGCTGCTGCCTGGCGATTGAAAGTAGAGCACATTCGAGCTTCGGAAAGCTCGGTGTCTCCACCCAACTGAATGAAATAGGGACATGGACTGGCTCAATTGGTGGCCGAGGAGAAACCGGTCGCCCAAGGACGGCTTCCCGAATGAAACGGAGCTAATAATATCGAAAAGTGTCTGAGGCTGCGGGTCTACAGCTTCTGGAATCCGAGAAACAAGCTGAAAGTTGGGCTCAGCTGAGGTGCATTGCTTGTATCCCTCGCAGGGGAGGGCACGGAACTCAGCGTCCTTGTTCTGTTTCAGGAGAGCAGCTATCTGCTCGAAGCGTCTCTTGAGCGTATCCGGCAGGAACCCATCGTCGTCGGGGTCGTAGTGTAGCTCTTCCACCAAGACTGGGCTGTTCCCGAGGAGAGCGACGCTACGGGTATAATTGTCGAATCGTGCCATTCTACGGAGAGGATCCGGAAGTTCTAGGCGGTCGAACACGGCATCTGAGAGTAGGAGCTTTCGCGCTCCTGCAGAGAGTGAAAGTCCCACTTTTTGGCAATCGGGGTCGTCCTCGAGAGACTTGACATTGACGTACTTGTCGAAAAAGGAGAGAGGCCACCAACAATCTTCAACAGTTTCGCGCATTCTCCGCAGCCACTCGTCGTATTCGACCAGCAGGTGTTCCACCCGAGTTTTAGTCCTCATAGCCCACCAGATATTCCTCTTGGAAAACAACGTTGACTTTGGCGTCACTTCATCCGGAACCCAGCCGTCCTCTCGGAAAAGCAGTTCCATTTCCTCCTGATTTAAGATGGCCGCTGAAGCGAGCGTATTATTGTTGGAGAAGTCCAAGTACTTCTGGGAGCCAGAGCCGGTGCGCCGAGATTCGATCAGATAATACTTGTAGAGAAGCACGGGCAGCTCGCGCAACATAGCAAAAATCGTCTGCTGGCTCGGCGAGGGCAGGTCGTCGAAGAGCCTTCCGCGGACAAAGGGAAATTTTTCGTCGAGAAACAGAACATTCTGGAGGGATGCGTAACGATGACAGTTCTGATCGAATCTTTTCCTGATTTTTTCCCAGTCGCGATCCGAATCGCGCGCGTCGTCAATAAACTGGATCCAAAGGCGCAGTAATTTAGACGCCACTGGCACAAGGGGAATGGCAGCCAGTGCCAAGCCAACGGCGCTGAGTGTTGCCTCAATACTCATAGCTAACCTTATTGGAACACAAGATCCGCTACGTCGATTGGGTGTTCTATGGCTTTAGTGCTCGGCTGTCGGGAGGCGGGTGCTAGAGGATAACATTTCAAGATGGATAATAGGGCATCATGGATCGAAGGCAAGGCTCTGAGACGATTATACATGACTATTAGCTAATCAGGATGGGAGCCAAACGTCGTTTGACAGGTGGGCCTGAAGATGCCGCGGTCGGTCATTGGCAGGGATAAAAATGCAGGTGGCAATGCAGTGCTGCCATCCACACGCGGATGCGCGAATTACTCATCAGTATCGGGCTTTTCTCATCAAGCCTCAGCAGAGGGCTAATGGGAAAGCCCCCATTCTCCCAAAAATCAAGATTCAAAGGCGGAAAATGGCATCGTCCCCTGAAAGTGGCACCTCATTTCTGGGCTCGGCAACCTCCAAACAAACCATCCTTTCCGGAGTGTCTCAGCACCACCAAAGCCATGAAATACCGCAAAGCAGTTCTCGGGAGCGGGACCAAGAAGCAGAGCCTTCCCAGGTCGAAGCCTCACTCGAAGAGGTTCGAGAGAAGGCCGTTGCAATTGCTCTCGCCGACTTCCTAATGACGGCTGCGGAGCATTGTCTGACCCCTTTCCATATTTCCACTCTTGTGAGCCGCACGTCAATTTTCAATCTGGGGCGGGGTCTCGATTGGATTGTTGACATTTGCAACACCACGTCTGGCGAGGCAGTTGCCGTCAAGCACAGCAGGGTCGAACGCGTTGGCGTGTCCTCATCTGTGCCGGCCGCGTCTTTGTCAATCAGAAAGGCTCGGAAGGAGCTGCTCATTGCCCTCCATCCACCCCTCAAAGCTCATCAGAATATTGTCGACATTTTAGGCTATGGTTGGGAGTGCAGCACTGAGGGCACATCAATTCCGTGCCTCGTAGTCGAGTACGCCACGCAAGGAACGCTGAGGCAATACCTCCAAACCAACATTGAGTCTATCTCGGACGCTGCAAGACTTGGACTTTGCACAGGGGCGGTCAGAGGCCTTGATGCCATCCACGAATGTGGTATTATCCATGGGGATATGAAGATGGAGAATGTCCTAGTTGTTTCCAGCCTTCAGGGAGCTACGGCGAAGCTTGCAGATTTCGGCCTTTCTATCATCCCAACGCCCGGTCAAACAATGGGAACATATTGGGGCACGGAGGGCTATCTTGCCCCCGAAATAGCCGAGAATAGAGATACTCAGTCTGGGTTTGTTAGTGAGCTATCCGACCTCAAACGATGCGACATTTTTGCGACTGGTCTGCTTCTGTTCGAGGCTCTTATGGATGGGGCATTTATCCGAGATATATGGAGCAAGCCAGCACATGACGTTTGCAAGAGACATGCAATATTTGATGTCAGCCCAGGTTCTCAGAATACTCTACACAGGTGGCGAGCCGCGAACTCAACAAGCTTTGGCTCCCTGGAGAGAGCTATTGAGTCTTCCCTGAAGTATGACACAAAAACAAGAGGTAGCTGCGCTGAGATCCTGGAATTACTCCAATCTTGGGTACCAACACCAGCCAGGTTGGTAATTGCGTTTCTTAAGAAGGTATATATCCGGTGGTTATTGCGGCTGACATTACCAGCCTGGAGCAGATTCCCTTACTCTCGCACCATGGAGAATCTGAAGTCGCCGTTATTGATCTTTCAGACGATCCAACAGTAAGAGTCCTCGGTCTGACAGTCGCATGAGCTGGAAATAGGGAGGTGCTTGTGTAGAGTTGGTACTGACAGGATTGAATGAAGTTTTTCTCGGTTCTCATTGCCCGTGGTGCGCAATCTTCCTCGTTGGCATCTCCTCCCTGGGACGTCCAAGCAGTTTTATCCCGCACATTCTCTCAACAAACCAAGTCTAGCGACTCTGCATTCTCCGCCAGCATGCACCTAACGCTAGCTGTGTGCCATTATGTCGGATTTGGTGTCGAAAGAAATCCTGACCAGGTGAAGATGCACTTGGAATTGGCGGCTAGCAAGGGGTCGGCCAAGGCAAGGCTTGCCTACGCCCAGATTTGCCAAGCAATGTACACGAACTTCGGGATACCAGACCCTCTAGCGAACAAAAATGCCGGACGCAGCGAAGAAAGCGACGGCGCCGCATTTCCACCGCCATCGAAGGTTCCGTCAGAGGATGCGAGACTGCCACCATCAGGCGCTGCATTGTTGTTGGTTCCATTCCTCGGATTAGTTCATCCCGCCACGAAACTGCAAAACGCCGTTGCCACTGGCAATGAAAGGGAAGTCCGCCGCTTAATCGACGAAGGAGAATTTGATACCCTCGGCGAGTCCGGAACAACAGCACTCCACGTCGCATGTGCCACTAAGAATCTCGCCATGATGCGACTACTGGTTCATGATGCTATGAGTGACCCATCTGTTACAACGCCTTCTGGACATACACCCCTCCACTTCCTTGCGTTCCTGAAACCCAAAGACGTAGTGGAAGCAGCCGAACTTCTCACAAGTTCCAATAGCTCCAACGTAATTGATATCGATGCCTTCTCACCAACGGCATATCGTATTGCCGACGATTTTGGTACAGTCTATGGCACTCCGCTACACTGGGCAGTCTCTTGCAACAACCTAGAAGCCGTCAAGGTTTTAATCTCGTTGGGTGCGTCGGTGCACGCTACGAAGGGCAAGTTCTCGCCCATAGAGACTGCAGCCTCGATCTTTCTGTGGCCCATACTTGAGGTTCTGTTGAGTGCGCCACAAGCGAGTAGCTCGGTAGCGAAATCACGAGAACGAGGCTTCTTCTTCTTGGACGAGGCACATCCATTTCGGGTTATGGTGATACACGGAGCCGGCATACGAGAAGCGGTCCAGAACACGGTTGCATTACTGGAGAAGCATGACGACGTGAACGGGCTCAACAACCTGGAATGGTCGCCCTTGTACAAACTGGCGCTCTTCAACGTGAGTCCCATAAGCGAGATCGCTGTCGATTGTATTCTTCCGAAATCAAACCTTCAGCCTCATCTTTTTGACCATTCGTTGGTGATTGCGTCAATAATCGGGTGCAAGGGGTCGTCTGATGCATCCATGTCGCAAATCGCTCTCAAGCTCATAGACGCTGGGGCGTCGCTTCAGAAGTGTAGTTCTGCGGCTAGCAGCTGGCCCGGATGGAATGCCCTGCACTGGGCTGTCGGTAGCAACAACCTAGCAATAGCCGAGGCCATCATATCCCGCGCGCCAGCTTTGTTGAAGGTGCCAACGGAAAACACCGATGACGGGGAACTTCCCATACACATTGCATCCCAAGTTGACGGCGGCAGAAAAATGCTGCAACTTCTTCTCAGACACGGAGCTGATGTTGGAGCACGCACGACAAAACTTGGCTACACACCGCTTGGGACGTTCATTGGCTCGGCTTCCCGTGGGAAACCAGACTACGACGTTCTCAACCTCCTGCTAGACGAAACTCACTCAACTCCCTTATCTGCTCGAACCGGCCCGGACGAACGCCAGAATGCTCTCCATCTCGCGGCGGATAGATCAGGGCACTTACTCAAACTTGGTCTAAGCGGCACCGAAATGATCAGAGCGATTCTTCTGCATCCCACTTTTACTGATCACCCTGACATGATCAATAAAGCGGACGACAACGGTATGACGGCACTACATACTTCCGCCTTTTACTTTGACTATGCGGCTACGCGCTGCCTTATTGAGGCCGGAGCTGATCCAAATATGGCGACGCCCCGTGGGATGACGCCGTTGAGTTTCGCCATGGAGCTCAGCCGGCAGCGGAGTCCCGCTCAATCACCAAAGGCCCTCCAAGATCCCCTCAAGCATGCCTACAACACAGCCATCTACCTTGTCAAAAAGATGCGGGAAATTGGCAACGAAACGGCCAAGAGGATTGATAGGTTGCATGTGGCCGCGTACATCGGCTATTTTGAAGAAGTCAAAAGGCTCGTAGAGGTTGAGAATGTAGACAAGGAGGCCACACATGAGGGAGGCCAGACAGCTTTCTTTTTCTTAGCTATGAGCTTGGGACATGCGAGGCAGAGTGGCATTACATTGGATCCTGGCTTCATGCGCAATGCTGGACTCGTTCTGATGTATCTACACCCAAATAGGGGCGGCGGTGAGGATTTCAACTCGTAAGTAGCGACATGGGCAAGTTGGGTTCCACTACACTAGTTCCAACACCGAGTGGGAAATTCCTTCCCTTCACCAGTTCTGGGAAATTGCATACAGAAAGCCAGGTAGAAAGACTCGGGCACATGTCCAATATTCGAGTCGCGCCCGGCCTACGATTACCTGCCTGCTAGAATTGCACCCGGAACATTGCCGCTGGACTCTCAGGTGGAATGAATCGGGACCACGCAACCAACGAAGCTAACTGGTATGGCGATCGCATTGAGAACGACTCCCTTGGTGCTCTCGGAGAAATGGCAGAGATGAAGCAAGTTCAAGACTCTAGCTAAGCTCTCGCATGCATGTGATCACATGATATACATACTCTGCCTGGGTTCGTCTTGAGAAGGGTTAAGGTTGACTTGTCGGCATCGTCCGGCAGAGGCATGACTACGAGTACAGGAACGAATCCGGAACGTGTTATCTACTAATGCTATTTGAAGCTTGGTTTTCGATTTCCTTCCTTTGATTCTCCTTTTCTATATGGTCGTTAGCCTATAGTTTCCCAATGTCCTTTGAATACCTGAGTATAAACCGCCTATTATGGGCTTGAAACGCCAAAGATGACAATAAGATATTGATTCCATACAAGTAGCCAGAGAGTCAGGCTAGCTGTGAGTCTCTTGCTAAGTGAGTGGAAGTTTGCACTCTTCTGGAAAATATACTTTCTGCGTCTTTGAAGGCTGGCATCAATGTCACCGTCGTCATCCACTTAATCGCGAGGGTTGCCTTGGCCCTCGCCCAGTACAAAGACGCTCGATATTGACATTGGACTGCAAGAAAGGGAAGTTGATGGCCTAGGAAAGGCGTTCAAAAAGTATCCTTGGACCGTTGCACATCGCGCTGCACCCTAATGATTACATTCAGGATGCTTGCGCCATTTAGAAGGCGATGACCAGCCTGGCGAAGTCAGCTATTCTTTGGCGCAGCCGTCCCTTGGGTCCCCATTCCTGGAGATGCGAAACTGGGCGACCGTATTTCCTGGCTGTCTAACCGAAAAACCACAGGCCGTGAAGAACAAAAGGCGCCCAATAATACGCCTGCTTGAATTGCGCACCGAGTTCACCTTTTCGCATCTTCCCAATGGTTGACTGTAGGGCAAGCGCCAGGTTCAAGCCAAAAGCGGGGTCATCAGGCCCGCGACACCTTCCAGTCGGCTGCTGCTGCTTCTGCTCAAGCAAATGCTGGTTAAATGCTTGACTGAAAGTCCGGCCTGCCCGACTGTCAATGGGCCAAAGACAGCCGATAACCGACGTCGAACCCGCATACAGAAGCGCCTGGATAATGCCCAGCGGCTCATTCCCCGGCGCAACATCCTGGGTGCCGGAATCGCAGGCAATTATGGTCGAGTGGACTGCACCGGGTGGCATCTTGAGAGAGAAGATGTCGCGGACCGTGAGCTCGGATATACCGATAGTCGCACCGTCATCGTCCGCTCCAAGGAATTGAGGACTATTAGAGCCGCTCGCACAAAGATCAACGCCATCGCTCAAGACTAGAGATGAAGCGCAGATATCATCCTTGCCGTATCTGGCGTGTCCGTGATAGTGAAGCCACGAAGACTGAGAACACACGTCTCCAAATGTCTCCTTGGTCACGGAGGGTCCCACAACCACTTTGGCACCATCCCAGGAGTTGGCTAGATCTTCGACGTGGGTGAAAATGGCCTGACGCTCCGCCATCATGGTCGGGTCTTCGTACACGGCCATGAAGGCTCTCCCTTTAGCTACTGGTGCTTCTCGACATGCCCCTTCGGCCCAGCGCTGAACAGCGCTGCACAAGATGGCGGCGGTGGAAGCGTACACCACCATATTTCTCTCGACGAGCGGGGTTTTCTCGACCTCGAGCGCGTGTATTGGCACACGGTTCAGTGGACCGGTTGGGGACACCACCAGCATATCCCCTATGGATGTGTGTATAGCCAGCCCGTCAACCAGTCCTTGCATTCTTTGCAGGAGTCTGTTCCCTGTCTTTTTGCCGAGAGGCGGTACTGCACCCTCCGGAAAGGTGAATGCCAGGCTGATCCACTCTTCAATTTCCTTCACACTAAGGGAGAGAGGATGAACTGTAGTTTCCCCGTCCATGGTCCTGACTAGAAGACTAATCTCCGCTGGCAAAACGCCGTGGGCCCAACGCGTTGAATGAATCAGCCAGTCGACAAACTTGACCTTTTCAGGTGCAATCGCCGTCTGTGTGAGAGCCCGCCGTAGCTCCGGAAGGTCACTCTCAATCGTGAGCATTGCATCCCGGGCTCCTGCCACCTCAGCCAGAAGAGGGTGACCCGTCATGGCTTTGCGGACCTCAACGAGCCGCCGGGCAGTCAAAACCTGGTCGGTTCTTGGGTCCTGTTGCAGCTCAAGGAGATCATTTTCCACTCTGAGAAGCCGACAGGCATCCTCATCATCCCTCAATGCCTCTGTTACTCTATGAGGTATGGTCGCCTTGAATCCTAGAGAGTCTAGGAAAGCCCTCGCTTTCCCTTTCTGCAGCCACATCCAAGTAACTGCGTTGTCACCAAGGTGGGCAGCCAACGCGGTTCCCAAGCTGTACAGCTCCAGGTTCACTCGCCTAGAGACGAGATGTCGTTTGTTCATCAGCGAATCCAAGCCATGGATGGGCAAGACGCTCCGCCTCATTTCGTCACAGGATTTCTCTATGGGAACCAGCACCTCCCCGAGAAAATTGGCGACAATTGTTTGACGGGTTGCGTCGTCAGGAAGTGTGAGCATCAGCATATCCATGATCCTCCACATTTGAACTGCCGAGTACAGTGCCAAATCGACACTACCTACGATCTCTTGGTAAATCTTCAACGCTCGATCTGCCGCTTGAAGAGAGCTCTTCAACATGCCGAGGGTAGCGCTAAAGTCCTGCTGAGAACCGCCCTGATGTATATTCGTCATTGCCCGGAGGTAGCCCTGGATCGAGGCTGACAAGTATGCCTCAGCTCTGACAGCTGGCGGTGTTGTCCCCTGCAGAGCCGCTTGCACGTAATCCAAGGAAATGCTAAGGCTCTCTGAGTACTGGCCTCTTCGTTGAAATATCCTCATTTGCAGGCTCAGCAGCTCCTTTCGCTGGAGAAATGTCGCCGTGTCCGGGACGAGATGCCTGGCGCGATCGATCCATGGTTGTTCAGGTCCATCCCCGTTCTCAGCATAGAGTTCAACGATCAAGAGGCACTTCTGGAACTCTCCCTCTGCATATCCCTGTTGGCTGTCCTTGCCCACCCAATCCTTCAGTAGTTCCAGAGCGGCCATACGAACAGTTTTGGCATCTGCTGGATTTTTGGGCGCTATTTCGTGCGCCAATTGACTCCGGGTATGGGCAAGAAGGGTGGCTGCAGTCGACGCAGTGTCATACGACTTGTATATCTGCGCGATTTTCAACGCTTCCTCGGCCATTTCAACAGCCTTGTCGAGCCGGCCAAGGTTGATGTATGTAGTCGAAAGCATCGAAGCAAATCCACTCCTATATATAGGGCCAGTCTCGGCCGGGGGGCTCGAAAGGTAGGACTCTAGAGCGTGCAAGGCGAAGCCAAACTCGCGGCCCTTAAGCGTGGCGTGATTAATAGAATGTAGAATAGAAGCTTGCTTGAGCAGTTCGCCTCCAACTTCGTTGATCTTTTCATCTAGAATCGTGAGTGCACTGGCAACCTCGTCGGCGTAGACGTCAAGGGCAAGCTGAGGCGTAACGGCAAAAGCAAGTGTGCGGATGCCGTTCTGATAGTTTCCAACGGCAAAATACCGACGTGCGTGATCTACATGGAGGAGGAACTTTTCGCCTTGGCCAAGACTTCGATCGTGGTCTATTCTCATTAGCGAGACGTCTATGGATCCGTATCGGTGAGATAGGTCGCGAAAGAGGCCCTCTGCTGTGGTGAAAGTCTGGTTTGCCATAGAATGCACGGCAGGATCCTCAGACTTCAGCTGGAAGTTGCCTAAGTCGACCAACGTCATGGCCCTTTCCACAGAAAATTTGGAGTCTGCGATAAGCTTCAAGAAGCTTTCCAATTCTTGTCTGGCCTCGTCCGCATCCTCCAGTAGATGCACCTCCAAGTAGATCAAGCGACGGGCCTCGCGAAGACGACCATGGGCTTGCAGGTGCCGCCGCAAGGAGGCAACATGTTCGATGCACTGACGCTTAGTAGACTTTACGTCTAGCAAGCCCTGCTCTGCCGCGACGACGAGAATCTTCCAGTAATAAAAGTGGATAAGTACCTAGCGTCCTAAGGTGTGAGAATCGTTGGATCTACACGTCGTCGTGGGTTGAATTTCCAACTCACCCTTGCCTCACTCAATTCCAATTCCGATTCCTCCTTTATAAGGGTCGAATCGTCTGCACCTAAATTGATTCTGTGCAAGTCGCCAACCCTCTCGGCCGTTTCGAGCGCTGTGTTTAGCAAACAGTGGCGACTAATGCCAATAAAGGCCCTCAAAAGTTGAAGCGCCGCGTTATCTTCGGTCGACGTTGTTTCACAAAGGTCCCAGCTAGAAGCTTTTTCGGCAAGCCTGTAGTGACCCTGGACCAGGTAGAGCTCTGTTATGTCGACTATTATGGATTTGTCAGCCTGGAGTTCCGGTGTGAGGCCGCTGATGAAGGCCATGCCCTCATGAAATTGACCGCGAGCGGTGTATTGTCGAATATTTGCTTTGATCTTATCCATGTCGTAGAATTTGTCTAAAGACAAAGTTTGATCCATTGATGAAATAGGTTTCCGGTTTAAATTATGGAGTACAAATCGATTCCGATAATTGCGAGCGAGAAATATTATTCTCCTATGCCTTAGTGTTAGATGCAAAATGAGCTGGTGTGGTCTGCCCCACATGAAGGGAACGGCGAATTAACCGAGTGGGGCAATGGCGACCCTTTGTCACGAACCGTACAGATTGAGCTCCATACAAATTGGAGCGAAATCCCTCCATTGAGACTTGGATTAAAATGGAATGAACTATCGACCTTTTGGATCCTCCAACAGCTGCCTCTCGTAGAAGACCGTTTCCCTATTTACCCCATCCAACCTGTCAGTTCGGCGCAGTTCGCTTCTACCTCGTCCCTTGACACCGCAATGGTCTCCCCCAACGTCTCGCCACTGGCTTTCGAGTCGGATCTTGTTCTCGAAGATTTGGACCCGCTTCTCGGTATCCAGAACGAGGGACGAGTCAACCGTCCGCTCGTAACCCAAGACCACATCGGCAAGACAGGCTTCAGCGCCTACCTCAGCCTCGTGCAGTACGGCACCTACCGGCAATACCCTGCCTGCCTCCTCGCTCTCGACTTTTCGTTCCGATTCCCTAACAAGGGCGGGGCACGCTTCTCCTCGGCCGAGATCGAGCTCACGTTCGAGAAGGCACTGGACGCGGATCGGCCTTCGGTGCGGTCCAAGGACGCCTCGCTCGACCCTGTCGTCGCCAACTTTGCGCCCAAGACGCTGCTGGGCCAGATCCTGACGCGCGAGCATAAAACGACGCACGAGATTAAGATGCCCGTCGTGTTCGAGGCTCCTCTCGGTCCAAAGGTCGGGGTAACCACCACATTTGGCGGCGAGACGACGGTGACGGAGGAGGGGCGCTTAGAGGTGCATGGCAACCTTGCGCAGGACGATGATCATGATGAGGGGGCGAACTCTGTGACGTGGGACATGACAGAGAATCCGCTGAAGAAGGATGGGATTTTGCGCAGCTTTCGGGGCGTGGTCATTCTTAAAGTTCGGCAGCGGGAGGCGTTTTGGTTGCATGTATCGGTCAAGCCAGTTGTGAAATTCAGCCTCGACCCGAAACGGCTTTTTACCAAGAGAATGCGGCAGGAACGGGATGAACCCATCTTACTAGATGGCCAAACTCCTTACCATAGCTGCGGAGATGGGAAGAGCTTGAGGTTTGACGAATTTGACTCGAGCGAGTTCCCTTGGGAAGAGGTTTTGCATTTGCCACCCCGATTGGAAGCACACTCTAGCGAAAGTGACACTGCTTGAAATTGATGAGATCCTCGCGACGGACATTCCATTAGGAGATTGCACCTTCTCTTCAAGCTGGCTAGGGCTTCTTGGCGGGATCATACACCTCGCGAAACAGCCTCCTGCACGGCGGTTTCGCGTGTCATCGGGTGGTTATGCAGACGAAGATATAGTGTCCGTGTCTAGAATCTACCGTTCGTATGCCACTAGGATTCCGCACCGCTCAGTGACCATCAGATA
>Ga0247774_1001079_pt1 | contig 13788 bp, 10 predicted proteins | sample UWRJL001104B6_FD_179933 | JGI IMG/M metagenome (GOLD analysis project Ga0247774, IMG submission 179933) | Plant litter microbial communities from Arlington Agricultural Research Station in Wisconsin, United States - UWRJ-L001-104B-6 | ecosystem: Environmental > Terrestrial > Plant litter >... | reverse complement strand
GTATCGTGTAGCAAGACTGAATGCATGAAGTTGAGAAGAAGAAAGATAAATGATGAAGAGATTTCTGTTAAATTTTGGGTATCATGACAAGTTGCTCGAATCAGGCATATATTCTAGTTCCTCATGGGAAAGGGGAGCGGCAGCATGCCATTGGCCCTTAAACGGAATTGTCAACTCAATCGAATCGCAAACTAACGCAAATTAACAGAGAACGCGTACCATTTATTATGCCACTGCTGATACACTGCTGGGGGTTTCGACTCCATTCGAAGGGCCAAACTTCCAATCCGCGGCGCGGCGCCCTCATTGTTCTCCTCTAACCGACATCCATATCGATTTCGCTGCTGCCATCCTCGTCTCTATCTTATCGCCTAGGTGGTGGCTGGAAACCAGGGGCCGGAGGGCCTCCAGGGTTAAAGCCTGGAGGAGGGAAGGCCGGATTAGGCGGGAATCCGGCAGGAGGAAAGCCACCAGGGAAACCTGGAGGAGGACCTGGGTGGCGATTAGTTTGAGGGTGAGACGTGGACAGCCCATGGGTGAACATACCTCCGCGACCACCAGGGAAGCCGGGAGCAGGCGGGAAACCACCGGGGAATCCAGGGGGAGGCGCTGCACCACCAACTCCTGGAGCGGGACCCTACACCAAGGATGTTAGCGGATGAACGAAGCGGGGACCGCGTGGCAAGATGAACCTACAGCAAGAGATGGCGGCACGGGGGCAGCGCCGCGGCCAGCCGGCCGTGCAACACCGGAGCCAGCAGCAAGTGTGGTCCCGATGCCGCCAGTGGCGGGTTTTCCAAGCCGCGCGGTGGCGTCGGCGGGAGGAGGTGACTCGACCGAGAGGGATACAATTTGGGAGCCTCGCAGGATCGTCAAACCGAGGGTTCGCTTCGCTTCTTGCTCGACCGTCTGGCTGGAGCCGCTTGCGCCCAGCGCCCCGGATTTCTGCTGCTTTGATCGGATCCGTCGGAACTCTTCGGTATCGGCGAGCACCAGGTTCATGTGCTTGTCGAAAGCCAGCATCTGGCCAGTCATTTGCCGTCCATCATTGAGAGTGACGCGCATTCGCCAGTTGATCTGTCAACCAGAGTTAGCATTCGGTCCCCTTTGGCATGCCATCGTGTCGCGATTGTCGGGTGAACCTACGTAACCGGCCTCACAAACAGGTTAGCTCTCTCGTCCAGGCAGTTGCGGGCAAGGGCCGACTTACCATTTTGCCTTGCTTGTTCATGGATGCCATGATTGCTGGTTTCTGAGATGCAACTTTCGAAGCTTCTCAATTGTCCAAAAATTGGTGATTGTCTGTCCGGCAGCCTTGAAGGTCGTCTGGTCAGACAAGGAGGGTATGATTCTTCAGAGATTTTTATCGAGGCTGCTACACCAACTCAATAGAAGGCTGAAATTGATAGCACCAGAAGCGCTAAGCCGTTTCGGGCAAAGCCCGCTGCCAGCCAGATCTTCAGAGAAAATGGGCCTATATTCGGTTCTTACTCGGTTAATTCTGCGGAAACCCTACTGCGCGGCCCACAGTCCAACACCACACACTTTCTTCTAGCTGAAATTTTGGTGACAATCCGCAACTACTTTTTCGATCGCCGACCGACATTACCAAGACAATCTTCAAGTCTTTTTAAATCATTTAAATTAATCCGCAGATATGGCGTCGGAAAAGGCTCAGAACCCCATGCGGGAGCTCAAGATCCAGAAGCTCGTCCTCAACATCTCCGTCGGTGAATCTGGTGACAGACTGACCCGTGCCGCCAAGGTGTTGGAGCAGCTCTCTGGTCAGACTCCTGTCTACAGTAAGTGACGATCGGCCTTACATATGCTTTTCGACGCTTCTAACATTTCCTTCTCTAGGCAAGGCCAGATACACCGTTCGTACATTTGGTATCCGACGTAACGAAAAGATTGCCGTCCACGTTACCGTCCGCGGCCCCAAGGTACGCTCTCTCATGATGACGGAAGGTGCGACGAGATGATAGGAACTAACAAGCTTGAAACAGGCCGAAGAGATTCTCGAGCGCGGTCTCAAGGTCAAGGAATACGAACTGCGCAAGCGCAACTTCTCTGAGACTGGCAACTTCGGCTTCGGTATTAGCGAACACATCGATCTGGGCATCAAGTACGACCCGTCGATTGGTATTTATGGCATGGACTTCTACTGCTGTATGACCCGTCCTGGTGAGCGTGTCGCTCGGCGGCGGCGGATGAAGGGCCGCATTGGCGCCTCGCACCGCATCAACCGTGATGAGACCGTCAAGTGGTTCAAGCAACGTTTTGATGGTATCGTCCGGTAGATATACTGGACTACAAGGAAGTGATATCAGCGCTGCGGATCGGATACGTCATAGATCACGAGGGATGGTTCGCATTGGCACTTGCGGAGTTTTGGGGGCGATAAAAAGCCAGGGTCAGTACATTATTCTCAGCTCGACTTCAATACAGTCGATGCCACGGCCTGAGAGACCGACCGGCCTGTGCCGGCTTGTAATCAACATTGACTTGTGATGCTCTTATGTGACCAATTCTGTAATTTGTTGAATATAACTGAAGGGACATGCTGTCCAATGGTGCTGGCAAGCTTCTACCCCGGGTTGCTATGAAAAACCTAAGAATCTCCGAAGCTCCTCCTCACATAACCAACCATTGTACACCCAGGAGGGGGGACTTTGCAGGGCAATCGCAAGGAGGCACCCGTCGAGTATTTAATTTTGGATTTCAAAGGAGCGCATTTTTGTATATGAATAAAAATGGTCTCGATTCCAGCCCGAGTAATCCTCTCGTGAAACAAAATGCCAAATGTGGATGCCCAGCTCAATGCCCTTGGAAAATTGTTAACTAAGGCTCGAAGTGGAATTGGCTTCCTTACGTAATGGGCCAAAACAGCACACTAGGCTCTGATTGGTTCGCCCAGCCAGCTCCCGGCTCTGCCCGTCTCCCTCGTCTTCTCACGACTGTCCTGTTGCAAAAATTCCGCTTGTTGAACTCGTTCAAGGCAACGACAGCACTCACAATCTCCTCTCTTCCCAATTGCAAACCCTTTGCAATTGATTTCCCTTTTCACATCAGACCTTCCTCGATATCTTTACTATGTTCCGGACGGCCCTCCGCCAATCGGCCCGCGCCGCAAGCGTCCTGGGTGCCTCTGGTCGGGCTTCGGTCGTAAGTCTTCCTCCACACGCCCGAATCGATCCAATTCCATCCAAAAGCAGCCTCTATCGACCGGCCTCGGTCAATAAATTCCCTGCAAAGCATAATTGAGCTGCGGGAAGGCCTGTGGCGGATGCGGAGAATCATTTTCAAGCTCTTCTGCTTGTTGACCTGGGGTGTTTTTGAGGTGGCACTAACCATCTCGGGGCTTCGGCTAACTTTGTTTTTGCTGTTACAGGCACGAAATGCCGCACCAGCAGTCTTCAACGCTGCTTCGATACAAGCCCGAACCTACGTCGACGCAAAGGCATCGCCCACTGAGGTCTCCTCTATTCTCGAGCAAAGAATCCGTGGCGTCCAGGAAGAAGCGAATCTCGCCGAAACTGGTCGTGTTCTCTCCGTCGGGTATGTCGAAGAAGAAAAAAAATTGCCTGTAGTTGAAGTAGGAAAGAGGAGGCACCATAACCTTGGCATTTTCAAAAAGAAGTTGTTTCTGGAGCAGAAGAAAAGCTAATTGAAGCTTGAATAGTGATGGTATCGCTCGTGTCCACGGCATGGCCAATGTCCAGGCCGAGGAGCTGGTCGAGTAAGTATTCAGAGACGTTCGAGAATCTTGCTCCCTCATCTGACGTCTGACGTCTGGCAGGTTTGCTTCGGGTGTGAAGGGCATGTGCATGAACTTGGAAGCTGGCCAGGTCGGTGTTGTGCTTTTCGGTTCGGATCGATTGGTCAAGGAGGGCGAGACCGTTAAGCGTACTGGTGAAATCGTGAGTGTGCCCTGACGTTATGCCCTGCAGCAGGGGTCCTGAGCGAGGCGGCGGAACTAACAGGCCTAGGTGGATGTCCCCGTCGGTATCGAGATGCTGGGTCGTGTCGTCGACGCTCTGGGCAACCCCATCGACGGAAAGGGGCCCATCAAGACGAAGGAGAAGCGCCGTGCCCAGCTCAAGGCGCCCGGTATCCTTCCCCGACGATCGGTCAACCAGCCCGTCCAGACTGGTCTCAAATCTATCGACGCCATGGTTCCCATCGGACGTGGCCAGCGTGAGCTGATTATCGGTGATCGTCAGACCGGTAAGACTGCCGTCGCCCTCGACGCCATGCTTAACCAGAGGCGATGGAACGACGGCAACGACGAGACCAAGAAGCTGTACTGCATCTACGTTGCCGTTGGTCAGAAGCGATCCACGGTCGCCCAGCTCGTCAAGACACTCGAGGAGGCGGATGCCATGAAGTACTCCATTATCGTGGCCGCCACTGCTTCGGAAGCTGCTCCTCTGCAGTACATCGCCCCTTTCACAGGTGCCTCGATCGGCGAATGGTTCCGTGACAACGGCAAGCACTCGCTTGTCATTTACGACGATCTGTCGAAGCAGGCCGTGGCCTATCGTCAAATGTCTCTGCTTCTCCGCCGCCCCCCCGGTCGTGAGGCTTACCCCGGTGACGTCTTCTACCTTCACTCGCGTCTTCTGGAGCGAGCTGCCAAGATGAGCGACAAGCACGGTGGTGGTTCCATGACTGCGCTGCCCATCATCGAGACGCAGGGCGGTGACGTATCTGCCTACATCCCCACCAACGTCATTTCCATCACGGACGGCCAGATCTTCCTCGAGTCGGAACTGTTCTACAAGGGTGTCCGCCCCGCCATCAATGTCGGTCTGTCGGTCTCGCGTGTCGGTTCTGCTGCTCAGCTCAAGGCCATGAAGCAAGTCGCCGGTTCGCTCAAGCTCTTCTTGGCCCAGTATCGTGAAGTCGCCGCCTTCGCCCAGTTCGGTTCGGACCTGGATGCCTCCACCAAGCAGACGCTCAGCCGGGGTGAGCGCCTGACGGAGCTCCTGAAGCAGAAGCAGTACTCGCCCATGGCTGTCAACGAGATGGTTCCTCTCATCTATGCCGGCGTGAACGGTTACCTTGACCCCGTTCCCGTCAACAAGATCCTCCAGTGGGAGTCTGACTTCCTCGCCCACCTCAAGTCCAACGAGGCAGACCTTATCGCCACCATCGACAAGGAAGGAGTTCTCAGCAAGGAGACGGAGGGCAAGCTCAAGGATGCCGTCTCGTCATTCACCAAGAGCTTCCTGGGCTAAAAAGGATTGGGCTGGTATAGAGGGAACTTGGAAGCATGAGAGGGAGTGCTATTGTTTATACCGATGATAGTTGTGGTCGCTTCGATTTTCCATTTTAGAGCGAAGAGGGCTCGTGAGGAGCAAGGCCGGAATAGGGGACAAGGAGCGATCTTGGAGGGTTTCTCCTCTCTAGTCGGGCCATGTGTAAAATAGAGCTGAAACTCAATATAGCCCTCGATTCCTTTTGTCTTCTAACCGAATTTGGCTGTCACGTCCACATATCCTTAACTACAAGAACTTGAGTCACGATGTACTATGGTTCCCTCGACCGCTCGCACAACGCTGAGAAGCCCAAAGTGTTTAATGCTGTCGCAACCGGAAGAAATTCATCATGTAGGTCCGGCGTGCGTATGATTACGTTAGAATAATTAAACCACGGGCTTGGTCATATTTGCATGTGTTGATCATTTTTGGGGTGATTGCTGGCGTTGGATTACATCATGCTCGTGTCAGAGCTTCGCTAACTTCATCCGAGAACCGCAAACGCACATCCCACCCAGTTCGAGTCTTGGAGCGTCTGAACAATCAACGCAACAAGAAGAAATCACGCTGAGACAAGCCAAATAGAGCGAATCCAAAAGAAATCATCCGTCCGTCGCATCCTGACGCCTCAGTGACCTGAATTGGCTGATCATGCTGAACTACGTCGGAGGGCGATACGAGAATCTCCGTCACAGCTCTGAGCCTGGACAAGAAGCCGACGTATTTCGAACCGGAAGCTTATACGGAGAGCCAAAGCCTCTGGAGATGTCGTCCAATACAAGAGGGATACTACGAAAGGTCCAGCAGATGGTACCGCCCATGCTGGACTCGTTTCACAAAGGCACGTGAGATTCGCGTTTTGACATCTCGCTCCGCAGCGTGAGAGGTGAGAGCCCATATCTTGGGGCAACCGGGCTTACATTTAATTAGGTCAACTTGGCCGAATAGCCGTCATCGGTGGGAGTGAGGATTATACGGGCGCACCATACTTTTCGGCAATGGCCAGCGCAAGGCTCGGATGTGACATGGTAGGTCGTGTCCGTCCCTGGGTCTGTCCCAAGACGAGGCCCGAAAGCTAACGAGCTTGGATCAAAGTCCCACATCATTTGCACCCCTGCCGCGGCCGCCGTCATCAAAACATACTCCCCCAACCTCATGGTCCACCCCCTCATGCGACAGCAGCCTCCGTCGCACCAGGTGCAATCGGCCCTCACCTCGGCCGGCTCCAAGGATGCAGACATGGACCCAGACCACATCTCGTCGCCCATCATCGAGATGCTCGACCGAATCCATGTCCTCGTCGTCGGCCCGGGGCTCGGCCGCGATCCCCTCATGCAGGCAACCGTGGCGCGTGTGCTCCGCGCCGCCCGCGAGCGCCGCATGCCCGTCGTGCTAGACGCCGACGCCCTGCAGCTGGTGCAGCGCGACCCGGCGCTCGTGCGGGGCAACGAGATGGCGGTGCTCACGCCCAACGTGGTCGAGTTTGGGAGGCTTTGCGATGCGCTCGGGGTGACGACGGGGGAAGCCGCCGAGGGTGAGCCGGAAGGGGATGCGGAGAGAGCGCAGGTGGAGGCGCTGGCGAAGAAGCTCGAGGGGCCGACCATTGTGCAGAAGGGCATGAGGGATCTGGTTTCCGACGGGACCACCACGCTGGTGGTAGACCTAGAGGGGGGGAAGAAGCGGAGCGGCGGACAGGGGGATACGCTCACCGGATCGATTGCGACGTTTCTGGGGTGGCGAAAGGCGTATCTGGATGGACTGTGGGAGGAAGGTGGCGGCAGGTTGCCGGAAAAGGAGCTGGTCGGGCTGGCGGCGTTTGGAGGGAGCGCCGTCACGAAGGTGAGTGACACCGGGCCATGAACCGGTTTCACGGTCGTTCCGATGGAGCTCCGCAGCTAACTCGCCACAGGAATGCTCAAGGCTGGCATTTGCAAAGAAGGGTCGGAGCTTGCAGGCAAGCGACCTGACCGATGAGGTGCACACGGCCTTTATAAATCTGTTTGGGGATGTGGACAAGAATCCGTCGAACGCCAAGTTGAGACGCACCTAGTCCTTCTTCTCAATCTAAAAACTGTGTATATCGGCTCGAATATCATGACCTGTACCCGGTTCAATTCGGAGGATTGATTTGATGCTTTCAAACCTCTGACCTTCTTGTTATGGGGCCCCCGCCTCGGGACTTGGCTGCAAATGGAGAGCCATCGCGGGGCTGCTCCGGATGGTTTGAGGTGAACGTGATGGCTCCTTTCTACGATGTTGGAACCGGCTACCCATACATCGATTCATATGATTGGTTTGATAGTAGTATCTTCAGCCTTCTCTAATACATTATACTAGCCAAAGAGCTTTAGGGTATACTATTACCTTGCATCATGGGTCCGCTAGCGAGGCTGTAGGTCCTGGTGTAGGTCCCTAATAAGAACGCAAGTTTTCAAGGCGCCGTGGGGGCCGGGAGGCTGCGGTTCAAAAATTCAAGGTCATTAAAATACGGTAGAGTTATCGATTGCGTTGGTTCGGCCGAAGCTGCACCGAGAGAGATCCTCACCGAGAGTGAGCTTGTCGGCTGCAAAAGAAAGATGTCTTATCCGTGTCTACAAAGATAATTTTATGCTACTAGTAGCTTTGGGTACTGATCTAGCTTAATCCCGTGTCCGAGATTTTCCTTCCACTCGTGCTTTACACTTTGAAGGGTTTATCAAGCTTGGGAGTCAGTCCCTATCTTCCATGATGCGTCCCCCCCCGATGCCGGCAAGCTACCCCTTAGTCCATGACGGAACTTTCATAAGCAAGGCCTCATTCGCGACCTCTCGTTTGGCAAGTAACGACACAAGCTAAGTAAGGCCCCACCATCAACACAATGCAGTAGTACACCGGCGCGAGGGGTGAATAACTAACGTCGTGGTACTTGATGTTGATAGAGATAGACACGAGATACGGTGTCAACAGCAATGTCGCGAAGTTAGTCATTTACCCCTGGAACCGCAGCATCAGCCTCACAGCCCGCAAGCCAGTGAGATGAGGCCATCGAATCCCCACACAACGAAAGGATGTTAGTCGGCGCCATCTCAAGCCTCCACTTCCACCAATGCAAGTGATGGAGAGAGCAGCGGTCGCTGCCAGATGGCGCGATATGCACGCCATCGAGCGCAAAAACGTGAAGAAATATTACTGGAATTTCCCTAAATGACCCCCCACCTCAATTGGGACAGGTCGAACTGTGCTACAAGTTTCCTAAGAAGGGCACGAATCCTAGAGGCGGTGGGAGGAGGAAGAATAAAAAGCAATCATATCCTCATGAAGGGGCATCCGCCGCGATCGCGGAACGCGCTGGTTCGAAGTATTTCACACGGCTGAGAATTTATGTGTGGCTTACTTTGCTAATCCAAAACATATCTTGGTTTTCTACACTACTCCCATTTGCTGCATGTCGCGTACATATTATGTTGAAGAGGTTATTGCGAGAAGCCATAGGCAAGGAGAAAACCAGTGCAAAATAGCGAATATATTGCTTACCGTCTTGAACGAACCAGCGGAGCAACGAATGTCACCATTGACAAATGGGGAAGGAATCTTCCGTCACGGCGTCAACACTCTAATGAGATCTCGCCTTGACGCAATTGGACGCTCCTGTGATGCAATAAATTTTTTTTTAAAAAACCTGGGACGGGAAGCAGAGAAGAAATCGGACGTTTTAGGCCACTTGAACTTCGAAGTTCGCAATCACCACCATTCTTCCTTCTGCCTAACTAGGAGAATAGTGATGAAGCTGCTGATGGCGCTACTGGTGGTAGTCAAAACGAAACGAAAGGAGCGGCCTATTACATACAAGGGCCTCTGGCGCTTCTGGAGCGATGACTTCATCGCGAAGTTAACCTAACGAGGACATCACGGCGGTTGGACTTAACCTCTGTGGGCTTCTGTTAGCTCTCGCGTAACTGGCCTTTGGGTTAGTTGACATCGTGTTGGAATCTTCAATCCATGCCGAGGATATTCGTATTTGCCAAACATGAGATGACGGCTAAGGAGATGTTTGTCTTTGATGGATTCCATGTGAACTGATCATTGGACCATGAGCATAGCCCCCCACACTCTTCGGAACCCAGCTGCCGCGGCCGTGTTCTCGGACGTGAAAAATGATGAAGTTCCCGGCAAACTCGTCCGTGCCAAAAATCGAAAGCCGGGAGGAGCACTAACCCGCTTGCAAAAGCAAGAGCGGAATGGAGACATCCGTGCGGACCTGAGTCCGACGACTCTCACCAAACTTTCCTGAACTGCTCGTAGCACCGTCTCCCCTCACGCAGCCTCAAGCACGACTCAGACTTCCGCGTCAGCCTGCGATGTGCTGCAGCCCATCGCTAGAGCATTGGGGCGAATGTGGGAAGGAACGGAACGCAAGTCTCAGACTCTGAGTGCTAAAGTCCGCTAGTGGACGTGGATTGGCTCGCCCGGTGCCGCTAGGAACGCGAAACGCAGCCACTTTTGTATTCCGTTAAGTGTCAAAGATGCGCCGCTTGCAGCTTGGCAGTTGATGGAGCCGAAGCTGCCAGACAAATTGCCGAAGAAGGGCAGGCCTGCATTCGGTGGGGGACAGTGACTCGGCCGGCATCGCCTGGCGAGTGATTGTGATGGTTAACTTGACCCCCTGGGACCTGGGACGAGAGCCAGAACATATGGACATCCAAATCGCGCAAGGCAGAGCCACGATCTAGGTGCGTCGGGACGGAGTCCAGCCTTCCCGGTCGCGTTCCTCTTGCTAAGAGTGGCCTAATGGTGAGCAACGCGGATAACGAAATCGACAACACTCGGGTCATGGCATTCGAGACCCTTTGTTTCCGAGATACCCCGATCCCGACAAGAACTGGAAACCGCTCTTTGGACTGGAGAAGTTGAAAAGCAAGCGGGATAGAAACAACCCAATACTTCGGGTTGGGAGAGTGACGGAACAGCTTTGCCGTCCGTCCACGTGAGTCCCATCACCTCGCACCAAGAATGGCTGTTTAAAGCGACGTTTTGCGGGGGAATTTCTGTCACAAAGTTGGCCTGGCTAGATTTGATACCTTTTCAAGCTGCGCGATCAGTATAGGGGCAAAGGTAGAGCAGCATTCGCTAACACCTGCCCTTGACTTGCGGACAAGCCCGAGAAAAGTATTCACACCCTGAACGGTACATGAGCAGCCAGGTCTTTCTAAATAGCACCATAAACTCGTTGCAAAGGCTGCCTCGCATCCCGTCTATTTGTTGGTTCTTTGAGATTATAGGGTTATTGGCAGTCGTGATGCCAGGCGGCTGGAGTCGCGAGAGCGTACACGCCTTGGGCCTAGCTGGATCCTCGCCTCTGCTGGACAAGACGCCATAGAATGACGGCAAGTATCTCCAACGGAATTCTCTCGACGACAGCCGATAACTCTTCCGACACCAAGCAGGTCCTCTTGAGAACTGCTGTGCACCGTAAGACAGTGTTTCGGCTGTCGAATGCTGTGCCAGGGCGACGGCCGCACGAAGTTGAAGGGCCAACAACGGTGTCGAGATTGACCAAGAGGCTCACCGACAATCACGCCGCTTCAAAGAGAACACGCCTGCCAATCTTTTAATATAATTGGACTTTGCGCCTGGGTCCTCAGCGGACACGTAGCGCTGGAAGCGAGGCTCGATCTACTAAAAAGTAGAGTGCTGAGCAATTAATAGAAGATCCTAAACTTCCAATGGGCGGATCCACTGGACTGGCCCTGCATCGAGGCCGGGACGTCATGCTCCTGCTGCTGTACGCCGGTTGCCTCGATTCAATCATTCCAAAAGCAGCGGTGCAGACAGTAGGGGTATAGCTAACGTGGAATCGAGGTGTTTGTTTCGTCAGTTGGCCTAACTCCAAGGGTACTAACTAGCTTGGCCTAGAGAGCGGTAATAAAGAAGCGGTCAAATGTAGATGTGGCAAACGTCTGGCGAAAGCGATATCGCCAAGGGAGCTGATGCGTGTCTTGGTCCCTGGAATTGAGGATAGACAAAGAAAGGACTAAAAGATATCAAGAAGGCGCAATCGTGAACCTCGAATTAACTCGCGCTGGGAACCATCAATTTTCTGGCGAGCTGTCCAAGGCTGCAAGAAGAGATCAGAAGGTATTATGACTTCCTTCATGGATATTTTCCTAACTAGAGAGAACCTTCTGTTGGGCCGATATGACTCAAGATCCATTCGATGTTGCCGCAACTTCCACTGAAGTGTCTCTTCGAGCCGTTCTCTCTACAGGAATGGGGCGAGACCTGGCAAATCACGGATGGTCGGATACGCTGGTAGACGCACTGCTTGATCACTGGGTCAACATCACTCGATTAACTGATGGCAACCTTAGCAGGATGCAGCGGAGCAATGTGTGGAGCGCGTGCGCTATCAGGGAAATTTTAGAAACCTGAAAACGACAAACTGACTCGTGAGGTGGAGAAATTATCGCCGAAAAGAGTGCAACTAACATACCCCAGAATACTAAAAACATAGCGCAGCGGGGATGCGCCTTGCTTTTTATGGTGGACACCCACATTACGCAAAATGGCTATCTGCAGGCAACCTTGACGCCATCCACTTGGCGAGCCCGCAATTGGTGAAGAGGGGCCGCAATGCTGGATGGCATCGGTAGCACTGCTTCAGATCTGACGAGATATTTCTTGATCAGATTCGATTGACATCTTGGGATGAGATCTTGTTGGTGGTGTGTGGGTGCGATCCCATGACGTGGTATCTTGGGCTTTGTTTGGAATGCCCATGCCATGCCCACTGGATACTCTTGGGAAGCAGCGAAGCAGCGAGGCATGGACTTCGAGCGAAAATGACAGGTCACTAACAATTGACAACATGCTGCAGTTTGGTCAGACATGCCTTAAGGCATAGGGAAGGGAAACATGTTCCGAGAAAGAAACAAAGAGAATCTATCCGATCGAGAAGGGAAAATTCAAATCAATTCCCTCGACGCTTTGTCGATATTCGTTTTTCGCCCTCTTCAACGTTGGAGAGGAGTGCCAAAAGGAGCGCATTGATGAGGGGTCTCGTCAGTTGTGACTTTGACCACCTTCGAATTTCAACCTCGCTACAACATGGAATCGCATACGCAAAAACGGTCTTGCTAAACTGCTATTGTAGTCCTGTTCTTAGGAGTCTGTTCGTTTCATGCTTTTCTTCATGCTGACTCTCTGCCCGCAAACATCGTTGAAGGATACGCGGTCTTCGTTCTGCTTTTTTCATTGCCTTTGGCTGAACAAAGCGGTCTCGCCCAACTGTCCGTTCGCTCCAGTGGGGGGCACTCTAGTGGAGTGCAAACTGACAGCTGAACAGGTTAGCGTCCCCACTAACATGGCATTCGTGGGGGAGGAGGGAGAAGTTCTGTCATCTATCGCCGAACTGATGTCTGCTACTACCAGAAGGTCCGTTAGCCCCTGGTGGCGGGAGCTCGTGCGCTCCGAGGGCGGTTCCACCAGAATCCATAGTGCTTCAAGATGGCCCGATATAAGAGGTCAAACGCACATGACTTGTCGAGAAATTTGAGCGCCATGCGAAAACAGTTTTTGTTTGGTGGCTCCGAAACTATCGGAACATTCGTTGGACGATTGGCTAACCGCCATCACCTATGGCTCAGACATGGTTGAGGCTCAGCAATGACACCGAGCTGTGGCGAGATTGCCTTCCTCTACCCACGGGTTGCAGGTGGTAGAGGTGTAACGCTGTGACGGAATCGTTTTTCGTTAGGAAGAACAATCTGTGATGAAAATTTTTTTTTTTCCATTTGCGTAGTAATAGAAATTCCTTGGTACGAAATTGTCGGAATTACGAAATCGGCGTGTCAGATCGGTGGCTTAGCTACTTCCGAACCGTTGTTACGCGAGTAGGTGGAACTTCAGATGGACGGCATCCTGAGCCGCAGCTTTGAAATCTATCAGACGAGAATCGGAAGAGAACCAAAGATAATTCTACCTTCACTTGGCCATTTCCCCTTCATTTTGGTCCCGAATTTCTCTCTCCTGTCTCACAAGCAGATCGTGAACAGGTTGTGTTTTACGATCTCCCGAGCATATAAAATGATCGCCTAGAATGGGAAATCAAATTGGCTCATAACCAGGAACAAACACTTGATTTACGTGAGAAGCGAGGGACATGTCAATTTTGTGCACGCGTAGTGTTGGTTCCGTTGCATTGAAGAAACCTCTCCGATCCCTACCATATTTTATGACGAAGAAGCCCAGAAATTAGGGTTATATTCATAAATACCAGTAGTCTCTGACTTTAATATTTGGTACCTACCGATTTGAGATGGAGAGCAGTTTCTTGGTGGTCCCTTTCGTTCAGGATGTAGTAGTCTTCATGATGTGGCAGCTGAAGACGCACACATCTAAGACAACTGCACTCGAACCTAAATGCATACCAAGAACAAGAAACCCCCCATTCGATGCATTTCATGCGTGAAGGTTTCCATGTCTATAGCAGAATATTGAAGCAACTAGAACCCTACATACGACGATCAAATACACCCTTTGAGGCGATGAC
>Ga0247774_1001078_pt1 | contig 13789 bp, 9 predicted proteins | sample UWRJL001104B6_FD_179933 | JGI IMG/M metagenome (GOLD analysis project Ga0247774, IMG submission 179933) | Plant litter microbial communities from Arlington Agricultural Research Station in Wisconsin, United States - UWRJ-L001-104B-6 | ecosystem: Environmental > Terrestrial > Plant litter >... | reverse complement strand
GGAGATGGGTTGGTTCGGCGACGAGATACTCGCATGCCGCTGGAAGCTGCAGCCGGCCAGGCTGGAAGCCGCCTCGTTAGAGCGGATTGGCACTAATCCGGCTGTTGGGCTACCGGGACGCATATGCGGCGGATCATATTGCAGCTTACCGGGGAACCAGAATCCCATCCCAAATAGAGGCTTTTTCATAATAAGACACAACATTACCTACGGTTTTACTAAATAAGACGGGCCTTGTCAGACCTATACAACGATATCCTATTAGTATATAGGGTGCAACGCGTCTATCGACGAGGTATCCCAATATTGAAGATTGCGCGGCTATTTCTCTCGTCACTGGATAAGTACGGTCAATGAAGTAGACTTTACTCGGTCTGCCATCGGAGTTCCTTCACACCGAAGGAAAAGGAAGTTTGGTGTACTCATCCATGAAGACATACCAGCCGTGAGCAGTTAGCTGTGCCTGTGTACACGGCTGATCTTTCTCGCGAGCCTGAGCCGCCCACCTTCTGGTGATGCCTCAAACCCTTTCGCTATCGGGAACACCCTCGGGGTTGTCAAACCGGATGCTCTTAAACGAGATCGACTGGACTGTGATAGGCAAGATGTGGCAAAATCCTATGCACGGCGGAGTTTTTACCCTCAACAATCCTACAATTCCCACTTAGACCCTAGCCTTGAGGCGGCCGCAGCCTTCGCCCAATTTCGCTTGTGTTGCAATATTAACCAGCATGCCGGCGACCGGGACGGAACGGGTTGGAATGCGTGGCCAGGCAAATCAAATAGGGCGAGCTACCCAATCAGCCGGATTTGCTTCATGGGTTGGCTAGGCCCGCGTTCTCTTGCCGAGTTTATGAATATTGACCGGTCAATCGGTCGCCTGTTATTTGCCTGGATGATGCCTAGGATAGAGTAGCCATGGACCGTTGTATCAGAGTGGATTGGAGTCCGCAATGAGACGGCGAATACGAAATGGGACTTCACGCACTCTCGCGGAGACCAAGACACAGTGCAACCTATTTAGGAGTGAGGACGTACTAAGTATATTCACGAAAAAAAACAACTCGAATAAACTGAGAAACTCGCCGACAGACTCCCTAGGCAGATGCAGACCAAGAAAAAGTCGCGAAGCTGAACCCATAATACCACCATTACACTCCGCCCAAATCGACGCCGGCCCCGAACGACCTCGCCCCGGAACCCAGAACTCACCGGAAGCTGCAGTGGCGACTAGCCCGCGGACCAACGAAAAAATGCTGACGGGCCTCGCCGTTACCGTTAAGAGTACATGGGGAAAAGGCGTGAGATACAAATTGGATATGTGCTGATTGTTTTCCTGACCCGACTCCCATAAGCATTACGCATTGAAGCTATGACAAGGGCAAAGGAAAAAAAAAAGTAGCATACAGCCATGATTGCTAATAATTCAAGTCAAGTTGGCTATGCTCACATGCAAAGGAAAGGTTGAGTGGATAGGGACAGGTTCAGTTTGGAGAAACAGTGAGAGGGGCGGTGTGAAGCGCCTTAGAAATAGCTTCTCATGGCCTCTTGGTATCCCTGACCTCCCCTCAGGTCGCGGTCAAACTTGTTCTGGACATCGAGGACCTGGCGGATGTGGCTCATGCTCAGGGGCTTCTTCTGATTGACAGCCAGTGCCTGGGCAGTGCGCACCGTGTTCTTGATCTGGCGGCCGTTCAGCTCGTTCTTCGCCAGATCGGTAAAATCTTGCTCGGAGAAGGGCATGAGATCGATGTCTTCCAGAATGCGGACGCGCTCAATAAAAATCTTAAATATGGCCTTGCGAGCCTTGAAGTCGAGGTTGTCATATCGCAGGGCGATGTGGATTCGAGACTGGAACGCGTCGTCGAATGTCTAGTGGGGGCCAAGGTTAGCAAGCCAGTTACGTCCAACCATCCAGACAGGGCAGGCAGGCACGGCAGGCATGGCTACGTACCTCGACGCGATTGGTCGTCAGGAACAAGATTCCCTGGAAGTATTCAAGTTGTCGGAGGAAGATGCTGACAAGCGCGTTCCGGTGAATGTCGGCAATGTTGCGCTTCTCCAAGAACACGTCGGCCTCGTCCAAGAGGAGGATGGCTCCCCATGCATGGCAGATGTCCAGTATCTTCTGCAGCTCTTGCTCCAAGTACCTCGAATCCGTGCCCAGCTCGCCGGCCGAGGCCATATACAGCGGGCACTTGAGGAGCTCGCTAATGCCCTCCGCCGTCAAGGTCTTGCCGGTGCCGGGTGGGCCGTGAAGAACAGCTACATCGCGCAGGCGGTCAGCGAGCGAACAGTTGCACGCCATATCGGACAGTGCAAAATTAAGGGCCGCATACCAACGAGGCCTTTGCCTTTTCCTTGAATTACGTCGTCAATACTCTCAGCGGCGTGGTACTTGTGGGATTCGACGAGGGCCTATGCATGCACGTGTCAGTGGTCTGCCGCATCGGCTTGGGCGCCTATCGGGCATCATCCGCCCGTGCGACCCGCCGCGCAACCCAGGGGGTACCTGGATGACCCGGCGGACGCAAGGATGTGCCGTAAGCGGTGCACCAACCTTGACAATGTCCTTCGTCTTCGTCTCCAACACGAGCGAGTCGTACGCCTTCTCGTTCCACTGGATCTCCTTCACTCCGGAAACTGTGAATTCAAGCCACAGCTTCTCGTTGAAGCCGAACCCAAGAACAACGGGCGACGCAATGAGGTACTCTTCGTCAGAAAATTCGGGGATTTCCTTCTCCTCTCCTTCGGCTTGAGTCTCGGTTTCCTTGCTATCATTTTCCTTCCCTTTCTTCTCGTCCTCTTCGGCGGCTTCTCCCTTCTTCTTTTCGGGTATTTTGTCCAGTTTCTCGGCCTGCTCCTCGTCGAGCTCATCCTTGGAAACGCGAATGAGGTGCACGTCTCCTTTCTTGTCCTTGTACATCTTGGTGACGTACTTGACCTTCTTGGTCTCGAGAGCGACCGAGCCCCCGCCGTCGTCGCTGTCGGTCGCGCAGCCGTAGCACTCGGAATCGTCGTCTGAGTCGTCATAATCGGATAGGACATCGTGATCCTTGGGTCGAACGAGCGAGATGATGTAGTTTGGGTTGACGCGCCGGTGGATGGCTGGGTCTACCATGATACGGCCGTTGATGTTGATCTTGACCACTGCCTTCTTCTTTTTGTAGTACGCCATACCCTGGTGATTTTTATAGTGCACCCCGCTAAGGCGTACAAACTTCCTTCCTCGCTCGATAAGGTCCTCCCGAATCTTGGCTTCAGTTTTGTGGTAGTTGAGAGGGTAGCATCCCAGGCTCGTGATCTTGCGAGCGCCTTGGAAGTCGAGAATCTCCTCCGACATGGTGCCGTAGCCAAACTGCTTCCCATCATACTCAAAGTACTTGCCCTCAATCCAGTAGTAGTCGCCCTTCTGGAGGGTAAAGTGCTTTTCCGTCACTTCGACCTTGAAGACGCGAGGCTCGTCGTGAGAGCCGTACGTCGTGGTATATGCCAGGGTGTTTGGCTTCCAAAGAGCCCAGATGAGGTCAAAAGTGATGAGGCCGTTCTCGAGCATAGGATAGAGGCTTATTTCGGTTAGTACAGATCAAACCGGAAGGGAAAATAACAAGCGCACCTCTTCTTTATAGTGGCGTAGTCGTGGTCAATGTACTTGACAAGGATCTTGAGCGCTTTCCGCTTCATGAAATTGCGCTTCTCGTCCTTCTTTCGCTCCTTTTTGGAGGCGCCCGTGGGCTTGGCCTTTTTCAGTTCCTTGAGATGTTTGCGGAAGTCTTCGAGATACCTTCGCCGATTGTCAGACGGCTCGCTCTTTGGGTGGGAGCCCCAAATCCGCAACCAAGGCACTTACAAGAACAGCAAGTTGGGATCCAGTTTTGGTGTCTCCTCCACCAGGCTGACTCCCTTGATGTTGCCGATGACGTCTTGCAGACACTCACGCAGAAGCTTGCTCTTGATATCCACGTAGGTATACTTGTACTTGCCCTCCCAATCAAACGTGCGGCGCACGTGGAAGAGGTATTCGTCGTATTGCGAGTCGCTCGACGTATCGGCCGTGTCCTGCAGCTTATAGTTGTGAATGGCATTGTCCCAAACCTGGTCCACGCGCTTGAATTCCAGCCGCCCGCCTGCTGCCTTCTGCTTCTGCTTCAGCTTCAGTTTTTGTTTCAGCTTCTGCTTTTGCCGCAGCTCCTCAAGCTTCAGATCGTCGAGCCCGTTTCCTCGCCCCAGTTGGTTTCCGCGCCGATTGGTTTGAGTGTTGAGGCTAGGTGGGAGATTGTACTGGAAGCTATCGAGGTAGTTGCCGCCACCACTGCTGTTGTACTGATACAACGGGCGTGCTTGCTGTGTAGGCTGCAGCTGACTTGCTTGCAGCTGGCTTGCCTGCAGCTGGCTTGCCTGAAGCTGTTGCAAGAGCAAGGTCTGCTGCTCCAACCGCTGAAGAAGCTCCTTCTTGCTCAGACCCTCCCCGCCATCCTCGTCCTCATCCTCGTCGCTGTCGAGGTCATCCATAGTTGCCGAGTCATCATCAAGGGAATCGTCGACCGAGATTTGGGCCTTTGAGGACTTGGTGGACTTGGTAGACTTCTTAGACTTGACTTTCTTCTTGCTCTTGTGCGCGTCCGATATCTTCTTGGACCCGCCCTTTTTTTTCTTCCTGCTCAGCTCCAAGTCGGAATCATCGCTGTCGTCACTGTCATCACTGTCGGTGAGTGGGGTGCTCGAGTTGGCAGCATCCGAATCCGAGTCGGACGAGTCATCCTCGCTCACAGGGGGCTTCTTCGCCTTTTTCGATTTTGCCTTGGCTCGTTTCTTGTGGTTCTTTGCCTTCCCCGTCTTTGCAGTCGACTCCTTAGCGTCGGCCGACTTGGCTGCTGTTTCGGCAGCTTTTGTCGACGTGGCTTCCGGCGTCAACTTGGCCGTGTCTTCGGCGGTTGGGTTGGTCGCGCCTGGCTCCCGACGATCGGCTGCTGCGGCTTCCTGCGAATCCATGGTGCGCCGAATCCAATCCTTCGGGTCAAATCAATCGAAAGTGGGGGGAAGTTCGGACGGAGACGCGGGGTCCGGGTACGAAAGTACTTCGTCGGCCACTTCGGGCGCTCGGCGCGGGGTGAGAAAGATGGACGGAGGCGCAGCGGGCAGCGAAATCGTGGGACTCGTCGCCTCGACCTAATATGGGAGGAACAATTCTTCTTGGAGGAGAGAAAAATAAGGGAACAGGAATGAAGACAAGGCCTCAGCGGATGGGTGTGAAAGGGTTTTAAATTCTCTTCTCCCCCAAAGATGGGCAAATAAGGCGGTCAGAACTCAAAATAGGAATTGGCCCAGAGTTGTCGACTCGGCAGACACAAGCTTATCTGGTGGTGCTGCTGTGCGAGCTGAGAGCGTCAGGAAGGACTGGCAATGACGAGAACCATGCAAACGGGGCACAACCGATGTATTTCGAAGCAGAGCCACACAGGGCTGTCTTGACAGATGGCACCTGGACCTCTCCAAGCATAAACGTTTTGGGAATGGCCTTGCCTAGGCCGTAGGCCAGCCGCTCGTTGGTTCGGCGCGTTAGTTAAAATGCGCCGCTCGCCCTCTGTTTTACCGCCTTTTGTCTCTTGTGGCGAAAGGCGGTCCGCGGGGCACCGGCAAGTGTGTGTGATTTTTTGGTGCCTGTGGAGTCACCTGAGTGGTTGCTCGAACGTCTCCGACGCCTGGCTAGTGGAAAACTCTTGCAGGTAGGCCGCGACGCGGAGGGTGTCGTCAGAATTGCCGTTAGACGGAAGGGTGGGTACTCGGCGCCGTGCAACTGTCGCCAATTAACCAATCGCGGTACCAGAAGCGGCAGCGATCCAGGCTTGATGCTTCGTCGTCTTTGCCTAGCAAAGCTTGTGGGAAACACGTGGACGATGGCCCACCAGAGTTTCCTTTCGCTTCCTTCTTTCGCTGCTGAACCCTCAGCGATGCCTATCGTAACCTTTAAAGCTGATGGTTCCAAACGCGATGGATGCTGCTCATAGACACCGTTCTCGACCATAAGTGAAGAAGAGACGTGATAGATACGCTTAGGCGATATGTAGGGGTCTGTAAGAAGTACGCACTGAGTATCGAAACACCGAGCGCTGGCGGCACTGCAACGAGAAAGTGAATCTGTCGGAGTGGGCGAAATATCGCATATGGGGTCGGCGGCGACTGAGTGCCACTTATATCGCCAAGTCTGTCGGATCACAACCGTGGTGGATGCGGCTCGTTGCCTGATGAAAACACGGCCGGCATGCCTTGGGATGTGTGCAATCAAAATGCAAGGTGAAGAGAAGACCTGGGGCGGCCGGACTGGGGCTGCGGGCCTCGCTAGCCTATCGAATATAGAGCAAGGGCCAGATTCTAGCTTATGAGGCGGAAGAAGACGTCGCCTTTCGCGCGTCGTTACGTTGAGAGTGGAAGCGGCGAGCGCTACAGTGCCTAGTACCCGTGGTATGCTAGCGTGTTAGCTAGCAGGGAGAAGACAGCATGCAGGCTGGCATGCAGGTGAGCGAACTGATGGGATAATGTCAAATGACTGCAAACTTTTTTACAGCTGGTCTGGTCTGAATGGGCGGTTTTGGGGGTTTGCTTGCCAATAAATGGCTTCGTTGCCCTGGATTTCTCAATGCAGACCGTGCATCCGACAGCCGGTTAAGCCTGGAAAGTATACGAAAATGTCACGATTCAGGCTTCAACTGCCCCGAGCATTTGCCCGGCGGTTGCGGGCATCGGCGTGACTGAGCCGCATGGCAGATGGACGGTCTAGGCAGCCGGGCAGTTTTGGCCGATGATTCATGAAGAATAGCCTGGGCAGCCAGCAGAACACAACCACTTGACGGAACGAGCGGGGGGGCCACTTGCCTCGCCAAAAGCTCCAGAGTGTATCTAGGATGTCTTTGGCAGTTGCCTTTGGACGAGAAGCACTGCAAATGTGTCCAAATATATTAGAGCGCAGATTTGGCGAGCCTGTTGGGAATTTTGCGGCTTCGGAAAGCCCAAAAAATGTGCGAACCATGGCGGCCCAGGAGGCTGGGACGCTGGTGCCTTCCAGATGGTGTTTGGACCGTGCAGACCTCCTTGAGCATTTACGCGATGCACGGCATTGGCTACAACAGCCAAATTTGAAAAGCTAAGAAGTGCCACCAAAGGTTGGGGGCAAGATCTGGATAAGGTAGCAGAACTATCAATACTGACACCGGAGCTTTTGTTGAATCAATGCGGAAGTTTCGGGTGAGTCGGCGGACACTAACATCTAGATTTATATGGCAGTACAGAGCAGAGATGCCCACCATACCCCGGAAAGCAACAAGCTTGCTCGCTAAAACTCCCACCCTGACCCAGCAGATGGCCCATCTTTCGTCATATCTCACCATCGCTGTCAGCATCCCATTCAGTCGTCTTGGCTCGCAGCCGCATCCGCTGATCGTGGGGAACTTCAGATACACGACTAGATATAGCCACCCCACGTTCTCAAATCCGACGTGGGGTCGCACAAGGATTCCCCGGCGCAAGTCGTACGATACTCCCTCTCTGTTTGGAATGACCCAGGCATCTGGGGAAGTATTAGTTTCTTCAGAGTTCGAGATGCCCGCAGAGCGATGTGCCGCTTGAAAATGTTTCCATCGCCGTACAGTGTCGAGCCCGACGTCCACAGCGTCGCATTGAGCATTAAGTAGTGAGCATTGAGCACTGAAGAGCTCGGAGGAGCTAATCCGGACTCGGTCTGCATTTGCCCGTTCCGTCCGCCATTTTTTTGTCCTGTTTTGAGCTTCCAACACTCTTTCTCAACAAGTAGGGATGCACGTCAATCACCAACCGTGCATCGCTGGCGAGGCCATCAGATCCAGAATAGCCGCCCCAGGCTTTGAAGATTCAACAAATGGGTGGGCTTACACCGTCTCGGTCTTGTTGAGTCCGACTTTTTCCTACATCGGGGCTACGAACACGCACCTGCATCTGCAGCCCGGTCAACACTGGTTCCGCGCCAGGCGTCTGGGTCTAATTCGCGCACGATCCCATCGACGAAAAAGAGGTCATCCCATTTGCAAGTCTCCATGGACGACTGCCACGGCATGCGCGGTTGTCCGTTTTGGACTTCAGGCCAATCTACATTACTCTCTTTCTAAGTGGTTGTACATGACAGAAGACAAGCCTTTGGCCAAGACACAGGCTGAACAGATCTAGAGAAGATATTCGTTCCCCACGCCCGGCTTGGTTGAACGCGGGGACGCCTTCTTCAGATGGCAGCTGGTACTTTGAATAGTCCGAATACCTGGACCTTGTTGGGCGTGGAGTCTGTAGCGGACCGATGCGGTACCCGATGCAACAGGGGGGAGTGCGCCTGCGTGCCATGGTGGCCAGGTACAACCCCTGTAGAGAGCAGCGTCTATGCTTCGCAGAGATACTATGTAGGCCGGCAGAGACCCACCAGCGCACGGCTTCTACAGCTTTCCTGACCACTGACGCCTATCGCTTGCGGTTCACGAGAAACTCGTACGAAAGAGTGCCAAGCCACAGATTGACATGGCTTGGCTTCACGACCCTGTCCTCACCGAGAAGAGGTTGTGGTCGTCGTCCTCCCTCTTGCGGCCGTCACGTCGGTTGTGGGATGCACCTCGCCAGCTAGTAATAGCCAAACTTCTGGAGACCGTTGAGGCGAACATTGCAGTGCAACAAGATTCTCGGCTTCGTCTGAATGCTCTACAGCACATAGTTAGGTCTTCCTTGTTACCTAATATACCCTAATATAGGTTAGTTAGTTAACTAGTCGAACCAAGTCTTAACAAAACTTGTTCCTGGTATGACCGCCCTGTCTCTTGTCATCCAACACAACACCTAACAAGCGACGGGAGAGATGGTGTAGTGAACAAAATACGCCGGGCGGATATTTAGGGGGTTTTTGCTTCTGCACGGCGCCGATCAAGGAGGTCAGCGGTATTCGTCGAACCGTGGCCTTTGCTAGCCAGGCTTCCAACAGTCCCGGGAGCTTCTGTCGGATATTGTCCGGACATGGTGAAGAGAATCCCCACGGCCTGGAATGCTGCGGCCGCTCTGCAGCAGCACTTATTATCCAAGATTATGCGTTATTTTCTGGTGTCCCTGCAGCTACGGACATGTTGGTGATTCCTCGATTTACGTTAGCTAGTGGCGTGTCGGATGCGTGTACGGACCGGTGCCGTAAGACGAGTTGGTTGTACAGGAAGGATTAACCTGCATTCGACAGGCAAGCATTTGAATAAGTCGAGGGCTCTGGGAGCGGGTTCTTGCCGAAGTTCTCCGCCATATTCGCATCTAGTGTAAATGACACTAGAAAACATATCCGATGAAGAATCTATTGTGTTTGTTACCAGCCAAACAGTTTCTCTTCTATACACGAGACCAGGTTCAGAATTGGCAGCACAGCATCGATGTCGAGCGGGATGGCTTCCGAGATCTATCCGGCCAACCAACACTGCGGCCTAGGAATGTGGCCTAACTAAGCAAACGTTAATCGCTGGTCTTGATTGATTGATTAGTATTTCCCCCGTCCTCGGGGGAGTGTAAGAAGCAGATGGCCATCCGGGTCGGCCGCTGTTCAGCGGCCGGTGAGCGTTTGCCGCCAGCGCAAGTTGATGCGATTTGTTGCAGAAGCGCAGAACGTGCCACGCTCCACATCCCTGTTCACCCCCTCCCAGGAACGATGAGTTCGCTCCGGTTGACTCGTTGTTGCAATTGTGCGACCTTCCAAAGGGTTTGATCGGACCAATGAGCGAACACTTAACATCTAATAAAAACTTTCTCTGCGACGTACAGAAGTCCTCAAGAGGCCGTCTCATCTGAGACTATCCCGGCTACCAGGCTGATACTCTGCACCAAGAAAAAAAAAATTTCGATAGCGAAGCCGCCAATATCGACTGCGATGTCCGAGGTGGAAACAACTAGCGTCGGAAAGCAGGTGTAACACAGAAAGCAAGTTCAATTACTTCAGTGTCGCGTGTCATTAAAACACCGTAGGCAGCGAACCATCTAGATTTGTCGCCAATCGTCCCTTGTTTCCTGCTATTACTGGATAAATTGCCTCTCGTTCATGCCGGAAGAAAGGTTCAATCAGGGTGTTCCCAGTTTTGGGGCTCAAAAATGGTGGTTGAGTGGGCCGGCGGGGCGACAGCTCCAAGTCGCCCGCTATCAAACTTCCCTCCGACGCGCTAACAAACCCAATAGAGGAGACTCGACCCCCTGGTACAGGCCCCGCCAAGACCCTGGCTCTCGACGTCATCGCCTTAACGATGGAGCTTGAGCTCTTGTCGCCGACACAATCAAGGAAGCGCGTCCACTAATGCAGTGCCCCGGCCCACGACAGCGTCGAGTCCAAGGATAGTAAAGTGATCTCGACACCGCCAATCCCGAGATTCAAAGGTGGTGTTTCTACTCCAACCCTCGAATTGGCCTTCCGACCTCTCTGCTCGACATGCTATCGTCGACAGGGCAAGCAAATCGACTTGCGGGAATATACACAGCTACATGACTCGAGCAAACGGTGCGCTAATCGCCATCCGCCTGCGACGCCGACCCGCTCTCGTCGGGGTTCGATCGGACCATCAAACCTGCTAAGCAAGTCGGCGAGGCCTTGTCTGGGGATCCCTTGATTCCGATCGTCTTCGTCTTAAAAGGGCACCCAAGCATCTGCCTCCGCGCAATGGGGCAGTGGGGGCTCAGGCGCCTTCTTGGGCTGTCCAGCTATCCCAATCCTCATTCTCACCAGAGCGACTGGGAGCGGGAGGCAGCTGATCATCGACCACGTGCGTGATCCAGTTCCTTTTCCTCTCCTTCCCTTTCCGTATACGCTCCTGATGAAGTCGTTACTCCGCTTGCCGAAATGTGGTCAAGACAAAGACCGACTCTTCTGACGCCCTCCCAGTCCTCCCTCAGTACCGCCATGGCGACCTCCAATCCGCCATCCCCGCCGAGGAGGTCACAAAAGTGGCACTGCGACTCCGTCACCTAATTGAGATGTGCGTGCCCGTCGAGATGGAGGAGAGTGTTGTGACCAAAGCGCACAGCCGTGTTATCACGCAAAAGGTCATCAAGGCGGCAAAGGAGGCCGGCGGGAGTCAGTACAGGACTTGTGTCGTGTTTGGACTGCTTGTTTGCAAGAGATGGTTCAAGCATCAGGCCATGGTCGAGCTGTGGGACGCCGATCTACATCGGGTCAGGGCTGTGGCCTGTGAGGTCATTGCGAAAGCCATGTGAGCGTGCTGGGACCTTTCGTTCTGTTGACGTCTTGTGGCTAATGGTGGTTACAGCATCGAGAGCGAAGATGACACGGAGTATCTCCTCCACTCTGTGCTCCTATATCGATATTCGATTATCGTCGACGGCAAGCCGACACCGCCTGTCAACGTGATCGAGAAGGCGGTCGATCTCCACGCCGTGCGCGTCATTTGCTCGTCGGGATACCAGAAGTGTATCAGCTATCTGTGGAGGGGCTGGGTGGTGCAGGACGAGAACGACCCGTCAGTGTTCGTCGACTACAAGGGCCGCAATGATAGACGGTTCATGGTGCACATGGACCCTGACCGCATGCGGGCGCCCATCTACCAGAACATGACACAGCTGCTCATCTCAATCGTGTACCTGGGCTTGTACACGGCCGTCATCAACACGGTGAACCGCACCGGTGACCTCGATACAACCGAGGTGATCCTCTACATCTTTACCGTTGGCTTCATTCTGGACGAGCTAGTGAAGATCTGGAAGGCGGGCTACCACATCTTTGGTTTCTGGAATGCGTTCAACTCGGTGCTATACGCCTTCGTCTTAGTCTCACTCGTGTCCAGGATTATTGGCCTCACGCACCCGACGGGCCACCCCGAGAGGGAGCATTTCAACAGGCTGAGCTACAACTTTTTGGCCTTCTCGGCGCCTATGTTCTGGAGTCGGTTGCTGTTATACCTAGACAGTTTCCGCTTCTTTGGTGCCATGTTGGTCGTGCTCAAGGTGATGATGAAGGAATCTCTCATCTTCTTTGCCCTACTGCTGGTCATGATCGTTGGCTTCCTCCAGGCCTTTATCGGTCTTGACCTTGCCGAAGATAACGTCATCGGGGATGTTTACTTTATCGTGGAGGCCATGGTCAAGTCGATTATGCAGAGTCCCGAATTTGATGGGTTTGACAAATTTGCGCCGCCCTTTGGGATTATTCTCTACTACGTCTTTACCTTTATCGTCATGGTAGGTTTCCTAGCTCTCCCGGGTGTAGGTTGCAGTCTCTCACATGAAATAGGTCATTCTACTCAACATCCTTATTGCCTTGTACGGCTCCGCCTACGAAGACATCTACGAAAACGCCAATGATGAGTTCCTCGCCTTCTTCGCCCAGAAAGCCATGCAATTTGTCCGCGCCCCCGACGAAAACGTTTACATCGCGCCGTTCAACATCATAGAAATGGTGGTGGCGGTAATGTTCGAATGGTGGATGGACAAGAAGACTTTCGAAAAAGTCAACGATGTAGTCATGAGCATCGTTTACTCCCCTGTTCTTCTCGTGGCGGCGTACTTTGAAACTCGCACCGCACACACCATTTGCCGCAACAGGTCCCGAGGCGAGGATGACGACGACACGGTGGAAGAGTGGGAGCAGATGATTGACCAGGTTGACTTTGAGGGAGACGGGTGGGATAAGAAGTGTTGCGCGGCGAAGAGCAATATTGGGGACGAGCCGGCCGTGCTGGAAGTGAAGAAGTTGAGGGAGGAGGTGGAGCAGTTGAAGGCGTTGCTTGTGGCAATTTCGTCGGCGGTAGGGGTAGGCTCCGATGCGGAAAAGGCGAAGAGGGAATTGGAGGAGGAGGATAAGGGGAAGATGAAGGCACTGGAACAGCAGAGTGAGGAGACACAGGTTGATTTGGGGGGGTCGGGTTCGAGTTCTTCGAGTGAGCATGGGGGGGATTGAAGTCGAGCTACGGGGTGAGGACCGAGAGGAGAGTGATGGTGTGAAAAGTGAAATTTCGGGCATGCGAACACAGATTGGATGCTCTCTTGCCTTTAAATATGGGGAGCATGGCAAGAAGCTTAGCTATAACGTAATGTTTATTCGTCTTCTGCACATACATGAATGGATCGATTTTGCGACTAGAATTGTTGCTGGAATTGCTATGGTGGAACTAGGCGAAGCTTCCTACTCGGCAATCCGTCATTCTAGAAGTGGTACGCGTATAGCCGTCGACAGTAGTTTTGGAGAGGTTGCTTTTTTATGACGGATAAGGGGGTGGGTACTACACAATCGTTTGGTAAAGGGTCTCTGTGTCAGCCCTCTTTCAAAGCGAAGGACACTAAGGCTAGACCCCACCCTGCACAACAAGGCGGTCGGTTTCAACAGCCAAGTTCAGATCTGCTACGCTCAATTTGCCACAACCGAAGAAATGACACAATAAATGCTTAAGAGATGGAGAAATGCATTTCCTGCTCCATCATATAATCTTCCCTAAACCATGCACCTTCCTCTCCCATCCCATGCAATCCTAGGCACCTCCCATGGTATCATTGCCTGTCCTTGTCCTTCCAACTCCTGTATGTAAAGCAGACCTAAACCGGATTCCGATGCTATAGAGTGTAGTTCTTTCCCACATAAACATATCGTTCCACATTCGTCAAAAGCTCTTGTCAAATACGATCCCCAGTCGAGCTCCTCCACCCTCTCACAAACCCCCTCTGCCCCATTCCAACCCGTGCCATGATGCCCAATCCCGCTTCCTCCCCCCCTCCCCACCCCCCGGTCCTCGCGACCCTCACGGCGAATGCG
>Ga0247774_1001077_pt1 | contig 13790 bp, 16 predicted proteins | sample UWRJL001104B6_FD_179933 | JGI IMG/M metagenome (GOLD analysis project Ga0247774, IMG submission 179933) | Plant litter microbial communities from Arlington Agricultural Research Station in Wisconsin, United States - UWRJ-L001-104B-6 | ecosystem: Environmental > Terrestrial > Plant litter >... | reverse complement strand
CCAGCGCTATGCATATATATATATATATATATGGGAGGGGAAGAGAAGACATCAGAAGAGTCAATAGCTTGGAGGTTTGCACCTGAAAGGAATTCGTGTCCGCTTTGCTTTTGCTCCCAGTGCCACGAACCTGTAGACAAGCTTGGACTGTGCCACGTTGGATACCAGCTGCGCTACAAGCTTCCTCCCGTCAACGATTTTTCTCAGGCGATCGCCCGTCTTCTGTGCCAGTCGAGGGAACATGACAGAGACAATCCTCGTCGCACACCTGATTCCAAGAAATACTTTCGCCTCCTTTTGTTTATTTTTCTTCAACGTATCATTGAGCCACACGGATGCAAAAGCAACAAAATAACGGCAGTCAAAATATCCACTCAACCCGTCCGAGTTCGTCTGTTCCGTCTCCGACCGTGTAAGCGAGGTTCAAATCGCAGGGGTCACTGATCGTCCATCAAGATGTGATGAGTTGCAGCAGATAGACGATGATTGTCCGGCCCACGGACTTGACTGCGGCTCGCCGGTAGTTACCGGACCAATTATGGCCCGTTCGCGGCAGTGGGATCCGGCCGAGGCAGATTTCCTTGCTGCCGCTTTCAAATGGTCAAATTGTCCAATGCCAGCTTTGCCTATACAGGCACACAGGCCACCTTTTCATTTTCCCGGATGAACAATGAACGTCGATCAGCTCGCTTTTGGCGGTGGCGTCTCATCATGATCAAACAGATAATGTCCCCTACTATTACCCCTCCATGATCGGCGCTCAGACCAAGCACTCCCGATCCGGCGGGCGCGTCAATGGTTTCCGGCTCGCGGATCCACGGCCGAGGTTCCACCTTCCACTCCGACATTGACTTGGGAGAGAAAATCTCCCAGCAAACCGCCTTGCCGACTTGTTTTCCATATGGGACGGGTTGTCAATTGATAAATTGGTGTTTTGGTCCATTAACCCCGAGAAACACCAAAGGATGTGACATCCCACAATGCAAAATGCAAGATTGGTGAATCGGGCATTGTCGCAAGCGGCCACATGCTTTTTGTGCTTTGGATGCTAAGTTAGATCAGCTTCTCGACTCTAAGCTCTCTATCCCAAGGTCCGATCATCCATAGTCTAATGGCAGAACGATGGCTAGCTATGGAGACGGGAGGATACATAGATAAGTCTCAGATCTAAAACGCACTACTGGGTATCGGAGACATGGATAGAGAGAAGCTCTGTGCAATAGCGGCAATTGATCTTTCGGCATCTTCAATTTCCCCGGCTCCTTTTCCAGCGGACTCTTTGTTTGAGAAGACGTACCAAGCTACTATTCCATTTTTCTCCCATGTTCGGGTCAATATTGATTAATCAAAGTGGAGGGCATACTTGGTGCGAACTTTGCGAACAGTGGCTTTCCGCCCTCTCTTTCGCAAACAACTCGTTATTACTACTACTACTATTATTATTCTTGTTTCTGATATGTCACATAACACGACGGGTCCCTCATCCTTCAACAAAACCCCGTCATTTCCTTGCTTCGCCGGTAACAGAAGCAAATCCAACCGATGGGCCATCAGAAAGAAATTGCAATGGCGTATGTTCCTGCCGATTCCTTGACCTCCAATTTTCGCCTTAAGGTAGTGGGAGGGCAGTAAAGAATCCCCATCCGCCTAGTTGTGTAACTCCTTAGCCAGTTTTACATATTTGCACCTGCGAACATGAAAGAAGAGATAATGATGTAATCCGAACAATGTCAAAACCAAAAGGGGGGGGGGAGCGCATGGCAACCGGAGAAAATAAATGCACCATAAGAGCGGGTCGGAAGGCCGGTGGTGTATACCGGCTGCTCGAATAAAGTTTTCATAACAAAAGGCTCTTATCCGGTTGAAGAAGACGATGGACGACGGTTATGTCGATGATGACAAGCATGAATCGAGTCCCGCGTCCACCACTAACGCATCAGTCTGTCGGCTTCCGCACTGAAGGCAAAACAAATGTCTCTCTGCTATGTATTTGCAGATCTTGCTCAAAAAATTCCCGAGCCGATCGGAAGGCTAAAATGATTGGGACAGATGGGACAAATCGCCAGATACGAAAGCTTGAAGACGGCAGCACGGACAACTGGTAAGCGGTAGTAATGGGTAACGCGGGCACGGGATCTGATATTTGATATGTGACCAATATCCCTTTGTACAAAGAGTACAGCTTTGGAGGTCATCAGGCTCGCTTGTCGCCCAAACAAGGTTTGATTTCAATGACCCATGTCGCATTTTTCAACCTGTTGGTTTACGCAAGGGTTTGGATAGGAAAGCATGGTCCAATGGGGGGAGAAATATACCTGAGGACCTAGATCTGAGCACTAGGCCAGGAAGCTTGTGCGTCGGCGTTTTGAGCCGAGTTTGGGGGGGGGTGCTAGCCATGTTAAAAGCCTTAGTCATTACTGAGGTTGAAAAGGAAAAGAGCAGAAAATTTTGTAAGAATTACCGTCGGGATGGAGACTTAGATTCCTGGGTGGTTTAGGTCGTACGAAGACCTTCATCTCTGTTCATCAACGAAAAAAAACTAGTTCTCATACGGTTGAATCAAATACGGCGACTTCCTCCCACTTCCCGAAGAATCTGCGTCGCTGTGCATCGCATTTTGGGTTACATGGAAAGAAATGGAAGAAATGGAACGGAGGAAGTGGGAGTGGAGGCCAGCGCCGCGCTGCAAGCCTAGTACGGAGTACTGGTCTCTATTTACATTTAGTATGCTTCCCACCCTGCTCAAGGGCGCGAAGACTATCTAAACCAATGCGGACTTCATCCTCTCTGTAAATCCCCTGGCATTCTCCTGCAGCAAATACCCCGAGCAAAGGATTGATGTTAAGTTGCAAAATTCCAGGGTCACAGGAGTAACGTTTGCCGTATTTGTAGGACCCTTGCTGTATTCTGGGTGGTGGTGTGCATCCTGCGGGGGCAAGGAACCCCTTACCACCATGCCTAACCGTCCTCCTTCGTTCTGCTAGCCGGTAGCTTAATTCAAGCTCCACTAAGATTATTGGCGCCCTTCCGCGATTCCCTTTCTTGTACACGCCGAATTGAGTTTCGACCAGCGTCTCAGCCGAGATATCGAAATTCTTTCTCAGCCGGGAAATAGAAATCTCACTCCCCGTCTCCCGACTTGACGTCATTCAAACGCTAAAGAGAGCCTTCCCCACACCCCGCAAATCCCATCCAAAACATGGGGGATGCATGAGACTTTATTTGCTATTGTCTATTCTTCCCAAGATGGGCATTCGAGCCGCGTCGAGCTTCTGACAAGATGGACCAGGAGCTAGGCCGTTCCCCCGAAACCCAATCCAATCTAAATTGGCCTAGCCAACTCACTACAGGGCGTGCCTGCCCACCGCAACCGTTTTGAGTGCAGTACCGTATGCATCCATAATGTGGCCTCATGTGGTGTTGTGGAACTAGCAGGAATCATGCTCATACGCTTAGGATATCGTTCCCGCCTTTCCACGTCGACGACCTCAGGACCAAAGACCCCGGAGGAAACAAAAAGGAATGCTAGTAAAGACCTGCGGTAAGCCACAGGGTTCATATGGGCCAGTCCACCTCAGGAGCGTGTTGGGTTTCTATAGACAAGCATTCGTAAAATATTAAAAGTTTGAACACAAGCAGACCTCCATCCAAATGCAGGGCGTCCTTAAATCGCTCTCTCCAACCCAAGCACCGTACTCGTGTCACCGCACAACTAAGAGCAAAAGAAAGGACTAACTAGGAGCAATGGTAGGAAGAAACGAGGAAGCTCAGCGACCGTAGCTGCTGATAACCCCGCTCTCCTCCCTAGATCGGGTTGTGCTAATCAAGTGTTCTCACGGTGAAGATCAATTATATCCTATCCAGCCCTCCCCCTTTCCCCCAAATATTTTTTTTACAGGAACAAGTCCCATCCAACAAGAGATACGTACCAGAACAAAGCAACACTATCGAGATCTCCGAGGTACGTTATGTACCGAGATCTTGTACCCCTGCAAGTGCACATGCTATCTGCCACAGCAGTGCCTAACTCTGTGGGTGGACTTACATCTTACATGGCCGTATTAGCATCAAATTTGTTGTGGCGTCAATGTTTGTCTTTTTTTTTTTTATATAATCTTTACTTCACACTGTCCGAACACCCCCGGCACTTACCGGGCATAATTTCCCCCGCATCTTCCGCAGGCAAGCCGCTCCCTCCACCTTCCGGATGTCAGGCCGGTTGCTTTTGCCTTTTTCCCTTTCGGATCGGGATCAGGACACCCCCAAAGATACGGATACAGGGTCATAAATGGCCGCCCGCTCGTTTCCTTTGCAGGGGCGTTTCTTTACTGAGACTTGTCCTTGTCGTCCGCCGTGTATTGTATTGTTGTCTTGGCCCTGCCTTGGATTTGTATGAACACCAGGTCCCCAAAGTTTCCATTTTCTTCTTCCTGCCAACCATGAAGATTTTATTGAGGGGCGGGTAATGCTTCAAATCAAGTCAAAATTCGGGTTGAACCAAGCCAGGTTTTGCTGTTCACTATATTCCGAACACATCACCGTCTTTTGGGACCGCCAGTATCTTGAAATCCCAAAAACGGGTTTGCCCCTTTGCCCTTGAGTGAAGAGTCGGACCCCGGCCCCAACCTTAGCCACGCTCCCCTCGTATCTAGGAGAGACGCATCGAATAGTCGATATCACATTGAACTGAATGCCTGAAGTTTCTCAAAAGCAGTTGTTGGTATTGTGGCTCTCGAGCCCTCTTCTCTCTCCCTGTGGCCTCTCCGTGGACCGTGTATGTGTTTGAAAATCTCGAGCTGGACGAATTGGGCTCTGCTCGCTTTCGTAGTCTGTTCCTGTTCGGCCACCTGAATCTTCTTGTCAGTCCTCCACTTCTTCCAACCATTGATTCTCAATGCTTCATCACACACCAATTGCCCCATCATTTTAGTCTAAGCCGAGAAAGATGGAAATAAGACATTGGTGGTAGTAGTAAAAAAAAACTGCTAATCCCGCTCGCCGATAATGGGCCAAGTCGAAAAGTAGACAATAACAGTAGCAAAGAAATCAACGTGTAAAACGCCTTGTATGCCCAGCCAAACCCCCCTTTCCCAAGCCCCGGCTCCCCATCCGTAGAGTACCAAGACAGAAGAAAATCCAACACGTTTGTTGCCCCAGTCCAATTGGATATATACAAGATGGGATATGATATTGATGGTGTTGTCGTGAACGTGGTGCTAAATAAAACACAAGGGCAGGCCTTGCATTTAAATCGATCGATATTCGCTTGCTTTGTTCGCTCGCTCGCTTTTGACCAAGTACATCGACATGAAGGAATTCGTTGGTCATATTGCAGGGTAAAATATGGTCAACGTCGGTAGATTTGGAGGGTTATTCGTTTGCCCAATCTCTAATTCTGCTCGTCGGAGCCCTTGGGTCGAATCGAGCGTGCCTCGAGCAGTCTCTTCCTTTCCAACTTGGCGTAGTGAAGACCGCAAGCATTGCAAAGCGTCCGGGCGCCGTCCGGTCCTCTTCTCCACTCAGGCGTGTCAATTCGGTTACAGCTGTGGCATCGACCCGGCGGTGCGGCACGCTACAGTTTCTGTTAGCTCGCAACAAAACCACGTGATCGCTTTTGAAGAAAAAAACATACCCCTCGTCGTTTCTTGACCTCCGCCACGCCTAAGGCGGGTTTGGCCGTATCGTACATCTGCACGTCCTCGTCCTCGTAGGGTCCCTTCATCTTCCCTTGCATCTGCTCGTGCCTCAAGTTTTGTTGAACCTGATCCCTCAACTGCTCCAACAACCTCTTGATGAAATCCACATTGTTGAGCATCTCGCCCATTTCTCGTTCATTCGGTAGACGCTCTGGAATCATCCTAGGAGTCGCATGTTCGCCCACGATTTTGTGATACCCTTCGGCAAAGTTGAAGATAGTCCTAGCTCCAGTCGCGACCTGAAAAAAGGGAAGTTAGTATACACGGCGTAAGAAAGTAAACGGTACTACTAAATATGGCAACCCACCCTATTCAAGCAATCAGTGTAGCTCCAAGATTCGAGACTTCGGTGGACGGCCATGTCGTAGCGCCTCGCATGCTGTGCTTCATCTTCGGGGCGTGGTGTTCGTTGCGAATCGTAGGGCGAGGGTAGAGGCGGGCCGGGATGTCTCGGAGACACCGGGTATCCGGCAGAAAGAGGTAGCTGGCCAGGAGGCAGCTGCCCGTGGCCTGGGGGAGGGTATGACATGGGCGGGGGGGGCGGATGAGAATGAGGATAGGCACCGTTGATGTGGTGTTCTGGCGGCTTGTCGGATTCTGGCCGTAGAGGATCTTGCTTAATCGGAGGGCTGGGATGAGGCGCAGAGTAAGGTCCGACGATGGGTGGAGGACCTGGACGACCACCCCCAAACTGGCGCGCACGCGGAGAGTCGGCAAAGGCTGGTAGAGGCTGCTGGCCAGGAGGATATGACGATGAAGGCTGCATGGGGCGAGGAGAGGGCCCTTTTTCTATCGGCGGTTCAGGATACGGACGGGCAGTCGCCGAAAAAGGAGAGGGGAAGCTCGAGGCAGCCGAGGCCGGTGCCGGCCCAGGTGCACCAGCAGGCGGGAGCGATGTTGGGGGTCCGGGGCCTGGCTGCGGGTACTCGCTCCTTGTAGACGATATCACTTCGGAAATGGAGGGCAGCGACTGCCGCTGCTGGGGCGGCGCATCGGCGTCGTCGGATAGTCTCCGAGGCTCGACTGGCGAAATCATGCCTCCTCCTGGCGGTCCCGTCGTGACATGTGGGTAACCGGGCGTAAATGAATGAGGATGGCCGGGATACGGCGTGCTCGGGCTGATGAGGGTTGCCGTCGCCATTGCAGGTGATGGTGCCTCTCGGTATGATCGATCGAGAATTTCTCTAGAGTGTTGTCGTTGGTGACGAGGGTAGTGTTGGTAGTGGTGTCGTTGCTCGTATCGATCGGGCGCGCTGTCGGCAGTCGTGGTACCGCTGTGATAAATGTCAACCACTTGCCCATCGTCGTGTGAACCATCTCTTTTGCCGACGGGCACTCGACCGTATGAAAAGGCGAGAGAGCTAGGAGAAGCTGGTCGCCAGCATGAAACTCGAGTTTTGCGTCCCCAAGCCTTCTAGAAGAATCTTTCGTCTAATGTGACCTATACACGAACCGCGACCGAGACCTCACGGCCTTCTCTTCACCGGACTACCCACTAACCTTTGCCTTGATCCAATATCTCCCGCTTCCATAGCGGGACCGACCACACAAAAACAAAATTAGCGGAATCGCGAGGAATCCGTCCAAGCCCTGTGATACATCTGAACGCGACTAAAATCGCTTCTACTCTCCGAAATCTCGTCGTGGTTTGGAAGAATGTTGTCGAGCGACGGGAATAATGGCGACCACTTTTCCTGCCAAAATGTGGAGCAGGATGTGTTATAAGTTTTGGCAGCTGTGGGGGTGGTCGCGATGGGGGAATTGTCTTTAAAATAAAAAAAAACCGCGTAGAGTCGGAAGAGGTGTGCGGGAAGGGTGGGATTCATGTACGAAAGGGTACCAAACGCCGGTTCGCAAGCAATGTATGAGGTACCGGGGGGGGTCTTTCCCCCAAAAAAACGGCAAGGACAAGGCGGACTGCTTTGAGTCGGGTCTTACCCGCGTAGGCCACTACGATGCAAGATAGTCAGTTTACAGAGAGCGAGGGGGGGCCGACAGAGAGAGTAGCATGGAGACGGGGACCATGGGGGTGCCACTGGAAAGGAAAAAGAAACTAGGAGGGAAAGGGTAAAGAAGTGACCAAAAGTATCCGAGAGTAAAGCCAAAGTAGACAGCACTATAGAGATGCCTTGCAAGTACACCCATATGCGGAAGTACTCCGCATAGCTGTCAACCACTTTGGACCTTGTACGAAATATTGCACACACCCGCTGTTCCCAGAAGTCGGTTTTGCGGCGCCAGCACCCACCACACCGCAATGTGCCAACTCAGGGCCAAGATCGACTGCTCTAGAGGTGTATGATGTGGTGGGTACAAGTGCTGTTTCGGTGCTAGCTTCTGAACCGAATCTCAACCAAGGAATCGGGGGCCCGATAAACAGCAGCTCCACAGGCCCAGACGCACCTCCCAGAAAGCCACCCTGAACCACATCCACACTAGCTGGCCCCAGCTCCCAGGCCGCGTTAGATGCCACATCCCTGTCCTGTCGACCTGCAGCTGGTGTGCGCGATGCAGAGACACGCCCCATCGGGTGGTGTGCCTATGGAAAAGAACCAGCAACCTACCTGTCAGCGAGGTCCGGCGCCAAGATCCGGGACCCCCAGAAAATCCCAGCTGTTCGAGAGAGGTTCCCCCAATGTGCAGGACCGGCATGTCGAATGTCTTGAAAGGCAAATCTCATAGATCTCTGCCGCAATTGTATTCGCCAGCCTCTCACCGAGCCATGGTTGGATCTGTCAGTACTAGTACGTATTCTTCGTTGCTTGGAAAGGATTCAGAGCGCTTGTGGGACAATTTTCACTCGGCTCAGCGACTAGCGGGCACCGACGCTGATCCAAGTGAGAGAAAACTGGCCTAACCAGATTGATTTCTGGTCTACGGCCACAGCCAGCAGCCCCCTTCCATATATCTCTCTGCTCCGTATTCCGCACGAATGACTAGCCTTCCGGATTTCACCCCCTCCCATCCTTTCTGCAAGGCAACGCATTTTTTTGGGCTCAAGGCATTTGTCTTTTCGCCAGCATGGTCGATGGGCAGTTTTCTAGGCTAGCTGCTACTAGTGCCACTGCCACTTCTGCGGATTGACATGGCCGGCAAAGACCTAAGAACGCCCAGAGTCATACTTACTAGGTAGTTACGAGGCACTCGCAAATGCTCGAGCAACTCTCCTGCAAACAACATGGCATCAGTGACTGCCTTGACCTTGGGACGTGGAAGAGAGTAGAGTTTCTGGCATTTTTGCCAGGCAGATCATGGTAAACGAGGCACGGAGTCTGCCATTATGCCCAGCGCCCTGCATCATAACTTGCAGGTCAGCACGAGCAGACGAGACAGATTCAAGATCTCCTGTTGGCCGCAGTCTCGTTCTCTTGGCGTTCTGCCGGAAGCCTGCCTGCGGCCCTTGTCTGTCTCTTGCTCAGATCCCGATCAGGCAGAGAGTGATGGGACGGTGGCGTTTGCGGATGGACAAGAACCCTGCCGTGACCAGGCTATGGCTGCGGGCAACTGGAGGCATCAGCGCAGTCGTCGCTTCGGCTTCAATCGTCGCCATCAAGGACACTACGGCCTATGAGAGGCTGTTGGCGACATTGTCTGGGAGTCATGAAGCAGCTGTCTTGTCCGTTGGTATCTCAGCGAGTGGGACATTATGGAATACTTGAGGTACTATTCCAAATAGAGTTGGATCAAATGGCGTGCACCTGGCGCTTGATCCAGCGACGAAGCAGGTCTGGTAGAGACAAATGAATAGAGCAGAATTTACAACCACCCAGGATATCCATGGCCCGTGACGCCGGCTCGACAGTTATTTCTTCTGTCCAGTCCAGCGTTGATGGAAGAGAGCCGCCTCTCTTTCTCCCTTTGACAATGATGGTGTCATGTAGTCGACAGCGGATTTTATGCGAATGTCAAGCTTCACCTTCGGGAGAAAGCCACGAGTGGCCCCCATGGGAGTCTGCGCCGTAAGACGAAGCTTCAACATGAACACAACCAAGAATTTGGCGGCGAATTTGGAAGGGTCGACGGTCGACCCACACCTTCCAAAACGTGGTGAAGAAGGGGGGGAGGAAGGGAAAACGTGCTGTGGAAGGAAGAAAAAAAGTGGCGGACTGGCAACACGTGCTGCGGAAGGGGGTGAAAAAGCAAGCAAATTAGGCCTGACTCGGGAACTTCATCCCCGTCCTTCAACTTTCTGTTCTTTAACAAACAAAATCTCTCCTGTCTGCCGCCGTTGCTCACCTTAGCGAGACATTTGAGCAGGGGATCACCATCAAGTCAAAAACGAGGCGTCATCGGACGAAAACCTTAGATTTCCGGTAGCTCTCAACGAGATTCGTATTTGCCATTTGTCCAGTAAGCGCGGAAGGATGGGACTATGTTTGCGGTTGTGATGAGAATGAAATCTGGCTGGGGTTACTACCGTCCACCCAACGGATGTACAAAGCAGGAGCTTGGAAAGTTTTATGGTGCAGAAGGCTTTGCGAGCCTGTCATCGTCGCCCTGAACGTCACTCCGTGGATCTTTGCGTCCGATGTATCTGTAGCTGCACTCCGCGGGAAATCCCGTTTGGGATCGTTGCGTCTCGTTTTCCTCAAGTCCCAAATCCGCCAGATCGGCGACGTCTTGCAAGTCATGCGCCGCACTCATGGATATGTATGTCTCAACTTGAATCTGCGCAGCATTACCTCAACCTCTCCAGCATTGATTGGTACTGACACCAAGTCATGGGCTTGCCAGCCATTATCGACCACGCAAAGTGAGCGCAACTATCCAACCAACCAATCCTGCAAGTGGCAGCTGTAGAAGGCGCGAGAGGGCCGAAATTGAAATGGGGATGCACTTTGAACTATTGTGCCGCCACAAAATCTCCACGAAAAATGCCATAGGAAGCCTCTGTCATTTTGTCGGGGTCGAGGGCGAATCATTGGTACCAAATAGAAAGTCTTCCTTTGGCTTCTCGATGAAGCTGGAAGGGTGCGCGATTTGACACGGCACATACCAAACTCGGAACCCGTTTTTTACGATCCGCCCTGTCAAAATCTGGGATCTCAGTTTCCCAAGATTCCCGAGGACCCTGGCGCACTAATTAAGTATCGGCCAAGTACAGAACCCTTCATGAAAGTCACCGATCACTGCCTCTGTGTAGGCGCCTCCCTCGTTCAAATCTCCCCAACCAACAAAATGTTGGCTTGCTGACGTCCACCATCGCCGATCATCCATCCTCCGCCTTCAACACTGAAAGCGAATTGTGGAAGGGAGATCCTCACGGATGCTGTCACTGTTGCGGCCGGGTCTGAGCGGGCGATGTCGTCGATGTGACAAGGATCTGGCTTCCCAGAACCAAGGCTCGGATTGTTTCCCTCGTTTTCTGCGTCCCTTTCCTTGTGGACAAGCACGTCCTGCACAGCAAACAGTTAGAAGAAGGCAGTAGGCAAGTATCTATCCAAAACTACCCAAGCAAAATAGCAAATATCTTGAGCTCGATACTTTTGAGTTGCGCGAGGTTGGGCGGCCTACTATTTTAGTGGGCCGCATGACAGGGCATCCACGCACCCCAAAATCCGCCCCACCACACTAAATTGGAATCTCACAGTTAGCGATGCAAAAAGTCGTACCACTTCTTGTCAAGGATCCTAGAAACAGGGGTGCCCGCCCGCCGCCGTCATTGGGTCTAGTCCTGCTGGATTGCTGCGAGCCGGATCGCAGATTGGAGCACCGATTTGTTGGTATGGGCTGCCACCTGGCACCAGGGTCGTCGGCAAGGGGGGGCTTGGCACTGTCTTTCCTGTGCCTCTTCCTCTGGATTACCTGTTCGAGACCAAAAGTATCGATGCAATCCCAATGCCTCCCTGATTGGGTCAGCTGGGATGGTAGGCTTCGTAGGAGAGACTCTGATGCTTTTTTGACCAAGGAAAACATTTCCGTGGCCAATATTCACGTTACCTCTTTTCTACTCCTCTCTACGCTTCACCTTCCTCGCTACGCCCGTACCAACTTTAGCGTCGATTCTGGATGGCGTGTCGTCATCGTCAAGTCTCGGGTTGGCTAGGATACTAGTGCCGCTTTTTCGGACGGATGCGTCCAGCGACATGCTGATGATGACCTCTCCCCAGTCGCCAGCCCATCTCCAATCCCAACCGAACGGTGACGCTAGAAGAGTCGGTATCCTCATGAGCGATCAGAGCATATACGCCTCCCGTTAGAGCACACTCTCCACTCGCAAGGCAACAAGGCTAGTCCTTGATTTTGCCTCCCGAAAAACAGCCAGTCGCGCCTTCTATTGTCTGATCACCTCGAGGAACGGGGAAAGGGCGATGCACGCCAGCAGTTTCGAAAGTCATGCTATGTCGATTCTAAAAACCCCAGCCATTCCCTCGGTGCCCAATCCCAATTCGGGCATGTATCAAGGTTGGGGGTCATCCACCAGTAATTTTTTTCTCTCAGCAACAGACAACTGTACCCACCGAGGTAGAAATCCTGGAGCCTGGCGGTCGTATCAGCGGATACCTTGATGTCATGCACTCATGTCCCGTTTGGTGCGAGCGAATGGAAGCGAGACTACTAACTACTAGCAGTACTACTTCGAAAATGATATGATGCGAGAGTTCATAGGTGGTAATGTCCTTGCTATGCTTAATGTCCTGGCTTTTCACGATCATGCAGGCACCCGGTGAAGAATCCCAAACTCTATCAGCCCCCCAACTCTGAACCGGGAAAGGCGAAGGCCGTCATTCGGATCAGAGGTGGAAGGGAGACCGCTGCCACATCTCCCACGATCCTCGGAGGGGCAGTCTCGTATGGTACTAGTATGAAAGTGGAGAATATCAACAGGCGAGGACCTCTTGAGTTGGGATCTATTCGTAGGCCGGTGCGTGGCAACTGGCCAAGGGTTAAATCATTCTACGGAATATTATCACATATCAGAAGCTGTGCAGGAGCCGGAATGGACTCAACCGTTGATGATCCAACGCGGGATGACAGGTGTGGTGATAGATATCGAATATATCTTGCACCCAAGAGTGGCCTCGAGATTAATCTGCAAGCAAAACATCAGATTAACAAGACACCGCAGGCAACATTAAATTTCAGTGCAATATATTCCCTTGGCATCCAGCGAGGACAAAGTGCTGACTGCTTGATCCTCAACACCGTTAAACCCGTCGTCCATCACAGTTCGCTTTGCATGCTGTCTATGCAATCCGCCCAAACATGCCCCCCCCCAAACCACCATCATAGTATTCGTACTACTCACAGAGCTGCAATAAATCTTACTGAATCTGACCTGACTGAAACCATCCCGACTGGACGGATACAAGCGAGGTAGGGATGGCACCCCACCAAGCAAACTGCAACGCAACCCACCACGGCTTTCAAAGAGATGCTGGGAAATATGGGGACCATCGGGGCTTCTGTCCCGATTTCGAAAATTGGGCCGCTTTCCGCTTCGTAAAATTTGTAAGCTTTGTCCGAGCAGGTATGCACGGGGACACCAAGCGGCAGGACTACTATACTATATTTTGAAGAGAGTCTGGGGATCGTCAGGACGCGCGAGGCGAGATTAAATTTGGCCCCACCAACGTCTTCGGTGTAACGGAGGATGTCTTTTACATCTCCCCTTCGTCGGGGTTGGGCGGGTATCGCTCGCACTGGGTGAACGGAAAGAAAGGTGTCGATCAGATGAAGCGTATCGCGCAAACTTTCCTTACGTTCCGTCGGAAGCGAATACTTCGACGTCTATCTGTTTCGATTAACCGAATTAAGACTCTTCTACAGGTTCAACATACAACACGCAGACACCAAAGTTTAAGTTTACCTCCAGTGACGGAGTGAAAATCCGACCTGAAATCCACCTTCGGCCCCGAAGGAGCGGGGCAGAAACCACGCTCCCACTCGGCCTCCCGAGACAGGCCTATGACCACAGACTGACCCAGGAAAACTTGACTGGCCTGGCCAGGTGTTTGAACTAAGGAAACCCGTGGGCTCGCCCCCGGACCGCACCCGCATTCCGCGGCTGCGACGGAGTGGATCTAATATAAAGTGTACCCATCTTTGACGGCGACGGCGACAACTGGCGACTCTTTCCGTCGCGGCAGCACC
>Ga0247774_1001076_pt1 | contig 13796 bp, 12 predicted proteins | sample UWRJL001104B6_FD_179933 | JGI IMG/M metagenome (GOLD analysis project Ga0247774, IMG submission 179933) | Plant litter microbial communities from Arlington Agricultural Research Station in Wisconsin, United States - UWRJ-L001-104B-6 | ecosystem: Environmental > Terrestrial > Plant litter >... | reverse complement strand
GCGCCAACCCCATACAAACGGACTCGTGTTGGAACACGTCCACCAGTTTTTCTCTTCTTCTTCAGCTTTAGATAGACAATCTTGAGGCCCCAATTGTTGCTCAACCGTTGGCCAGCCCTTCACAAAAGCTCCCAAATTGAAAATTACCTTATGGTTGTCGTCCTAACGCCTGATCTGTTGAACGCCTTTAACGACGGCAAAAAAGAGATTCGTCTATATGCTTCCACCACGAAGCTTTTATCGCCTAAAAATGAGATAAAATTATCATTTCCGAGCTTCAGAACTTTAAAATTACGGCAGCAGTCGCCTTGAGCCTTGTGGCCGTTGTAATGTCCAGATCTTTATCAAATCGCCACTTAGATCTGTACTTCGGATCATATCCGGTGACGATTTTGGTTAGTGCGAGCGACTCTGGCACAGGGTATCCGTGGCTGGTAGGGGAATGTGGCTGAGGCTAGTGTCTCCGATTATATGACCCTGACTCTGTGTGATATGACATACCTAACAACTTCAATTATGAAACAGAGCGCTGGCTTAAATATAGACCATTCGAGAATTATCTGGTAGCCTTATGGCCATTAATTATAGAAACTATAAATCTGCGGTCATCCCTAGGACCCTCTTTTACAAAGAGAAAGAAAAATAACGTCCATCCCTGCGTGGCGGCAACCCCGCCGTGCCGGCAAAAATAACAGGTACTTCGACCTTTACACATGTCAAAAACTCTACACATATCGATATCTCTCAAACGTTTATATAAGTCGTATTCTCTAGCCATTCTTGAGCATTCTAAACCCCTCTTACTAGAAAATTACCTTGGTGTTGTCGTCCTTGCGCCTGATCTGTAGAACGTCTCCATTTACCGCAAAGGAGAGTTCCTCCAAAACACTTCCACTATCAAGCTCTTATCACCTACAGTCGCTATTTTACTGCTGCAACATATCACGATCTCATAAAAAATCGAGATAGAATGTGAAGGTATGGGAAAAGAGGTTTGTTTACTATGTTATTTATATATGTTTTTCTATGCCTCGACAACTATGGAGTAACAAACCGCGAGTAAGGTACGTACCTATGGGGAATTACACTTGGTGGCGCATTTCACTGACAGGGGGGGGGGGGCACCATCTGCCAACCAAGGGGATACTGGAGTTGGCGAAGCCCGCCCGTGTCTCCGTCTCCCCGTGCCCGGATGCCGATTCGATGGACAGCCCGACCCCTGCGTTCGTGCTGACTTCTCCACAGACAAGCGACCATTCGATTCGAGGTGACATTTTATTCTCATGCAAGTCCTTCGGAGCATCTCATTTGACGAAACTATCTGGACCCTCCGGGATCTAAACTAAATACGGCTAGCGTTATTTTCTCCCCTTATTCCGCTCGAGCCGGGTCCCTCTACGGAGTATTTTCAAGCAGCAAGTTAACCGTATTCTTATCTCGGACGCTTAAAAAAATTGTATTTCCGGCTATCTTCAACCTCACATGTTCATCAGATCCCTGCCTATTTTGTGTTGACGCCTACATGGCTACGCTCCGAAAGGCTTGCGGCAACTGCACCTCCTCCAAACGGAAATGCGTGATCCAGCTGCCAAGATGCGCCCGCTGCGCCCAGAGGGGTCTCGAGTGCAGATACGATCTCGAGCCCCTGAACGTATCGGCGGAGTCACCCGAGAAACTGCCCAACTTCTCATGGGACCCTTCAAGCTGCGATACCCCGGGGTTCTGTGTCATGAAGCCGCTTGAATTAGGTGACAATCCCTTGGTTTGTAGACCCGGCCGCCGAGATACTCTGGAGCTCGTTCTGGCGGGATATTTGTCGGTTCTCAACCTTGTGGGATCCGGAAAGCCCGCCATGTTTGTGCATCCTGGTCTGCAGCTACAGAACGATTACAATCACATTGCCGCCCTTGGCCGGATCGGGAAAGGCGGCGTGAGCCGCGAGAGGCTACACCAGCTGCTTCAAATCGACGTCAATACGGTGCCTATTAAGGAGGCCCTCACTGCCCTTCAAAGTCTCCTCGTTTGCCTAGCGATCATTTTACCGTCTCTTGACGAAGCCGACCAGAGTTACGCAAAAGGATGCCTCGACGTCTTGGCTAAATGGACCCAAGCAATCTTGGCGTCTGCCCGGGCCAGGAAACCTCAGAAGCTGTCTCCGTGGCAGGAATGGCTATTCGGCGAAAGCGTCCGGCGGACTATCATCATGGCATACGCCCTCACCCTGGCTGTGTCTGGCTTTAATTGGGGTTACTGTCCCGGCTGGCTCTTCGTGGAGTCCCTCCCCTTCGACGGGCGGCCGGGCCTGTGGATGGCAGAGTCGCCGCAGGCCTGGATCGCCGCGGCTGGAGCAAGGACCGGCCGGGAGGTTGGCGAGCAGCTGTGTTCGTTTCATGAATTCGCGACGGGTCTTGACGGGGCGGACCCGGGCTTCCGTGGGGATAGCTTTTTCGTTCTGCTTATGTCTAGTCACAATGGACACGGCGGGAAAACACGGACTTGAACTTGGTGGGAACTATGCTGGTTTGGGACGTTATTGTAGGTGTCGATTTTTTTGTGCGACTGGCCGAACGGGGAATGCGCATAATGTGTCTGTTTAGCCTCAAAGTCACATATGAGAAGAGGCTCCGTCTAATGTCACTGTATCCCAGTTGTTAAAGCAGTATAAACGTGCATATGCAAAATTAATCGTCGTCTCGACCTGGTGGGAGCTAAACTGCTTCGGGACAGATAACATCTTTTCCCATTGGCCATTGGAAATAACGTAGATTAGGCTTCGATCGGATTAGTAATTATCCTTTAGTCTAACGAGCGAGAGAGGGTCTGTATTGCTCGATACTCTCAGACATAGTCTGCAGTGCTTAGGCCTCTTAGACATGGCGGGATCTAGACTATATCGGGCATGCACCATAAGGTATCCGTTGATCTAGAAAGGCTACGCCTCGGTTTGCAACAACCGACGACTCAGTTCTCGGATTCAAATATAAATAGGACCGGCATCTCCTCTGTGACGACACTCACAATGCTCACAATACCGCTTTCCCAATACTTTACACAGATTCCCAACATGACCACCACAAAGCCTATCCTTGTCGTCCTTGGTGCCACAGGTGTCCAAGGAGGCTCAGTCATCTCGCACTTCCTCTCACAGTTGCCTTGCCCATATGTTCTCCGTGGCGTCACTCGGGATCCGGCCTCGCCCAAAGCCGTTTCCCTTGCCGAACGGGGAGTACAGATGGTAATGGCCAACTTCGGCGACCCCGCCTCGCTCGACGCCGCGTTCAGCGACGCCACGGCCATTTTTAGCGTCACCGACTTCTGGCAAGGCTTTCACCATCCCTCGTGTCGAAAAGAAGCCGCTGCGTCGGGCCAGAGTATTGGAGCTTTCATGAGGGACTATGAAGCCCAACACAACAAGAACATCATCGACGCTGCTGCCAAGGTCTCGACGCTCGAGAGATTCATCTTCTCCGGCCTGCCTGACACGACTAGGCTAAGCGGGGGCAAGTATCCTCACGTCTACCATTTTGCTTCGAAAGGAATTGCGGAGGATTATGGGAAAGTCGCCCACCCAAAACTTTGGGAGAAAACGAGCGTGCTGTATGCGGGTTTCTATCTGGAGAATCAGCTTGGGCCAGCGGGCGTTCTCTTTCGACCTAAATTGGTACGTTCTGGAAAAGCTTAGCTCCATGGAGCGCACCCGCCCGTTGCTCTACCCGACTTCCTGGATCGTCATGACTCGTTATACTGATAATACAAAGAACAAGAAGAAAGACACGCTCGTCTTGTCCCTCCCGGAGGCTCTAGCCAAATCGCCTCTCCCGGTGTACTCGGCCGTCGCGGACACCGGTGCCTTCGTCGACGCCTTGCTCCGCGCCTCGCCGGGCAAGAAGGTCACTGGTGTCACTCAGTGGCTCAGCTTCCTGGGACTTACTGAAGTCTTGGCTCAGGTATTGGGAAAGCGCGTCGAGTTTGTCGACAGTGCAGTTTCGGACTTTGGGATGGGAGATCCTGATCTCGATAAGGATTACAACGATATGATGGGCTTCTGTGTCGAATTTGGGTTCGACGGTGGAAAGGTTGATAAGAGCGTGTTGCAGCCATCCGACCTCGGCATCCCTGTGGAATTGGTGTCTGTGAAGGAGTGGTTTGAGAAGCAGGACTGGGAGAGTGTACTAGAGACTGAGTAGCTGTAGCGAGATCTTCTTATGGCGCCTACAATCCTTTACATTATTACAACGGCGTTGATCGTACTACGGGGCACGGGTTGTTCCTGCGCAATGACTCATGGCCGAGGCTCGCATTCGCAGGGTGTTGCAGTTGCAGTATAACAGTAACTCGCACCAAGCGGCCCAGTTGTCGAGCTGCCCCTGGTAGAGCTGTCATCTCGTCTGGGATAGTTTGGCTGGAAGCCGAGAAGAACCCAGGCGCCGTACCCAGATATTAAATTTATTCTTGGCAAATGCCTAGGACCCGATCAGCACAACCTGGATGGCCGATAATCTCGCACGCGTGACTTCTGCTTCCATCTGCTGCCTCTGCTGCTGTTGGTCTGCTGCTGCTAGTACACTACATCTTTTGCGGCGGGCCCGGCTGGGGGCGCGCAGAAATTTTCGGCTTATGTAATCCAAAAGGGTGCGCCGGGCCAACGCCACGTATTATGTCATCACAGGCCTTTCCACTAGCCACATTACACACCAGCCACAGATCCGAGGTACTGATTTGTGTGGCGTTTTATAAAGATCTGGACACCACGGCAGCCATAAGGCTCATAACGATTACTGGTGTAGTAGCGAGGTTCTAAAGCTTGGATATGACCTTTTTATAAATATTGGGGGTGATGAGAGCTTGATGGTGGAAGTGTGTTGGAGGAACTCTCTTTTGCTGTAAATGGAGACATTCTATAGATCAGGCGCCATGACGACGACGCGAAAGTAATTTTCTAGTAAGAGGGGTTTGGAATGCTCAAGAATGGCTAGAGAATACGACTTATATAAAATTTTAGGAGACACCGATATATGTAGAGCTTTTGACATGTGTAAATGTCGAAGTACCTGTTATTTTTGCCGCCACGGCGGGGTTGCCGCCACGCAGGGATGGACGTTACCGACTAACTTTTCAGAGTGCCGAGGAAAATGATTGGTTGGCATATATCGGTACTTTGCAGACAGAGGTCTCGTCGCAGGGCACATTCCGCTTTCAGGGCACCGGCAACCTGTCCGCTTCATTCAAGGTTGTCCTTTGAGTCATTGTGAGGGTACCTTGTCACACACACTCCATATTCAGATACCAGGTCGCATTGCCGATCTAAGCCCTCCCACATCGTATTAAGGTACATGATTTGATAAGACAGGAATGCACCGATGGAGGTATTGAAATATGGTTCTGGTTGCTACCTTCAGAAATTTGTAGTCTGCCGTCAAATGTACTGGTGACCACTTGCTCCCTATTCACGCAGGCACCGCCACGGTTGCAAGCGCCAGAATAAGAATTGTGTCTATCCCTCACTGTGTCTGACAGGTCACTGCCTATTTGTTTCTCACTTCTTCTTGCTGCGTCCCTTGCCTTTCTTAGGTGCAGTTTTTTCTTCCTGGCCTGCTAGCGACTCTCCCTGACCCTCTCCTGGACTCCTACGCCTCATGGTGCCAGTCGAGACAGTCACAAATTCTTCCTCACTGTCACTTTCGCCAAGATCAAATAGTATGGGTATCCGGAACTTCTCTTCTTCGTCCTCGCCGGGCTTGGCAGGGTCCACAGTCAGCACGTCGACATCCTCGTCTTCGGCATCTAACCGCCGCTGATGAATCTCCTCCTGCCCATAAATGTCAAACTCGTCCTCATTCTCGACATACTCGACGTTTTCTTCCACCTCGGCAAAGTCTGGCGCCAGCGCGGACCACTTCTGGGGGCTCGTAACGGACCAGATGTAGATGCGCCCCGTTTCCAGTCCGCACGCCGCCAAGTGAGCCCTGGACGGATGCCACTCGATGACGCCTTGTTCTTCCTTAGGCCCTTCAAGCATGCGAACGAGACTCCCATGGTTGCGTTCCCATATGTATAGTTCGTGATTATTAAAGGTAGAAGCTGCGACATACTCTCCAGTCGCGCTGAAGGTGACGTGATTCCAGGACAACCTGTTCACCACATCCTGGAACTTGTGCTCCAGAGGAAGCTGGATCGTATCGATGTCGAGATTTTCGCCCGAGAGGTTGGGAATAAGGAATGTTCGTATTATGCGATCCTGTGCATTAACCAAGAGCTCCTTTCCGGACCTTGTAATACGTAGCGTCGTGATGATGCCGCTGCATATCTTGTCGGAAAAGATGATTTCTTGGGTTTTTACGTCGATAATATTCAAGCGGCCCTTGCTCGTCCCCGCGAGAATGTGATCCCCACTGGCCGTGTAAATGGTCGCCGTCGTCATTTGCTTCGCGTCTTCCTTGGCCTGTTTTTCCTTCAAGGCGGCGTCACCATCGGTGGCTCGTTTTGGGAAGGACGGGAGAACATGCTTGACCGCGATGGGCTCGGAAATGTCGACGACGAGTGGCTGGTCTTCAAAGAGAGACACGACGAACTGGTGGCTTAGAGCTGTTAGAGTTGCCGGCTAGAAGGCTGCGAGATCACCGTAACTCACTGGTTCCACGGATTAAGCTCTGCTATATATGCGGGCGCCCTAAATCGCACTTCACGATAGCGCTCCCCGTCTTGGAGATCCCAGAGAATGGCCTTCCACCCCTGGCATGTGGACAAAAGGTAGCGCCCGCATCTGGACCAGCTGAGGGACGTGATGCTTTTACTGTGGCCCCTGAGCTTTCTGGCGACACCCATAGTCTCGAGATCCCAGACCACGACGGTGCCGTCGACGCGACCCGAGGCTAGATAGTCTCCCTCGCGGTTGAAGCGCAGAGATGTGGCATGCCCAGAGCGAATAGTATTTGTGATGTTCTCCGGGTAATCCTGAAGGAGGTAGTCGTCGGAAAGGAGTAGATTCATATTGCTGATCAGGGATACGGCCGTCCAATTGCCAATAGTACTAGATTCTGTATTGGACGTATCCTCAAGTCGGATCGAAGCTTAACACTCGATGTGATAACTAAGACACAACCTCCCCCCACTCTCGCAGCCGCAATTTTGAGGTCGCTGGTGGACCCACCCAAATTTGCGTGGTCGCCAGGGGAAGGAAGGGGGAGGGGTGTTACCTAAACAATTTAGGCGCTGACGTCGTCCAAAGTTCCCCTGCAGCTATGCAACTTCCCCGATCCAACCCCGCCCCCGCCTAACTCTACCCCAGACTGGTGAAGCTACTGAACAACGGAAGAACGAAGGGTACTAATATGGCAAACTCCCGGTTTGAATATGTCAAAAGCTTCGAACAGAGTGACAGCCTGCTGCAAAATACATGGATAGTAGTTCGGATTGACGGCCGAGGCTTTACAAAGTAGGAATCCTTCAGATCCCAGCCTGGAGCCTGTCGAAACTAATGAAAACGTAGACAATGTGAAAAGTATGGCTTCGAAAAGCCTAACGACCGCAAGGCACTAGACCTCATGAACGCAGCTGCCAAGGCTGTCGTCGAGACCCTGAACCACTGGATCGTCATCGCATATGGCGTTAGTGACGAGTACAGGTGAGCTTCTGTCATGACTACGCGATGCAATTCGGTAGAAGACTCACACAAGTAGCTTCGTGTTTCACAAGACTTGTGATATATATCAAAGAAGGTCAAGCAAGCTGGTTAGCACTGTCGTGTCCACCTTCACTGCAAACTACATCCACCTATGGCCTACCTTCTTTCCCGACAAGCCTCTCAGCCCACCTCTTCCGTCTTTTGATGGCAGGGCTGTTCCCTATCCTTCCGTCCAGAATCTCCGCGACTACCTTAGTTGGAGGCAGGTAGACTGTGAGTTGTACTTCCCATCTAACCCTTCGCCGTGCTGACTAGGGTAGGCCATATCAACAACCTGTACAACACTGCCTTCTGGGCGCTGATCCAGCAAGGTGGTATGGGCGGGCAAGAAGCCGAAGAGGCTCTCAACGTAGGCACCTCTCGCCCTATTATTGGCAGTTATATGCCTGACAGCCTCTATAGGGGACTTTCGCAAAGGACAAGAACGAGATTCTCTGGTCTAGATTCGGTACCAACTACAATAACGAGCCGGAAATCTATAAAAAGGGAAGCGTCATCTTCCGAGACGTAAGACTCCCACCTCTTGATCCCTTTGTTTTCTGCCTATCTCTCTGACAGTACACAGTACGAACTGGTAGAACCTGGCACCCACAACGTTGCCCAGGAGGTCGACGCCATCGGGGAGCCTGTGACGACATCTAAGAAACAAGCCGAGAAGGACAAGAAGCTTCGAAACAAGGCAAGGATCGTCGTCGAGCATCTCGATATCATTAAGGATGACTTTTGGGACCGACGACCATGGATTCTATCAAATAAGCCCGGGGACATACCTAAAGAGACATGAGGGGGTATCACATCACTATTATTAATTCCGACTCTCAATCTATTGGGGGGTTGAGGAGTGTTCCATCAACCTCACGGCTAAGCCCCTGATTGAGTCACACCTTGAGTGCCTTGAGTGCCTTCTTCTCTTCTTCTCGTTTCCTCTTTGCTTCTTTCCTGACTCTCCTTTCTTCCTTGGACTGTTTTCTTGTCTTCTCAGACCTAAGCGCCTCGTTTGAATCTGAAGACGCTGCTGATGGCTTCGCAACGTCGCCTCCCCGTGCTAATCGACGGAGTCTCTTTTCATGCTTTCGTTTCCGTTTTGCTTCTCTTCGAACTCTCCGTTCCTCCTTCGTTTCTGTCCGTGCAGAAACGGACTCTGAGCTGGTTGTCGTATCGCTGCTTCCTTCCCTGGCTGCGGGCTTCAATGTCGTTTTCAGACAAGCTGCCAGCATAACCTCAACGGCATTGTCGTTGAGTTCGATCCTGTTCTCGTCCTCGGCCGAGCTCGGATCGTCATCTCCTTCTGCTACCAGTCCGACGGACCCCTCGAGCATGCCTCCCCGAACAAACATCTTGTAGAGCTGGGACTTTGTGTCGATATCGCTCTTCTTCGCCTCCTTCTCCTTCTTCCGGGCGATGCCGCCGTTGGCTGTCTTCTCGAGACCCGAGAGCTGCTCTTGGAGGGAGCTCAGCCACCACTGTTCCTGCACGTATTGTGTCGATCCGAGCCCTTTTGTTTCGAATTGATTCTTTCGGCTGACAGAGATGCGCTTATTGATCCCGATCGAGTCGTTCGTCGGGTGGAGTGTGTGCCCATCGCCCCGCCATCCTTGGGACTGCAGATAGGCTCTAGCGTTCATCGCGGGTAGGATCTTCTTAGCTAGATGGGCAGTTGTTCGATCAAAAATCTCCTTCAGCCAATTTCATATGCGCCTAGTGAGAAAAAAATGCCATCTGGTTTCGATGTGCTGGTTGGCCTTGAGAAGCTTAAGTCGTTGCAGGGCTCCTCCCAAAAATTTTGGACTTCGTCCTAGATTTTTGGTGGGGCGAAATCACAAGCTATTCCGATACAACGATACAACTCAGTAATTTGATATGCACGGAAGAACCCACTCAAGATCTGCAGCGTCTGTCCAACCAACCATTAAAAGTCCGAATGTTTAGTCTCAGGCAAATACGTCACAGGCTAATAGCTTCTCCAAAATCCCCAAGGTTCTTGGATGGCAAACATCATCCACTTTATTTCCATCACTCGGAATCATTCCCTCATGTAACGCTCTTCCACGGCTTCACAATAACCGTCGATCGTAGCCATCGTGCAAAATGGCCGGCCTCGTAACGACAAACCTAATATGGATCGCGTACGCGGTCGCTATTGGCATCGTGTTCCTGGTGGCTGTCATTACAACTTACACATGGCAGCTCCCTCGCGACCGATCCCCTGTCGTCAGCACCATCGCCGTCACGAGCCTCACGGCGCTCCTCGCGACGGTTTTGCTCCTTCCTGTCGATATTGCGCTTGTCTCGGCGACAAACTCGGCCGCGGATGGACTCAAGAAAGACTGGGCCACGCCTGAGGCAGTCGGGAGTATACTTCATTCCCTGCAGATCGTATACTACTCTTTGTACAGCTTCGATGCGCTGCTGTGCATGCTGATTATACCCTTTGGGTACTTTTGGTACGAGGAATACGACGAAATCGAAGTGGAGGAGGGCCGCACGCTAGGCAGTCGCATGGCGGGCGCATTGAAGTACACTGCTGGGTTTATGTTCCTAGTCGTCATACTCTTCATCATTGGCTTCTTTGCCCCGGCGGCCACTAAGGAGGGTGCGCATTGGGATCTCGACTACTACAAGAACCTTTTGGCGCAGAACAATGGGGAGAAGGCGTTGGCTTTTGGCGTGGGATTGCTCATCACCCTTGGCACGCTGCTCTACGTCTTGTATACCGGTGCCGGATTGGCACTTCTGCCCATGTCCTTCATTAAGTCGGCACCTTCCATCTCGGCCCCAGAGCTGTCCGAGACGACAGCGTCGCAGCTAGAACAGAACCGCGAGCGCCAACACCAGCTGGAAATGAGGCATCAGGGCCGCGGGGATGAGATGCCTGCTAAGGAACGGCGCGAGCTCGAAGCCTTGAGGCGGGAGGAACGCACCCTGGTCCGCCGCGAGAGGCTTGCTGCCGAAGCTATGGGAGAACGGAGAAGCACGATATACCGAGCCTGGCGCAAGATCTGCGCCGTCTTCCGCCCGATCAAGCTTCTAGGCGGGATTTTTTTGCTTCTCGTCAGCATGGTCATCTGGGTCTCGATGCTCATCACGGGAATCGACAAGGCTATGAACTCGATGTGTAAGAAGGACTGCGGGTACATCCTCGGCCACGTCCACCTCTTCCAGCCTATCAACTGGATCTTTGTTCAGTCCGCCAAGGCATTTCCAGTGGACTACGTCCTCATGGCACTTTTTGTGCTACTCTTTTTCGGCGCCTCGATTTCCGGGATCGCCACGGTGGGGATCCGCTTCCTCTGGGTTAGGGTGTTCCAGATTCGTAAGGGCCGGACCCCTCCCCAGGCGCTTCTTGTCACCACGGTCATGCTGGCGCTCATCATGCTGGCTATCAACTACGCTATCGTGTCCATGGTGGCGCCGCAGTACGCCACGTTCGGGACCCAGAAGTTTTGCTCCAAGGAGCCGGTTCCTGGTCAAAAGCCAAACTGCGCGGGGCAGCCGGACATGATTCTCACGTGTTCTGAGGCCTTGGACTTTAAGCTGGCCAAGGACGTGTGCACACCGAGTGTCATGTCGACGTTCATCAACCGCGTTACCATTACGTGGCCCTTCTTCGGGGCGGTCGATTACTGGGCGCAGTTTGTGTTTCTCTTAGTGTTCTTGGTTACACTACTTACGGCTCTGTTCAGGACGCCGAAGCTTAATCTGGCGGAGCTGGATGAGGATGCCGAGGTGGACGAGGAGGAAGGATTGCTGGCGACTACGGGGAGGAGGTTCAACGCTACGTGGTCAGACATTACGGGGAAGACGAGATCGAAGAACTATGGCACGCAGGGACAGACCAACGGGGCGGGATCTTCGGTGGATTAGTTGTGCCCTCAATGGTCTTGACATGCTATTCTTGTATTTTTTTTTCCCCTTCCTCTCTCTGGTGTTAAGGGAAACAGGTTGGAACGACTAAACCCACGGACCAAGGAAGCCACATTCAAAATTGCGAAAGGATTACGAACACAGAGGTACAAACGTACTGGCTCATTCAGGTACACTGCTTCTGAACACGGGAAGGCGGGATGCTCGGAGTTTGCTGTAAATACTTCATGGAACCAAGGATGACAAAAGAAGGAACAGATATTAGGTTAATTGATTTTTTCCCCGGAAATCGTTCGACCCAACTACGATGCCCCTATTGCAACCCTGTTGTTCTTCCTGTCCTTGTTAAACTGCAGAGGTTTGTGCAAACCCTCCTCATACCCCGCTGAAGGGCCCTTGTGCATGTCATACCAGCATTGGGAGCAAAAAACGTCGTCATCGCAGCCCGGGCAGATCAGCGTTGCGTCTTCCATGCAAGCCACACACCACGTCTCCATGTCTTCATCATTAAATCCCATCCGACCGCTAGGCCCCCCTTTCGTTCTCATCTCTGTGGGTGATGAGGATAGCTGGTCTGTAGGCACTGAAGGTAGGTCTAACGAGTCGCTAGTGGGGTTCGCGAGAGATCCGGCTCGGAGGGCCGCCATCCTCCGTTCCATGTCCTGCTCAAAGTCCCCTGTGCGCAGCGGGGGAGCCGCAGCCTGACTCACGCCCAGAGATGGAGGGAAGTCGGAAGGTACCGATGGTAAGGTCCAGGCGGGGTCATCAGTTTCCTTGGCTCTAGCATTGGATCCCGAGGTCTCGCCGTCGCACCTCCAGTCACCCTTTGCGCCGATAGTGTCGTTCACTTTCAAGCTTCCAAGAGCCTCGGCGAGGATTTTCTCCACGTCGCGGCTCATCGGCTCGCCCTCCGAGTCATCAGCCGGGTCATCGGCACCCAGGTTGGGACCGTTCTGGCTCAGGCTCAGAAACTTCTTCATCAGCTCATCCACCTCTTCAGCTTCAGCTCGGGGATCGAATGTCCCGAAGATAGGAGGGGCATCAGTGTCTGCGTCAGGCTCTCCTTCAGCCTCGAGCAAGGCTTCCAAGATGCGGTCGTCCGTGTCAAGAAGGCTTTCTTCAAAGTCTTCCCTGTGAGTGGGCCGTTCCCCACCTTTGCTCTTGTTGCTGACACCATGCCCAATACCAGCAGCGAGTTGTGGTTTAGTAGGCTGGTCAGCCTCAGCCCTACCCTCGCCTGACCGAGTCGCCGCCCCGCCAACCGAAGGTGGTGGATCCGCCTCGGTGCTCTCGCGGAGACTCCGGAGACTCCGGAGACGTTCGGCCAAGGCGTCCTCCTTAGATGGAGGCTTGTTAGGTTGAATGACAATGGAGCGGAGCGCGGCTGGGGATCTTGAAATTATTTCGCCAACGTGACGCTTAGTGACATGATATATACTCACGTGAGTTGAAAATCATGAATCCTTGTCATGGGCTCGTTAACTCACTGTGACGGGTCATCCCGGCTGACGGACGTGCTCGGGTTCAGTGCCTTGAGTCGATCCAACAGACTCTTGGCCGGGTCGCTCGGCTCCGTCATGTTTGTTGGGCTTTATGGCTCGGAAATGCGCCCGGGGCGGGGCGATGCAGACTGCCGTACGTCACAGGGTGCTCACCTCTTGTTTGATGGCTTCAAACGTCTATTTGGGCGTGGGCGACGCTGTCGGGTGTAACGAGCGAGATGCGAACGCTGGTGAATCACTAGATTTGGCTCGGAAAACTAAGCGACTAGCGTCCTGCAACTTCTGTATGTTTGCTCGTGCAGTTTATCTAGACCTGGGTTATGATGGAATGGAGCCCTGCTTTCGGGTTTGTAGTTCGATGCTGGCTGCCTGGGAATGCATGTGGTCAAACACTTGCAAACTTGCAACAGAGAGAATCCAGCCCGGAATGTAGATAGCCCCCATATAGAGGCGTGGTGTGACCAACCGCCACTAACCGGCCTTCGCTGAGTGACGAGGTCTCATTCAACGACTTTCCGCCGTATCCAAATGGTAGAATCATAGATTCACTTGTGTGGGCTTTATTTGGACGCTAGATTTCGAAAATTTATTGTGTCATCATCGCTACGATACAGGCTCTTTCAACCAAGGATCATTCTATTAGACCGGTTGTAGAAGGTCCTCGGCATCGAGCAGATGCTCAATAAGGGAATGACTTCAATTTGCACGAAACCTTTGAATACCTGTTGAAGGAGACCTCGAACTCT
>Ga0247774_1001074_pt1 | contig 13833 bp, 7 predicted proteins | sample UWRJL001104B6_FD_179933 | JGI IMG/M metagenome (GOLD analysis project Ga0247774, IMG submission 179933) | Plant litter microbial communities from Arlington Agricultural Research Station in Wisconsin, United States - UWRJ-L001-104B-6 | ecosystem: Environmental > Terrestrial > Plant litter >... | reverse complement strand
TGGGAATAAGGAATTAAGTATTCTACATTGGTTTGCTCTTCGTGCAGCCTGCCAGGCTAAAACGTGGCCGCAAAGTGACAGATGAAATTATGACGTAGGGCGGGGAAGTTTGTCTAGCTGAGTCATCTTGGCTGGATCGAAATGACGGTGTTTCGTGAGCGAAGTGGAGCTAGTGAGTATGGGTGGGGGTTGATTTTGGCTTCAGGTTAGGGTAATCCCTGTCATGTGCAGACAACTTTGGCGAAGGTCCAACGGTATCTAGACCTAATGGTGGCCGAGGTTCAGCCGTGGGTCAGTAAAGCAGAAAAAAAAATCCGATGCTTGAACTAAAGCTATCCTAAAACCACCGGGAACGAGATTCGGTGTCCTCGTGCCTTGACCCGTAGCCCAAGGGCAGCGGCCACGGGCCACCCACTACACTAGTGCCCGTGGTGCCATCAAGAAAAGCCTATGTCGCCGACGTCGCCTGACATGCGTTCCGCTTTTAGGTAGACGAGGCTTTGGCCGTCTACAAACCGTGAGGAGGCTCCTCTGCGTAGCCCACAATCAGTTCCGTAAGTATTCGTAGCGTGTCTGGTGTCTTCACAACATCAAAAACCCAATGAACACCCATCGCCTTAAATGGCAAATGGTACCACCCCAACCCCCTGCAAAGGATGCAAACTGCGGTCCACTCCTATCATAGCATTCCGCACGCTGATCTTCTCGGATAAACCTGCAATCGGATCCCAATACGGGCCTCTTCCTTTGGCTAGACAGGCACCATCTGCCATTTAAGGGGATAGACGTCTGCCGACTCATGCCTTGTCGGATATGCCGCCGATGCTTCCGATTACAGACTCACCATAAAGTTCTAGCGAATCGAAGCCGCGTGTCATTGTGTATCAATCTCCCCAGTTGCGCCACCGGGCTTCACAGCCTGCTAAAACACCCTCCAGTTGCTTTTTCTAAGCTCATGGAAATGAAACATTAGTGGGCCTATTGGCTCGATAATGTCGAAAATCGCACGAGACCCCACATCAAGGACCCACCGACTATTCAGGCGCTATCGGAGAGTTACTGCCCTATCAGGCGTAGTGGCTACAAATTGATCGACGGACCGCTCCGTCCGGCATGCGGCTTGCCGGGATCTTCACCATCGTTCTACCCTACATCCAATGGCGGCCTTCAATTGCTGCGTTGATCGCTCGCCGGCAGCGAGGCATGTGGCCTCAGTAACATAAAACCGAGCCTAGCGCGAGTCAGCGGGCCGGTCTCTGCCGAATTAGTCCTCCTTCAGCTGCTGGCGTGCGATGTGGCGGCGCTGTACCGCATCCGAATTGGAAAGGACAATGGCGTTCTATGCACGTGGGCCAAGTGCGGGTGGTAGGCCCCAAATGGTTCCTCCAACTTAAGGGAGAATGCTCCAGTGTTGATAAATACCGAGTGAGATCACCTCGCTGGTCCCGGTCCATATCTGAGAATGTCAAGTTGTCCCGATGACGAGTATGGTCGGTCTTCGCAAGAATCCATTGGGTACGTTCCATCTGGGCATCATTTGAACTGGACCCCCCTACACAGACTTAACCATTTCTGACATGCCCACGCAGGTCGGTGGAGGAATCGCTCGAGTAGCTCCGTCAACTCCGCACACTCGAAAGAAGAACCCGCCCTCGCAATGCCGGTTGCAGTGGCCACAGAGCAGGCGCCACTGGCGCCAGAGCCGCTCAAGAACGGCGTTTCCGTGAAGGTGGCCGAGGCTCCTCCCAGAGGGGCTAAAGATACAGGCAGTGTCACCGTGTCGAATGGCACAACACAGAGAAATGGCAACCGCAGCGAACCGTCCCGACTTCAGGTCCAGCATCGTCCGGCCAAAAACATCCACGCCATTAGGCGAAAGGTGCTAGCTGAGATTGACGACATGACTGAGCAACACTTCCACGACATTGAGAGCCACAAGAAGTACATCAACGAAGAGCGTCTTGTGCGCATGCCCGTCCGAGGGAGTGACTGGGATCGTGTACTGACGGCGGCTATTTTCTTTGCCGAGCAACTGGACGACTTTACGAAGAACGTTGACAGCTTTGTCGACGAGAGCTACTTCGTTAGGGATACTATCCTCGGGTGCTGCCATGTTCTTCTTGAGGTATATCGCCGTGTCCCCCTCTCCCAGCAATTTTTGCAATATGCTGACCTGCATCAGCTCGGATTCGAACAAGCGCAGGCTTTGGAGGCAACCTTCAATGCCCTGTACGAGCTCGGGGCACACCTTAGCCGTGTGACTCGTCTACAGAGGCATTTCTTGTCATCGTCGGCTATCAGGACCCGCGTCGCCGACATGTTCAACGGCATCGCGTGGTTGACCGCAGATATCGCCCTCTGGTATCGCAAGCTGATCCCTTTGGTCTGTTGTGAGCCCATCACGGTAGACTTCGATGCCCACTATGGCGATCGAATCACGTCTATCTTCGACATGTACGAAGAGATCATCAACGACATGTGGTGCCACCAACTCGAGAACGAGAAGGACCTTGCCATGGATTTTGCCACGCTTCGGCAGAATATGATTGCAGGCGCGGATTCGATGAAGTCCGTTCTCTATTCTCGAGTTGCCGAGAGACGAGGGCGTGCCGTCGATACGTGCGAATGGATCATGCGTGATGTCGGGGACTTTCTGAGCGGAAAGGAGCAAATCCTTACCGTCACTGGCGGTGGCGGTTGTGGAAAAAGCATGCTCGCTACTTGGGTTCGAGAGAGACTGGAGAAGCCCGTCGGACTGAGAAAGTTCGAGACTCTATCCTTCTCATTTGGTACGTACCCGGATCAGTTCCCATGTTAGTTGCTCAATTCTAATAGCCCCTAGCCGATGATAATCCGGAAGGAGCTACATCAACCGCGTTCCTCAGGAGTCTTTTGTCCCAACTGCTGGAGACAAGCATTGGGGATGTCGACCTCTTTAAGAGGCTCAGTGGACTCCTCACCGGGAAGCTGGTGGTGCGTCAGGGCGGCAATCAGGAGATCGAGACTCAATTGTGGGACATCCTCGACCTAGCCCTGGCCTGGCGTGCAAAGGACAAGAACAATGGACGACTTATCATTGTTGTCGACGGCTTTGATGCAGTTGTTGGCGGCGCACAAAAGGCAACTTCGCTCCACAATCGTCTGAGAGAAATTGTCAAGAAAAATATCCGAGTCCGAGCCATCACTTTCAGTCGACCTATCTCACACCTCGGAGGTGTAGGCTGCAAGCACCTTGTCGTCACTGCCGATCATATTCGGGATGATATTGCGATGTACTTTGAGGAGCATCTCTCTAAGTACTCTGCCTTTTCCGAGAAGAGAGAGAAGGACAGACTCGAGCTGATCGAGATGCTTGTCAACCACGCCAAGGGATCATTCCTCTTCGCTTACATCGCAATGCGGTGGCTGAAGACCGGCCTAACGATTAACGCCTTTGAGAAGGCCATCCGCGGCATCAAAGCCGGCGCAACCGACAGCATCCTTGCAAAATTGTTCGAAAAGGTCAACACTGAGGACGCCGACGTGAAATCCATTCTTTCGTTCGCTCTTGTTGCCACGCGGCCGCTGGCGACAGGGGAGATGGCTGACCTTTTGAGCGTCAACATCTCGAAGAAGGTGATTTCAGACCATGTCAGTATGGAGAAGCTGCTTTCGTCCACGCATGGCTTGGTGATTGAGCAGCGCGGCGTCGTGCGCTTTACGCACTCGATCATACGGGATTATATCGTCAAGCATGTCTGCGGGTCTTCTCTTCCCTCACTCAGGGAAGCCCATACTTGTCTGACTTTGGCCATGTTGTTCTTGGCCAGGTGCAGCATGCCCGCCAAGTCCGAACCCTCCCTTGAGCCGGCAGACGGAACCCTTGTCCAGACGACACTGGGTTCGCGTCACGTTCTCCTCTACGTCGTCAATAACTGGATTTCCCATTTCAATATGTCAACTCTCATCGCCGAGAATGGCAGCATCGCCCTTACATCTGGATTTAAAAGCATTTTCCCTGACGCGACCTTCTTCTCTACTATCGAGTGGGCCTGTTGGCAAGACTACTTCGGCGTCAGCAAGGCCGTGGAGATGCACGAGCTCAGTCTCCGAATCCGCGAAGCCTGTTTCAGCGAGAAGCACCGCTGCGTAATGCAGAATCTCGTTGTCTTGGGGAGTCTCCAACGCAACCATCTCGACATTGTTAAGGCTTCTGAGTATTTCTATCGAGCTACGACAATCGGCCAGGTTGTTCTCACCAACTTCAGCCCCTTCGTGATGAGCTGCGCGAACACCTTCCTCGTTTGCACGGATAGTATCACCATCACGGAGAGAACGACAATCGTCACTTACCGCGAGACAATTATAAAGTACACCATTGAGGTCTACAAACGCCAGTATGGCGTCCACAGCGACGTCGTGATTCGTTGGCTTGAAACCCTGGCCCAACTCTACGTCAGCATCAAGGAGACCCACCACGCGACCATCATATACAGGGAGATCCGTGAGATTATGATCATCCGATTCGGCCCAACCGCCCCTGAGACTCGCCGCATTGTCAAGGCCTTGGCCGGCATGTCTGTTACTCTGAACAAAGACGCCACAGCAGAAGAGATTGAGCAGGTCGGCTTCACGCTGTTCACGGACCTCGAGGAACCCGGCTTTGACATTGAGATCTATGTCTCCTACATCCTGCAAACTTGCGTCTTGTATGAGCTCCATCGCGTTGCCTTCGTCGAACGTCTGTATCTCAACCTGTGGTGCCGCATCTGCGACATGTGCTTGGTAGAGACAACAGCCAAGCTTCATCTTCTGAAGCTCGAAATTGCGCTCAAGTACATCACCTTCCTCCGCAGGATTGGCCGCAAGGACGAGGCATGCAGTATCATGGTTTGCGTTTGGGCCGAGTACGAGCATTACGAATGCCAAGACCAGATGCTGATCATCCGGCTCAAGGAGCTGGCTGTCATCTTCAGAAGCTTCGGCATGTTTCAGGTCGCCATCTCTATCCTCAAGAAGGCATGGCTTTGGTTCAAGGAGCGCAAGCTCATCGAGCATGAAGAGGCTGCGTCAACGACCATCATCATTAGCGAGGTAGTCGAGGAGATTACCGAAACCATCATCGAGAAGAAGACGACAACGACAGTCACGGAGACAATCACCCGAGAGGTGTGGGAGACTACCTACACTCGCTGCAAAGGTGGCAAAGTCGATCATCATTTCTTCAAGACAGCTCTCGCGCTTGCAAATCTCTATATCAAGCTGGAGAAATGGTCCGAGGTCGAGGTCGTGATCAGAAAGTCGCTTGAAATCTCCTGGAAGGCCGTCTTGGAGTCGAAGACAAAGATTGTCATTGAGGGCGAGTTCATTCTCGAGAGGATTTCGGTTGCCACGCGGCTGGCGTTGTGCTATCACCGACAACGCCACTTTGCAAGGGCCGAGGAAATCTACCTGCGCATCTTCCACGCGTGTTTCGAGTCCCTCAAGTGCGAACACTCGTCGCTGATGGAGGCAACGCTGGTTCTCGTCACATTTTACGAGGATTATCACCGTCACGACAAGGTCGTGGAGATCTACGTCACACTGTTGGAGCATTTCCGCAAACATCTAGGCCACAGCCACAAGCTTACGGTGAAGATTCTCTACAAACTTGCGGCCGTGTACGAGTTGCTGGGCAGAGCCGAGGCTTATGACTGCTACATTGAGATCGTCACCATTTACACCAAGGATGGGTACTGCCACCATGACGCACGCGATGCTGCCATTATTGTGCTCAACTATTACCACCGGGAATGTCGGTGGATCGAGCTGCAGAAGCTCTGTGTCGTCCTCTGGGAGACTTTCACCAAACACCATCACGAGTGCACCTTCACCGAGGAGATGATATCAATTATCTATGAGCGGTATCGGTATGTTCTCGAGGTCCACTCGAAAGTCGAGTTCTCGATTCTCTACAAACTTACGGTCGAGTACCGCGAGATGGTGACGAAGGTGTTTGGCATCTCGGCTAGTATCGTTATCACGGCCATGATGGTACTTGCAGAGCTATGTGGGCATCATGAGGAGCACTACCACGAGTCGGTAACAATCTATGAGGAGATCATCAAGACGACCAAGACTACGACAACGGTCACGGAAACGACGATCACCACTGTCAAGAAGAGGTTGTCCAAGATGTACGTCACCATCATCCACAAGGGCGGCAAGATCACCACCACAACGATCGAGCGCGCCATCGAAATCTGTCTTGAGATGTACGAGCACCTTAAAGTCGAGTTCGGTTGGTGGCATGAGAAGACGCTTCTTCATCTAAAGGAGCTTGTTCTTCTGTACAAAAAGCACAACCACAAGGATTCACGCGTGAGGATGCTGGTCCTCGTACAGGCCAGTCTCATGGAAATCATCACGACTTGCACGGTCTCCATGACTCTCTACACGGCAGCCACCACTCTGGGCTCCATTTTTGTAGAGTGCGGGCTTGTGAAGGAGGGTCGTGAGCTCCTCCAGCAGTTGCAGTACTATCTTCTCTTCCCCAACTTTGACTACGGGCCGCTCGTCTATACCAGTCAGCCCATCGAGCGCCCCAAGGTCAAGATCTCGCGAGTGTCTCTCGTGTTTCTCGTTGCATTCGACCAGGCTCTGACGCAGAAGAAAAGTGCGACAACAAAGACGACGGTCATTGAATTTTCGCACCTCATGTCCGAGATCATGCTCGAGACAATTCTCTATGAACAATACGCTGTCATCACTACCACAATCACGAAGGAAACTCGCATCGATCTGGTGCTTGAACATGCCGCCCGATTGCGCTGTGTCTGGGTCTCGCGCAAGCGCGACTCGTTCGTCAAGACACTCGACAAAAAGATCTTCTCGCTCTTCGTATCCCGTCACGCGGCCTTCCTCGACGGCTACTCCGAGAAGAGCGACGAGGCGTTCGAGCTCTACGTCGCCCTCATGTTCGAGATTGGCAGCGGCGTGGCAGCCGACCAGAGCAGCCTCAATCTTGCCCTCCTCACGTGCCGCGCCGTCAACGGTCTAGTGCGGCGTCTCGTGGCGAAGGAGAAGGCTGATTTGGCAAGAGCCCATGCCGTGGCGAGGTGTGCGTTCCAGTTTGCAAACGCGCAGGGCTACTATCGGAGTCAAGGTTGCTTCGTCTACGGATTTAGACTGGCCGAGATGCTCGCCGGACGGGGCATCCCCACGTGGAAGAAGGCGGACCAGTCAACCAGAGATGCCATGGTCGGCACGAGCAAGGCCATCCTTTCCATCGTGCTCGCGACCCTCAAGGAAAGCGGCGTCAAGTTGGTGGAGCTCCGGTCAGAGGACCTCACGGCCCTCGTCCAGCTTCTCGGCGAGCAGAAGAACTATCAAGACCTAGAGGTAAGCGTCCCCCCCCCATCTTCTCAACCATGCAAAGCTTCCATACTAACCAACCTCTCCCCCCAGCACCTCCTCCTCTCCCTCTGGCAATCCCGTGAATTCCAACGCACGTGGTCTTCACCCGACATCCTCCACGTTGCCTCTCTCCTCATTCACGCCCACGTGCTGGCTTCGCACTCCGACCGCGCAACCGCCCTCTGCCGCACCATCTTCTACAACCTTCGGCGCTCGCTCGGCGGCCTGGCGCCCGAGACGCTGCACTTCGCCTCGCGCCTCATCGCGTTGCTGTACCGCTCCGGCCGCTTCCGGGAGGCGCTGCGGATCCATCTCGACGTGGTGACGGATCTGGACGATCGGATGATTGAGCGGGCGCGGGAACCCGATGCTTCAGCCGAGATGTTGAAAGACCCTGCCCTGGCAAAGATTGCGAACGCCCACCTCGACGGGCTGAGGAAATGTGGCTTTGCGAAGGGCGGAGAGGGCGTCAAGGCACTTGGAGAGGTGTATTCGCGGGTGGCCAAGTTTGGAGAATTGGAGGTGGTGCCCGTTGAAGAGTGGACTGCGGGAGCTGGTGTGGACATGAGCTTGAAAGCAAAGGTTGAGGCCGAGTATAAGGCCCCGAACGAGTGGGTGGTCGGGAAGGGGAGTGTTGGAAGGCATAACCAATGGGTGTGTGGGGTAGCTTGAAGTTGGTATTGCTTTGGGTACTGCACTTTTTCCTTTGTTGTATTGAAGAACAATTATTGGAGGGCATGGGAAGGTAATGAACGCGAGTTCCGATATATGCAGGTGAAAAGTTACAGAAATTTTTTTTGTCACGTATCTTATTCGGATCAAAAACGAGAATTTTTCAATATGGTATTAAAAACGCAGAATCCCAACGCATGTCAAGGACAGTGATGGTTGAAAAGAATGCACGATTGAAGCTGTCTAAAGACTGTCCAAGTCGAAATTCAGTGTCATTATGCCTGACTCGTGGCTTAAGTTGCAGCGGCCATGGACCGCCCACCGCCCCACCCGCTACAGCACTGTGGGTGCTGTAAAGGAACCGGCTAGCGGCAGAGGTCGCCGTCTGACAGTGGATGGCACGGAGCGCTTTGGGAACACTTTCGAAATAGAGCTTGGCTTCTCGTATTACTCTTCCTTCTCTCTTATAAAGCGTTTCGATGTAGACCTTCTTCTGCCGTTACAGGTAAGTTGTAGCACGAAGTAGAGGGAATTGACTTGCGACAATCTCCACAAAACTTGAGGTCCCGTCTAAGCAGCTATTCTAACAGCAGAAGCACGGTAGATTTATCAATTCCTTAAAAATGGAAGGATGCTAACAACGGGAAATTAACAAAGCACGTAGAAACGAATTTTCCTTAGTCTTCCTTACTGTTTCGGGGAGATAGACATACCGGAATATCGATATCATAGCCCAGAGCCGCAAATGGAGATCCAGAAGAGTATCTAGGTGGATTTCTAAGAGTTCAGCTCCTGTCACTCATCATCTTGCCGTGAGAAATTGCGACTAGTGCTATTTACAACGTCTCGGTAGAGTACTATAAGGAGGTGAGTTATTTACTACCGAGACCTAGATAAAGCGGCCAGTCAACCCGGCTAAAGCAGTTCTCCGCATCGAGTATCCCGTCCTCACGCGGAAGCAAGCCGATATTACCTCCGCGACGGCCCCGCTACAACGACGTAATACATATCATCGACGTCAATTCCTACGCAAAATGCTCATACTTCGATTTGGGAGATTCACTCCCTGGCTTGAAAATGGTGAACTGCACGAGTAGTAAATATGCATGGCCTAATCATGAAGCTCGCAATCCTGTGTCTAACCTGCCTCACGGCACCTATCCTCTCACAAACTACCCAAGACCCCCTCCTCGTCGATCTTTCCTACGCTAAATACCTCGGCACCCACAACGCAACCACCCATCTCAACTCCTGGCTCGGCATCCGCTACGCCGCGCCGCCGACCGGATCGCGGAGATGGCAAGCCCCGCAGCCACCCGAGCCGCAACGCTCCGAGGATATCCTTGATGCCGACGCGTTCGGCCCGTCCTGCCCGCAGGCCATGCCGTCGTTTCCGAACCAGGCCCGGACCTTCGTCCCCGGGAACGAGGACTGTCTGTTCCTCAACGTGTACGCGCCCGACGACGCGGGCGGGTCGCTTCTGCCAGTCTTTGTGATGATTCACGGGGGCGGGTATGGCCTTGGGGATGGGAGGACGGACTTATCCGGGTTCATGAAAGAGAATGGGAATGGATTTGTAGCCGTGGTGGTTCAGTATCGAGTAAGTTTGACAAACGATGAGCGGCGAACAAAAGAAGAAAGGATATTAAAGGTCTGTGTCTCTGACAAAAGCGCATTCTAGCTGGGTGCATTTGGGTTTCTCTCGTCGGAAGAGGTCAAGCAAAAGGGTGTCCTCAACGCCGGTCTTCTCGATCAAAGATTTGCGCTAGAATGGATCCAGAAACACATTACGAAATTTGGGGGCAATCCGGAGCACGTCACCATCGCGGGCGAATCAGCCGGTGCGGGTTCAGTGTTGCTGCAAGCCGTTGCTGAAGACGGGGCGTTGGGAACAGGCTTGTTCACGAATGTAAGTACACAGACCAAAACTTATGTCGTCGAACGGGAATGGAGAAACTTACTATCGCGTCGGAAAAGATCATAGCCGCATCTCCGTGGGTGCCCACGCAACCATACTATGACGACGAGACGCCAACGCGGCATTATAATGATCTTGCCGAAAGCGTTGGCTGTGGTGAGGCGGACGACGTGTTTGGATGCTTGGTAAAAGTCGAGTCGCAGACACTCCAATACGCTGCGAATCTTGTCTCTTCATCCGCGCCGACGTTTTACGGCAATTGGTATGTCCAATCGTCAGAATAATCTAGGAAGACAAGACTATATTCTCATATCCAGAGCAGGGCTTTCATCCCCGTCACGGACGGCACCTACATCACTGGACCGCCGAGCGTCCTGCTCCAGGAGCTCAAGGGGAAGGTGAACGGGAAGAATCTTCTTGTTGGTGTAAGTAGGCCCCACCACTCGCAATATCTTGACGTCTACATGAAGGATAAGAGAAAAATGGCATGAGAGTGATAGGGAGACCATCTAGACTAACAATGCAATGACAAGAACAACGCCAACGAAGGCGTCATCCTGATACCAACAAATATCCGAACGCAAGACGATCTCATCGCCTGGATGAAGGGAAACTTTGTAAATCTCTCCGATCAAAACGTGACAAACATCCTCAAAGCGTACCCCACCACCGACGGGCCAGTCAATCCCCGCGATGCGCGGTACGAGACGAGCGGGTTCGGGCCAGGAACGGCCGTCAGCGTCAGTGCCGTGGCGACGGGCCAACAACAGCGTGCCTTTGTAAGTTATTGAAAAAGAGTACTGAGAAAAGTGCAACTGTGGGACAAGACCTCTCTGACACGACGACGGACTGCCAGAACATCGGTGCCGAAGGCGCGGTGATCTGTCCAAGCTATTGGTTTGCGACAGCCTTCTCCGGCGAGGGCAAGACGGCGTACCACTATCAGTACTCGGTCCCGTTCGCGGCACACGGCGCAGACCTTGCCGCGTACTACGGACCGGCGACGGAAAATGTTGGGCCCGACTTGGTAACAGCGTTTAGAAGTACGTGCACCGGCATTGGCCCCTGACGTGTCCTGAGCAGAGCCGAGGCCCGCGGTACGGGGGCGGGCTGAGGACCGGCTGAAGCCGTCCAGTTGCCCCCAACCATCCAGGGATCCGAACGCTGACTCCGTTGGTAGAGATTTACGGAAATTTCATCACCAAAGACAACCCATCCATATCCAGTTCTGTCGCAAACGGCAAATCGGCACCAGACCCAGATGCGCAACACGCGGCGAGCGACTGGCCCGCCTGGACAGACGAGTCTCCGATGCAGCTCAACATCAATCAAACCGGCGGCCGTCCCTACAGCACGTATTCTGTCACGGGCGCTGTCGTCACCCAGTTTAGGGAGCCGGGACTCCGCAACCGCCTGTCCTTCGTCAACGCCTACGAGTGGGAGGGCGGGCGCGGCGAGAGGTGCGACTTCTGGCGAGGGCTCAGCCCCGTTGTGCCCCAGTAATGCTTCGTGAAAAAATTACCCATCGACCGGCAGAGGGAAACCCCGAGAGACAAGGGGAGGGAGCCACTCGTTTCCTGGATACAATTGATTTTGTAGATGGGAGGTCATCGCATACGCTGGAATCCGAATTTCGCGTCCAGTGTGTGCGGGTACCAAGGTACACGGCAGAAACCAAAGAGATTTTGCCAAGAACTTCTGGGCGTAAACCTTATCGCGGCTTGCGTGGTGCTCGATTGTGTTCGTCAGCTCAATTTGCCAGAATCGGCAGTGGAGGCTCGAAAACTCCACATCGCCAATGCGGGGATTTGACCCCCGTGGAGAACACTCCGTGGCATTTCCACATTTGGGGTAACCTGGAGTGCTGGGGTAGATCGAGTTAATACCCTTTTTCATCTGATGAGGGGCCACATGTGCATTGCTTCGCCTCCATTGAGATTTCCGGGAGAAACGGCTTAGAAAAAAATAGAAGGACTGCTACCGGCCTGATGTGCCGGTCATGTAGCCGCCGGGTAAAATTTGGCGGATGGGGAACGTCTTGGAAGTGAGAAAGCAAGAAGCTTTTCCTGGCTGAAATAAAGATCTGCGCTACCAGATCTAGGTATTGCGTGCGTGCGTGTCTGGGTCTCGTTCATTTCGGAACTGTATATTTCAAGGGCAAGGGCAAACTAAATTGACCTCCCCCATGGCTCAGCCTCTCGGAAGATTGCCGCGGCAGAGGCTTGATATGGGCCGGCGCGGTGGAGTAATGGATAGAGGAAGGCAGGGAGAGCTGCTTGTATATCTATGTCATTGTTCCAGGTCCTGGGGCCACGCTTGTTCCCCGTCGTGGACGTGGTAACATATAGATAGGTCGAATACTCACGTCGCGCCACAGTCTGTATGGCCTTGGCAATTCCATCGATGCGGGTGCTCCTCAGGATACTTTTGGGATGGAGCATCCTCGCGGCCGTAGTTGCGAAACATGTGGAGGTGGAAGAGGACAAAGCGGGTTTGACAGGAGGTCATAAGGACTTTTACTCCGGAGAGTCGATTGCTATTCGGCAGGAGGATGGATCGGCAGACGACGAGGAGGGGGGTGATGTCGCTCCAGAGGATCCTGTCGAGGACCCCGAGGACCCCGAGGAACCGGAAGAAGAGGAGGACGTAATTCCAACAAACCCCCCGCCGAGTCAGGATCCCTGGTACGAACCACCAGAAGGATGGGAGGATGAAGCGCCGGGCAAGATTCTCAAGACACGGCCCGAAGGCGTGCCCGTCTGCCTCATCAAGTACTGTGCCGACACATACCAGTACATGTACCGCACCAGCGACACGCACGGCAACGCATCCTGGACGGTGGCGACCATGTTCCTACCCGAGGGCATACAGGCCGGGTGCGACACCGACCCGGATGGCTGTTCTCAAGGCGTGGTTGCGTACACAATCCCCTACGACAGTGCATCGTCCGACGCAGTTCCTAGCTATCTCGTCCAATTCGGCGATCCCTACGGCGAGATGTCCGACATGATGAAGCGCGGGTGGTTCGTGCTGGTTCCGGACTACGAGGGTCCAACAGCCGCCTTCTGCGACGGCCCGCAGTCTGCCTACGGAACGCTCGATTCGGTCCGCGGCGCAATCGAGATCGGGCACGAATTCGGCCTCCGCACCGACACGGCGAAGTGGGCAATCTGGGGCTATAGCGGTGGGGCCTTCGCATCTGGTTTCGCTGCTGAGATGGCCGAGGAATACGCCCCCGAGCTCGATTTTGCCGGCGCTCTGATCGGTGGCCCGTCGCCCAACCTGACGACGGCATGCATCAACATGAACGGCGAGGAGACTGCTGGCCTTGTTATCTCGGGTCTCATCGGCATCACGGCGCAGTGGCCCGAGCAGAGGCGGTTCTTGATCGACCACATGCACAAGGAAGGGCCATACAATGCATCGGGCTTCATGATGGCCCGGTATTTTCCCGCCGTATACGTTCTGTACGGCTACGCCAACCACAACGTCTACGACTACTTCATCAACGGCGAAGAAGACGTCTTGAGTCCAACAATTCTCGACCTCTTCGACACGCAGGGCCAGATGGGTGTCCACGGCATCCCCAACATGTTAACCTTTGTGTACAAAGCGGGCCAGGACGAGATGAGTCCGATCGAGGAGACGGACGCTTATGTCAAGACATTTTGTGATGGGGGGGCAAACCTTCTATACCACCGTAACTCCATCGGAAGCCACAACCAGGAGCTCTGGAGCGGCCGGCCGAGGGCCCTGCAATTCCTCGAGACGGTGCTGGACGGAGCCGACTCAATCGAGGTGCCGGAAACAGGGTGCATGATTGCCAACGTGACTGTCGGCCTGCCGAAATGGTCAGAAATCGAGATTGG
>Ga0247774_1001073_pt1 | contig 13840 bp, 16 predicted proteins | sample UWRJL001104B6_FD_179933 | JGI IMG/M metagenome (GOLD analysis project Ga0247774, IMG submission 179933) | Plant litter microbial communities from Arlington Agricultural Research Station in Wisconsin, United States - UWRJ-L001-104B-6 | ecosystem: Environmental > Terrestrial > Plant litter >... | reverse complement strand
CGAGCGCGCCCTGGCCATCGTCGAGCAGGTCCTGGTCTCCATCCCGGCCATCACCCGCCCGCCCGAGGACCACTGAAGGACCCGTACGGCCGGATCCTCCGCGCCTGGGCGGACCTCGCCGCGCTAACAGCAGACCTTCCCTGACCTGCGGGGACGGTGTCTCGTACAGAGTCGAACAGGCTCGAACAGGCTGATCGTTGTGCGGTCTGTTCCCGCGTCGGTAGAGCTGGATGCGATCCACCTCGAACATCCCGTGCAGAGGGAGCACCGATGCTGCGCATCCATTTCCAGCCCGAGGACCTGACCCGCACCACCGTTGCCCCGTCCGCGGACGTCCTGTGGGAGATCCTGCTGAGCCTCCAGGTGATACAGGAACGCGCCGGCGACGCCGCGCTCGACCGCTGGAGACGGGTCACCGCGCCCCGGATCCCTTCCTCCCTCCTCCCGCTTCTGGAACTCGCGCCGCCCGGCGGCCGCTCCCCGGACTTCCTCGCCGCCACCCGAGGCGAGGACCGCATCGAGGAGGGCCTGGCGAAGATCCGTGCGACGCCGCGGGATCGGCTGGCGCACGACCTCGCCCCGCTCGTCCGGCAGGGCCGGGCCCCTTTCTTCGCGCGGCGCCTGGAGGCCGGGGCGACCGACGTGGCCGAACAGATCACCCGGGACATGGAGCGGTTCTTCGCCATCGCGATCGGGCCCTACTGGACGCGGATCTCGCGGGACGTCGAGATCGACCGGCGGCGGCATCTCCAGACGCTCGGCGCCCATGGTGTGGAACGTCTCCTGGAAACCCTGCACCCGTCGGTGCGCTGGCGACATCCCGTGCTGCGAATCGGCGGCCATCTCGACCGCGACATCCACCTCGCCGGACGGGGGATCGTGCTGATCCCGGCGTTCTTCTGCCCGTACGGTCCCCTGACCCTGGCGGACCCGGGCCCGCGCCCGGCGCTGGTCGTCCCGGTCGGCCGGCGTACGTGGGCCCGGCGAGGGGACTCCACCGGGCCAGGGGGTGACCGGCCGCTGGCGGGGTTGCTGGGCCCCACCAGGACGGCGGTGCTCGAGACGACGATGGACGGCTGCAGCACGACACAGATCGCCCGCAGTGCGGACATCTCCCTGGCGACGGTGAGTCACCACACCAAGGTGCTCCGGCAGGCGGGTCTCATCACGACGCGCCGGGACGGTTACGCGGTGTGCCACCAGATCACCGAGCTCGGTCTCAGCCTGCTGGACTCCGCCGGGTGACGCGGCATGCCGCGGCGGCCCGGCGACGGTGTGATCGTCGCCGGGCCGCCGCGGTCACCGGTCAGGAGATCTTCTTGTAGCGGTAGGCGGTCCACCCGTGGGTCTTCCCGTCGGTGCCCCTCCGCGACTTGTCCGTGCTCAGCTTGTAGACCTTGTGCTTGACCGGCGTCGAGCCGAAGTCGTAGGCCCAGTAGGTGCCGGCCGACTTGCTGCTCCACTTCTCGAAGATGCGAACGTGGCCCGCGGCCCCGCCCGTACCGGAACCGAGAATTCCGGTGTAGTCGCCCTTCTTCATGCTCTTGCGGCTTTTCAGCTTGTTGCCGTAGGAGGGCAGGCCGATGGTGCTCTGCGCACTCTTGAGGTGGAGGGCCATGCTGACAAAGCCCGAGCAGTCGCGACGGTATTTGTGGCTCTTGCTGTCGGGGTCGCGATACGTTCCGGTCCCGCTGTACTTGATCGAGCCGCGATGCGTGTACCAGTACTTGGCCCGCGAGATGACCTCCGCGCGGGAGATCTTGCCTCCGCGGCTGCTCGCCGCGGCGGACACCTGCCCCGTGTCCGACGTGTGCGAGGCCGGAGCCGCGTTCCCGGTGGGCGCGCCGGCGATGAGAGCCGCCCCGCCGATGGAGGCCGCTGCCGCCAGTCCCACGATCTGCTTGCGCATTGAGTCTCCTGTAACTCGTTGGTACGGAGAACTTGACGCCCCCAACATTGGCCAAACCCGACACTTGTGGCAACGATTTCCATTGGCATCGAAAAGCGCATTGAGACCGGTGTCCAGGACCCTGTCAGCTAGATTCGCTTTGTGCCTTCTGAGAGCTCTGTCCCGGATCCGGAGAAAGCGCGGACGCCCGCCGAGTTCGTCCACCAGCTCAGGCGCCTGAAGGCCTGGTCCGGCCTCACCTATCGTCAGCTCGAACGGCGGGCGGGCGAACACGGGGACGTCCTTCCGCACAGCACCGTCGCCACCGCTCTCAGCCGTGAGTCGCTGCCGCGTGTGGAGCTGGTCAGGGCGCTGGTGCGGGCATGCGGGTGTGACGAGAAGACGGCCGGCACCTGGGTGGCGGTACGCCGGCGGCTCGCCACCGGCCCGGACCGTACGGAGGCGGCCCCGCGGACCGCACCGCCGCCGCGGTCCGGCGACCACGGCCGGCGGACTCCACCGCGACAGGCCGCCCGGCTGGCGCCCGTCCTGCTGGCGGCGCTGTTCGCCATCAGCGCGTCGTCACCGACCGCGGCCGCGCCGCGTAAGGCGGCGGTGACCGCCGGAGCACCTGTCCCCGCACCGGCGGCGTGGTGGCGCTTCGAGGAGGCCGGTGGCACGACGGCGCTCGACTCATCCGGCCACGGTGCCGACGGCGCGATCGAGGGCGGCGCGGTCCGTACGGCGGTTCCGGGAGGACACGCGCTGGCGTTCGACGGCGGCGGGCACGTCATCGCCCGCGGGGCCGTCATCCGTACCGATGAGGCCTTCACGATCACGGCGTGGGTACGGCTGGACGAGACCGGCGAGTGGGGCACCGTGGTCAGCGAGCACCACGGCGCCGACGCCCCCGACGTCGCGTTGCTCGACTACGACGCCGAGCATCGGGACTGGGCGTTCATGATGCCCGACCGTCGCAAGGGCTGGGCGATGGGCGACGAGACCGTGTTCAGCGGCCTGCGCCCCGTACGCGGACAGTGGGTCCATCTCGCCGCGGTCCACGACCCCGCCGACCGCCGCGTGTGCCTCTATGTCGGTGGCGGGCTCCAGGCGTGCCGGACGCGCGCCTCCCTCGTCCGCGCGAACGGACCGCTGGACGTCGGCCGGGCACTGGCGGACGGCGCACCGGTCGACGGCTGGCACGGCGCCATCGACGACGTGCGCGTCTTCGCCCACGCCCTCACCGGCGAGCAGATCGGCGACGTGGTGGCGCACCGCGCCTGACCCTGGCGACCCACAGCCGGCCGCGGGGTACGGGCCGGGCTCGCCGTCGCGTACGCCTCGGCACCGAGGTGGCGCGGCAACCGGATCGCGGCCATCCGACGCCGGCGCCGCCAGGAGCCGGTCCGGCCATCACCCGGCGATCCTGTCGGGGCGTGGTCAGTCGGTGACAGGGGTCCTCCGAAATCTCGTCAGGCTCGCTCACTGGCAAAACATGAAACTTACTCACGAGTAAGTTGACCCCTTACCGGCTTGTTACGGATAAGTAATGCACCCGGGTCAAACCAGCTCCCCGCTCTCCCGGGTGAAAGGAGTCCTCCGATGATCGGGTCCCTCGCCAGGCGTGTCGCGGCTGCCTCCACCGTCCTCGCGCTGGGCGGACTCGGCGCGCTCGCCGTTCAGGCGCCCGCCCACGCCTCCGACTTCTCGGCGACCTACACGTGCGACATCCCGCTGTCCGGGTCGCAGTCGGTCACCATCACCGGCTCGCTGACCGCCTCACCGAACCCGTCGACCGCCGGCACATCCACCCACTTCGCCCTGCACTTCTCCCAGCTGAGCCTGTCGTCGCCGGTCAAGATCAACTCCTGGAGCGCGACCGCCGACATCGACGCGTCCGGAGCCGAGACGGCCACGTTCCAGGTCAGCGGAAGTGGCGGCTCGGTCCCCGCGAACCAGCCGATCACCGGCGACCTGGCCGGCGACTGGACGCCGACGGCGGCCGGCACGGACCAGTTCCAGGGCGGTGATGTCACGATCAAGGCGAACCTGTCCCTGCTCGGCAACGTCACGATCCCCTGCACCCCGAACGACCCGCGCCCGGTGGCCGAAACCCTCACCGTGAACTGACCGCGCACTCACTCCCCGCTCGCCGGACGGCCCCGCGACAGAACGTCGCGGGGCCGCCCGGCCGTTCGCGCCGCCGACGACAGCCCGTCAGTCCTCGATGCGGATGCGTACGCGGCGGAAGCCGCGGCCCTTGTTCTCGATCTTGGCGACCCGCAGGCGGCCGATCTGGCGGGTGGAGGCGACGTGCGTTCCGCCGTCGGCCTGGGTGTCCAGGCCCACGATGTCGACGATGCGTACCTCCTCCACTTCCTGCGGGACGAGGTTCGTCGCCGTACGGATGATGTCGGGGATCGCGAACGCCTCCGCGCGGGGCAGGGTGCGTACGTCGATGCGCCGGTCGGCGACGATCTCGGCGTTGCACGCCTCCTCGACCGCCTCCTTGAAGCCGGGCGGCACCTCCGGCAGGTTGAAGTCCATCCGGGCGGTGCCGGGCTCCATGTTCCCGCCCGTGACGAGGCAGCCGTAGTCGCGGAACACGACACCGCACAGAACGTGCAAGCCGGAATGTGTCCGCATGAGACTGGTGCGCCGTTCGTCCTCGATCGCGCACCGCACGACCGTACCCGCAGGTGGGAGCGGGTCTCCCTCGGCCGGGACGAGGCAAAGATCATCACCTTTGCGGACTCCGGCGATGTGAGTCTGGACTCCCTGCCAGAGCAAGACGCCAAGATCGGCCGGTTGCCCTCCTCCGCCTGGATAAAATGCGGATCGGTCGAGGACGATCCCCTCGGGACCGGACTCGAGTACGACCGCCTCCCACTCGCGCAGTGCCTGGTCGGTCAGCTCGAGCCGTTGTGTCCGATGCGTCGTCGCCATGACAGGTCACGATAGAACGCCCGGCTGCCGGGCGCGGGCAAGGAGCGGTATGAGACGACGCGTGGTGTGCAGCGTCGCCGCCGTTGCCGCTCTCCTCGCGTCTGCGGGGTGCGGCGGAACGGCGCGCAAGGCACGGGCGGACAGCTCGCCCATCACCAGAGAGCAGTCGCACCACACTCCGGTCGTGATGTTCCTCGGCGACAGCTACACGACCGGACGCTACGGGCAGATCCCCGAGCTCACCTATGCCGCCAACACCGCCCGTACGCTCGGCTGGCAGGTCATCCTCGGCGGCTACCGCGGCACCGGCTTCGTCGCCAAGGGCCACGTCCACAAAAACTTCGCGAACCTGTTCACCGAGCAGCTCGCCTGGCGCCCGGCACCGGATCTGGTGATCGTTTCAGGCGGCCACAACGATCGGTCCTTCTCCCCCGAGGAGGTGGCCGGGAGCGCCCGGCAGCTCCTGACGACGATCAAGAGCACCTGGAAGGGCAACGCGCGCGTGGTGCTGATGGGCCCGATGTGGGGCGGCGACCCGATCCCGTCGGTGGAGGACGTACGCGACGCGCTGGCCGGTGTCGCCGGGGAACAGCATGTCCCCTTCATCGATCCGCTGCGCGAGCACTGGATCACCGGGGACCGCGTGCAGGGCACCGGCAACGCGCCGATGTACATCCTGCACGACGGCATCCACCCGAGCACCGCGGGCGCGCGTTACATCTCCACCAGGCTGATCGCCGACCTTCGCAAGCTGAAGCTCGCCAAGCCGTAGCGGCCTACCAGGGGCCGTACGGGCCCGAGGAGGAAGATCCGCCCCCGCCGTTCTGCCGGACGGCCGGCCGTACGTCGGCGAGGTAGACGGCGGCGGCGATGAAGCCGACGATCGGCAGTATCCCGAGGATCGAGACGAACTGCACCGCGCCGGCCAGGCCGAACAGCAGCGCGACTCCGAGAATGATCAGCCAGAGCTGTTTGGTGAGCTTGCCTGCGGCCGCGTAGGCGGCGGCCGGTCGACGTACGGCGTCGATGAACGCCCACACCTCGACGACGAACATGACGATCGCCACGGCCCAGAACAGGTAGGCAACGACACCCTGGGCTCCTCCGAGCACGGCTCACTCCCTGTGGTGGGCGGCGCCGAAACGCCGCTCGATCTCCTGATGGCCCCCAGCGTATGCGCTTCGCCGCGGTCCGGCCCGTTCTCGGCGAGGAAAACGTGAAGGCCCGGGTGGTCGTCCCACCCGGGCCTTACGTGGCGAAGTCTCCACCGGCTCAGCGGCCGGCGCCGGAGACTCAGGTGCCGATCTTCTTGGAGGCGTCGCCGGCGGCCTTGCCGGCCGTACGGGCCGTGGTCCGGGCGGAGCCGGCGGCCGAACGGGCACGGCGGACCGTGGACTTGGCCGACTCCTCGAGCTCCTGCGTGGCCTTCTGGCGGTCGACGCGGCTGACGATCCGCTTGCCGCGTTCGGCCAGCTCGTCGTAGACCTCGACCGCACGCGTGCCCACCTGGGTGACGTACGAGACGGCGGCGCCGCCGAGGTCCTTCGGGTCGGTCTTCTCCTGGAGCTTGTTGATGCGGTCCGGCACCTCGCGGAGCTTCTCGACCGCGAGGTCGCCGGCGCCTGCGGCGACGTAGAAGGCCTTGCTGTCGCGCAGCTTGTCGGTGATGGTCATGTTTCTTCTCTTCCTTCCGTCGGTGGGGTCGTGCGGATGGCGACGTCGCCGGCGTTTCCTTCTTCCCCGCGGAACGACTCGTAGATGTCGAGGAGGACCTGCTTCTGTCTCTCCGACAGAGCCGCGTCCGCGCGGATGGCGGCCTGGACGTCCGTGTCGGACTCTCGGTCATCGAGGATCCCCGCCTGCACATACAGGGCCTCGGCGGAGATGCGCAGACCTTTCGCGATCTGCTGCAGGATCTCCGCGCTCGGCTTTCGCAGCCCGCGCTCGATCTGGCTCAGGTACGGGTTCGACACACCCGTGACCTCGGCCAGCTGACGCAACGAGACCTTCGCTCGCTGCCGCTGCTCCCGGATGTACTCCCCGATGGAGCCGACTTTGGAAGTCGCCATGCGTCTACTGTGCGTCCCCTTGCTTGCTATTGCAAGCAGATGAGCAAGCACTTCGGGGTGAGTCGAGTCACATCGCGATCGGCGTGCCGCTTCAGGAGACGTCGGAGGACGGGACGGTCCAGGTGTTACAGGCCGACAGGACGCCGTCGCGGTAGCCACGGGCCACCCAGCCGGCGTAGTGCCGCCCTGTGCCGTGGTCGCGGACGTCGGGGCGTCTCTCGTCGTCTCCGCGCAACCGGTTGTCGGCGATCATGCTCTGGTACTGCTCGGCCGTCATCGGCAGCGTGTGGCGCTGCGCGGACAGGAAGGCGCCGGCGAAGCACTGCGCCTGGAGCTCGATCCGCCGGCTCGCCTCGGAGCGGGCCGTGGTGCCCCCGGACGCCATCAGCTCGTGGCCGTACTCCAAGATCCCGGCGTCCTCCTGCACGTGGTGGCCGTACTCATGGGCGATCACCCGGGCGTAGACCGCGTAGTGCGACACCGGCTCACCGCCCGCCGTCTCCACGACGTTGCTCAGGCCGACGTACATCGTGTCGTTGGCCGGGCAGTAGAACGCCGAGGCGCCGGGCGCCGGGTAGGACCCGCACGGGCTGCTGCCCGGCGTGCTCCAGAAGACCCGCTGCGGCACGGTGAACCCGGTGACCCCCGCCTTGGTGAACTGCCGGGCCCACGCGGCGTCCAGGCAGGTGGAAAGGGTGTCGAGGAACGTCCGCATCGAGCCCCCGTCACCCTCGGCGATCTTCGGCAGCCGGCACGGGACGCGCGAGAGGGAGCCGCTGCGGTACAGCGGGCCCGAGAGCGCGGCCGACTTGTTGCCCGTACGCAGCCGGCTGCCGTCGGTGCCCGTGCCCGGTTCACGGCTGCTCCCGGCGAGCCAGAACCCGACGACGGCCACCACGAACAGCGCCGCGAACCCGCCCAGGGTGCCGAGGACCACACCACTCGCCGTACGCCGTGTTCTGCGGGCCGGCCGGCGGTAACCGTAGTCAGGTGCCGGATCCCACGCACCGGAGGACGTGTCCTGCGGCGCCTGGCCGCTCCGCGAAGGCGATCGATGAGGACCTGCCACTCGCTTCCGTCCCTCCTCGCGGGCGTCCCTGCCGGCCCCGGCCCGTGAGGACAGGAGGCGACCGCGACCAGAATCATTGCATAGCACGGAAAAAATGCATCACTTGCCAGCCGCCCAGGTCATACCTATAAGGGAGGGAGCGTTCCCCGGTACGCTGTGCGCCCATGCTGGTACGGACGCGACTCCTCATCGCTCCCCTCGTCGCCGCCGGGCTTCTCGCCTGCGCGGCCCCGGCGTACGCGGGTCCCTCCGGGCAGGTCGTCTCCGACGACATCGCCCTCACCGCCACCCCCGACGGCGTGCTGCACGCCAAGGAGACGGTGACCTTCGAGGGCAGCGGCGTGCGGCGGACGTTCGTCCGCCGCAAGCACGTGGACGAGCGGAACGACCGCCGCTTCGAGCTCGGCGACGTACGCGGTGGCACGGTGACCCGCGAGGAGGACCGTACGATCGTCACCCCGTCGGGCGGCGGTTCGGGCCGGCGCACGGTCCAGCTCTCCTACACCGTGCAGGGCACGATCACGCCGCTGAAGGACCGTCAGGAGCTGAACTGGGTGGCCGCCGGCGGCTGGAACGTCCCGGTGACCCAGACACAGGTCAGCGTCGGGGCCGGCGCCGCCGTACAGGATCTCAACTGCTTCGCCGGCGAGCTGGACAGCACGGTGGGCTGCACGCAGTTCTTCACCAACCACACGCACGTCCAGGCGGAGTTCCGGCAACAGAACCTGGAGGCCGGCGAGTTCCTCACCATCGTCATCGGCTATCCGCCCGAGACGACGTCCGGCAAGCCGATGCTCGCCCAGCGGCACACCCTCGCGACCGCGTTCACGGTCAACGCCGTGACCGGGGCCGCGCTGGTCGGCCTCCTCGTGCTGCTGCTCGGCGGGGTCGGCCTGCTGTACTCCACGCGAGGCCGCGACGCGCGCATCGTCAGCAAGAAGGCGGTCGAGGGCGACCACTCCCCGGTCGACCACGGGGAGTTCTCACCCCCGGACGGTGTACGTCCCGGGCAGATCGGCACGCTCATCGACGAGCAGGCCGACGTCATCGACGTCACCGCCACCATCATCGACCTGGCCGTCCGCCGCTACCTGCTGATCGAGGAGCTGACCCGCGAGACGTACGGGCGGATCGACTGGCAGCTGCGCCGCCTCGACCAGCCGGCCGATGACCTGATGCCGTACGAGCGGCTGCTGTACGACGCGCTGTTCGCCGGTCGCGACGCCGTACGGCTTTCGGAGCTGGGCGGCACGTTCGCCGGACAGCTGTCCGCGGTGCGCGGCGCGCTGTACGAGGACGTCGTACGGCAGGGATGGTTCACCCGGCGGCCCGACTCCGAGCGCACCCGCTGGACCACCACCGGCACGGTGCTCGCCGGACTCGGGCTGATCGGCACGATCGGGCTGGCGATGTACACCGACCTGGCGCTCATCGGCCTCGCGCTGATCATCGCCGGTGCGGCGCTCGCCATCGGCGGCCAGTACATGCCGGCCAAGACGGCACACGGTGCGACGGTGCTGGCGCACACGCTCGGCTTCCGCGCGCACCTGCACCGCGGTGAGGTGCCGGACGGGCCGTCGGGCGACCGGGTGGCGCTGTTCTCGCGTTATCTGCCGTACGCGGTGGTGTTCGACTCGGTGTCCCGGTGGGCCGGGACGGTGGCCGACGTCGGCGGCGACGGAGAGCAGGCCGACAACCTCTACTGGTACGAGGGCCCGGCCGAGTGGGACCTGTCGAACTTCGCCGAGTCGATGCGGAGCTTCACGCTCGCCACCTCTGGTGCGATCTCGGCCTCCCGGCAGTTTCGTACGCTCTCCTGACCGAAGGGCGGCCGAACGGTCTGCCGAACCAGTCAAGAGTCGGAAATGTCCAGCTTTGTGATGACCTTACTCGCGCATTGGATCGTCAGGGTATTACGCCGGGATACTGGAACTGTAGAGGACCACGAGAGCGCCGATACACATGGGTCTCGTGCCAATTCCGGTAACAAGGAGACGACGTGCGAAAAAAGCTAAGCGCCGCCGCTGGCCTGGTGACCATCGCAGCCGCCGGCGCCCTGATCACGAGCACACCCGCCTTCGCCGCGGGAGAAATCGCCTCGATCACCGGCGTATCCGCCGTGGCCAGCCCCGCGTCGGCCACCGTCGGACACCAGGCGAGGCTGTCGACAGGCGAGCGCACGCTGGCGAATGACGGCCGGAGACGGCACCGTCACCGCCGGCATCACCGCCACCACCGCCGTCACCACAGGCACCACCACCGCCACCACAGGTACCACCGCTTCTGACGGTGCGGCCGGCGGTTCATCGACCATTGCCGGCCCTGTCCGCGCGAATGACGCGGACAGGGCCGGCCGAGTCATTGCGGAATTCACGCCGACGGCGATTTCCCTTACCGTGACTTTTCTCAGAAGCCGACGGCGCGGATCTCGCCGGCGATCGACTCCCCGCCGTGGACGGGGACCGTGGCCATCGCCTCCGGGATGCCCTCGGCGCCGAGAGCGCGCAGCGTCGCGACCGTGACCGGCGTACGGGCCCGCATCGCCCCATCGTCGATCTTGATGGCGCCCGCGCGGCCGTCCGCGAAGGCGAAGGCGTCGATGCCCTCCGCGCCGCACTTGACCAGGAGGCCCGGAACGGCGTTCATCAGCCGCCGTTCGTCCCGGTCGGTGCCCGACGTCCACGCGGGGTGGGCGCGCATGGCGTCGGCGACGCGGCGTGCGGGACTGCCCGGCTCCGCGAGCACGAGCGCGCGGAAGGCACGGACCAGGCCGGTCAGGGTCACCGCGAACAGCGGCGCGCCGCAGCCGTCCACACCCGTCGCGACGATCGTCTCCCCGGTCAGCTCGGTCACGGTCTCCCGTACCGCGAGCTGAAGCGGATGGTCCGCCTCGAGGTAGGACGCGGTCGGCCAGCCGTTGATCACGCAGGTGGCGAGCATCGCGGCGTGCTTGCCCGAGCAGTTCATCCTCAGCCGGGACTTCTCCCGTACGAGGGCGAGTTCGAGGTCGAGCGGCCACTGGGGCGGGCACCGCAGGTCATCGGCGCCGAGCCCGGCGCCGGCGAGGATCTTCTGCACGCCGGTGACGTGGAAGTCCTCACCGGAGTGGCTGGCCGCGGCGAGCGCGAGGAGTTCGTCCTCCAGACCGAGCCCGTGCCGGACCATGGCGACCGCCTGCATCGGCTTGTTCGCCGACCGCGGGAAGACCGGATCCTCCGGCGACCCGAGGCGTACGGCCGGTGAGCCGTCCGCGGCCAGCCCGGCCACCGAGCCGCGATGGCGCGACTCCACGAACCCGGACCGCTCCACCTCGACGAGGACGGGATTCACGCACTCCCCCTTCAGCGGAGTCTCAGCGACGCTTCACGCCAAGGAACGACCTGGCCTCGTCCGTGGTCATGGGCGGGCGCTGTGCGGTCTTCGCCGCGGTCGCCGCGCGCTCCACGAGCTGGGCGTTCGCCGTGACCGGCTGTCCCTTGGCGTATGTCAGCGTATCTTCCATGCCGACGCGCAGATGACCGCCGGCCGACAGGGCGGCGTACATCACCGGCAGCGTCGTCCGGCCGATTCCGGTGGCGGCCCACGTCGCCCCTTCGGGGAGCGCCTCGACCGCCGCGGCGAGGGTGCGGGTGTCGCCGGGCATTCCGCCGGGCACCCCCATCACGAGGTCACAGTGGACGTGGCCGCCGTACGGCGGGCCGTAGGTGTCGAGCAGCCGGCGCATCGACGCCACGTGCCCGAGGTCGAACAGCTCGAACTCCGGTACGACCTGCGCCGACTGCGTGAGCTGGTACAGCTCGGCCATGAAGGGCCAGGGGTTCATGAAGACCCCGTCGCCGAAGTTGACGGTGCCGCACGTCAGCGAACAGGCGTCGGGGGCCGCGTCCAGGACCTTCAGGCGGTGCTCGTACGGGTCGGTGACCGCGCCGCCGGTGGACAGCTGGACGATGAGGTTCGTGCTCTCGCGCAGGGCGGTGACCGTGTCGCGGAGCCGGACCGGGTCGAGCGTCGGCTCGGCCTCGGCGTCGCGGATGTGGACATGGATGACGGCCGCGCCGGCGGCCTCGCACTCCTTCGCGGCCTGGACCAGCTCCTCCAGCGTCACCGGGAGCGCCGGGGCGTCGACCTTGGCGGCCTCCGCGCCGGTGGGCGCAATAGTTATCAGTGTGCTGACCATGTACAACATGATTTCAAGCCGTAGGCCGTTTTGGCGAGAAGATCTTCGTAAATCTCCTGCGGGCGGCCGATGCGGCAGAATGCCGTCTCGTGCGAGCAGTGGTGCAGCGGGTGAGTCAGGCGAGCGTCTCCGTCGACGGCCGGGTCGTGGGCGCGATCTCCTCGACCGGCCTGATGGTCCTCGTGGGGATCACCCATGACGACACCCCGGACAAGGCGGCCCGGCTCGCCGCCAAGCTGTGGGGACTGCGCGTCTTCGCGGGCGAGACCTCCTGCTCCGACCTTGGCGCGCCGCTCCTTGTGATCAGCCAGTTCACGCTCTACGGCGACACCCGCAAGGGGCGCCGGCCGTCCTGGATCGCCGCCGCGCCCGGTGCCGTGGCCGAGCCGCTCGTCGAGGAGGTCGTCTCGGCCCTGCGGCGCCTGGGCGCCACGGTCGAGACGGGCCGGTTCGGCGCCGACATGAAGGTCTCGCTGACCAACGACGGCCCCGTCACGCTGATCCTCGAAGTGTGAGGGGTCAGGAGCCGAAGACGCCGGCCACGGCGATCAGGATCGCCAGCAGGCTGGCCACCCCGGCGACCGTCAGCACGATCCGGTCGTTCTGCGCCAGCCGCGCGCGTACGGCGGGCGAGTAGACGACCACCCCGGTGTCACGGTTCGGATCATGAGACGTGGCACGGCTGAACGGGTTGGGCAGCCCGAACGAACGCCACACCGCGTCGTTCTTGACCCGCTGGTGCGCCGCCGAACAGGCGAACAGGCGCCCGCGCACCGGCTCGTGGCAGGCGAACCCCTGCCGGGTCATCACCCGGCACACCGTCGGGTTGAGCGAGAACTCGTACAGGCACCACGCCAGGACACCCAGCAGCGCGAGCCGCCAGGCGCCCAGCAACACGGCCGCGATCATTAATGCGGCGATCGCGGCCCACCAGATGTAGACGGGCTCTCGCCACCGACGCCGCCGTCGCCCCATGTTCCCTTTCCTCGCCGAGGTACCCGGTGCACCCTCGGGTGCACCATCCGACGGAGAGAACCTTCCCATGTGCGCCGCCCGTTATGATCTTGTTTGCTTCACCGTTTACCGCATTATCGGCGACGTAGGTCGATCTTGACGGTAGATCCGGTATCCGGGGACACGATGACCTCCTGAGACGCGGCGACCCCGCCCGCCAGAAGGGTCTCCTCGACCGGCACGTTGCGCTTGATCATGCCGAGCCCGATCGGCCCGAGCTCGTAGTGGCGCGCGGCGGAGCCGACGAACCCGACCGTACGGCCGCCGAGCTCGATCGGGTCGCCGTGCACCGGCAGATGGTCGACGCTGCCGTCGAGGTGGAGGAAGACCAGCCGCCGTGGCGGGCGGCCGAGGTTCTGCACCCGGGCGACCGTCTCCTGGCCCCGGTAGCAGCCCTTGGCGAGGTGGACCGCGGTGTCGATCCAGCCGGCCTCGTGCGGGATGGTCCGATGATCGGTGTCGAGCCCCAGCCGGGGCCGGTGCGCGGCGATGCGCAGCGCCTCGTACGCCCAGAGCCCGGCGAGCCGGGCGTGCCAGTCACGGTCGAGGTCCTTGCGCGGCACGATCAGCCCGTCAGTCGTCACGAGGGCGCCCGCGGGCGGCTGCCCGCCGGCGAGCGTGACGACGGCGTACGACGCGGTCTCGTCGGTGACCTCGACCCGCATCATGAAGCGCAT
>Ga0247774_1001072_pt1 | contig 13844 bp, 11 predicted proteins | sample UWRJL001104B6_FD_179933 | JGI IMG/M metagenome (GOLD analysis project Ga0247774, IMG submission 179933) | Plant litter microbial communities from Arlington Agricultural Research Station in Wisconsin, United States - UWRJ-L001-104B-6 | ecosystem: Environmental > Terrestrial > Plant litter >... | reverse complement strand
GGCGTGAAACTGATCCTCGGCCCGTACGGCTCGGCGACCACCGAGGCGGCGGCGGCCGTCATCGAGCGCAACGGCCAGGTGATGGCCGACAGCTCGGGCGCGGACGACAAGATCTTCCAGAAGGGCTACAAGCGGACCTTCGCCGCCCTGTCCCCGGCCCGCGCCTACGCCGCCTCGATGATCCAGGCGATCGCGGAGCTGGCCCGGCCGAAGCCGCGCACCGTGGCGTTCCTGTCCGCCGATGACGGGTTCTCCAAGACGGTGGCCGAGTCCGGCTCCGCCGAGGCGCGCCGGCTCGGGTTCAAGGTCGTGGCCACCGAGTACTTCCCCAACGGCACCGCGGACGTCTCCGCCGCCCTCACCAAGATCAAGTCGCTGAAGCCGGAGGTGATCGTCGGCTCGGTGCACGTCGTCGAGGGCATCGCGATCATCAAGCAGGCCAAGGAGCTCGGCGTCACCCCGGCGGGCGGCTTCGCCGAGACCGTCGCCCCGCCGACGCCCGACTTCGCCAAGTCGCTCGGCGCCGACGCCGAAGGCGTCCTCGGCTCGACCCAGTGGACCGACAAGACGGTCGGCAAGGACAAATGGATGGGCACGGCCGCCGACTACAAGGCGACGTTCGGTGCCGCGTTCGGCGGACGGGCCCCGGAGTACCACGGCGCGGAGGCGACCGCCGCCTGCGTCGCGCTGGTCGACGCGGTGGAGAAGGCCGGGAGCACGAACGCCGACAAGGTGCGCGACGCTCTCGCCGCGCTGGACGAGCCGACCTTCTTCGGGCCGCTGAAGTTCACCGCCCAGGGTCAGAACCTCACCAAGACGATGCAGGTCATCCAGGTGCAGAACGGTAAACCGGTCGCCGTGTGGCCCAAGGACATCGCCGAGGCCAAGCTGATCTGGCCGGGCACCGGGAAATGAGCCAGCTTCTCCAGGCGACCGTCTACGGGTTGCTGCAGGGCGGTCTGCTGGCGCTGATCGCGGTCGGCTTCTCGCTGGTGTGGGGAGTGATGAACGTCATCAACCTGGCACACGGGTCATTCGTCCTCATCGGCGCGTACCTGGCGTTCGAACTCCAGCGGCGGCTCGGCCTGGACCCCTTCCTCTCGATGGTCCCGGTCGCCGTGGCGCTGTTCGCCGCCGGTTACCTCGTGCAGCGCGGGCTGATCAACCTCGTGGTCAAGGCGCCGATCTTCATCACGCTGCTGCTCACCTTCGGCCTGGACCTGCTCCTGGTCAACGGGCTCATCCTGGTGTACTCCGGCGACTACCGTTCCATCCCGACCGGGTACGCCGGCGACAGCCTCCCGCTGTTCGGCGGCGTACGGGTGCCCGTCGGCCGGCTGCTGGCCGCGGTCGCGGCACTCGCCCTCACCCTCGCGCTCGTCGCGGTGATGCGGCACACCCGCACCGGGCTGGCGATCCTGGCCACCGGCATGGACCGGGGCGCGGCCCGGCTGATGGGCATCCGCGCGCGGCACGTGTACGCGCTGACCTTCGGGATCGCCGCGGCCATGGCCGGGGTGGCCGGCGCCGCGGCCGGCACGGTCGGCACGTTCAGCCCGGCCGACGCCGGACGCTTCACCCTGTTCAGCTTCGTCGCCGCCGTCCTCGGCGGCCTGGGCAACATGTACGGCGCGCTGCTGGGCGGCATGGTGCTCGGCCTGGTCGAGGGCTGGGGCGGGCAGCTGCTGCCCGGCACCCTGGTCAACGCCGTCGCGTTCGCCGTGCTCGTCGTGGTCCTGGCCGTACGCCCGCAGGGCATCGCCGGGCGGGCCTTCTACTCGGCCCGGGTGGAGGTGTGAGGGTGACGGACACAGGCACGGCCGCGGCCGGCGAGGAGGTCCGCGTCTCCGGGAGACGCCGGGCGGCGTGGCCGCCGTGGGCCCTCGGGCTCGTGCTCGTGCTGGCCTGCCTGGGCCTGCAGAGCCAGCTCTACACGGGCCAGGAGCGTACGGTCACCACGGTCTTCATGTTCGTCACGCTGGCGGTGTCATGGAACCTCATCGGCGGCTACACCGGTTACGCGTGCTTCGGCCAGGTCGGGTTCTTCGGCCTCGGCGCGTACACGACGGTCGTCCTCGTCGTGCACGGCGACCTCTCGTTCTGGATCGCGCTGCCCGTGTCGGCCGTGGTCGCGGCCGTGTTCGCCGCGCTGATCGGGCTCCCGCTGCTGCGCCTCAAGGGGCACTACTTCGCGGTGGCGACGCTCGGCGTCGCCGAGGGCCTGCGCGAGCTGGTGACCAACGTCCCGCGCTGGACCGGCGGGGGCGCGGGCATCACGATCCCCTCCACCGGCGACCGCGCGCCCACCCCGTGGCTCGGCAACGACGGCTTCTACCTGCTCTTCCTCGGCCTGGCGGTGCTGTCGGCGTTGGTCGTCGCGCTGATCTCGCGGAGCCGCACCGGGTACGCGCTGCGCGCCATCAACCAGGACGAGGACGCCGCCGCCTCGATGGGCGTCAACACCACCTGGGCCAAGACGGTCGCGTTCGGCGTCTCGGCCGCGCTCGCCGGCGCCGCCGGGGCCGCGTACGCCTTCCAGCAGGTCACCATCTATCCCGAGCGCCTGTTCGACGTGAACATCACGGTGCTGATGGTCGTGATGGTGGTGATCGGCGGGGCCGGCACGGTCAGCGGTCCGATCCTCGGCGCGGCGGCGATCGCCATCGCCTCGGAGTACCTGCGGCAGCACTTCACCGAGGTGCACACCCTCACGCTCGGCGCGCTGATCATCGTGGCGGTGATCCTCTTGCCCCAGGGAATAGTCAACTTCGTCCGGGACGCGGTACGGACCCGGGACTTCTCCCTCCTCGCCAACGTCCGGAGGTACCGGCTGTGAGCTCCGGCGAGGACGTCCCCATCCTGCGGACGCGCGGCCTCGGGCGCCGCTTCGGCGGCCTGGTCGCCCTGTCCGGCGTCGACCTGACCCTGCCCGCCGGCCGTACGCTCGGCGTGATCGGTCCCAACGGGGCGGGCAAGAGCACGCTCGTCAACCTGATCAGCGGCCATCTCAAGCCGGGTACCGGATCCGTCGAGATCGACGGCACGGACCTCACCGGGGCCCGGCCCTGGCGGATCGCGCACGCGGGCGTGGGCCGTACGTTCCAGATCGTCAAGCCGTTCCGCGGGCTCACGGTCGCCGACAACGTGGCGGTGGCCGCGATGTTCGGCCCGTCCTCGGTACGGTCGCCGGCGCGGGCGCGCCGGGAGGCGGCCGAGGTGCTGGAGCGCGTCGGGCTCGGCGGCAAGGACGCGCTGTCGCCGGCCGAGCTGTCGGTCGCCGACGCGCGCCGGCTGGAGCTGGCCAAGGCGCTCGCGCTGCGGCCACGCCTGCTCCTGCTCGACGAGGTGCTCGCGGGACTGCGCCCGGCCGAGATCGACCCCGCGCTCCGGCTCATCGACGAGCTGAGGAACGCTGGCCTGGCCCTGCTGATCATCGAGCACGTCGTCCAGGCCATCGCCGCGATCTCCGACGAGATCCTCGTGCTGCACCACGGCCGGGTCCTCACCCAGGGCCCGCCGGACCAGGTGCTGAGCGACGAGCGGGTCATCGAGGCCTACCTCGGCCGCCGCTACACCAGGAAGAACCGCCCATGATGCTCGAAGTCGACCGGCTCACCGCCGGGTACGGGCGGGTCCGGGTCCTGCACGAGGTCTCCCTCACGGTCGGCGAGGCGGAGATCGTCGCGCTGGTCGGACCCAACGGCGCCGGCAAGTCCACCCTGCTGCGGGCGGTCACCGCCATGATCCCCGACCGCGGCGGCTCGGTGACCGTGGGCGGCCGGCAGCTGATCGGCGCGAGCGTCGAGGCCATCGCCGCGGCGGGGGTCGCGCACGTCCCGGAGGGCCGGCGACTGTTCCCCGGTCTGACCGTACGGGACAACCTGCGCCTGGGCGGCTGGCTCGGCCGCAACAAGGATCTCGCCGAGGTGCTGGACCTGTTCCCGGCGCTGGCCGGGCGGCTCGGCCAGATCGCCGGGAGCCTGTCCGGCGGGGAGCAGCAGATGTGCGCCATCGCGCGGGCGCTGATGGGCCGGCCGCGGCTGCTGCTCATCGACGAGCTCTCGCTCGGGCTGGCGCCCGTCCTCGTCGATGAGATCCTGCTCCGGCTCACCGCCATCGCCCAGAACGGCACCGGCGTGCTGCTGGTCGAGCAGGACGCCGGGGCGGCGCTGGAGATCGCCCACCGCGGCTACGTGCTGGAACTGGGTCAGATCGTCCTGGCGGGCACCGCCGCCGAACTCGCCACCGACCCACGCATGCGCGTCGCCTACCTGGGCGCCGAGTGGCGGCCCGACCGCCCGGACACCGCCTGACCTCTCCCGCCGGCGGTTCGTCGCCGCGAGAGCGGACCGGGGGGCGGCGACCTGATCGACGCCGATACTGTTTGCGGTGTGACTGAGACTGGATTCGCCGCCTCCGGGGCGGTCGGGGAGGGTATCGCCACCGTCGCGGACGACGGGGCGGTGCTCGACACCTGGTTTCCCGCCCCGAGGCTGGACACGACCACCGAAGCAGGGTCGCGGCGCCTGTCCCCGGACGAGGCCGCCGCGGCGTTCGGCGCGCACGTGACGTTCGGCCGGGACGAGGCGCGCGGCGTGGAGACCGTGCCCGTACGGGTCGGCATCGCCCGGCTCGGCGACCCGCCGGCCGACGCGCACGACGTGTACCTGCGCCTCCACCTGCTGTCCCACCGCCTGGTCCGGCCGCACGGGGTCAACCTCGACGGCCAGTTCAGGCTGCTGGCGAACGTCGTGTGGACCAGCGCCGGGCCGTGCGCGGTGGAGGGATTCGAGCAGGCACGGCTGCGGCTGCGCGCCCGCGGCCAGGTCACCGTGGACGGCGTGGACAAGTTCCCCCGGATGACCGACTACGTCCTGCCGTCCGGGGTGCGCATCGCGGACGCCTCCCGGGTCCGGCTCGGCGCGCACCTGGCGCCGGGGACCACGGTGATGCACGAGGGCTTCGTCAACTTCAACGCCGGGACGCTCGGCCCGTCCATGGTGGAGGGACGGATCTCCGCGGGCGTGGTGGTCGGCGCCGACTCCGACGTGGGCGGCGGCGCGTCGATCATGGGCACGCTCTCCGGCGGCGGCACGCAGGTCATCTCGGTCGGCGAGCGCTGCCTGCTCGGCGCGAACTCCGGCATCGGGATCTCCCTCGGCGACGACTGTGTGGTCGAGGCCGGCCTGTACGTGACCGCGGGGACCAAGGTCGTGCTGCCCGGCTCGCGCACCGCCAAGGCCGCGGAGCTGTCCGGGCAGTCCGGGCTGCTGCTGCGCCGCAACTCCCTGAGCGGCGCGGTGGAGGCGGTCCCGCGCAGCGGCAGCGGGATCGAGCTCAACAGCGTCCTGCACGCGAACTGAGGCGAGGCCGCGGCTACTGCGAACGCAGTAGCCGCAGCTCCTCCCCAGGGCGAACGGCGCATCGCCCGGGGGAGATTACGGTGGTGGGGTGAGCTGGCTGGCCGAGGTGAAGCGGACCGCCCGGTGCCACACGCTCGTCGCGGACGGTCTCCTCGCCGTCACCGTCTACGCCCTGGCGCTCGTGGCGTCGAAGATGTCGCACGGGTACGACGCCGGGACGCTGGACACCCAGACGACCGTGGTCGGTGCGCTGATCTCCGCCGCGCTCATCGTCCGGCGGAAGTGGCCGCGCGGGGTGCTGGTGTTCACGACGGCCGGGACCGCCCTGTACCTCGCGCTCGGTGGCGTACGCGGGCCCCTGCTGGGGGTGACCATGGTGGCGATCTACACCGTCGCGCTGGGCAGCTCCCGGCGGGCCACGGTGACGATCGCGTCCTTCACGGCGGCCGTCCTGGCCGTGTCCGGCGTGGTGTTCGGTGAACGCTGGTGGCTCAGCCCGGTGATCGTCAGCTCCGTGGCCCAGACCTGCCTGGCGGCGGCGGTGGGCGAGGCCGTACGCAGCAGGCGCGCCTACGTCGCGGCGATCGAGGAACGCGCGCACCGCGCCGAACGCACGCGTGAGGAAGAGGCCGCCCGGCGCGTCATGGAAGAACGCCTGCGCATCGCGCGGGAGCTGCACGATGTGCTCGCCCACCACGTCGCGCTCATCAACGTGCAGGCGGGAGTCGCCTCCCACCTCCTGGAGACCGAGCCCGACCAGGCACGCGAGGCGCTGGCCCACATCCGGCAGGCGGGCCGGTCGGCGCTGGAGGAGCTGCGGACCACCGTCGGCCTCCTGCGTCAGCCCAGCACCCGGGCCGACCAGGAGGATCCCGAGACCGCGCCCGAGCCGGTTCCCGGGCTGGACCGGCTTCCCCAGCTGATCGCCTCCTTCACCGCCACCGGCCTGAAGGTCGAGCAGCACGTCGAGGGCGATCCGCGTGAGCTTCCCGCCACCGTCGACCTGGCCGGGTACCGGATCGTCCAGGAGGCGCTGACGAACGTGCGCAAGCACGCGCCGGGCGCCACCGCCGTCGTACGTCTCGCCTACCTGCCCGGCCGGTTCCGCGTCGAGGTGACCGACACCGGGACGAGCGCGCCGCAGCACGCCGCGGCGGGCACCGGGCACGGCCTGCTCGGCATGCGGGAACGCGCGCTGTCGGTCGGCGGGGCCTTCAGCGCGGACGCCGAGCCGGACAGCGGGTTCCGGGTGACCGCCGTGCTCCCGGCGGTCGCGGCGCCGCCGTCCCTCACGACGGACCCCGCGTGACGATCCGGGTGGCGCTGGCCGACGACCAGTCCCTCGTACGCGCCGGGTTCCGCGTGCTGGTGAACTCCGCCCCCGACCTCGAGGTGATCGGGGAGGCCGCGAACGGCCACGAGGTCGTGGCCCTGACCCGCGCGACGAGACCGGACGTCGTGCTGATGGACGTCCGGATGCCCGACCTGGACGGGCTGGCGGCCACGCGGCAGATCACCACCGACGCGAATCTGGCCGCCGTACGCGTCCTGGTGCTCACGACGTTCGAGATCGACGAGTACATATTCGCGGCGCTGCGGGCCGGCGCCAGCGGATTCCTCGGCAAGGGGGTCGAGGCGGAGGAGCTGCAGGAGGCCATCCGCGTCGTGGCCCGCGGCGACGCCCTGCTGTCACCGGCGGCGACGCGGGGACTGATCACCCGGTTCCTCAGCGGCACGACCGAGCTCGCCGACCACGCCGAGGAACGGCTGACGGGGCTGACCGACCGGGAGCGCGACGTGATGATCATGGTGGCGGCGGGCCGGACGAACGACGAGATCGCCGAACGGCTGCGGATCAGCCCCTTCACCGCGAAGACCCACGTCAACCGGGCCATGGCCAAGCTCGGCGCCCACGACCGGGCGCAGCTGGTGATCATGGCCTACGAGACCGGCCTCGTGCGTCCTTCGGGCCGTCCCGCGCAGTAGCCGGGCCGGGGGAGTACTGCGTACGCGGTAGCCGTAAGACCCTTCGCCAGGCGGACGGCCGCGCCTGCCGGGGCCACCATCCTTGATCTATCCGATCGAACATCTGGGGGGTCCTCACCTTGTCCACGCTCGCGCGCTGGTGTTACCGGCACCGGCTCATCGTGGTCCTGCTGTGGCTGGTCGCACTGGCCGGCCTGGGCGTCACCTCCACGGCATTCGGCTCGGCCTACAGCGACAACTTCTCCCTGCCCGGCACGGAGTCCACCAAGGCCCTGCAACTGCTGCAGAAGTCCGTGCCGGCCCAGTCCGGCGACAGCGGCACGGTGGTCTGGCAGACGAGTCAGGGCACCGTACGGGACGCCTCCGTCCGCCAGCGGATGACGCCCGTCCTGGACAAGATCGCGAAGCTGCCGTCCGTCGCCGGGGTGACCAGCCCGTACGATCCGCGCGGTGCCCGGCAGATCAGCGAGGACGGCCGGACCGCCTACGCCCAGATCTCCTTCGACCAGTTGTCGAACAAGCTGCCGAAGCCGGACGTGCAGCGCGTGATCGACACCGCCGAGCAGGCGCGTACCTCCGGGCTGCGGGTCGAGCTCGGCGGCAACCCGATCAGCCAGCTCGAGCGCACCCCGCCCTCGAGCAGTGAGGCGGTCGGTGTGCTGGCCGCCGCGGTCGTGTTGTTCATCGCCTTCGGCTCGCTGTTCGCCATGCTGTTGCCGATCGTGACCGCGATCGCCGGCGTCGGCGCCGGACTGCTGTCGGTGGGCCTGCTCTCCCACGTGCTGTCGGTCGGCCAGATCGGCCCGATCCTGGGCGCCCTCATCGGCCTGGGCGTCGGCATCGACTACGCCCTGTTCATCGTCACGCGGCACCGTACCGGCCTGAGGTCGGGGATGACCGTCGAGGATTCGGTGGTCAAGGCGATCGACACCTCCGGGCGGGCGGTGCTGTTCGCCGGCGCGACCGTCGTGATCGCCCTGCTCGGCATGTTCGTGCTCGGCATGAGCTTCCTGAACGGCATGGCCATCGCCTCGGCCACCACGGTCGTGACCACGGTGATCGCCGCGATCACGCTGCTGCCGGCCATGCTCGGCTTCCTCGGGATGCGCACGCTGAGCCGCCGCGAACGTCGGCTGACGGCGGCGGGTACGCAGAGCGGCGGTGGTGTGTGGCAGCGCTGGGCGAGTGTGGTCCAGCGTCGCCCCGGGATCCTGTCGGCCGTCGCCATCGTGCTGATCGGCGCGTTGAGCCTGCCGGTGCTCTCGCTCCGCCTCGGCTCCTCCGACGCGGGCAACAACCCGTCCTCGACCACCACCCGCCAGGCGTACGACATGCTGGCCACCGGCTTCGGTCCCGGCTTCAACGGCCCGCTCCAGCTCGTCGCCCAGACGCCGGCCCCGGCCGACCAGCAGGCGTTCGCCCGGCTGACCGACCAGGTCGGGCACATCAAGGGCGTGGCGGGGACCGCGGCGCTGCCGATGCCGCCCGGCTCCACGATCGGCATCGTCCAGGTGATCCCGACCACCTCGCCCCAGTCGAAGCAGACCTCCGACCTGATCGACCGGCTCCGCCACGACGTCGTGCCCGCGGCGGAGCGGGGCACCACGATGACGGTGTACGTCGGGGGCGCCACCGCGATCTTCGATGACTTCGCCGGTGTGCTGACCGGCAAGCTGCCGCTGTTCCTCGGCGTGATCATCGCACTGGGCTTCCTGCTGCTGCTGGTGGCGTTCCGCAGTCTGCTGGTACCGGCCACCGCGGCGGTGATGAACGTTCTGGCGGCGGGCGCGGCCTTCGGCGTGATCGTGGCGTTCTTCCAGTGGGGCTGGGGATCGGAGCCGCTCGGCCTGGGCGCCGCCGGGCCGGTCGAGGCGTTCCTGCCCGTGATCATGCTCTCCGTCCTGTTCGGACTCTCGATGGACTACCAGGTGTTCCTGGTCAGCCGGATGCACGAGGAGTGGGTGCACAGCAAGGACAACGCGCGGGCGGTCAACGTCGGCCAGGCGCAGACCGGCCGGGTCATCACGGCCGCGGCCACCATCATGATCGCCGTGTTCGTGGCGTTCGTCTTCGGCGGCCAGCGGGTCATCGCCGAGTTCGGCATCGGCCTGGCCGCCGCCGTCGCCCTGGACGCGTTCATCCTGCGGACGATTCTGGTCCCCGCGGTGATGCACCTGTTCGGCTCCGCCAACTGGTGGCTGCCGAAGTGGCTGGACCGGCGTCTCCCGCACCTGTCCGTCGACCCCGCCGACGAGCCGGCGCCTGCCGCCGAACCTCAGCTCCAGCCGAACCACAGCTGAGATCCGCCGATGCCGGTGGGCGCCCGCGACGGCGCTCAGCGGCGTCGCGCGGCGCTCGTCCGGGTGATCGGACGGCTACGGAACGTGCGGAGAACGTTCCTGCCCGGATGGGCGATAAGCGGCGGCGCGTTTCCGGCGATGATGGGTCTGTCGCCGTTCGAGGCTCAGGTGAGGTGACCGATCGCAAGCGGGCCCGCTTGGGGGAGCGGGCCGGTGGAGGCGCCGGGAGGACCGGCGTGATCGGCCACGTCACCATCACCGTCATCGCATCGTATTCCGGTGACGGCGGGCCACCGAGGTCTCAGCGTGGAGTCGGGGGACCTGCTGAGGCCTCGGTGGGTCCGGGCGGCCGGCGGCGGATGCTCGTCACCCCGCACCCGGACACAGGTTCCCTCTCTCCACGATCTTCGGCAGACTGCACATCGGATCCGGGCTCGGGCCCGCCCGTCTCATCGCCGAGCGCGCCCGCCCGCCGATCCCTGTCGCCGGACCGGCCGTGGAGAGGTGGTCAGCTGCCGTTGGGTGCGGGTCCCGGCACCACCGAGGCGGCCATCCCGCCGGGTCGGCCGCCACGCCGTGCGCTGATCGCCCTGTGCGTCACCGAGATCACCAGCTGGGGTGTGCTCTACTACGCCTTCCCGGTGATGCTGTCGTCGCTGACCCACGACACCGGCTGGTCGACCGCGACCGCCATGGCCGCGTTCTCCGGCGGGGCCGTCACCTCCGCCCTCGCCGGCGTGGTCGTCGGCCGGCTCATCGACGCCCACGGTCCCCGCCCGGTCATGACGGCCGGCTCGGTCCTCGGCGTTCTCGCCACCCTCGCGATCGCCACGGCTCCGGGCCTGACCGTCTTCTTCGCGGCCTGGATCCTCGCCGGTCTCGCGCAGTCCGCGGTGCTCTACCAGCCCGCCTTCACCGCCCTGACCGGCTGGTACGGCCCCGGCCGCGTACGCGCGCTGACCACGCTGACCCTCGCGGGCGGCTTCGCCAGCACGATCTTCGCGCCGCTCACCGCCGCTCTGCTGGACCAGCTCAGCTGGCGCGGCACCTACCTCGCCCTCGGTGCCATCCTGGCCGTGGTGACGATCCCCCTGCACGCGCTCTGCCTGACCCCGCCCTGGCACGCCGGCGACCGCGGACGGCGGGCGCCCGAGGGCCGGGACTCGCACGCGCACTCGGTGGTCCGCGGCCGGACGTTCGCCACGCTGACGTGCGCGATGACCCTCGCCGCGTTCGGCTGCTACGCCGCGACGGTCAACCTGGTCCCGCTGCTGACCTCGCACGGCATCGGCACCCACCTGGCCGCCCTCGCGCTCGGCCTGTGCGGCGCCGGGCAGGTCCTGGGCCGCCTCGGCTACCCCCGGCTCGTCGCCCACGCCGGCCCGCGCGTCCGTACGGTCGCGATCCTGGCGGCCGGCGCGGCGACCATCGTCGCCCTGGGCGTGCTCCCCGGCCCGGCCGGCGCGCTGATCGCGGTGGCGGTCCTCGCCGGCGCCGCCCGCGGCCTGTTCACCCTGCTCCAGGCCACCACGGTCGCCGACCGCTGGGGCACGCGCTCGTTCGGCCGGATCAACGGCGTCTTCACCGCCCCGATCACCATCGCCATCGCCCTCGCGCCCGGCGGTGGCGCGCTGCTGGCCCGCCTCACCGGCGACTACCCCACGTCGTACGCGCTGCTCGCCCTCCTCACCCTCACCGCGGCCGTCCTCGCCGGCACCGCGAAAGCCGGCTCATGACGACCGCCGTCCCTGTGGAGCCCCATGGCCTCCCAGCCCGGCGTCCCGCGTCGGAGGAACGACGCCCGGCGCCATGACCGGGCGTCGGCGAGACGGCTCGGAACGGCGGATTCGCCGAGCCTCGGCACGTGGCGACGCCGCGGAGGGGTTGACACCCGGCGACGGGCACCCGACGATACAGGTCACTCGAATTAATTAACTATCTAGTTCGTGACATAAGTGACCGGCCGATTTCGAGGACATACCCCGCTGTCGCCACGTCGGGTGTTCCTCAGAGGAGCCCAGATGACCGAGAACCCCGCGGACGCTCCCACCGGGCCGCCCGTCCACCACGGCCAGCCGCGCAAGGCCGCGCTCGCGGCCTGGGTCGGCAGCGCGCTGGAGTACTACGACTTCTTCATCTACGGCACCGGTGCCGCCCTGGTGTTCGGGAAGATCTTCTTTCCCAAGTCCGCGCCCGCGACCGGAGCGCTGCTCGCGCTCGCCACCTTCGGCGTCGGCTACCTGGCGCGGCCCGCCGGCGGATTCCTCCTCGGCCACGTCGGCGACCGGTTCGGCCGCAAGAAGGTCCTGGTCTGGACCGTCCTGCTGATGGGGATCTCGACCTTCCTGGTCGGCTGCCTGCCCACCTACAAGCAGGTCGGTGTGCTCGCGCCGGTGCTGCTGGTGGTGCTGCGCCTGCTGCAGGGACTGTCGGCGGGCGGTGAACAGGCGGGCGCGAACTCCATGACCCTCGAACACGCACCGCCGCACCGCCGCGCGTACTACACGAGCTTCACCCTCAACGGGACCCAGGCGGGCCAGATTCTCGCGACCGCGATCTTCCTGCCGGTCGCGGCCCTCCCCGACGACCGGCTCCTGTCGTGGGGCTGGCGGCTCCCGTTCTGGGCGAGCGCCGTCGTCATGGTGGCCGGGCTGATCATCAGGCGCACGCTGGAGGAGACCCCGGTGTTCGAGCGGGAGGCCGAGGCGGGCGCCGTGGCGAAACTGCCGCTGGTGGTCCTGTTCCGCGACCACTGGGCCGACGTGCTGCGGGTGGTCGTCGCGGCGCTCATCGCCTCGCTGAGCACGATCTTCACGGTGTACGCCCTCTCCTACGCGGTGAACACCGTCGATCTGGACAAGACCCCCATGCTGTGGGTCGGTGTCCTGGCGAACGTCGCGGCGCTGGCCGCGATCCCGCTGTGGGCCGTGCTGTCGGACCGGATCGGGCGCAAGCCGGTGTTCGTCGCCGGCGCGGCCGGCTCCGCGGTCATGATCTTCGCGTACCTGTGGTCGATCTCCACGGGCGAGTACGGGCTGATCTTCTTCTTCGGCATCCTCATGTTCGGCGTCGTCTACACCGCCACCAGCGGCGTGTGGCCCTCGCTGTACGGGGAGATGTTCACCGCCAAGGTCCGCCTGTCGGGCATGGCGATCGGCACCCAGATCGGTTTCGCCATCTCGGGCTTCGTCCCCAGCATCGCCACCTGGGCGGCCGGCTCGGAGAAGGACAGCTGGCTCGGCGTCGCGATCATCACGGCCGTGCTGTGCCTCGTCAGCGCGGTGGCGGCGGCGACCGCCCGCGAGACGTACCAGGTCCGGACTGAAGATCTCGGCAGGCCGGTGAAGACCGCCGGCGAGACCGTCTCCGTACCGACGTGACCGCACGGACCGGGCCCGGGGGAGACCCACGGGAGGACGGGGAGGAACAGGACGACTTCCAGGTGTACGCGATCCGCTACGCGCGCCGGGAGGGCCGGCGCGGCGAGCACTTCCACGGCTACGACGACCGGTCGCACGAGCCGCATCCGACGGCCTACTTCGTCTGGCTGGCAGTGTCCTCGCGGCACACCGTCGTCATCGACGCCGGTATCGGCGCGGACCGGGCCGGCCGGCTCGGCGGCCTGGAGTACCTCGCCTCACCGGTGGACACCCTGGCGGCGATGGGCGTGACCCCGGCCGCGGTGGACCACGTCGTCCTGACCCATCTCCACTACGACCACACCGGCACCGCGCGCGCCTTCACGACGGCGCGCCCGGTGCTCCAGCGGGCCGAACTGGACTACTGGACCGGGCCGTGGGCGCAGCGCGTCACGAGCCAGCGGTGGCTGGTCGACGCCGGGGACCTCGCGCACCTGCTGGCGGCGCGCGACCAGGGACGCGTGCGGCTCGTCGACGGGGACGCGGTCGTCGTGCCGGGGCTGGGCGTCCACCTGGTCGGCGGGCACACCGCCGGCATGCAGGTCGTGCGGGTCAGGACCGGGCGCGGGCACGTGGTGCTGGCCTCGGACGCGAGCCACTTCTACGAGAACATCGAGGACGACCGGCCCTGCGCGATCCTGCACGATCTTCCCGGCGTGTACGGCGCCTTCGACCGGATCAGGGCGCTGGCCGACGGCGACGCTCTCGTGGTGCCCGGACACGATCCCGGGGTGCTCGACCGGTTTCCGCCGCCGTCGCCCTCGCTCGCCGGCCTG
>Ga0247774_1001071_pt1 | contig 13848 bp, 7 predicted proteins | sample UWRJL001104B6_FD_179933 | JGI IMG/M metagenome (GOLD analysis project Ga0247774, IMG submission 179933) | Plant litter microbial communities from Arlington Agricultural Research Station in Wisconsin, United States - UWRJ-L001-104B-6 | ecosystem: Environmental > Terrestrial > Plant litter >... | reverse complement strand
TGGCAATTCCTTTAATTCGCTACTTCTGGATTCAGTGGAAAAATAGCCGGATAGAAGCCCGCAATCAAGAGCGTCAGCAGCGAGCAATGTTATTAAACCAACCCGATGCCAACTTGCTCCAAAAACTTGCCTACGCCCGGGAATTTGCAGCAGAAAACGTTTTGACTGGAGAAGACTTAGCTTATACAACAGAAACCGAATTAACCCAACAAGAACTAGAACAGTCAGCAAAAATAGATGCCGAATGGCAGCGCAGGATCGATCGCTCGGACAACTTGTAATATCGATTCCGGTTGCACCGTCCGTCATTGTTGACTGTTGACTGTTGACTGTTGACTGTTGACTGTAGAAGGAGGGGTCAAAAAAATGAAAATTGCGCGAATTATTTGTTGGCCTCGGGATTCGACTTTACGCCCGACTCCCGAAGCGCGGATTTGATATCATTCCGGCGCCGCCGGAATTGATATAATACTAATGACAAAAAACAGTTGTTTGTTGTTAAGTTAGGTAGCCCTAAAATCTGGCACTCTTTTCAATAAGAGGCATGAAGCCTGTTCCACAATAAAATATCTTTGTTGGGGAACGGGCTAAAAGCCCCTGGCTAAGAATGGTGGAAAATGTCAATATTTATTGATGTCCTAATTTTTTATAATCCTACTTTTTTTTTAACCGCCTTAGGGCGTTTAAAAACCAAAGAATTTTGGTCATACTTCGAGTCGTGATCCATAGCCACAAGTTCCCATCCATCCTCCCCCAAATGATTGACAAAAAGATGCAGCGAGCCTTGTTTCCAATCTCGCAATTCTTCACCGTTTACATATAAACTAATCAGCTTGTTGCCAAAAGGATACATATTCGCATCCACAAATAGATACTCCCACTTTTTCATAGCAATCCTTAATGTAGTTAGTCATCAGTCATCAGTCATGAGTCAGTCGATTTGAGATTTGAAATTTTAGACGGGGGCGCGATCGCGAGCCGTCGAAGGATTTGAGATTTACTCCACAGAGGAATCGAGGAGCTTGAACAAAAGTCTAAAATTTTCATCTCTCCACGACAGGAGTCGGGGGCTTCTATCCGTTTTTGGGCGGGGTCATTAGTCATTAGTCATTAGTCATTAGTCATTAGTCATTAGTCATTAGTCATTCCCAATTCCCAATTCCCAATTCCCAATTCCCCCTTCCCAATTCCCTGTATTCACAACACGGAAGTCACTAATAAAGGAATAGCTGTTTTTCCCTTGTTCCTTCCGCCTTCTTCCGCCTTCTTCCTTCTTCCTTCTATCCTTTACATCCGTTACATCCGCCCTTGCGAATCCGTTGCCGAACTTCCTTCCCCATTTCCAGCAGTTACTGCACTGCAATTCTAGCCAAAGTAGTACCCCGGTAATAGTGCAACAAAATCTGCTGGTAGCCGTATCCCTGCCTGGCCAAATTGTAGGCCCCCCACTGACTCATTCCTACAGCATGACCGAAACCTTTGCCAGCAACTTGAAAACCTATAGGAGCTTGGCCGCCGTTCCTGCCGTTCCCACCGCCCCCGTACTGAGGAATCACAGTAAAGCGGGTACTCCTCAAATTTAGAACCCGGCGTAAATCTGCGCCCGTCATGACCCTAGAACCGCCATCTCCGACTACTTTCATCTTCAAAACGCTGCCGTAAGCCGTAGTCCGTTCTGGCTTCATCGAGATCACATTCCCGACGCCAGAAATCCTATTGCTGATTTGAGCCCGGGAAAAACTTTCTTTCCATTGGTAAACCGGCGCCCCTTGGTCGAAGTCAGGAACAGCACGCAGGTAAGGCAGGGGTTCTGTCCAAACATCCTCGACATTTTCAGTATGTCCCCCAGAGGCAGAGTGGAAAGCGGCTAAAATAATCTGACCGTTGTAGGCGAGAACTTGACCGGCGGTTGCATCGACTGCGGAATAAGTCCCAGTAGATTCTGTTTGCAGTCCTTTGTAAACCTGCGAAGACTGAGTATTGTCCACGTCGTAAAGGTCGGTTTGGCTTTTGAGGCGCTGGTGGATAGCGTAGGAACGGGCGGCGACTGCTTGGGCTTTCAAAGCCTCTTGAGGCCAATTGCCACTCATTTCGGCGCCGAGAACGCTGTAGAGATATTGTTCGATATCGACGTAGTTGACGGCAGTCAAGCCTCCTCTTTGAGGAACTAGAAGCGTGCGTCCCCGATACCAACGATCGCCAATCCAAACATAACCGTTCCCGGTGGGCTCGATCCAAACTTGGTTGGCGGCCCAGCGACCGACAGCCACTTTTCCCGATCGAAATTGAGCCGACTGAGAACTGTTTGCCGAGAGTTCGCCCAAATTGCGCCCGCTACCGTCGCGGATTGCAGCTTTGGTAGAACTGCCGACTTTTACCTGACTTGCCCCGTCTTGTACCGCAACTCGCAAGATGAGCGCGGCCTGGGCTGGGGCTACCATTACCAGCCAAAACAACAACGAAATCCAAAAGTAGCGTTTTTTTAATGTCGAAAGAACGGAAGCAAAAAATACTCCTGACTGCATTTGAAAATTTTCCTTTTATGCTGTATGTGTTTGACAAGTTTTAAGTGGAAGCTGGGGTTTGGGAAAAAGGAAGAGGAACCAAAGAAAGAAAACGTTAGAATTGGGTTTGGCACTCTGTGCGTTTGTCAAAAATGATTTTAGCAACTAGATGTTCGCAGGAACAGCGATTTATGCCGGTTCCTGGCTGCGACTATTTCCTGTATGCCGGATTTGCCGCACTCTGGATATATGTAACATATTTTTTAAGACTTAATTGAGGTGATTTGACTCTTGCAGATTACATTTCTCGGAACTAGCTCCGGTGTCCCCACGCGATCGCGCAACGTTTCCAGCATTGCCCTGCGCTTGCCCCAGCGAGGGGAACTCTGGCTGTTTGACTGCGGGGAAGGAACTCAGCACCAGTTTCTCCGCAGCGACCTAAAAGTCAGCCAACTAAGCCGCATTTTCATCACTCACCTGCACGGCGACCATATTTTCGGCTTAATGGGTTTGCTGGCTAGCTGCGGTTTGGCGGGGAATGTCAAGCGCATCGATCTTTACGGGCCTCCGGGACTTGAAGAATATTTGCAAGCTGGCGTTCGCTATTCTCAAACTCATTTTTCTTACCCGGTGAAGGTGCACAAAAGTCACGAGGGTGTCATCTATGAAGATGACGAATATATTGTTAGCTGCGGCCTTTTGAAGCACCGAGTTACTGCTTTTGGTTATCGAGTAACTGAGAAAGACCGTCCGGGACATTTTGATGTTGAAAAAGCTCAGGCTGCGGGTATTCCTTCGGGGCCGCTTTACGGTCAATTAAAACAAGGAAAGACGGTAAAGTTATCGGACGGGCGACAGTTTAAAGGTTCGGAGTTTTGCGGCCCGGATCAAATCGGGCGCAAGTTTGTGTATTGTACTGACACGGTTTTTTGTGACGGGGCGGTGGAATTGGCGAAGGATGCTGATTTGTTGGTGCATGAAGCTACTTTTGCTCATCAAGATGCTCAAATGGCTTTCGATCGCCTCCATTCAACTTCGACTATGGCGGCTCAAGTGGCTGCGATCGCTCGGGCGAAACAGCTAATTATGACGCATTTTAGCCCGCGTTACGCTCCGGGGAATGCGATCGTCCTGGATGATTTGCTCAAGGAGGCGCAGGCTATTTTTCCGAATACGAAAATGGCCTATGACTTTTTGACTTACGAAGTGCCGCGCCCTGTTTAAAACTAGGGTTAATTTGACCTGATACCAATTTTTTATGAGGCCCCGTAGAATCCGATCCCCCCTAGCCCCCCTTAATAAGGGGGGGACAAGATTCCCATCAAAGTCCCCCTTCTTAAGGGGGATTTAGGGGGATCGAGATATGTGCAACTTCACATTAAATTGGTATGAGATGTGACAGCTTTTTCCATAAGGGCGATCGGGGCGGGCTAGGAGGGCCCGTTCAAAATTTACGCATTGGCTGTGCTGTTTTGGAGTCGTTGAAATCTCAAGGTCATGGTAAAATGTAAAAACTAATTCTATGGTGTTTTATGTCAAATATTGAATTATTAGCCCAACTTCGGCAATTGTCTCGTGCTGAAAAGTTTCAAATGATGCTGTTTTTAATAGCAGAATTGGCGAAAGAAGAAGGAATTGTAATGGGTAATGAATCTGCTGAAATTCTATATTCAGTGCATACTTCTAATAGTGCTGCAGAGCAATTGACGCAGTTACTAGAAACAGAGCAAAAACAAACTCAAAATGTTTAATAGTAGGCGATATCCTTTTCAACCTAAACGAGATGAAATTGGTGTTTTAGCTGATGTTCCGTATCTGCCTTTAACACTAACTTATCAAAATCGTTCTGTTGACGTTATGGGTTTACTGGATACAGGAGCTAGTGTAAATGTTTTGCCCTATAATGTTGGGGTGCAGTTAGGGGCAATTTGGGAAGAACAAAGATTTTCTGTTACTTTAGCAGGGAATTTAGCGAGTGCTGAAACGAAAGGGTTATTAGTCTTGGCAAAAGTAGGGGACTTTGAGCCAGTTCAGTTAGTTTTTGCCTGGACTAGGGTGAATAATATTCCGATTATTTTAGGGCGAACTAATTTTTTTACTGAGTTTGACGTTTGTTTTTATGGGTCACAATTAGCGTTTGAATTGTGTCCTAAATTTAGAGATAGTTGAGATTATCAATGTTGGTGGACATAAACGCAATTATGTCCACCCACTTAAACACAAATATTTAAAATTACCATGATAATTGACTTTGCAGCATTAGCCTTAAAAATAACACCAGCAATCCTGCCTAAACTTGCACAAACAGGATTCAAAGAAGTTATGAAAAAATTGAATCCTAGCGATTTTGAAAAAGCTTGTACTTGGGGGATCAAATCTGCCCAGAAAACTCATGAATTATTCTATCCTTGCGAACAGGGTGTAGTCGAAGATTTTCTTAAAAGTTTCTTGACGGGTGCAGCACTTCCAGAACTCGTGAAACCTTTCAACAACCAAGAAAAGCCTCAAGTTGAGTTTTTAGTTGAAGCTTTTAATGCGACAGTCCCAGAACACAAGAAAATTCAAGACAGATTCGCTCCCGAAAAACTGCATGATTGGTTGGATGTTTTTGCTGAAACCTATTTCCAGAAAACAAGTAGTTATTTAAGGTTTAAAGTTGCCAAAGCAGACTATTTGAAGCAACTGGCTAACTGCTTTGACGATGTTAAGTTTGCTGGCATTGCAGTCGAAGGTCAGGAAATCGAAAAATCCGAAAAATTGGCTCAGATTTTTGTGATGCCGGATGTCTTGGAAGAGGTAAATATTTATAGTAGCTTGGATATCCAAGAATTGGAGGAAGGCAAAAACCTGCAACAGATGCAGAGAGAAACTCGCTCTGGGAGAAAGTTTTTAGCATCACAATTATTGAATCAAAATCAATCAAATAAATTTGTGTTGCTGGGCGATCCTGGTTCTGGCAAAACAACTTTACTGAGCTTTTTTGCGGTGATGTTGGCTCAGGATAATCCAGAAAAACTCGGCTGGGGTTCTGGGAGAGATTGCTTGCCGATTTTGATTAAAATTCGGGATTTTGCTAGGCTTTCAGATGTCAATATCCTCGACTATGCCCGCCAGTTTGCCGAGAAAACTATGTGCGTGAAACCGCTGCCCGAAGGCTTTTTTGAGTATTGGCTGGCCGACGGTAGGGCGATGATTTTGTTGGATGGATTGGATGAGGTTGTTGAAGAATCCAAGCGCTATGGGGTGGTGCAGCATATTGAGAATTTTTTGGGGCAGTATCATCAAAATCTGGCAATTATTACTTCTCGCCCTGCTGGTTACAAACGCGATTTTTTTAATACTTCGGAGTTTGAACACTATCAGTTACAACTGTTTGATGATGCTAAGGTTGATGAGTTTATTAATCGCTGGTACGACAGCCGCGTTCGAGATGCGGCCGACGCTCAACGCCGCAAAGATAGCATTAAAAAAGCTCTGGCTGAAAATGACCGAATTAAATTGTTGGCGAGAAATCCACTGTTGCTGACAATCATTGCTTTGATTCACCGCTATCAAGCTGTACTGCCGAGGGCACGCCACAAGCTTTATGAAAAAGCTGTGGAGACACTGTTAAAGAATTGGGATGCTAACAAAAACATGACTGATAAGTCAGTATTCAAATGTTTAGATGCAGAGGACTTACGGCGGCTGATGGAAATTCTCGCCTATTGGATTCACACTCAGGGTAGTACGGATAATCCTGAAGGCGGGACGCTGATTGCTAAGGATGAATTGTTAGAGCAGTTAACTCAAAATATTAAAACCAAAAAACAGGTTGAACGGTTCCAGGCAAAAGAGGAAGCTAAACGATTTGTTGATTTTATTCAACAGCGGACGGGATTGCTGAACGAACAAGGACAAGATTTGTACGCTTTTGTACACAAGACTTTTCAAGAATATTTGTGCGCTCAGGAAATCGGCTATCAGGCAGATAATGACGGTGATTTTGAGATTGTTCTCAATCATATTCGAGAGCATTTGCATGACCCCCACTGGCGGGAAGTGTTGCTGTTGTTGATTGCTCAACAAAAACCGAAGAAAGCGGCGAAAGCGATGCGGGCAATTTTGACCGCGAATAGCGAGCATGAGCAATGGTTGCACCGCGATTTATTTTTTGCAGGCAGTTGTCTTGCTGAAAATATTAAAGATTTAAAGGAGGCAGATTCCAGTCTAACTGTGGAGATTTTGGAGAAGTTGGTTGAGTTGGAGGTAAGGGATGAGGAAGAGGTTAGTCGCAGAGTTCGCCCTCAGGTTTTTCAAATCCTTTGCAGTATGAATGAGACTGAGTTTGAGGCGCAAACTTTGCAACTTTTGAAAGCAAGGGGCGTTGATGAAAATCGATTGTGGAGATATCAAGCAGCATTAGGGGAAAAAGAAGCTGTTATCACTGCCATGCTACTACGCCTCGAAGATGGGAATGAGAATGTGCGTCGTGAGGCAGCACAAGCCTTGGGCGGGTTGGGAAATGCTTCAGAAACCGTCATTAGTGCCCTGTTGTTACGTCTTGAAGATGGGGATAACTCGGTGCGTTACTTTGCAGCACAAGCCTTGGGCAGGTTGGGAAATGCTTCAGAAGCCATTATCGGTAACCTGCTGCCACGTCTTGAAGATGGCAATAACTCGGTGCGTAGCTCGACAGCGGAAGCCTTGGGCAACTTGGGAAATGCTTCAGAAGCCGTGATCAGTGCCTTGGTGTTACGTCTCGAAGATGGGGATAACTCAGTGCGTAGCTCGGCAGCATCAGCCTTGGGCCAGTTGGGAAATGCTTCAGAAACTGTCACCAATGCTCTGCTGCTACGTCTCGAAGATGGGGATAACTCAGTGCGTAGCTCGGCAGCATCAGCCTTGGGCCAGTTGGGAAATGCTTCAGAAACTGTCACCAATGCTCTGCTGCTACGTCTGGAAAATGGGGATAACTCAGTGCGTAACTCGGCAGCATCAGCCTTGGGCCGGTTGGGAAATGCTTCAGAAACTGTCACCAATGCTCTGCTGCTACGTCTCCAAGATGGGGATAACTCAGTGCGTAGCTCGGCAGCATATGCCTTGGGCGGGTTGGGAAATGCTTCAGAAACTGTCACCAATGCTCTGCTGCTGCGTCTCGAAGATCGGGAGGACTTGGTGCGTAGCTCGGCAGCAGAGGCCTTGGGCGGGTTGGGAAATGCTTCAGAAGCCGTGATCAGTGCCTTGGTGTTACGTCTCGAAGATGGGGATAACTCAGTGCGTAGCTCGGCAGCATATGCCTTGGACCGGTTGGGAAATGCTTCAGAAACTGTCATCAATGCTCTGCTGTTACGTGTGGAAGATAAGGATAAGTTGGTGCGTGCTTTGACAGCAGAAGCCTTGGGCAAGTTGGGAAATGCTTCAGAAACTGTCATCAATGCTTTGCTGCTACGTCTCGAAGATCGGGAGGACTTGGTGCGTTTGTTTGCAGCATCTGCCTTGGGTAAGTTGGGTCTGAAATCTAGTGACGTTTTGCCTGCTGTCGTGCAATGGATCGATCGGCATCAGGATACAAAATATGTCGGTTTAGGTATTGATGTGTTGTGGGATTTGGTGGCGGGTGAGGGAAATCGATCGCCCGTGGGTTTTTAGAAGTATGTAGCTTTTGCGCCAGTAAAACCCGATCGCACTTTCGGACTTTTCACCAAAAATGCGAGCGGTCAGCCTGCTGTTTGACCATTAGGGCCATCCATCCCCTTAACAACCGGGAACAGAGGTCATATCAACTCCGGTAGCATCGGAATTAATATTACTCACAGTCAGGACACGGCAGTGCCGTGTCCCTACCCCCATTAATTGTAGGGACACGGCACTGCCGTGTCCTCTATATCATTCCGATGCAACCGGAAACAATATCAATTATTCAATCTAAAATCTAAAATCTAAAATCGTTTGAAAAGAGTCATGTCGTGCCCCTACTCTATGGAGGGTTTCTGCGTAAGTCCTGTTGATTTTACTGTACCGTAGCCCAACATTCGGTAGTAGAGTCCCTGTTCGGTAAGGAGTTCGGCGTGGGTACCAGACTCCACAATCTCCCCCTCCTGCATCACAAAAATCCGATCGCAGTCCACGGCAGTTTCGAGTCGGTGCGTGACCAAGACGATCGTTCTTTTGCGGCGCAGACGTTGCAGAGTCTCTACTACCCACTTCTCGTGCTTCAAGTCCAGCGCATTCGTGGGTTCGTCGAGGATGAGAAAGGGAGCGTTAGTCACGAGCGCCCGCGCGATCGCTAGGCGCTGTCGCTGTCCGCCCGAGAGGTTCTGACCGCCCTCAGCGATCAAAGTATCATACTGGTCCGGCAAGGTTTCGATGAACTCGGCAGCCCCCGATTCGACCGCCGCCTCCCGAATATCCGATAACAGAGCATCCGGGCGACCGTAGGCGATATTCTCTGCGATCGTTCCCGGGAAGAGCGGGCTGCCTTGCGAGACGAGCGCCATGTGTTTGCGAAGGTCGGCTAGCTTAAGGGTGCGGAGGTCAACACCGTCGAGGAGGACGCTGCCCGATGTCGGGTCGTAGAAGCGCGGCAAAAGATTGAGCAGCGTGCTCTTTCCCGTCCCGCTAGGGCCCAAAAACGCCACCATCTGACCCGGCTCGATACTAGCACTGATGTTCCGCAAGACGGGTTGCCCAGAGTTGTACTCGAAGCTCACGTCGGCAAGTGCTAGTGTGCGGGGCTCGACGGGAAGCGATCGCGCATCAGGCGCGTCTGCGATCGCAGGAGGCTCGTCGATCACCGTAAAAACGCGCTCGCAGGCTGCTACAAACGTCTGGATCTTAGTAGTGAACCCCAACACCCAACCGATCGGGTCCCAGAACTGATTGAGGTACGCCATGAATACGATCAGATCGCCTATGGTCACGCCGTCCGGCACCGGACGCAAGAACTGGTCGCGATAGACTAGGTATCCGCCGTAGCCTAAGATTACCCCGCTTCCCAGAGCGAAGACTACCTGAACCGCTAGCGGATAGAGGTTCTCTTGCCAATTGAGCCGCATGGAGGCATTGACGCTGCGATCGACCGCCCCTGCGAAGCGCCGCGACTCGGTTGCTTCTCTACCGAAGGACTGAATCAGCCCGATCGACTCTATAGCTTGCTGCATGGTTGAAGTCATAACCGCATCGATCTGCTTCGACTCTAGGGCTCGACGCCTAATCCTTTCCTCGAAGTACCAATTCGCCAGTATTAGAAGCGGCGTGAACGAAAGTGCAAACACGGTGAGAAGGACGTGACGCGACAGCATGATCCAGATCATCGCCGTCAGCGTCACCGATGCGGCAGTGGAGCCAATCAGCGTATCGATCACCCCCCAGGGTCCGAGGCTGTCGTAGCTCAACCGATAGATTGCGTCACCCTGCGATCGGGAACCGTGCCAGCCGAGGCTAAGCGCCTGCATTTTGTCGTAGAGTTCGGTGCGAACCCGCAAGGTTCCGTTGTACTGGATGCGGTAGTTCAACATCTTACGGAGCATGATGACGGTATCGCTCAGGACTCTGACGATCGTCGCGACGAAGGCCATTCCGAAAATTCGGTTCAGCGTGCCTTCACCGAACGGGGCAAGAAACAGCGTATGAATCCAGTTGGATTTCGGAGTTGGTGACAAAACCGTATCGACTAGAATCGCCATCGGCCAGGCGTTGAGAAGGTTGCAAAGCACCGATGCCCCGATCAAAAGCAAAAGCGTGACGATCAGCCATAAGTCTTTGCGGAAGTAGGAAATGGAGCGCAGGACGATCCGCAGCAACCAATGTTGGTTAATTAACGGCCTCACCATTTTTGGTGAATTCTTCTGGCTCTTCAAACGTGCTTTGAGTGGAAAAGTCATGGATGTGCTGGGTGACTTTAAGCAGGACAATGCACCAATTGGGAAATTTCACCAGGTTCACAGAGACCAGAAATCAACTTTAGGTTTTCACCCCTGTTGTCAAGCAGGGCAGATGAAATGTGAGATTGTTCGACTGGTGCAAGATTTAAGTATAGTTTCGTTGTTCTGGATAGTTAAATAGCAAGCGAGATCGCTTTGCAGGTTGGTGTGATGCGTAAGCGTTGCTTTCCCAAAAGCGATCGCAAAGTTGACCCGATCGCACCTCCATCCCCTTAATAACCGGGAACAGAGGTCAATTATTCAATCGAAAATCCAAAATCCAAAATCCAAAATCGGTCGATCGCACTTGCGGAACTTTCACCAAAAATGCGATCGGTCAGTCTGCTGTTTTCGGTCAGTCTGCTGTTTGACGATTACAGCCCTCGATCCGCTTAATAGCCGGGAACAGAGGTCAATTATTCAATCTAATATCAATTCCGGTTATATCGGAAGGATTAAACCACAGAGGGCACAGAGGACACAGAGAAAGAGATGAGAGAGATAATAATTCCGATGCCAACGGATTTGATATAAAATCTAAAATCGGTCGATCGCACTTGCGGAACTTTCACCAAAAATGCGATCGGTCAGTCTGCTGTTTGACGATTAGGGCCCTCGATCCCCTTAATAACCGGGAACAGAGGTCAATTATTAAATCTCAAATCCCAAATCGAAAATCGAAAATCGGTCGATCGCACTTGCGGAACTGGCGTTGTTGAATACAGGTATGAATTCAAGATTTCCCAAGTGCTATAAGCCAAGTAGGGTGATTTTTGTAACATCAAGCGAAAAGTTGATTCATACCGTGAATCAGCAACGCCTGAATCTGTAGTGGTTTCAAGCGCTGGGTCACAATAAGCGAATATTCTGACCCAATACAAGGATCTAGAGGACGTTTATAGTCCCTATGAAGAAGGTGCGAATTTCCCAAGGCCTGATACCGATAATAATGCCCCCAACAACCTGTTGAAGGTCTTTTTCCGACATTTCAGCCAACTCAACAGGCAGGTCTTGGATAGTGAGGCGGTTGCCGGAACCGTTCGCTGGGGTCATCAAGTTTTTCTTGCTCATCAGAAAAAAGGGTAGAAACCCCGTCCTTTTAGGACGGCTTTACAATTGAATGGGGGGGAGGATTAGTCCCCCGTTAAGCTTGCTACCGTCTTGGAACTACTAAATGCCGTGTACTTTTGTGCTGTACTTTCGTCGGGACAATTGCCGGCTGACACTGTTTGTCCTGTACGCATAGCAAGTGGCGGTAAGCCCGTGTGTATATATCCCTTCGCGAATGACTATTCGTTCTTGTTACAGACTAGGGAAGCATCCAGTAACGTCGTTCGGTGTACCACCACCAGATAGTTCAGTTTGGGTTAAAGACCCGCAAGCTAGACACTGTTTTAGTCTCAGATTTAAAAGGTGGTGAGCCTTTCTCTTCTTTGCCCCATGCCTTTAGGCTGGGGTTGGTGACGAGAGTTTTTACCTTATGGGTTTGGTACCATGATGGCACAATTCAAATCCTGGCGTTGCTGAATACAGGTATGAATTCAAGATTTACCAAGTGCTATAAGCCAAGTAGGGTGAGTTTTGTAACATCAAGCGAAAAGTTGATTCATACCGTGAATCAGCAACGCCGCGGAACTTTCACCAAAAATGCGATCGGTCTGCTGTTTGACGATTAGGGCCCTCGATCCCCTTAATAACCGGGAACAGAGGTCAATCGATTTTAGATTTTCGATTTGGGATTTTAGATTGAAGCATTGACCCCACGGATAAATTGGGGGCTTGTTTATCGGATACAGGTTTTTTATTTCTGGACGGATGAATCCGGGGGCTTGTATCCTGGATGCTTTCGGTCAATTATTCAATCGAAAACCCAAAATCCAAAATCCAAAATCGATCGATTATTCAATCGAAAATCTAAAATCTAAAATCCAAAATCGGTCGCTCGACCGCAGCGACGGCCCAGGAGAGCCAATGGTTGCTACAATCGGGGAGGGTATATGTTGTGGCTAACACTACAGCCCGTAACCCTGAAAGCTAATAGCTAAATTATTAAAAATCTGCCTCTCCTGCCATGTTTAAAAATCTGCTAGGCGATCCCAACGCGCGCAAACTTAGAAAATTTCAGCCTTGGGTAGCTGATATCAATATCTTGGAACAAGACTTCCGCGCACTCTCAGACGACGACCTCAGAGGCAAAACGGCGGAGTTTAAACAACGTCTGGCAAAAGCTAAATCTCTCAACGAAGAGAAAGAGATCCTAGACGAAATCTTGCCCGAGGCTTTTGCAGTGGTGCGGGAAGCAGGACAACGGGTTTTAGGAATGCGCCACTTTGATGTCCAAATCCTCGGGGGCATCATCCTGCACAAAGGCCAAATTGCCGAAATGAAAACCGGTGAAGGCAAAACTCTCGTCGCGACGCTGCCGGCTTACCTCAACGCCCTCAACGGTAAAGGCGTACACATCATCACCGTCAACGATTATCTTGCAAGACGGGACGCGGAATGGATGGGACAAGTGCACCGCTTCCTGGGATTGACTGTGGGACTGATTCAGCAGGGCATGGATCAGGTGGAACGAAAGAAAAATTATAGCTGCGATATTACCTACGCCACTAACAGCGAAGTCGGCTTTGATTATTTGCGCGACAACATGGCTACTGTCATGGAAGATGTAGTGCAGCGTCCTTTTAATTTCTGCGTGATTGACGAGGTTGACTCGGTGCTGATTGATGAAGCACGGACGCCTTTAATTATTTCCGGCCAGGTGGAACGCCCCAGTGAGAAGTATATACGGGCGGCTGAGGTAGCTGCTGCTCTGAGAAAAGACAATGAAGAACATTACGAGGTTGACGAAAAGGCTCGGAATGTGCTATTGACCGATGAAGGCTTTGGTGAAGCTGAGCGGTTGTTGGGTGTTACGGATTTGTACGACCCGGCTGACCCTTGGGCGCATTACATTTTTAATGCGATTAAGGCCAAGGAATTGTTTATTAAGGATATTAACTACATCGTCACTCCCGATCGCGAAGTCGTGATTGTGGATGAGTTTACGGGGCGGGTGATGCCGGGACGGCGCTGGAGTGACGGTTTGCACCAGGCGATCGAAGCCAAGGAACGGGCGGAAATTCAGCCGGAAACTCAGACGCTGGCGACGATTACTTATCAGAATTTCTTTTTGCTTTATCCGAAGCTGTCGGGGATGACTGGGACGGCAAAAACTGAAGAGACCGAGTTTGAGAAGATTTACAATCTGGAAGTGACCCTGATTCCCACTAACCGCATTACCAGCCGCACGGACCTTTCGGATATGGTTTACAAGGCTGAGGCTGGGAAGTGGAATGCCATCTCCCAAGAATGCGCGGAAATGCACGATATGGGTCGGCCGGTGCTGGTGGGCACTACAAGCGTGGAAAAGTCGGAGTTGCTGTCGCGGCTGCTGC
>Ga0247774_1001070_pt1 | contig 13852 bp, 8 predicted proteins | sample UWRJL001104B6_FD_179933 | JGI IMG/M metagenome (GOLD analysis project Ga0247774, IMG submission 179933) | Plant litter microbial communities from Arlington Agricultural Research Station in Wisconsin, United States - UWRJ-L001-104B-6 | ecosystem: Environmental > Terrestrial > Plant litter >... | reverse complement strand
GACTTTTTTTTTTTCTACTGCTGACGTTTCCAGCCTCTCATGGCCTGCAGAAATTGGTGGAAATTTGAGGGGCTGTCATGATAAAATACAAATTTTTTTTTCAGACCGTTCCTCACGCTTTTCCTTGGACGCCGGTTCAGAGAACTCCCTAGTTGGTTACCTTTGGATAGCGTCTCGGATGCCGACCCAAAGACGAAAGCAACGCCTCTCTAACATACAAAGCGGAAAAGAACATGCTCTCTAATCCCCGGTTCAGTCAATTGTGACAGGTCGTACGCCCCACCATTTATTCCCGTCTAGAGGGCACTTACTCTCCTTGTTGGTGTTGCCCATCAAGCTACTGCTTAGCCACTTACTTCTCCTCCCTCTTCCGAGAGAGAGAGCGGCCCAATTATGACAGGTATGCCAGCCCCGATGAGCTGTCAGCCTTTCCAGCACTTCGCCGGGAATCAAAGAACATGTCTACGGACTCATCCACGTCCTGAACATCAATCTGCGCACGACCGTTGGCCTTGGCAATGATGCTTTCCCACCTAGTTAGCTTGCGTAAAGTTTCCAAAGGGGCTGTCGGGCTTTCTCCTACCTTGACGGTGTCAGGAGCTGGAGACAGTATCGCAAGCTGACGCGTTCTCCATGTTGGGCCACCTTGTCAATGGCGGCGTCAGTAATGCTGAGACCTTCGGTAGCGGTTCTGATCTTGACAATTCGCTTAATCTCTTCGGGCGTGTATGGGGACGTTGGAATAGAGATAAGGCGGTACAGGAAGTCAAGCGGGATGCCATGAGCTGCCTTTGCATTGTCGCTGCCGCGGATTGTGCAGACGCCGCGGTTCGATGCTAGGATGAGGATAGGTGCTATGGGCGACTCGAGAGCTCGGTTGAGGTAGGTGAAGCACTCGATATCGAGCATGTGTGCCTACCGCGGACGGTCAGAATTGCATTTCGCGAAGCTTTTTCGCAAAGAAGGGGGAAGAAACAAACCTCATCAATAAACAAAACTCCGGGAACCAGCTCCGCTACACCCTGATCAATATACTTGCTCACAACCTTGTTGATCTCATCCCTCAGCTTGTCTGTAATCTCCGACTTCTTGGGTCGCATGAGTTGCCCCATCATGCTCATGATATCCTGACCGCCCTGAGGCCTCGAGTTGGCCACATCCAAGTCGTGGAGAGTAACATCTTGCACAATCTCCTTCTTTTTGTGCACCTCCCCTTTCGGAATAGGCACATACTCTTCAGCGTCGATGTCAAACTCGGTCGCATACGCATCCGACCTTCCGACTCTTTTACAGGCCCCCGTATTCGCTTCAATGTAAATCACATCCCCCACCGCAACCCGCTCCTTCTGAATCGCCTCGTAGATGCTCGGGTCTAGTCGCAGCTTCTTCTGCCCCTTTGCGGACTTCAACCCGATGAGCAGGGTACTAATAGTCTTCCCGTAGCCTCCAAGCGGGTTTTCCACCTCTTCCGGGGTGAGTTCCGTCACTTCGCCTTCGTACACTTCCTTGGTCTCGCGGACCTTCAGGCCGATTGCGCGGCGGAAGTTTTCCATGAGGACTTCCGTCTTCTTCACCTCGGTGGAGTAGATTTCGGATCCGACGATCGGGCAGAAGGGAATCTTGGAGCCGAGTTCTTGGGACATGGCGAGGGCGAGAGCCGTCTTGCCGGTGCCGGGTCCGCCGGCGAGGAGGATGCCGGGCCCCGAGAATTTTTGGGAGCGGATCAGGTCAACGATGAAGCCGCATGCCTGTATTCGTTACCCCCAAATGTCTCGTTAGTAAAGCTGGCCATCTCTGCGAAACCGAAAAAAAATTTCTCCCAGATTTGAAGCAGCGATGCGAATGCGTACCTCGCGGGCGGCCGTCTGGCCAAAAAAGCCAGCGGCCTGCTTGTCTGCGGTTCCATCTGAGCGCAGGCCAAGGCCCTTGATATGTGTATGGGCTGCGGTGCGGTTTTCCCGCTTGGTGCCTTTGACTTCGCTGATCTGGACCATTTCGGTGCGTGACAATCGGAAAGGGTTGATTTGAGTTTGAGGTGGGATTAATCGTCAATGGATGGTGCGAATGTGGGCCACCTCGTTTGTTGTGGGTAGCACCTTTGCTATGCTGTCGGGAGGAAGGCTGAGGCTCAAAAATTTAGAATTTCGCGACGGCTGGCCTTGCTAGACGCGGCTTCGTTCCACGGCAGGATCCAAAGGACGAAATTCTCTTGACAGCTGTACGCAGCTGTACGCAGCTGTACGCAAAGTCCGCAACATGAATCCCCCAAACCTCGATTAGGCTTACCATAAGTCGAAGAACGAGGCGGTACCATGATTTAGGAATATGGCCCCTTTTCACAGGATCATTTTATGCGAATCTCCATCAATTGACAGCGTTATGATAACCAAGGTCAGAGGTACTACTAATACTATCCAAATCGAAGACAAAGCCCGAGGATGCCAGAAGGTCCCTCGTGATAATTCTCGCATCCTCATGACCGCATCGACTTCCAAGAGTTTATTCGTCATCATCACTGTCACTCAATTCCTGAATGCGAGAAGCTTGCGCCGCCGGGTTCTCTACATTCATCACGCCGGTTGCTCGCAACCTATAATGAAATTAGTACTTGGATCAAACTTGTTTGTGTAATAGACTAACCTTTCGAAGAGTACAAACAGTCTTTCCGCTTCTCGTTCCCTCTCCTCCCTTGTCATCGGCGGCATCTCGATCTCGGACTCGGCATCAAGCCTCTGTCCCGTGATAGGATTAATGGCTGCTTCCGCTGCGGCATTGGCGCTCCGGCTTTGCAAGTCTTTTTGCGAGATGTTGATACCCTTTGAAGCCAGGTATCCTGCTGCATTTCCGAAACCTGCGTTTCTCACAAACTGTGTTGGGTTCTTGTCGGATAGCTGGAACAGCATGGATAGCGTGCAGTCCCGCAGTTCAGGGGCGAGCGAGTTTGCACCGAGTTTGACTACCCGGTGAGGCAAGGAAGTCCCTGTACCCAGAACCTGTTTCCGGTCCTCTTCAGTCGGCAGAAGACGGGATCGAAGTCGTATGTAAGAGTCGGATGCTTCATCGATGAACTGGGAGATTCGTGAAAGGGTGGCCATTAAAGGCAAAAGATTCATCTCAGACACTTGGTCGGTGTAGACCTTCAGGGAGGGTTCCAGCACATCGAGCAACTTATTCACCACCGACAAGGAAAACGGGTTTTCGGCATCACTTTCTTTTCGTTGTTCGTGAAAGGGGATGCAGGCTAGACAGCTGACAAGAGGCTGAACAGGAACGTCGAGTGGAGGCGAAGGAATCACTACTCTCTGAAGCAAGCTCAGGATAGGCTGAAGGCTTGGGAGGAACCGATTTGCCTCTTTCGGGCACAGGACAGCTAGCGTCGACAAGAGTTTGAGAGTTGCGATGCAAGGTTGCACAGCATCATTCGTCAGTGGAGACTCAGCCTCGGCGTGACGTATGAGATTCTTCGTACCACGTTAGCCAGTTCGCCGCACTTAACATATAGGTTCGCAAGCCGGGCTTACCTTGTTGATGATTGTAGCAAGGTCGTGCGCCTCGAAATAGGGTGCAATATCTACTTTTGTCCGGGCTGACGCGAACACCAGCAAATTGGACGCTGCCAGTTCATCATCTGCATCGCCACCCTAAGGACGGTCCGTGTTAGATCCCTAGTAGGCAGGAAAGAAGAACGTGACAGCGGCAAGACCGTTGGCGTACCTTGAGAATTGCAATGACTTTTTCTGGGTATTTCTCATCAACAAACACCTGGCGAAGAGGTTCGGCGAGCACCAGTATATTGTTGAGACATCGTAGGGCTTTGCGGCGCGTCTCTGTAGGAACTTGTGCATTGCCGAGTCCGTAACCTGCCACAACTGACATGCCATGCTTGGTAGTAAGCGGATCAGTGGTTGGGTTCCTTATTGTTCGCGTATGAAGGTGCAACGAAGTGAGCATCTCATCGCATTCTTGGTTGTCCGTTAGTGGGATGCTGCTTACACGAGCCGACAAGGATGGTCATAATATCTTGACTAACCTGAAGCGGAAATTTCATTGGTCTTGAGAGCCGTCTCGAGCCGACTCAAGATGGTCTTCACCTCATGCTGGCTGTCTATTGTCTTTTCAGCAATTTCTACGGGGCTTAGATCCCCGCTCTGGGCCCGACTCACTGCTGCTTTGAACGAAGGCCATTATCAGCCCGTGTGATTGGCAGCCTCTCTCTTCTGCGTTTCAACGAATCCCGCGATGTCGAATCCAGAGCTGAAAAGAGAACCGGCAGGAATGCGTCGTGGAAGATTGCTGGTGGTAAAGGCGGGACTAAAATTAAGTTCAGCTTTGGTGGTGACAACCTGAGCATCTCCTGTTGGTGGGGGGAAAAGCATCCAAAATCTCGATGTGGCTTTTGTCTGCCGGACTCCGGGGGTTACTGGTGCTACTTGTGCCGCTGCCTATTTGAAGTGATTCTGCCCGCACATTAATCCAAGAAATCTTAAGTGATTTTGGGAACTAGAAATTAGGAATCGTAGAACCGATCTTCTCCAAAGATCCTGAGGTCTAAAGCACCAGCATGAATATGTGTTACTTCACGAGCTGCACGGACAGGGCTGTTAGATTGGGCCTGGCAAAAAAGCTGCTGATGCCCCAGGCAGTGGGAAATTCAATTTAAGCACTGCCGCATTGTCGCCTAACGTCGCGCCGCTCCCGCGTTCTAGAGACCGGGATGGGCATAGGGTGTCTGGCTGTCTGCCCATCGTCATCAGCGTCCCGGATCCACCGAAAAACCTTGAATAGGTCACTCCCTGCCTCCTTTTTTCTCAGTCGCTCTAGAATGTCCAGTGCAATGATCAACTATCTCTGGTCCTGCGAAATCCATGGAGAAAAGATTTGACGTGTTCTTTTTTTTTGCGAGTTTAAACGACCCTCGAAGCGACGAAACATTCAAGGCTCGGTCTCAGACGCTTTAGATTCGTCGGAAGACGGGAGAGCACCTTTCCAGGCGTGTGGTATTTTCTTTGAGCCGCCCAGGTCCCGCTTGCGACAGTCTCAAACCCCATCCACCCGCCCACCTGCTGTTCCCTGCCACCTTGGCACGATCGAGACGAAAACTTCGACATCGAGGCGAACAGAAACACTAACGAACGAATCCGGCCCCGGAGGGCATGGAACTCTACACCAATCGAGCTAGATTGCGATTTTCGATTATTTGCGCCATGTATTGACGACAAATCGCGCGCTTGGGCATTGAATCGCAGCCATGAACGGCTACTCGCCAGAAAGGAACAGAAACCCCTTTGATCAAGGAGGATACGATGGAAGAGGGTACGGGGGCCCGTCGCCTCCGAGGCAGCGGCAACCGCAAGGCCCTCAGGTGCAGCAGCCCGGCTTGGTACCGTCGAGGAAGATGCTAGTGGAAGGATACAGGAATGATATATTGAACAACTTTGCAAAAGACCCGCCGCGATACAATCCTGTTCGTCACACCTGCTGCTCTGTTCTGGCGACCGACCTAAAATACGGCGAGGGGAAAGGTACTAACTGGCACATTTCTAGATGAACCCCGGCCGACCCCAAAGTTCAGCCCTCGTCGACCTTAAAGACCCCATCCAAGTCCACCTCCTGACCGAGACAGCCCTCAGCGACAGCCGGCGCTTCGAGATCCTCTCGCAAGAAGAGGTCGACGACCTCAAGAAGCAATGCCAATCCTTGACGCAGCGAATCGAGCAGACACGGCAGAACCTGGCCCTCCAGTCCAAATACCGCGATGCTGCCATGTCCATGGCGAAACTATACTCGCCGGGCGGAAAGCGGAAGAGTATTCTGGGCGGCCGCCACGGTGCTAGGGACAGCGCTGGCGAGGCCGAGTTGGAAAGCCAAGCTTGCGAGCGCCGGTGCGAGGAGTTGGCGAGCGAGCTGTGGAACTTGGAGAAGCGGATAATGGAGCCGCAGCGGAGATTACTCGAACACACGGCCGGCATCCTTCAGCTTACGCACAAGTCGCAAAGGAAACCCGTTCCAGCACCACCGGGGCCTATGGTCAATGGGATGCCGGGGAGCCCCGAGAGCATGTACACTTATTCGAATGGTCGGAGCAGCATGGACGCACCACCGCCGGACGATGTCTACTTTGGTGGCGCACAGAATCAGTTGGAAGGGATGCAACCGGTGATCCGGGCCCAGAAAAACTCGATCGAGATCCCCATGAAATCGCCCATACGAGAGCAGGCCACTAGGCTGCGAGACCAGGAACTCCAGTTCCGCGCCCAAGCTGACGCAATGAACCTCGAGCTCGATGCGCTACGACGCGAGAACGACCAGCGCGGCCGCATGGTTTCGGATCTGGAGAGAAAGCTTGAGGGTCTGAACAAGACTCTTCGTGACGTTATAGTCAGCTTTAACCCTTCCAAGAATTCCGACTACCGGCAACCGCCGTACGGCCGCACCAATGGAAGCGACAGGGCACTGGAGCCGGGCGACATGGTGGCCAGCCAGCTCGAGTATCTTTCTAAGGGTTTGTACACGATTAAGCAGAACCAGCAGAGCATGCCGAACCAGACTGATTCCGTCGCTGAGGCGTCAGCTGCCGTGGCTATGGCGCAAGCGGAAGGCCGAATGGGCGCATTGAATCAACAGATCAAGGACCTGCTTCTTAGCGTCAATGCTAGACCGCCACCTCCACCAAATGCTAGCGATCTGTCGGGTCTGGACACCGAACTTGATGATCAGATCAGTTACTTCCAGTATGCTCTCCGCGTCATCGAGACGGAACTCGTGAAGGCCACCGAGGCTGCCGCTGATGCGCCGAAGAGGCTGCCTGCTGCTCGAGGCAGCCCTGAGTCAGAGGCAGCCCTGAAGGAGCTCTGGGATAGCCTGCAATCCGCGTTTGGTAACCTCCAGCGCCAGAAGGAAGATCGGAGACGGTATTTGAAGGAGAAAGGCTTGCAAGAAGATGACGACGAGGCCGATATGCTCGACATGTTCTCGCCAGACGACAACTTTTCGGTCGCAGGGGTTGTATCGAGGGTACGAAACTTGTCAGGCCAGCTGGTCAAACTGTCGGAACAGAAGGCGGTCCTCAAGAGGCAGGTCAAGCAGCAGCGGGAGCTTAACAGCAAGTCGGATTCCGAAAAAGACACCGAGATCCAGAACAAGGTGGCCGAGATTCGAGCAAAGGAAATGGAAATCCAAGACAAAACGTCTGAAATACGAGCCAAGGACTCGGAGCTTCGGTCCAAGACGGCGGAATTCCAGGCGAAACTGTTGGAGATGCAAACCCAAGCAAAGGAACATCAGGACAAAGATTCCATCATCACGGCCAAGGATGCGGAACTTCTCGAGATGGACTCCAAGGTCTTCAGTCTCGAAAGCCGGGTCAAGGACCTGGAGATGGAACTAGAAGAAGTCCGGGCGAAGGGCGCCGAATCCAACGTCAGTTCTGCCGACGTGGAGGCCAAGGACTCCAAGATCAGGGACCTCGAGGCCCAGGTTGCCGAGACGAAGTCGTACCTGGAGAAAGCCCAAAGCGATGCGTCGCAGACCCAGGGCATGCTGCTCTCAGCTCTACGGGATCTCGACACGGCCAACAAGAAATCGGCCGCCGACGAGTCCGAAGCGGTGCAGACGGCGCGGGCCGAGCTCATGGAGAAGCGCGACAAGCTTGCGGCCCTGGAAGCCAGCAGCTCAGATCTCCAATCCCGCCTAAACATGACGGAAACATCCCGGCGCGAGCTCCAGGAGCGCATGGACGATATTGACGGTAAGATCGAGTCCCTTGAATCCCAGCTCGCCGAGGCGCGCACGGCCAAAACAGCAGCCGAGCAGGCGGCCGAGTACAAGCAAAAGGAACTCGACGGCAAGCAGCGCGAGATCAAGGAAAAAGACGACGTAGTCGAGAGCATGAACTTGATGGTTATAGAGCTCAAGACAGAACTCACCATCGCGCAAGCGGAGCTCGACGGTGCCTATGGGTCGCGCGCCGAGCGGGCGGCGGACCTGGCCGCCATCAAGTCTTCTAAGGAGGTTGTGGGCCTGCAAACCGAGATTCAGAATTTGAAGCAGGAGCTGGAGAACACCATCAAGCAGCTAGGCGACATCACGGCGGAGACTATCAAGGCGGAGAAGGACAAGCTGGAGGTTGAAGGGAAACTGGATGATGCGGTTGCGATGCGCACCAGTCTTGAGACGGAGGTACAGGAGTTACGGGACCGTCTTGATAAAGAGATCCTGGAGTCGAGAGAAAAAATCGGGAAGTTGAACGAGGAGCTGGACTCGGAGCGACTAAAAGTTGCGCCTTCCGGTGACGGCGCAGCGAGGCCGGGGGCGGGGGCTTCGATGCTTAGTGAGCAGTTTAGGGCGACTATGAGGGAGGAGAGGAAGAAGTTCCAGGAGGATTTGAGGGTAAGATATTTTGCTTCTGTTCGTGTATGTTTCGCGTTCTAGTTGCTAACATGTGTTTTTTCTTCAGGAGGAACAAGCTCGCAGGAGAAAGGTAGAGGAGGAACTGGCCAGGTTACGCAAGTCCCAAGGACCGGGGAAGAGTCCGCTCAGTCCGCGGTAACGCCATCCAACGTTCGAAAAGGGTCATTCATACAACATCTAATGAAGACGACGACAACGACGACGACGACGTACATTGCAATCGACATTTCGCACGCAAGCATTATTCATACAACTCGCTACATTTTCATATTGTCGGCATAACCCTACCGCGAGGTATAATCAATATCCCTTCGTTCCGCGATATTATTCTCAGCGTATCGCATATAGACCAGCGCAACCAACACTCACTGTAATTCTATGACGGAAGCCTCCTCTTGGAGGAAAGGAATTGAGACGATTGACGCTGCTGCGCTTTCGACTTATTTTGGGGGTGTTCATGCATAGCGTTCTTGTTTCTAGCTCATTGCTTTCGGATGGTCAGATGTATAGAATAGGGGACTAGAAACGAGAACGGAGAGCATGATGAAGTTATTCATGGAATGAGACGAGGATGACATAAGTGGCAATTGAATCTATATACCAACATTAAGTGTCATGGCATGCTTTCACACACACTCTCTCTCCATTTTTATCCCCACGATGCTAAGGCGACATCGCGTACTTGAGTTTATAAACTCTCTAATCCCAGCACATGAAGATGGTTCAAGCCCCCTAATGTCGCAACACGGCACACAATGATACCAACAAAAGTCCTCTTCCCGTTCCCCGGGCCAACCAGACAGCTCATGCCTTCCCCTTCCCCTTTTTTTTCTTCTCCTTCTTTTCCTTTGGTTCCCTCGGCTTTTCGTCCGCCCCCATAAGCGAGGCCATGGCATCTCCTCCCGGCCCCATCTCCCTCATCATCTCCTTGAACATGCCCTCACTGATCCCCCCGCCCGTCATGGCCGGGCTGATGACGGGCAACAGCTCCCCCACCTTCCACCCCCTCGGGACGCTGGGCCTCGGCCACGGCTTGTCCTCCTCCGGCAGCGGCAACCCCGGAACCGTCATCCTCAGCGCCGGGCTCTCCTCCGTGGTGGGATGCTGCTGCAGAAACCTGGCCACCGAGATGAACAGGTGGTGCTTGTTCTTCACCTGCGGCGCCGTCGACCCGTCAATCTTCACCCTCACCCGGCCCGGGTTCGCCCAGTCCTTGGGGTGGAACTTGTGCGGTTCGAGCAAAACCTGCAGTCCCAGCTGCGAACACGCCTGCGCAATGTCTCTGCTCAGCGGGTTCTTGACGGCCACGGAGGAAGACACCCGCCGGCCTTCTGCGCGGGAGCGGGTCGCGTCAAAGTAGACGGGGTAGAGACATTGGAAGCCGTTGTATTGCTTTGCTTCTTCGGCGTCTTTGTATACCGTTCCTCCTCCTCTAGGGGGTGCTCTCGCCTCCGCCACCGCCGCCGCCGTTGCTGTTCTCGAATTCGAAGCTGTGCCTGCAGTTGGTTTAGGCTTGCTGTCTCCTACGCGACGCAGAATGTCGGTGTCTTCGAAATCAGAGATGTTATCCTCGGAGGGATCTGAGAGGTCGGAGTCAGAGACTTCTTCAACGCGCGGGTGGGCCATTTCGGGCGTTTATGGCTGTTCGGGGGGGAATAGGAGGATTTTTTTCCCCCTAGGTTTGAGGCTTGGAGATTGGGTATTGGAAGCTGGCAGGGGAGTTCGTAGTCTATAAGGTGCGTCCCTGGCAGTGGAGAAAATGGATTCAAAATATCATGGTGGGGTAGGTACAGTCGCTTGCAAAACGGTGTCGCATTTCGCACCCAAAAAAGTATTGTTTAAAAGCACAGACCATTGCCATTTCCGGCTGGTCGGACACAGTGGGAGCTCGTTACCCCACTATTCAGCTAATTCGTGGTCGACAACACAAGTAGTAGAAGACTGTCATGCGAAAGCTAAATCTAGAACAAGGTACCACGCGTGATGCATGCGCTATGTAGACCTGTGGCTTCTATGGGCACGAAGGTACTGTTGTTAGCGAAATCGGCTTCCGCTTTTCATACCCACAATACTCCGTGGTAGACTCATAATGTTTCCGTATTACCGCTCCGCCGCATCGATCAGTAGTCGTTGCAGACTGCAATCAATCTTGAATGGCCCCCGGCTGCCAAGATCGAAACGCGTCGTCATTTCCTCGCAGTCACCTTCAGCACATCGCAGTTGCGACGAAAATCCAAATGGTGCAGCTTCACGATGTTTGTAGCGCAGCACTTAGTATCGACGTGGCAGACGCATTTGCGGCTGTGCTGCGGCTGCTGCCCCTCATTCGCCTCGCATGGCTGCAGGCAGACTACTCTTTTCCATCTCGACTCCACCTGGCCGGACCGCGATGCCTCTCGCTCAAATCAGATTCTCCCCGCTCTGCAATAACGACATCGGCCTAGGTACTGAGGAGCGAGGAGAGACAGCGAGTCCATCGCGGCTACCGAGCTCGCCGACAAGGACCAGACCGGAGTCGCCCGCCAACCCATGAGGTCAGACGTGTTTCCCACCAGGCGTTGTGCAAAGCTAAAAAGCTCTGACTTAGTAGGCACGAACCCTTCGATCAGCCGGCTATTCGACATATCGACGTTGCCCTAGCCCTCGTCGTCTACATGGCAGAAGCATTTGGAATTGGAGTCGGAGTGGTTGGCGTCATCGGTCTGACGATTCAGATCATCCAGGTCACTGTCCAATTCGGACTCGACTGGAATAATGCGCCGGCCGGCGCTAGAAGCTTCGTAGCCGAGCTCCAGACTCTCAAAACAGTACTGTCCGAGACAAATACGAATATCATCCTCAATAAAGACTTCGCGGACGCATTTCACGGTCGGCACTCCACGTTACTCTCGCAGTTAGGACCCTTGGCTCATGGCACAGATACCATGATCATGGTTTCAGCATGCCAGGTCGAGCTGAAAAGCCTCCACGAAGACTTGCTAAAGCGGGCCCAGGGCCACCGAATCGGATGGGAGCGACTGAAAGGGGCTTTTCAGGCTACCAGAACACGAGAGGCGGTGGAAAATCTGCACCGGCAATGCCAGACCTTAAACCAACTCTTAGCGGTCGACTCTCTCACGCTCACGGCGGGCATCTATCGTGAAGTAAAGGAAGGCAACAAACAACAGCAGCAAATACACCGTACGCAGTACCGCGCCTTAGATCATATACGCGACTATATTGATAGTGAAGAAGCTAGCCGCGAGCAACAAACGATCCTCGATTGGCTTACCCCAATAGATTACGCTCCTCAGCAGAACGACTACATTAGCCGCCGACAGGAGGGCACTGGGCAGTGGCTTCTAGACTCAGCAGAGTTCAGGACGTGGGTAGATAGCGAGAAGCAAACGCTATTCTGTCCAGGCATTCCTGGAGCAGGGAAGACAATACTAGCTTCCGTCGTTATCGACGACCTCTATACGCGATTTCAGAATAATAAGCATATTAGTATCGCATATATCTACTGCAACTTCCGCCGACAAGACGAGCAGAAAGCCGAAGATCTTCTTGCGAATCTGCTAAAGCAGCTAGCTCAACGCCAGGACTTTCTACCGGAAGGCGTAAAATCTCTCTACAACTGCCATAAGGATAAGCGAACGCGGCCATCAATCGACGAACTTTCAAAAACTCTCCAGTCCGTGGCCGCTCTATATTCAAAGGGCTTTATCGTCGTCGACGCGCTAGATGAATGCCAAGTATCCGGTGGCTGCCGCTCGAAATTCCTCTCTGAGATTTTCAACCTCCAGGCGAAACATAAAGCAAATTTCTTCATAACTTCGAGATTTATCCCGGAGATTACGGATAAATTCAAAGGGAGTATATCGCGGGAGATTCGGGCCACTGAGCTAGATATTCGTAGATATGTCGACGGCCACATATCGCACCTACCATCCTTTGTCCAAAGAAATCTAGACCTACAAGAGGAAGTCCGGACTAGGATCGTCAGTGCCGTCGACGGCATGTTTCTACTTGCCCAGCTTCACCTTGACTCCCTGATCGGGGAGAGATCCCCTAAGGCTATTAGAGCAGCTCTTAAAAAACTACCTACTGGTTCGGAAGCATATGATGGTGCGTATAATGACGCAATGGAGCGTATCGAAGGGCAGCGTAGAGGCCAAGAAGACCTTGCTAAGCAGGTTCTATCGTGGATCACGTGCGTAAAGAGACCACTCACGACCATGGAGCTTCAGTATGCGCTTGCCATAGAAGTTGGAGAATCGGAACTTGACGAAGAGAACCTTCCACAAACCGAAGATATGGTCTCGGTATGTGCTGGATTGGTCACGGTCGACAAAAATAGCCGTATCATCCGATTAGTTCACTTCACTACACAAGAGTACTTTGAGCGGACGCAGGCACAGTGGTTTCCGACTGCGGAGAAGGATATCACGGAAATTTGTGTAACGCATATTTCCTTTAGCCAATTCGAATCCGGACCCTGTGGAAGCGACGACGAATTTGAGCGGCGGCAGCATAGCAATCCGCTATACAACTATGCGGCACAAAACTGGGGACATCATGCACGACAGGCTTCGGGATCAAGCCCAGAGATCATCAGGTTTCTCAAGGGCAATATCTTAGTCGAGGCATCGAGCCAGGCGCTACATGCGATCAAGAGATGGACCGGACATTCGAATTACAGCCAGGAATTTCCGAGGCAGATGACCGGTTTCCATCTAGCGGCATTCTTCGGATTAGCAGAAGTCGTTACCGAATTGTTTGTTATGGGATTGAAAATAAACTCGGAGGATGAATATGGTCGGACGCCGCTTAGCTATGCCGCCGAGAACGGCCATGACGCCGTGGTACAGCGTCTTCTCGCCACGGGCCAGGTCGATGCCGACTCGAAGGCCACTGGAAAGTATAACGCAAGTCAGGGTCGGACGCCGTTTAGCTATGCCGCCGGGAACGGCCATGATGCCGTGGTACAGCGTCTTCTCGCCACGGGCGAGGTCGATGCCGACTCGAAGGATAAATACGGGCAGACGCCGCTTAGTTATGCCGCCGGGAACGGCCATGATGCCGTGGTACAGCGTCTTCTCGCCACAGGCCAGGTCGATGCCGACTCGAAAAATAAATACGGTCTGACGTCGCTTAGCTATGCCGCCGGGAACGGCCATGATGCCGTGGTACAGCGCCTTCTCGCCACGGGCGAGGTCGATGGCGACTCGAAGGATAAAGACGGGCAGACGCCGCTTAGCTATGCCGCCGAGAATGGCCATGATGCCGTGGTACAGCGCCTTCTCGCCACGGGCGAGGTTGATGCCGACTCAAAGGCCACTGGAAAGTATAACGCAGGGCAGACGCCGCTTAGCTTTGCCGCCGAGAACGGCCATGATGCCGTGGTACAGCGTCTTCTCGCCACGGGCCAGGTCGATGCCGACTCAAAGGCCACTGCAGAGTA
>Ga0247774_1001069_pt1 | contig 13863 bp, 9 predicted proteins | sample UWRJL001104B6_FD_179933 | JGI IMG/M metagenome (GOLD analysis project Ga0247774, IMG submission 179933) | Plant litter microbial communities from Arlington Agricultural Research Station in Wisconsin, United States - UWRJ-L001-104B-6 | ecosystem: Environmental > Terrestrial > Plant litter >... | reverse complement strand
GGTCCGAAGCTCGTTGCAGGTCACAGCTTGTCAACCAAGTACTAAGTCTAATTCCTCGTCCTTCTGAGCGGATTCTCGTCACCGCCCGCTCCGTTAATGTACTTGCAGCATTCGGCAATCACTCCGGGCGCCCGCTGTCCCTGATACCCCTGCGTAATGGTGCTGAAGTCTCCTTCCTCATGCCACTCCCGCAGGTCCCCAAACTCGCCGCCGCTCAATTCGGACAAACGAGACCTGCACGCATCACCATTCCTACCACTCACCCTCTGCGAAATCGCTACTTTCTCCCTCAGAATCTCCATCACGTTTGCCCAGCTCCGCCCAACCAACATCGTGTCTCGGATGTGGACATCTCGGAGAGAATCGCCGAGCGCCGCGCAAATCCCCTCCAGTGCCTCTTGTCTGATGGTCACCCACCCCAAGAAAAAATCTCTCACACAGGCAAGAGACGCCACAGTTCCGATATCTCGCCCCATCTGGAGTGCCGAGACTGGACCTGCATCTTGATCGTCCTCTTCCATGATGACGGGGTTGTACAGACCAATACTCAGACATTCTAAACGGTCCCGCTCCCCGCTCAGCAGACCCGCCAAGAGTCCAAATGCCTCGTCGCCGCCCCGCCAGCTGCGGAATACCCGTGCATCATATCCTACTGCGCTCCTCATCACCAGCAGCCCTTTGAGATCTTGCGTCGCCGCCCGCAAACGCGAGACACGCCCAGCCGCCGCCTCAAGCACGGGCAGGGCTCCGGGTTTGTCATCATTATTAGGTCCCGGCACGCCCCTCGGCGGCATCGTGGCGGCGATGTATAAGTGCCTGATCCGAAACCCCGCCTCGTGGAGGGCAATCGGTAGGTCATACATCAGCCTCGCTGGCTCGACCTTGAAATCGGCCTTCAGTCGATCACGACCGCCCGCCGGAATGCCACCCTTAAAACACTGATCCAACGCCAACCACGAAACGCTTTGCTGCAAATACTCAGAGAATTTGTCATCGTCGGTTTGCCAGGTGAGGATCTCATACGCATCGAAGCCGAGCGTCGTCCGAAATTCATCACCACCATCATCGAACCGCAGGGCCGTGCCGTTCTTCATCTGCGACACCGCGGCCACTATGCGACGGAAAAACGATCCGTCCTCGATCATCCGGGCCTCAACCTCGCTCTTCCGGCCGAACTCGCGATATGCATCAAGAAAGATACGCCGGTTCCTGTGCATTTCGTCTTCAGACGCTCTATCCTCCGCGGGCAGCAGAGGCTCGGAGCTGAAGACCCTGGCAGGCTCGCTCAGACACATTCCGGTGAGGAAATCCTCGACCACCTCGAGGGTGCGGGTGGCCCGACACTTACTATCGCCCAATCGGCAATAATCCTCGGGGGCATTACAGTAGTTGCCATGTTCCCTCTCATCGAGCCACGGCCGCGCCCCGTCCTCTCGCTTGTACAGCCCAAGCCCGTCCTCGTAGTCGTAGTCGTATTCGAAAATGGGGGGCCCCGCCATCTCGATGCCGTCCTTATGGTAGTCGCAGCGGCGGAGAAGGTACCTGGCCTCATCGACGCGCAGCTGACCGAAGAGATCTGCGTCAGCGGCCAGCTCGCGCGGGTGGTAGCGCAGGTCCAGTTGCAGGCCGCGGATCCCCCGGGCCACGGCGGGTGAAATGCAGAGGCCCTCGAGACGCTCGAGCGACTCGGGTGAGATGCGGACCGTGACGTAGGGGACCAGGTACGGCGAGGCGACGTTTTTGAAGAGGCGACAGACGAGGCGCAGGCGCTGGATCTCTAGTCGGGCAGCGGCTTGTTCCTCGGCGCCGGTGTCGCCTTCTCGGACGACGAGCCCGGCCTTATTGATCCAGGTCGCCGGGTCGAGGATTTCGATGCCGTGGATAAGGGCGATGATTTGGTGGAGGATCTCTAGGGGGAGGGATAAGATGCTGACGGTGTCGGACTGGGTAGCTGGAACCGAACGAGTCATGATGGGAGTGAATGGGGCCGTCTGACTCGTTTTTGGGACGCCGGAACAGAGGAGGAACACGGAGCGAGGGAAGATGGAGAGCTTGATTGAACAGATTCCTTGGACTGTCCTTGTAGAGGGATAGTTAATTAAAAAAAAATCTGGGTAGATTACCGCGAGAACGGGAGGGGAGGCAGCATCCATAGGTCTCTCTAGCCGCTGGTGGTAACACTCGGCTTTTTAACCGAGTAGCCTGGTAAACCGGTGGTCTGTGCCGCCTCGGTTGCCATCCGACGAGAACGTCTGCTAGGGTACAACTTGGAACAGAATAAAGATGTTCGCTTATGAAATTTACGGTTATGGTATCACAAGTAAAAGCTAAGAGGGAGAGGATACCTAAAGGAACACACAGAAAAAGAAAGAAAGAAGAGCTCCGAGAAGTCTAGCAGGATATTCACCATCATTTTGTGTAACCGTCGAGACTGAATCCTGTAGACTCATGTCGGATCTTGTATCTTGCAGCAGCTTATTGCATTACGCACTAATTGCTCCTAGCAATTTCCATCGTTATCCCTCTTCTTAAGCCACGGCTGCTTTGCCTTGGTCGTAGGTGAGCTGGGTCATATGCCGACTACACAGCCACCAGAAGTTATTTTAGCCACCTTACTAAGTTAAAAGTGCTACGCCCTACTTTTGCGAGTCCGTGTCATTCGCAAGGAGAATCATATCCTATATTGTCTAGAGTTCCAACACTACTCTTCGACGACAATGGGGTATTCTAAATCTCGATGTTGTCTTCGTTGCTGTTCCTCAATTAGTTTTAGATATCAATGCCTAATATTTGGATAGGCGTTAGTGATCACTATCTATGGGGCTCCTAAGCTACGAGGACTACCGCTCGAGCTCTCCACGGGGCAACCCGTTATACTACGTGGCGTAGGGGAACTTATCACATCAAAGGGTAAAGAAGGTATAAGAGTTGTTAGTCTGTATATCCTTGCTCCTTCTAAGTCTGGTTGCGTTGGCTCGTGCTGAAATGATGAGGGTTTATGCAATAGTAAGGCACGGGATTAGCCACTACGCCATGGTCTAAAAACCATCATTCCACCCGTTAGGGTTGAATGCCCGTATCCTACCTTATATATGGCAATGTTCCGTGATAGATCACCATTTCGTTATGGGCCCTCTCACGTGTGCGAGCCCGTGAGCCTTCACGTGCGCATAATGTCAGAACTGCTTGCAGCAGTTCTAGACTTTACGCGTAACACGGTAAGCCAAGATTTAGGGCCTATACTAGCCCAGCTAAGATTTAAAGAAGGCTACAGTGTTATCCTTGGCTGTCCTCCTAGATAAAGCCTCTAGAATGAGAAGAATAGGGTTGCAGGTGCTATGAATTACTACCGATAAACATCTATGTACGTTACGTAGTATGTGGCATGGCCTTGCCAGGAAGCGTAGTAAGCCCTGTAAAAGGTTAGTAATGTTCGAAAAATAATATTCATTATACCGCAACTTACATCCTCCGTTCAAGCCAACGTCCTCTCCGACAATGTCCTTGATCTTGCAACTATTGGGGCCTTGCGCCATTGGCGTCTTCTTAAGAGAGCCGCAGCCTGTTGTGACGTGTTAGTATTTATATTTTCCGTTCAAAAATCTCTGCTGCCCTCGTCTTACCATCATAGAAGCATTCCGACTTGTCCATAGCACGCTGGAGCGCGTCGCCCTTCCAGCCGAACAAGTAGTCGGCGTGGGTGCCATAGCCCGAGCCTCCGAAGCTCCAGGTGAACGGGTTGCCGTCCTTGGCGGGGTCCCAGAGGTTGGCAAACTTCTGCGTGTTCCACGTAACCTCGAAAGCAACCTGGGGCGTCCGGATGGGGTGGGAGTCAGGGCACTTGGGGTCGACAATGAAGCCGTTCTGACGCTTCGAGAAGTACATGTGCGACTGGTGGTCCGGGCTGTCGAGGTCCTTGCCGTTCCAGCATGCGGGGAAGTGGTGTGAGGTGAAGAGACCACCGGAGCACTTGGTGGTCGGGAAGTTGTCCATCTCGCGTCCACGGTTGCCTCCCTGGAGGCACTGGTACGTGAGGCCGACTGAGACCTTCTCTTTGGCGGCGGGGTTCCCGACGGTCATGCGGAAGCCGGGCGGGAAGGCTTTGATCTTCTGCTGGGCGAGGTTGTCCCGGCTGAGGTCGAACTGGGTGTAGTAGACCGTCAGGCCGCCTACGGCGCCCCTCTCTTCGGCGAAGATGGCAGGGCTAATGGGAGAGACGGACACAGGCGTGTAGGTCCCGTTCTTGGGGTCCTTGAAGTAGAGCTGGGCGACCCAGTAGTTGGAGAAGTCCTCCGCCATGACACACGTCGTGCAAGTGGCCCGCTCGGCAACGTCGCCCTCCATGGTGGCGTTGAAGGCGTTGCCGCCCACGATGTGGTGGACGTGCGCTGACGGGAGCGCGCCGGGCTCGCCTGCCGGGTCGAGGCGCATCGTCGCCAGGGTCGAGCAGGCGAAGCGGAGGCCGGCCTCAACGGTTGCGACCATCACCGCGGCGGTAGTCAGGAACCTCATCTTGACGAGTCTATATCCTATTATCGTGAGATTCTGGCGATAGATTCAACGAAGAATGGAGTGCACGGCGAGAAGAGAAGCAGGTGGAAGTGCCGTAGGGAGTCTCCCTGCCCGGGACCCCCCCCGATTTTGAAGTGAGCTCGGCATCTATCCAGGGAGTCATTCAGCTACCGACGACCTGTTATTGCATGCCCGATTCGCGGATATATTAATTGCTTGATGGTTTCAATTTGGAGACCTACATTTTCGTGGCAAAATAACCCCGGACAATAAAATCTGGGCACCATATTCGTCCGGTTAATGTAGGCGATATCTACCGATCCCGCCCCAACAAGCCACTTGTTGCTGGGAGCAGGCGGCAGAGGCCTGAACGCGTGTGCACTCGTCGGAATCGGCACTTCCGTCAGAAAATTGCCTTGTCGTCAGGTCAAATGGGTTGAAGAAAATTAGATTGTTGTCGCCCTCGGACAAGAGCCGAGATTGTCGTGGACATCGGCATTCGGCTAGTGCTCTGTCGACGACACCTTGGTACGGATTTTTGACGGCCCGCAATCCACTGCGGACCGATGTGGGGCATCGGACCGGAATATTCACTTATCCGGTCAATATCGGACTATTACCGGGCCGGGCCTCGTTAATCCTAGGAGGCCGTGAGAAAATCATTAGTACGCTGCCGAACATAGGGCCATCATGTCGCATGCTGTGGTCTGCATCCTGAAGTTGTGCCTTGTTCCAGCACTAGTAGGTCATGTTGCTTTCGTCGTTGCAGACAACGCCCTGCCACCGGCCGCCTCGGACGTCGGCTGCTCCGGCGATTTGGACCTCTTCCTCTCTGTAGGCTCCGTATAGGGGTTCACCGAGAATGATGTGGACAAATGGCTCGGCGTGGCATTCGCGAAATCGACTGTAGGGGATCTTCGCTTCAAGGGTCCCATTCCACTGGGCCGAGCACCCGGCATTCTGAATGCTACGCAACCCGGAACTGTTCCCGGTGAGCGGTAATAGCTCCCACGGTTCCGCGGAATAACGGGGCTTACTTGCTAATATCTTGCGAAGATACCTCCTATTTCCTCAAATCAGCTATTCCGTCGTTACCCTTTGATTCTTCAGATGAAATGCTAGCGAAGACTGCCTAACCATGAATGTTTGTTTCGTTCATGTTTGCTCCGTGTCGTTGTTAAGTAATGCTAGCTATCCGAAGATCTACCGGTCTACGAATATAACCGAGAACATTCCACTTGCTGTCTAGCCTTTCAAGAGTCAAAGTGTCCCTTCAGAAAACTGTTTCATCGAGTATATGTAGCTGATATTGTAGACACAGTCCGCGTGCTTCCCGTGAGGATACAAGTGGCTACACAATGGTCCCCGGCCGAGAAACTGGTTTAGTAACTCTCTACCGGGAGAAAGCACATCTAGATGTGACCTCGCAGCCTGCGTAGAACGGTTCGCAGTTATCGGGAAGCCTGTTATGGTTGTTGCACAGTTTGTTCCATAGCTGCCGACCTGACAGTGATGTTTAGACGCTGACTTCGGGATTAGAAAATTACCGAGTCAATGTATTTGGTTTCATGTGTAGCCCGGACCTCCTCCCAGAAGATATCAACGCGGGGGCTCTCGATCAGTCTTTGCCATGGACTTTGTGCACAACGATGCCAAAGCACTGCGGAGCGACTGGTCGTTGATAGCGTTGTGGGGACAATCGTATGGTGCGACCATGGTGGAAATAGAAATGCCGTACATGGGTAAGAAAACGATGAAAGCGACCGCCGGCATTCCGACACCTGCACTGCACCTGTGTAAGTGACGCACATCTAGATATCCGTTGAATTGTTCGAGTCTTTCGATATCAGACTCTAATATGTAAACATAGGAAAATAACCATCACCCTTGAAGAGTGTACGCCGCGAACCTGGACCCGGCTTCTGAATGTCACCAACTGTTCATCAGCACCCGATAAGCTGGCCGGCCCTGCCTAGAGGCGACTCCCGTGAAGGCTACATCAATATGGCTGGTGAAACTTGCAAAAACCCATTACTTCTGCCAATATGTGTCAACGTATTTTACCAGGAGGTATCGATAGATGGTTCACAATCGCAACCAGGTAGGAGTCCAGTGGCTCTTCCCACTTCGGACGCATCAGGTCGAGATCGCTTCGTTGTGAAGAGGGAGTGTCAGAGATGGCTATTGAAAGCACAAGAGCAGCTCTCGAGGTTGTACAATGAAACAAAAATAATGAAAACGTGCTGCATCTGTGCCCTATGGTGGCTCGTGACTCGGTCATGATGAAAACCCGGCATCTGCCGTAACTCTATGAACTTCACATTGACGGTTTTGCGACAGCTCACATATCTTTGGTCGCCGTCTTGTCTCGACGTCAGGAGCGATTTCTACCACCCAAGTTCATCCTCTCAAGCTCAGATATCCCCGTGTGCCTGGGGCAGTCGACAGTGCAGGTGGCTATGCCCATCAACGGCGACCGCAGCACGCAGGAGCAGTTCATCGAGAATCCCTTGTACACGTACCGGTTCCCGTCCGACGTTCAGGCGGGCAACTACGGGCAGTACCTGGACCGGACGGACCCGGCCCTCAACTCGCAGCGAACGGCTGCGGCGCGATAACCTCAAGAAGCTCATATATTCGGCCTTCACGCGCTCGCCGACCCACCTGCAGGTGTCAGCGGGGACGGGCAGCTGGCGCGCCAAGTTCTAGAGCCCCCATATTACGTATAAAGCCTAGAACAGCTGCAAGCAGCTCTGACATTACGCTCACGTGAAGGCTCACGGCTCGCATAAGTGAGAGGGCCCACAACGAAATGGTGATCCCTCACCATTTCGGCACGAGCCAACACAACCAGACTTAGAAGGAGCAAGAATATACAGACTGACAGATCTCGTACCTTCTTCACCCTTCGATTTTGACAAGTTCCCCCCTACATTACGTAGAAGCCTACGATGAAGCATATTATCGTAATACCATCGTACATTACAATACTAATACTACACTAAAAAAATTTCTAAAAAAAAAGAGGGGACTAAAACTAGGTTTTATAGAATTTTAATAAACAATGGGTACTTTCGAAATAGTCGGGGTCCTTAAGTAATATACATAAAAGGGGCCTAGCTCTAGGATACTTATGGCTAAGATTTGGTGCCCTTTGGAGCCCCTGTAAAGCTAATATATTTTATTTTTACTCCCTGGAGGCGTATGGTATTGTCTTTTTGCCTAGGCCATTTTCGAATGCTTCCCTAATCATGTCCTGAGCGAACCTAAGCCATGGTAGCGAAAGAGGGTGAGCTTGGCCGGAGCTGGTTGGGGGCCAAAGAGGGCAATCGATGCGTAATGCAACAGCTCATGGCATTACAAACCGATTGCCTGCAGGTGTTTTCCATTGCTGTTCACTTTCTTGGGCCGTCCCTGATTTTGCCTGAGCTGCAGGTGAGCTTGGTTATGTATTTGTGGCATAACCACAGTCTATACGGTAAAATCCTTGGGGTATCTCCCGCTGAGCGATTTCTTTTTGGTGCATAATACGGCTTAGTGGTATGTTGTCCAAAGATGATCCTTTAGTAATCTAATTAGAAATAATGTACTCTAGACGCTGTTTCTTGTTGTAACTAGGGAAGTCATTGTGGGACTATGTAGCCGTTCTAGGTACAAACGAAGGAAGACTACCAGAAAATGCCTCATACATTTATCAATGACGAAGAATTTCAATAACTCCAACCTGTTTCCGTGATGGCAATAGAAGTGAAGTTAGGTGGGTGGCTCGCATATGCCTGTGCTTTTAGCCGACAAGGCGATAAGCGGGGCTGCTGCCTGAAACCTCGATCTTGCACGACAGCGACACACCCTTGAGCTTGTCACGTCGCGTTGATCAATCAATCAGCCCTCTTAGGTATCTCGGACCTACGACTAACGGCCGGCCGAAATGGCGCTTGAAGCTGCAGGACTGGCCGTCGGCGTCTTTGCCCTGGCGGGTGCCTTCAAAGACTGCATCGACCTCTTCTCGCTGATCCGAGCGGCGAGGCGGACCGGGCGGGACTATCACATTCTCGAAACGAAGCTCGACATTGAGAAGACGCTCTTATTTCAGTGGGCTGATCAAGTTCGGCTTCTCAATGATGACTACGACCGGCGACTGGATAACCCCGTCGTCCAAAAGGCTGTGCTTTCAATCCTCGATATGATCCATTCGCTTCTGTCGGAGAGTGACGCACTTGAGGCAAAGTATGGGTTGGCCAAAAGGATGGAAGATGCAGGCGAAGCAAGGGGAGACATGGGGATATTGAGCGCTCGGCGGCACAAGTCCTTCACCGACGCATTCGGCGCTCTAAGTTTGCGAAGTGTCAAGCCAAATAAGAAGTCCATTTCGGTCCTAGCCCGGTGGGTCATTAAGGACAAGGAACAATTCGAGCAATTCGTGAAAGATCTTAGTCATTTCGTCGATAAACTTCGAAATATCGTCCCGGATCTACCAATGAACAAGACGATAATTGAGACGATGAAGGTGGACATGGTGGACGCCGAGCTGGACGTAAGTGGCTTGAGACTAGTTACTGAGGCGGAGACGCAAGAACGGCCGGAAGTGGCCCAAGCAGCCAGCGAGCGGATCAAAGAGATCACCCAACACAGGATTCTGTCCAAACTTTGGTTTGCCTCCTTAGAATCCAGGCAACAAGCCGTGTCTCCCCAGTTGAAGAACACATTCGAGTGGGCACTAGCAACCTCGACCGAGGATAGTAGTGGCTGTGGTCTGGCACACTGGCTTCGACAAGGGTCAGGACTCTTCTGGGTTCGAGGCAAAGCAGGCAGCGGGAAGTCAACGCTGATGAAGTTTATCTGCGAGGACGAGAGAACAAACTCGTACCTTTCGTGCTGGGCAGACAATATACCTCTGCGAGTGTTGCGTTTTTTCTTCTGGAGACTTGGGACAGAAGATCAGCGGTCGCAGTTAGGGCTACTTCGCGCTCTCGTCTATCAGATTCTCAACTTCGATCGCTCTTTGATCGCCGCCATTTTACCCAAGATGTGGGAGACCGCTTCTACCGACGATAGATCAGACCTTGCACTCCCAGGATTGGACGACATAAGGACTGCCCTTCGCCTATTCGCCGAAAATCACGGGAATAACGCAAGGACATGTATCTTCATCGATGGGCTAGATGAGTTCTCTGGAGACGCCCTAGCTGGAATCTCTATTATCAAGGATCTAGCAGCTTGCTCAGCCATAAAGATCCTCGTCTCTAGCCGGCCAGAGCCTGAAATTGTCATGGCATTCGAGTCGTCTCCTCATATTCGCCTGGAAACCCTCACCAAGGGAGACATTGATACATACGTGAAGGCGACCGTTGGCTGTCATCCCTACATTCGTTCACTCGTTGAACTGGAACCGGCCCAAACCGACGCGCTACTCTCCGACCTGGTCGATCGGGCCGCAGGCGTGTTTCTCTGGGTTGTTCTGGCTTGCCGCTCCCTCCTGGGCGGGTTTGCGGCATATGATCGCGTTGACGAGTTACGCGCTCGGGTCGATGAGTTGCCACCTGAACTCACAGATTTGTTCACGCATATGCTCCTGAAGGTAGACAGGCGGTATCGGAGCCAGACTGCGACGCTTCTCAAGATCTGCCATACCTATTACTCGACGGCTAAGGAGACTGCGGAGAGCGTATTGCCTCTCTGGACCCTCGGCTTCGCCCTCTTCGAACGCGAGCAGTTGGACACAGCAAGAAACTTCCCAGGGGAGGAGTTATCCATATCACAGATACTATCGCTCTGCAGACACTTTGAAGGAAGGCTGCGAAGTAGAAGTGGAGGTTTGCTTGAGGTGGTCTTTTTTGACGACGACTTCGGATTCGAACATGTCTGCAGTACGTATGGAGCGTCTGGCTATCCAGTGGTCGGCGGTTGCTGGGTTCTGCATACCCAAGTTACGTTCTTCCATAGAACTGTCTTCGAATTTCTTGAGGGCCCGGAAGTATGGGGCATGGAGTGCCTTTCGATGCCGCCCTTTGACGTCTACGCAGGTTTGGCTGCTGTCGCGCTCTATACAATCCAGCTATCCACTGCCAGGACGCTTGCTTCACGGTTCAACTCGCTCGGGTCGCGCCATCTACTCGAAGTCTTGTGCTACATATCCTATTTAAGCCTCGACAGGGTCCAGAATTGGTACCCCGTCTTCGATATGCTCGAGACCTACATACGGAACATCCCGTCTCCGGCCATGCGCTCGTGGATAGCTCTATCGCCGACAAAGTACGCTATTTCGGCCCGGTTCTTCGCCGAGGTTGGGCTTACGGCGGCCCTCACAGCCATAGCTTCCGAGTCCTACCCCATAACAGACCCTCCTCTCCTAGTCCATGCCATGTCCCACACATTTCTATCATCGATGAATACTCTGTCTCTCAGAAACAGGTTTGCGTCTATTCGCAGGACAGTTCGTTCCCTTCTGTCTCTAGGGCACGACCCTAACATAGTCTATAACGTGGGCGGGACGCTGACGACACCATGGGCGTGGTGGCTGGATAGACTCTCCGCCTTGGAAGATGACCCATGTGCTTTGAGCAACAGCACCTGGCGGAGAGGGCCTAAAATTACTCGGGAATTTGTGCAGCAAAGGGCGTGGAACCTGGATCGTTTGAGCACTGTCCTAGAGTGGGCCTGGCGCCGCGACCGGCGCAGTCCGTTTTGGGGATCAAATAATTCGGCGGACGATTTGGCTTCCATCATCGCGCATTGTCAGGATCGGCTTGGGTCTCAAAATAATGGACTTCAGCAGTCATTGAGCCAGAACAGGAAATTGGAGAAAAGAGGACGGGAGAGCACAACGGAACAAGACGAACCAAACCAACGCAAGCGGATTGCCTAGAATGTGAATACATCTATCAATACTAGAACAAAATGACCAACTCTAGACCCACAATAGCGACGAGCTCGGTTTTCGCATCTCAGATTAGAACATGATTATCCAGTTCAGAAATCTCTGTAATCGAGTCTTTCTGAGGAAAATAAAGGCCGTTGAAGAGCTTAAACTTGCTACTGGGCACTAGTTGACATAGAGTTACTAATATCCAAATGAGCGATCTAGAATGTTAGAGCCCGATGTTTCTCTATATTACCCTCCTCTCTAGTTGTGTTGAGCAAATAAAATTTAAACTCACTCCCAGCCGCTTGCAATGGCTTGTTTGTACACGTGTGCTCAAGGAACTTGGTCCCAAGAACTCCCCACGCGCACGTCAATGAGCGTCCTATCTTTTAGATGTGGTGTCGTACCCTAAACCTAGTACGGCCGCCCGATCCTCCTGTCAAGGTCCAGGGCGGGGCTACATTATATAGTACTCTGTGGTAGAAAGGCAGAAGTAGGTGGTTGTGCTTATTTTATATCTTTTACGAGGCTGTCCTGTTAGGTGGGGAGAGCTTGACGGCTCCGTTGTGGTTGACTAAAATATCGGCGGCATTTCATGGCCACAAGAGTAACACTGGAAAAGAACCGTCTATCTGAACCAAATTTAGGTGCAGATTGTTTATTGAAACTCCTAGTCACGGCTATAGGGATTCTCGGTATAAATTCACCTTTCAGTCTTAGAATATACGGGGCTGCATTACTAGAGCAAGAAGTGTAAAGTGGAACCCCCTTCTCAGAATCAACCTCGGCAAAACCAATTTCTAGTCTCGAGTCCCTCCGAAGTAGGACTTTGATGCTATTAAGACACAAACGAGGGTTTGCACGAGAAAGTCTCGACAAATGTTACAGGGCAGAAGCAAGGTAGAGATAAAAAGTAAGCGTTGAGGGGCAAACCGGGAAGTCTTTCATATAGTTAGTGTATGGTTCAGGCGTGAAATACTTGCTCAGCATTCTATTCTTGTATTTACTTAGTACTGAAAGTTTTATGCAGCATGAAAGGCCAGTGGCGTCAGTGGTGCGCGGAATGTTCTGCTACTTGGTACCGAACAAGCGCCGCATACTTCGAAAGGTGAATTGATCTTCGATCACCTGACCCTTTATTCTTCCTTTGTATTCGTATCATAGCGGCTCTTTAGGGAAAGGTAGTGCATTTTACCACCGGGTCCAACATTCACCTCCTTCACCAAAATGATTTTAGAAGTGAATTCCATCTATATTCAACCTGGCTCTAGGTAATTTAACCAGTCATCCATGCTCGCGTTTTCTCAAGGAGCCTTACACTCACTGGCCATATTTGATGAATTAAATACCCCACAGTAAACATATCGTGAATAATTATCCAGTCAACGTGTGCAAAGCATAAAAACAGAAACCTTCTTCCGCTACCTCCAGATTCCAACCAGTCTGAACGTTGCCAACCTAAATTTTGCATTACGGTCAAGAAACCTAGCCAATCAGTTCTCATCAATCTTCCCGGACAATTAGATGCAACAAAAAGCATCACCGCGAGCTGTCTCAACCAGTCTCGCCGTGTACCAAGATATCCCAACCTTCATCACTAGCAAACTCCAGCGCCTCGGCATCCCCGCCGCTCATGTTCCAGCTATCGAGTAGCATAGCATACTCTTCGTCATACTCGCGCCGACCAGCGTCGTAATTCCTCGTCTAACAAATGAATCAATCGACCCATGCCTTTTTCGATACAAGAAAAATTACACATAAGGTGCAGGCTGGAGCATGACCGGCGCCAAACTTCATAACCAAGCAAGCCATCCGATAAGAACGGGGGCAAGGTGGCGATTCAGAGACGCATCCTAGCGCCAAAATTAACCAGACGGCATTTCTTCTCGCGACGAGCCTAATAATTGGGTACCGCTCTAGGAATGCGTCCCTAGCTGGCTAGAGCCACCCGCTATACGGGTAGGAAGTTGATGGACCAAGAGACGAATTGACAGCCATTTCTTAGGCAGTCAGACCCTGGCGCCGGGCTAGGCTGCCGTCGAGTAATCGGGGAAATGAACGTTTCAATTGGTTGCAGCCCCGCAGTGTTGGCCCGGCTGTTGGCCGTTCGCAAGAGTCGATGCCGCACCGCAGATGCATCTTTCAAGCACTTAATATTCAGTATTTTCGTTCTTCAAAATGCTTCGATGATTGAATGATTCGTCTTTTTCCAATATCACCGCCGATAACATGGAGCCCTCGAGCGTGAAGAAGAACGCCCAAACCCCCCAAAACGCGATCGATCTCACCCACCGTCAGGATCCCGTAGCCAACATGAAGACGTAGAAGACGGCACTACTCGGAAACGGCCCCGCATATCGCCTTTCTCGGAACGAAGGGAACGAGTTCTCCACCTAATGGAGACTAACAAGGAGAAATGGGAGGCCATCGACAGAAAGCGGGAAGTAGAAAGGGCGGCGTCGCAACCTCGAGCCTTCGGAGCGACTCAA